>ERZ827363.763-NODE-763-length-34305-cov-17.444350_pt1 | contig 34305 bp, 25 predicted proteins | sample MGYA00519776_ERZ827363 | MGnify/ENA primary metagenome ERZ827363 (study PRJEB31778, sample SAMEA3449288) | human gut metagenome | biome: human gut; feature: human-associated habitat; material: faeces | place: United Kingdom | collected 2010/2012 ... | reverse complement strand
GAAATGCAATCAGAAGCAGGAGCTGCTGGAGCATTCCACGGTTCATTACAAGCAGGTGCATTAACTACTACATTTACTGCATCACAAGGTTTATTATTAATGCTTCCAAATATGTATAAGGTAGCAGGAGAATTATTACCAGGAGTATTCCACGTAAGTGCTAGAGCAATAGCTTCTCAAGCATTATCAATATTTGGTGATCATCAAGACGTTATGTCAGCAAGAATGACTGGATGTGTAATGCTTGCTGCTGGTTCAGTTCAAGAAGTAGCTGACTTAGCTCCAGTATCACATCTTGCAGCAATTAAAGGAAGATTACCTTTCATTAATTTCTTTGATGGATTTAGAACATCACATGAAATTCAAAAAGTTGAAGTTTTAGATTATGAAGATTATGCAAGCTTAGTAGATACGGAAGCACTTCAAGAGTTTAGAAATAGAGCATTATCTCCAAATCATCCAGTGACAAGAGGAACAGCTCAAAACTCAGATATTTACTTCCAAACAAGAGAAGCTTCAAATAAGTTTTACAATAATATAATACCTGTAGTTGAAGAGTATATGGGTAAAATGAGCGAGCTTACAGGAAGAAATTATGGATTATTTAATTACTATGGAGCAGAAGATGCTAAACATGTTATAGTTGCTATGGGATCAGTTACAGAAGCAATTGAAGAAACTATAGATGAATTAAATGCTAGAGGAGAAAAATATGGTTTAGTTAAGGTTCACTTATTTAGACCATTCTCAACTGAACATTTCTTAAAAGCTATACCAGCTACAGCAGAAAAGATTTGTGTAATGGATAGAACTAAAGAACCAGGTTCAATTGGTGAGCCTCTGTACTTAGATGTACGTACTGCATTCTATGAAAAAGAAAATAGACCAGTAATAGTTGGTGGACGTTATGGATTAGCTTCAAAAGATGTTACTCCAACACACATTAAAGCTATATTTGATAATCTTAAGAAAGAAGACGCTAAAAATAACTTCACTGTTGGTATCGAAGATGACGTTACAAACACTTCAATTCCAGTAGAGGATGAATTAAGAGTTTTAACTCCAGGAACAGTAAGATGTAAGTTCTGGGGATTAGGATCAGATGGAACTGTTGGTGCTAATAAACAAGCAATTAAGATTATCGGTGAAAACACAGATAAGTATGTACAAGCATATTTTGCATATGATTCAAAGAAATCTGGTGGAGCTACTATGTCTCACTTAAGATTTGGTGATCAACCAATCAGATCAACTTACCTTATAGACGAAGCTGATTATATTGGATGTCACGTTCAAGCATATGTAAATCAATATGATGTATTAAAAGGTCTTAGAAAAGGTGGAAATTTTGTATTAAACTGTATCTGGACTGAAGAAGAATTAGAAAGTAAATTACCAGCAAAAATGAAGAGATTCATTGCTGAAAATGAAATAAATCTATATACAATCAATGCTACTAAGATAGCTACTGAAATTGGTTTAGGTAGAAGAATCAATATGATAATGCAATCAGCATTCTTTAAATTAGCTGAAATCATACCAGAAGATGAAGCTAAAGATTACTTAAAAGCTTCAATTAAAAAAGCTTATGGTAAAAAAGGTGACAAAGTTGTAAATATGAACTTTGAAGCTGTTGAAAGAGGTATGAATTCATTAGTTAAGATAAATGTTCCAGCTTCATGGAAAGATGCAGAAGATTCAGAAGTTGTTGAAACTAAGAAAATTACTGATTTCGTTAAGAATATAATGAATCCAATGAACGCTCTTGAAGGTGATAAATTACCAGTAAGTGCATTCAATGGAATTGAAGATGGTACATTCCCAGCTGGAACTGCAGCATATGAAAAGAGAGGAATTGCTTCAGAAGTACCAGAATGGGAAACTGCAAAATGTATTCAATGTAACCAATGTGCTTTTGTTTGTCCACATGCATGTATTAGACCAGTTCTTGTAAGTGATGAAGAATTAGCTAATGCACCAGAAGGATTTGAAACTAAGAAAGCTACAGGAAAGACTTTAGCAGGATTAAACTACAGAATTCAAGTAAGTACATTAGACTGTACAGGATGTGCTAACTGTGTTGATATATGTCCAGCACCAGGTAAGGCATTGAAAATGGAACCTCTTGCAACTCAAACAGAAAAGGAAATACCAAATTGGGATTTCGCAGTATCAGAAAAAGTTGCTTACAAAGGTGATTTAACTCCAGGTAAGACAGTTAAAGATAGTCAATTTAAAACTCCACTTATAGAGTTCTCAGGAGCTTGTGCAGGTTGTGGTGAAACAGCATATATTAAGTTAGTTACTCAATTATTTGGAGATAGAATGATGATTGCTAATGCAACTGGATGTTCATCAATTTGGGGTGGATCAGCACCTTCAACACCATACACAACTAACCATGAAGGTAAGGGACCAGCTTGGGCTAACTCATTATTTGAAGATAATGCTGAATTTGGATATGGTATGTTCTTAGCTGTAAATCAAATGAGAAGCAACATAGCTATGAATATGGAAGCTTTATTAGAAACTTCAATTGCTGAAGAATATAAAGAAACATTCAGAAATTGGATAGCTAATAAAGAAAATGGAGAGCTTTCAAAAGTTTATAGTGCAGAAGTTGAAGCTATATTAGATAACAATAATGTAGAAGATGCTAAAGCATTAGAATTATTAGCAGAAATAAATAACAGAAGAGATTATTTAGTTAAGAGATCTCAATGGATTCTTGGAGGAGATGGATGGGCTTATGACATCGGATACGGTGGATTAGATCATGTACTAGCTTCAGGAGATAACGTAAATGTTCTTGTATTCGATACAGAAATTTACTCTAATACAGGTGGACAAAGTTCTAAATCAACACCTATAGCAGCAATGGCTAAATTTGCAGCATCAGGTAAGAAGTCAGCTAAGAAAAACTTAGGTAGAATGATGATGTCTTATGGAAATGTTTATGTAGCACAAGTAGCTATAGGAGCAGATAAGAACCAAGTAGTTAAAGCTATGTTAGAAGCAGAAGCTCATGATGGACCATCAATCATCATTGCTTACTCAACTTGTATTAGCCATGGATTAAAGAAGGGAATGGGATTCTCTATAAGAAATATGGACGAAGCTGTTAAAGCTGGATACTGGCATTTATACAGATTCAATCCATCATTAAAAGAACAAGGAAAGAATCCATTTGTATTAGATTCTAAAGAACCACAAGGAAGCTTCAAAGACTTCATAATGGATCAAGTAAGATACTCAGCAATTGCAAAGCAATATCCAGAAGAAGCTGAAGAATTATTTGCAATGGCAGAAGCAGATGCTAAGAGAAAGTATGAAGAATACAAAAAATTAGCAGAATAATAGTTTTTTAAACTTAATATAAAATAAGTAGCACTACTTCTAATAACACAACAAAAAATGGGCTGTATCAAAAAGATTGATACAGCCTACTTTTTTATGCATCTATACTATCCCAAAGTTTAGATAAAGATTTTATATTTTTTTCAAGAGAATTAATATATAAATTAAAGTCAAGCTCATTCATCTTTATAAAATGAGTATTTTTTATATGATCTTTTATACCAATTTTGAAATCGTTAGTTACATAAAATGTAAATTTATTTTTTGTTACTGAATCAATTAAAATAATTGGTATTTCTTTTTGAAAAAGCATCATTTCTAAATGTTCTTTATGGGTGTTAAGAGAATAATTAAACCATTTACCATATAATAATCTATCATTATCAGCAAATTTAAATAATAGAAGCAAAGCTGCTTTATCATGAGAAAAATAAGATATGTTTTTTAGCGAGATAGTCATACTATTTTTTATATAACTTATAGTATTACTGTCGATATTTAATAAAAAAGAAGAAAGGAGTTGGTTATTTTCAAATTTACAAATATAATTCTTAAAGTTGTCCATATTATTTTCTTTAAAAGATAGAAAATCCATAATATTCCCCCATACAAATGAATTTTAAAGCTATTTAAATTATACTTTTAAATGATATATAAGTTAATAAGTTGGTTTGTGTTAAAATAATTAAATTATACCAATATAGATATTATAAATTATATGGTATAATAAATATAAAAATTTTAGAGGTAATATATGTATTTTTTAGTAAGTTTAGGAGTCATAATTACAAGTGCTATATTATTTTGTGAAAATAATAATATAGTTGTAAGTAGGGTTAAAATAAATAAGAAAGTAAAAAATCCAATAAAAATAGTACAATTGTCTGATTTACATAGTAAGGAGTTTGGAAAGGATAATAAAAAATTACTAAATAAGGTTTTAAATGAGAATCCAGATTTAATTTTATTAACAGGTGATATTATTGATTGTACTTCAATAAGGCATAAAGAAATAATAAACTTTATATCAAAGATGAGTGAAAAAATTCCTACATACTATATACCTGGAAATCATGAAACTAGAGCAGAAAAATATAAAGAAATAATTAAAAAGTTAAGAAAAAATAATGTCAATGTATTGTTAAATGAAATAAGAACCATAAATATTAATGGAAATAAAGTTAATATATTAGGATTAGTTGAAGAACAAGGTTCATCGGAGGCTTATATTAAAAGGGCAAAAGGGGAATTTGAGTATAAAGATTATTCTATTATTTTTAATGAATTTTGTAAATTGCCTGGAATAAAGATTGTTTTAAGTCATTATCCAGAAAATTTTAAAGCCATAGGTGATAAATCATATTATAAATATAAATTTGATTTAATGTTTTCGGGGCATGCTCATGGAGGTCAATTTAGAATTCCTCTAATTGGAGGGTTATATGCACCAGCACAAGGGATTTTTCCTAAGTATACAGCAGGTATTCATAAAGGCATAAAAAATAATCTTATAATAAGTAGAGGTCTTGGAAATAGTGGATTTCCACTAAGATTATTTAATAAACCAGAAATAGTAGTGGTTACTATAGAAAACATATAATAAAATTTAAATAATATTATTGACAATTAGTTAATAAAGATTATAATAAAAATACACATACCCCCTAGGGGAGGGGTAATATAGGAGGAAGATTAATGAATAATGAAAGAAAAAAAGCTCTTCAATCATTAAAAACTGCAAGAGGACAAATAGATGGAATCATTAAAATGATTGAAGATGATAGATATTGTGTAGATATATCTAATCAAATAATGGCAGCACAATCGTTATTAAAAAAATCTAATTTAATAATATTAGAAAAACATTTGCATACTTGTGTAAAGGATGCTTGTATGAATGATAATGGTGACGAAAAAATAGAAGAAATAATAAGTATTTTACAAAAGGTTATGTCAAAGTAAAGGAGGAGAAAATGAAGCAAAATTCATTCAAAATAGAAGGGATGACTTGTTCAGCTTGCGCCAATAGAGTGGAAAGAGCAGTGAAGAAATTGGATGGAGTTGAAGAATCAAATGTAAATTTCGCTACAGAAACTTTATCAGTAAAATTTGATGAAACAAAGGTAGATGTTGTTAAAATTGAGGAAACAGTAGTAAAAGCAGGATATTCTGTGAGAAAAGATATGAGAGATTACACTTTCAAGGTTGAAGGAATGACATGTTCAGCTTGTGCCAATAGAGTAGAAAGAGTAACTAAAAAGATTGATGGTGTTGAAAGTGCTAATGTTAATTTTGCTACAGAAAAGCTAACAGTAAGAATTAATGCAGAAAAGGTACGATATTCAGATATTAAAGCAGTTATTGATAAAGCTGGATATAAGTTAATCAAAGAGGAAGAGCAAGTAAATGAAGGTTCTAAAAAGAAAGATGAAAGCAAGTTACTTTTAAATAGATTTATCTTCTCTCTTATATTTACAGTACCACTACTTATTATAAGTATGGGACATATGGTAGGTATGCCATTACCTTCAATTATTGATCCAATGAAAAGTCCTTTAAACTTTGCACTAGTTCAATTAGCACTTACTATACCAGTAATGGTAGCTGGTTATAAGTTTTATAAGATAGGATATAAGAATCTATTTAAGCTTAGTCCTAATATGGATTCATTAATTGCTATAGGGACATCGGCAGCAGTAGCTTATGGATTTTTTGCAATATATAAGATACTAAATGGAGAAACTCATTATGCAATGCATTTATATTTTGAATCAGCAGTAGTTATTTTAACATTAATTACTTTAGGAAAATATTTGGAAGCTGTATCAAAGGGTAAAACTTCAGAGGCTATCAAGAAGCTTATGGGATTAGCACCTAAAACTGCAACTATCATTAAGGATGGAAAAGAATTAAGTATTCCTATAGATGAAGTTATAGTAGGGGATGTAATTTTAGTGAAGCCAGGTGAAAAATTGCCGGTGGATGGTGAAATTATAGAGGGAAGCACTTCTATTGATGAATCAATGCTCACAGGCGAAAGTATTCCTGTAGAAAAAAACATAGGAAATACTGTCATAGGAGCTAGTATAAATAAATCTGGTTTTATAAAATACAAAGCTACTAAAGTTGGAAAAGATACAGCTTTAGCACAAATTGTAAAGTTAGTGGAGGAAGCACAGGGAACAAAAGCACCAATAGCTAAAATGGCAGATATTATTGCTGCATATTTTGTACCAACGGTTATAGGGTTAGCAATAATAGCAACAATAGGATGGCTTATTGCAGGTGAAACTACTGTATTTGCTTTAACTATATTTATTTCAGTATTAGTAATTGCATGTCCATGTGCATTAGGATTAGCAACACCAACAGCAATTATGGTTGGAACAGGAAAAGGTGCTGAAAATGGTGTGTTAATTAAAGGTGGAGAAGCATTAGAAACAACATATAAAATAGATACTATAGTATTTGATAAAACAGGAACAATAACTGAAGGAAAGCCTAAAGTTACTGATATAATTTGCCAAGGTATAAAAGAAGAAGAAGTATTAGCTTTAGCAGCTAGTGCAGAAAAGGGGTCAGAACATCCTTTAGGAGAAGCAATAGTAAAAGAAGCAGAAGATAAAAACTTAGAATTAAAAAAAATTGAAGATTTTAAAGCTGTGCCAGGACATGGAATAGAAGTTACTATTGAAAGAAAAGATATATTATTAGGTAATAAGAAATTAATGATAGAAAATAATATAGATATAGAGTCTTTACATGCTGAAAGTGATAAGCTTGCAGCGGAAGGAAAGACACCAATGTATATTGCTATAAATAATAAATTAAGTGGTATAATAGCAGTAGCTGATACTGTAAAAGAAAATAGTAAAGCTGCTATTGAAGAATTAAAGAAAATGAATGTTAAAGTAGCAATGATTACAGGAGATAATAAAAAGACAGCAGAAGCTATTGCAAAATCAGTGGGAATAGATATGGTTTTAGCAGAAGTATTACCGGAAGATAAGGCTAATGAAGTGAAGAAGCTGCAAGAGAAAAATAGAAAAGTAGCCATGGTTGGTGATGGAATAAATGATGCACCAGCTCTTGTACAGGCAGATGTAGGAATAGCCATTGGATCAGGAACTGATGTTGCCATTGAATCAGCAGATATTGTTCTTATGAAAAGTGATTTAAAAGATGTTGTTACTGCAATTAGGTTAAGCAAAGCAACTATTAAGAATATAAAAGAGAATTTATTCTGGGCATTTGGTTATAATGTTTTAGGAATACCAGTTGCCATGGGAGTGCTTCATATCTTTGGTGGTCCATTATTAAATCCAATGATTGCAGCAGCAGCCATGAGTTTTAGTTCAGTATCAGTACTTTTAAATGCACTAAGACTAAAAAGATTTAGATAATCATTAATTTTATAAAGGAGGATTTTATGAAAAAGAAAATATTAATTGAAGGAATGAGTTGTAATAAATGTGTAGGTCATGTTAAAGCAGCTTTAGAAGATTTAGATGGAGTTACTTCAGTTGAAGTTAGCTTAGAAGGGAAAAATGCAATAGTTGAAACTACAGCTAATGATGAAGCTTTAAAAGAAGTAATTGAAGATGAGGGATACGATGTAGTTGAAATAGAAGTGTTATAATAAAAAATAAGGGATAGCTAAGGCTATCCCTTATTACATTTTAAACATTATAAATTACATTGATTTGTGGAATGTTCTGTTTATAACGTCTAATTGTTGTTCTCTTGTTAATTTAATGAAGTTAACAGCATATCCTGAAACTCTGATAGTTAATTGTGGATATTCTTCTGGATGATCCATAGCATCTAATAAAGTTTCTCTGTTAAATACATTTACGTTTAAGTGATGAGCATCTTGACCAAAGTATCCATCCATCATAGCACTTAAGTTAGTGATTCTATCTTCAGGAGTTTTTCCTAGAGCATCTGGTACTATTGAGAATGTATTTGAGATACCATCTTGTGAATGTTCATATGGTAATTTAGCAACTGAGTTTAATGAAGCTAAAGATCCACTGTTATCTCTTCCGTGCATTGGGTTAGCACCTGGAGCAAATGGTTCACCAGCTTTTCTACCACATGGAGTAGTACCAGTCTTCTTACCGTAAACAACGTTTGAAGTTATAGTTAATACTGATTGAGTGTGGTATGCATTTCTGTATGTCTTGTTTTGTCTGATTTTCTTCATCATGTTTTCAACTAAGTATACAGCAATTTCATCAACTCTATCATCGTCGTTTCCGTATTTAGGGAAATCTCCTTCAACTTCGAAATCAACAGCTATTCCTTCTTCGTTTCTTATTGGCTTAACTTTAGCGTATTTGATTGCTGATAATGAATCTGCACAAACAGATAAACCAGCTATACCACAAGCCATAGTTCTGAATACATCTCTATCATGTAAAGCCATTTGTAAGCTTTCATATGAATATTTATCATGCATGTAGTGAATTACATTTAAAGTATTAACATAAAGGTTAGCTAACCAATCTGTCATTATTTCAAATCTGTTCATTACTTCGTCGTAAGTTAAATATTCACCAGTTAATGGAGCTAATTGAGGTCCAACTTGAACACCTGATTTTTCGTCTCTACCACCGTTTATAGCGTATAGTAAAGTCTTAGCTAAGTTAACTCTTGCACCGAAGAATTGCATTTGCTTACCAACTCTCATTGCAGATACACAACAAGCGATAGCGTAGTCATCTCCCCAGTATGGAGCCATTAAATCATCATTTTCGTATTGAACTGAACTTGTGTCAATTGATACCTTTGAACAGAAATCTTTGAATCCTTGAGGTAATCTAGTTGACCATAAAACTGTTAAGTTTGGTTCAGGTGATGGTCCTAAAGTGTAAAGTGTGTTAAGTACTCTGAATGAGTTCTTAGTTACTAATGTTTTACCGTTTAATCCCATACCACCGATTGATTCAGTAACCCAAGTTGGATCTCCTGAGAATAAGTCGTTGTATTCTGGAGTTCTTAAGAACTTAACTAATCTTAACTTCATTACGAAGTGGTCCATTATTTCTTGAGCTTCTTCTTCAGTGATAACACCGTTTTGTAAATCTCTTTCGATGTAGATGTCTAAGAAAGTAGAAGTTCTACCTAATGACATAGCAGCACCGTTTTGTTGTTTTATAGCAGCTAAGAATCCAAAGTATAACCATTGTACAGCTTCTTTAGCATTTGAAGCTGGTCCTGATATATCTAATCCATAAGAAGCAGCCATAGCTTTTAATTCTTTTAATGCAACTATTTGATCAGAAATTTCTTCTCTTAATCTAATTACGTCTTCATCAATAGTTTTAACTTCTAAAGATTTCTTTTGAACTAATCTATCTTCGATTAATCTGTCAACCCCGTATAGAGCAACTCTTCTGTAATCACCTATGATTCTTCCTCTACCGTAAGCATCTGGAAGACCTGTAATTATACCAGATTTTCTAGCTAATCTCATTTCATCAGTATAAGCATCGAAAACACCTTGGTTGTGAGTTTTTCTATATTTTGAGAATATTTCAGATATTCTATCAGATACTTCAAATCCATAAGATTTAGCAGCACTTTCTGCCATTCTTATACCACCTTGAGGCATAACAGCTCTCTTTAAAGGTGCATCAGTTTGAACACCAACGATTTTTTCTAAAGCTTGATCTATATATCCAGGAGCATATTCATTGATTCCTGAAACTGTTTCAGTATCTACATCTAAAACTCCACCGTTTTCTCTTTCTTTTTTGAATAATTCACTAACTTCAGCCCATAACTTAGTTGTAGCTTCAGTAGCGCCAGCTAAGAAACTATCATCTCCTTCGTATGGAGTGTAGTTAAGTTGAATAAAGTTTCTTACATCGATTTCCTTAGTCCAGTTACCTGGTTTAAAGTTATTCCATTCCTTCATCATGTTTGATCCCCTCTTTTTTATACAAAAATTTAACGATTGTTACACAATCTATTTGGAAAAAATTACTATTAATTAATAATAGTTGTTAAATAAAATATATCACTTTTATTGGAAAAATGCAATAGAAATTTAAACGATTTTAAAAAAAAAGAAAAACCATAAAACCGTTGAAAATACTAGAGTTAGTGGTTATAGAAAATAAATATAAATATTATTTTTAGAAGTTTGAATTTACTGAAAATTCAATAAAATATAAAAATATAATAGACTGTTTAAGGCAAATTAAAATACTAAAATTCCATAAGAAAACAAAAGATATTGTTAATATTGTAACAATATCTTTTTTAATATTATCATATTAAGTTGTATACTAAAAATGTATTAAAGTAAAATTAAATTTTTCATACTTATGTCAAAAGATTTGTATGAATGTGTTAAAGTTCCTACAGATATTAAGTTTACTCCTGTTTCTGCAATAGAACGGATAGTGTCCATATTTACGTTGCCAGAGGCTTCAATAATAGCTTTATTACCAATAATTTCTACAGATTTTTTCATTTCATCTATAGACATATTGTCTAGCATTATTATATCAGCATTGCATGTTAATGCTTCTTTAACCATATCTAAGTTTTCAGTTTCAACTTCAATTTTTCTTACAAAGGAAGAGTTTTTTCTAATTAAATTAATAGCATTAGTAATTGAACCAGCAGCATCAATATGATTATCTTTTATCAATATACCATCAGATAAATTACATCGATGATTTATTCCACCACCAATTTTTACTGAATATTTTTCTAAAATCCTAAGATTAGGAGTAGTTTTGCGAGTATCAGCTAATTTAGCATTGGTTCCTATAAGTTTTTTGCTAAAATTATTTGTTAAAGTTGCTATGCCACACATTCGTTGTAATAAGTTCAAAGCAACTCTTTCTCCTAAAAGTACATTTTTTGTTTTACCTTTGATGATAGCTATTATTTCACCTTTTTTTAATATATCTCCATCTTCTTTATTAAAAGAAACATCAACTTCACCTAGTAAGTAAAAAACTCTTGCAAAGACCTCAGCACCGGCTAAAATACCATCTTCTTTTGATATTAAATTTACGCTACAAAGGCTATCTTCAGTTACAATGGGAATGGTTGTTATATCTTCAGAGGGAATATCTTCTTTAAGTGCATTTTTAATTATTTCATCAACAATTAACCAATTCATTTTTCTTTTCTCCAATCACATCTTTAAATAAATTAATAGCAGTATTAAATAACTCTGTTTCAGCTAGTTTCATAGATGAAGCTTTAAAACTTTCAGTTTCATATGGTACTTGATATTCTGTAAATTTGCTTAGTATATCATTAACAGCACGCTTGGAAAATACTAATCCTTCTAGTAAAGAATTACTAGCAAGCCTATTGGCTCCATGAACTCCAGTACAGCTACATTCTCCAACGGCATAAAGTTTTTCCATGGAAGATTTACTGTTTAAGTCAACTTCTATTCCTCCCATAAAGTAATGTTGTACTGGATGGATAGGAATATATTCTTTAGTAATATCTATACCATGAGATAAACATTCTTTATATATATAAGGAAATCTATTCTTGATATATTTAGGTTCCATAGTGCTTAAATCAAGATAAGCACATTCTTCGTTAGAAGAATTAAGTTCAGCATAAATTGCATTAGCAACCACATCACGAGGAAGTAGTTCATCTATAAAATGTTCACCTTTCTTATTTCTTATTAAAGCACCTTCTCCACGGACGCTCTCAGATATAAGAAGTCTTCTGTCATTTGAATCTTTAATATATAAGGCCGTTGGATGGAATTGCACATAGTTTAAATTTTTCAACTTAATATTATGTTTCTTACAAATACTAAGTCCATCACCAGTTATATGACGTTTATTAGTAGAATTTTTAAATAATCCACCAATTCCGCCTGTAGCCATAATGACAAATTGTGAATGAATACTATATTGAATATTATTATTTAGTGCAATTATTCCATGGCAGCTGTTTTTATTTTCAATTATATCTGCACATAATGTATTTTCTAAAATAAGAGTATTTTTTCTTAACTTTATCTTTTGGCAAAGAGCTTCCATTATATATTTACCAGTTTCATCTTTGACATGAAGAATTCTATTGGTAGAGTGAGCAGCTTCTTTTGTATAACAAAGATTACCATGTTCTTTATCAAAAACAACTCCATACTCAATAAGCTTGTCTATGTTTTCCTTTGACTCTTTAACTAAAGTAGTGACAGCGTCTATATCATTTTCATATTTACCAGCTTTTAAAGTATCTTCAATATATGGTTTAATATCATACTCACCTTTAGAAACACATATTCCACCTTGAGCTAAGGCACTATTACTATCTGATAAAGCTTTTTTTGTGACAATAGTTATGCTGTATTTTTCAGGAATATTTAGTGCAGAATATAATCCTGCAATTCCTGAACCAACTATTACAATATCTGTATCAATATTAATTATTTTATTCATTGTATATCACCTAGCCAATTCATGCATATTTAATAAACAGTTCAAAGCTTTTAATCTAACCTCTTCTTTAATAGTTATTTCATTACAATTATTTCTTAAGACATTTGCAATATCTTCTAGCCTTGTTTTTTTCATATTAGGGCATAGGGTGCTTGTTCCAGGAAAATAAAAATTTTTATGAGGATTTTTTTTACTTAATTCATAATGGATTCCTTCTTCGGTACAAACAAGATAGTTTTTAGCAGAGCAATCAGTAGCATAATTTATCATTTCACCTGTACTCCCTATAAAATCTGCCCAATCCCTAATTTCTTTTTCGCATTCTGGATGAGCTAAAACAACAATATCATTTATTGCATTTTTAGATTTTAATATATTTTCAGTGCTAATTTTCTTATGAGTAATACAAAATCCATTCCATAATATAAAATCTTTTTCTGGCATTTGTTCTGCAATATATCCTCCTAGATTTTTGTCAGGAAGGAAGATGATTTTTTTTTGAGGCAGCTTTTTAATCACTTTTAAGGCATTTGATGAAGTTACTGTAACATCACAAAGAGCTTTTACATCACTAGTTGAGTTGATATAGCATACTACAGCAGCATCAGGGTGTTTTTCTTTAAGTTCTACTAAGCCATCTACGTCAGCCATATCAGCCATTGGGCATCCAGCATCAAGAGCTGGAAGAAGTACAGTTTTTTCTGGGGAAAGTATTTTTGCACTTTCAGCCATGAATTTAACACCACAAAATACTATAAGTTTATTAGGACTATCTTTTGCAATTTTACTTAAATAGTACGAATCCCCTACATAATCAGCTATTTCTTGAATTTCTGGTCGCTGATAATAATGTGCCAATATTAAAGCGTTTTTTTCTGTTTTCAATAAATTAATTTCTTTTTTTAAGTCCATTTTAAATTACCTCTCTCATATAGTTAACATATGTATATACACATGTTAATAATATAACATTGCATGTAAAAAATGTAAACTTTAAATAAGAGAAAAGTAAAAAAGAACTAATTTAAATAATGAGTGTTCAAGTTATTTTACAATGAACAATCATATTAAATAGTTCTTTTTTTATTATATATATTTATATTTTAAATAATATTCCTGCTAGTGCTCCTAATAAGATATAGAAAATAGGGTGTTTTTTAAAATATTTCATTATTACAAATATACCTATTAATAGTAGTGTAGCTTTATAGTTAATGATATCTAAAAGTTTATTTGTAATATTAAACTTTGACATATTAAGAATGGTAATTTTAAATACTGCAAAACCAGCAGCAGCTATAAGGCCTGTAACAGCAGGTCTTAAGCCGTAAAATACAGATTCCACATAAGGACTTTCTTTGAACTTGTTTAAAATATGAGCAATTATAATAATTACAATTATTGATGGCGTAATAAGACCAATGGTAGCAATAATTCCACCTAAAAGACCACCACCTTGATATCCTGCATATGTAGACATATTTATTCCAAGTGGACCTGGTGTAGATTGGGAGATGGCAACCATATCAGCAATACTATCTGTAGTTATCCAAGGGTATCTTTCAGAGAGATCATATAAGAAAGGAAGTGTAGAGAGACCTCCACCTATGGCAAATAATCCTATTTTAAAGAATTCATAAAATAAAGTTATATAAATCATTATTTTCTACCCCTTATTAATTTTGATATTAATCCAACACATGCAGCTGCAACTACTATATAGATTGGTGATAAGTTTACAAATGCTACTGAGATAAATGCCAAAATAGCAATTATTAATGTTATAGAATTTTTAATAGATGTTTTGGCTAGTTTTAATATGGCACTAATAATTAAGGCAATAACGACTACACGTATACCAGAGAAAGCATGCTGTATAATGGCATAGCTTGCAAAGTTTTTTAATAAGGCCGCAATAATAGTTATTATTATTAAGGAAGGAAAAACAACTCCTAATGTTGCAACTATTGCACCAATTATTCCTTGAACTTTATAGCCAATGAAGGTTGCTGTGTTTACAGCGATTATGCCTGGTGTACATTGCCCTACAGCATAATAATCTAGAACTTCTTCTTCAGTAGCCCATTTTTTTTCTTCAACAATTTCTTTTTGAATCATTGGAAGCATGGCATAGCCACCACCAAAAGTTAATCCTCCAATTCGGCAGAAAGTGAAAAATAAATCAATTAATGTCTTCATAATTTATATCTCTCCTGTGTTAATGTAATAATATTCTATGAATAGTATACCATAATATGAAAGTGTAAAAGATGTAACAATATAACACTATTACATCTTTTATTGAAAGACATGTCTATATTAAGTAGGATATAATATAAAAATAAGAAAAAAACTAATAATAATACCGTATTTGAATCTTTATTTAAGTACATTTATGCTTTTTGATATAAAAAATTAAACTTGAATATAAGGATAAAGTTGTAAAAAGGTAGCATTTTAATCATTACCAAGAGTGATGATTTAGCGTATTATATTTGTATAGAGTAAAACTTGAATAGAGGTGAAGATAATGAAGCTAGAAAATAAAATTTTAAAAATATCAATGGTAGGTGCGTTATTCTTTGCACTATTTGGTATAGCATGGGGATGAACTGTACAATCTGAAATGATTATATTTGATGGATTATATTCATTTATCAGTTTAGCGCTAACAATGTTGTCTTTATATATAAATAATTTTATGGCTAAGAAGGAATTAGATAAATATCCTTTTGGCAAATATATATTGGAACCTTTAGTTATATCCTTAAAATCACTTATCATAGGAGGAATGTGTTTATATTCTTTGATAGGAGCTATACAGGATATAGTGAATGGAGGAAATAGTGTAGAATATGGTTCAGCATTAATATATTCTATTGTATCAGTTGTAGGGTGCGGTGGTGTATATATTTTTATGAAGAAAAAAGGTGAAAAAATTTCTTCAGAAATGGTTAAAGTTGAAGCAAGTCAATGGCTTATGGATACTTTATTAAGTATTGGTGTATTGGTAGGCTTTGTAATAGCTATGATTCTTAGAAATACAAGGTTTTCTTGGCTCAATGTATATATAGATCCAATGATGGTAATTATGGTATCAGTTGTATTCATAAAGATGCCTATACAATCTTTTATAAATTCCTTTAAGGAAATATTATGTGTAAAAGCAAATGATGAAATCAATGATGATATATATTTTATTGTAAAAGAAATTGAGAAAGAATATAAATTTGAAGATTCAATATCAAGAGTATCAAAAATTGGTGGAGAGTTAAGAATTGAAATAGATTTTATATATAATGAAGAAAGTAAATTAAAAGATTTAGATCAAATGGATTGTGTTAGAGAAAAAGTTTATGATGCGATAAAACATATAGATTATAATAAATGGCTAAATGTTTCTTTTACTGGGGACAAAAAATGGGCCATATAAAAAAGCGAAGGAGAAATCCTTCGTTTTTTTATATGTTTTTTATACAAGTATATAAAAAATAAGGATAGAGTTCTTACAAAATTCGTATTATTTTTAATGAGGAATTTATGGAATTATTTATAAAATTATAATAATATTAGAATAGAGGATAATTGGAGGGAATTTAGAAATGAAAGTAAAGGATAAAATAACAAGATTTTATACCATAGAAGATTTGGAAGAAATATTAGATAAATTACCTTATCAAATATGGTTAAAAGATGATGAAAAAAAATATATATACATAAATAAATTAGGTGCAGAAAAGTTAGGGATTAGTAAAGAAGAAATAATAGGAAAAACTGATTATGAATTTAGAGAGTATGATATTGCTAAGGAATGTGATAAAACAGATATAGAAGTTATAGAGAAAAAAGCTGATATTTATAATGAAGAGTATAGTAAAATAGATGATAATGAAATATGGCATAAGGTATATAAATTTATTTTACATAAAGAGAATAAAAAAGAAATTATAGGAGGAGTAGCACGAGAGATATCATTAGATAAGAATGTACAATTAGAAATTGAATCAAACTTAATGAGTTATTTAAATATACATGAAGAAAAAAGATATGATACTAAAAAAACTATTCATTTATTGTTAAAAGAAATAAAAAATATTGTTGAATATAAGAATATATCTATATTTTTATATGATAAAGATAGTGAGAAATTTAAATTTTATTTAAGCGAAAATGAAGAAGAAAATAATTTTAATGTAGATATACATATAAATAAAGAAATAGAAAATAAGTTATGTAGTAAAGAAATTATTAAAGATAAATATGAAGAAATATATAATAAATTAGAAATGTTTAAAGAAAAAAAAGAAAGTTTAGAAATTAGGCATATAGAACTAGCGAATAAATTATTTGGGTTAGTAGTAATAACTTATGATGAAAGTAAAAATTGTTTTACTAAAGAGGAATCTTATTTAAATGAAACTTTAAGTAAAATAGGATATATAGTTAAACAGATAGAAAATAAAAGTGAAATTAAATATATAACTGATAAGAAAAGGGAATTAGAAGAGTTTATTAAATTAGAAGCCATGAAGGTGGAATTTTTATCTAATATGTCTCATGAATTTAGAACTCCTATTAATATAATACTTGCTATTGTGCAATTATTGAATTTACATAATAAGCCATTAGGCGATGAAAAATATAAAGAATATTTAAACATATTAAAGCAAAATTCATATAGATTATTGAGATTGGTTAACAATGTTATGGATATAACGAAGGTAAATAGTGATTCACATAAATTGAACTTAGTAAATTGTAATATTGTTAGTGTTTTAGAAGAAATAGTTATGTCTACTGTATTATATGCAAGTGAAAAGAAAAGAAATATAATTTTTGATACAGATAGTGAAGAAATAATTTTAGCTTGTGATGAAGATAAAATTGAAAGAATTATGCTTAATTTAATATCTAATGCCATTAAATTTTCTCAGCTCCATACAGATATTGAAATAAAAATAAAGAGAAATGTAGATTTAAATAGAGTATATATATCTGTTAAAAATTATGGTTCAAATATAGAATTTAACGATAGAGAAAAAATATTTGAAAGATTTCATAGAGTAGATAATTCGTTAAATAGGAAAAATGAAGGTTGTGGTATAGGATTATTTTTATGTAGAAAGTTTATAGAAATGCATGGAGGAGAAATATTTTTAGATAATATAGATAATGGTACTCAGTTTTCATTTTATTTACCGATAAATATAACAAGTGAAAAAATATATAATCCTTTAATGCAGAAAGATAGTCTTATAGAGAAATGTAATATTGAATTTTCTGATATATATACATAAGTACATTTATTAAAAGATATTAATAGTGTATTATAGGAATTATATTAAAGAATTATATTAGGGGGGTAACTAATGAAAAAATTATCGTTAAATAAAGGTGAGAAGATAATTAAATATGCTCTTAGAAAATACTCTTTTGGAGTAGTTTCAGTGGCAGTTTCAGTATGTTTTTTTACAGAAATAGCTTCAGCATCTATTTTAATTAATGAAAATACTTCTATACAAGAAACATACTCTACAAATGAAGATTTAAGTGAAAATATTACACAAAAAGAGGATTATGTAAGTGATGAATTAGATAAAAATTTTGTAGAAGAAGAAACATCTATAACTGAAAGCATTATTCAAGATGAAGTTATTGATGAAAAAGAAGATGAAGCTATTGAAGAATATGCTTTTAATGAAACTGTAGAAGAAAAAATTCAAAAAGTAAAACAAAGCTTTAAAGAAGTTAAATATGATGATTTATATACTATTTTAAATCCACATGTTTCATTATGGGATAAACAAGATGTTAAAAATCAATTAAAAAAAGAATTAGGAGTAGAACCAACTCAAGCTCAAATAAATGAACGACTTAAAAGTTTTTGTATGGATAAACTTGATTTAAGAAAAAGCTTTGAATATGTGCAAAATAATTTAGATACAATATTAAAGAAGTTATTTGATAATGACCCATATTTTTCATCTCAATATATTATTAGTAAAAGAAATGAAATATTAATAGCATTATCTTATTTAGAGAGAAATTATAGTTTTGATTTTAAAGGTGAAGTTGCAAAGGATTTAATTTTATATAATTATCCACAAAGTTTAAGTGGATTTTCAGCATTAATGGATATAGGTGAAGTGAGTTTTTCAGATTTAGAGCTTAAAAATACTGCAAAGACTTATAAAAAGAAAATTGCACCAATTACTAAAGATAATACTATTTTTGATTTTATAGAAAGTTCTTTAAATAAATATTATCCAGCTATTAGTGCTAGTGAGTGGTTTAAAGATAGAAGTAATGCTTATATTGTTGAAGCTAAAAGTAGTAATCAAAATATAGATACTTCTTTTTACAATAAAATGAAAAATGATCCTAAATTAAGTGATCATTTAATTCCATTATTATCTCTTAGTCAAGATAATATTTATGTTATTAGCACAATGAGCACAGTGAGTTATGGGTTGGTAGATACATATGTTGATAGAAAAGAAAGTAATTATAATGAGTCAAAAAGAAAATTTGAAGCTGATTTACAAGAAACAGCTAATAAGCAAGAAGAATTTTTAGATTTTTGGTATCGTATTAGTAATAAGAGAGATACACTTTTAAATGGAAATAATATTATTATAATTGATACTATGAGAAAATATGGTGAAGGAAGTACAAGAGATTTATGGGCTCCTAAGTATGGTGAAACATTAAGTGGGGTTCGTGAGTTTATTACTCCTCTTGATTTTTATTCTAATTATATGTTTGTAGATGGAGAAGCATCAGGAGATAATTTAGTTAAATTATATTTATCAAAAACATTAACTGATAGAGGACAATCTACTTATACACATGAATTAACACATTTATTAGATAAAAAAGTTTGGCTTAACGGATATGGTAGGAGAACTGGTAAAGGTGCAGAAACTTTTGCTACAGGAATGTTTGAAAGTTTAAATAATACAGTTGGATTATCTGAATATGAGCCAATATTTAATTTAAATTTAGCATATAAGTTAGGAGAAGGAAGAGTACAAAATGCTTCACCTAATAGATTTATGCAAGAATCTGACTTAAAAGATTATATGCAAGGATTAATGGATGTTATATATACATTAGATTATGCTGAAGCAATATCATCATTAAGAAGAACTAATGCAGAAAAAGCAATATTATTTAATCAATTGGAATTAACACCAGAAAAAGCTCCTAATACTGAAAATAAAAGCAATGATACATTTAAGCATATAGATGAAAGTATTGCAAGTACTTTAAACACAATTGATGATTTAATTGAAAAAAATATTGTATCAGGAAGACTAAAATTTAAAGGTAATGCAACTGTAGGAACAACTGAGCAAAATGGATATTACGTTGCACCATTATTAGAGCCAATATATGCAGGTATTCAAAATGATGAAGGTTCAACAGGGGAGATAACATTTAAAAGATATGCATATGAATTATTAGCTGAATATGGATATAGTGAAGGTATGGTTTCATATGTTTCTAATAAATATTTAAATGATAAGGAAGCATTAAATGCTATTTTAGATTCTAAATATAATGGAAGCTTAACTGAATTTAAAAAGGATATGTTTAAACGTAGAATTGATAAGCTATCAGATTTAAAAGAAACAGACTACTTCAAAAATTATGAAGAATTACAACAGTTAATGAATGAAGCAGTAGAAAAAGATTTAAAGATGATGGAAAGTAATAAAACTAATTCACAACCAATGGCTCAGAATGTAAAAGAAGTACAAAAATTAAAAACAAAGATTTTACAATGGTATTTAGTAAATACTAATGATTTTACAACATCTATATATAATTCTAAAGTTATTGTATCAGAAGATAAAGAAGTAACAGAAACAGAGATTCCTATAGAAGTTATTAATAGAGAAGACTCAAATTTATGGGAAGATGAAACACGTACAGAACCTGGAATATCAGGAAGTATTAGAACAACTAAGATATGGAGAACAGAAAATGGTGTTCGTGTAGGAGATCCAATAATAAATCAAGAAATTATTAGAAAAATGGTTCCAACTATTATTTATAAAGGAACTAAAAAGATTTATGATGAAATTGTTAAAGTGGATGACAATGTAGAAATTCCAATTATAGAAAAAGTAATAGAAGATCCTAATTTATATATTGGAGAAGAAAAAAGAGTAGAAGGAAAAGCTGGTATTAAAAAGGTAACAACAATTCAAAAAACAAATAAGGGACAACCAGTAGGAGATCCAATAATAAATGAAGAAATTATTAGAGAAATGGTTCCAACTGTTATTTACAAAGGAACTAAAGCTTTACCAACACAAAATGAAATATATCCAGCAGAAGTGATTAATGGTAACTTAGAATGCTACGATGATGAAATTGATTTAGCGTCAGTTATTTTAGATAATATTGCAATAAGTGATAATTCAGTTAATGTAAGAAAAGAAATAATAGGAGATATTCCAACTACTGTGGGAGAGCATACTGTTATTGTTAGAGTAACTTATGAAGATAATAGTTACAAAGATGTTAATGTATCTGTTAGAATAAGAAGTAAACAAGATAGACCAAATACAGATAATAAACCAGGTGATGATAGTAATAAACCAAATGAAGATAACAAGCCGAATGTAGATAACAATAAACCAAATGAAGATAATTCTACCAATGGCTCAAGTAATAATAAAAAAGATGATGTAAGTAGTGATAATAATAAACCAAATGAAAATGATTCAGAAACTGTGGATAAAGATAATTCAAATAATTATGTAGAGGTTAAGCCTAATACTGGAAACTCAAATATAGGTAATTCTGAAGATAAAAAATCACAAACAAAATTACCACAAACAGGTGTTGAAGGTTCTTTAACAATGTTAGGATTATTATCATTATCTATTGGTAGTGCTCTATCTTTCAGAAAAAAGAAGAAATAATTTTAAATAATTAAGATATATTATAAAGAGGTTGTATTAAAAGAATATTTAATACTAGCTAAAAAAGGGAATTCGTATTTGAATTCCCTTTTTGTATATAATGTAATTATAAAGTAGTTAAAATATGGTACAACTAAGCAATTTTTTCTAACTGCATTTTATCAAGTTGTTTAAATTCTTTTTTAAGTAATATTAACGTTATAATAACTGAAAGTGAGTCAGCACAAGCGCCCGCTGCCCAAACACCATCTAATCCAATAAACTTAGGTAAGATTATTGTAAATGGAATTAATAATATTACTTGCCTTAAAAGACTTACAAACATAGATATTTTAGCTTTACCAATTGATTGATAGTAACTTGTGGCAACAATATTTATTCCTACTACAGGCATCATTAATAAATATATTCTAATTCCTTTTATTGCTAATGTAGTTAATTCAGGATCATTATTAAATAAACTGATGATTTGTGTAGGGAAGCATTGAATTGATATAAAACCAATAATACATATTACACAGGCTGCAATAGTAGCGTATTTAAATGCTTCTTTAGCTCTTTCATACTTTTTAGCACCATAATTAAATCCGATAATAGGCTGGCACCCTTGATTTATACCAAATATAGGCATCATAAATATTATATTTAATGAACTTATTACTGTCATAGCACCAATTGCTAAATCACTACCATAAGTTTTTAAGGCGTTATTAGCAATAACTTGAACTAAACTATTAGCTATTTGTGTAGCAAATGGAGCTATTCCAATGGCAAAAGTCATAGTTACTAGGTGTTTTTTTAATTTAAAGTTTTCAATTTTTAACTTTAAGTTTGAATTACCAGCTGTGTAGTAATATAAAATTATAAAGAAAGTAATAGCTTGTGAAATAATAGTTGCTAAAGCAGCACCTTTAACTCCTAGGTTAAGTACAAAGATAAATAGATAATCTAGTATAATGTTAGCACCACAGCCAATTACCATGGTTATGGAAGACATTTTAGGATTTCCATCAGCTCTTACTGTACTGTTTAAAGCAAATGAAAGAATATTAAATGTACATCCAAGCAAAATTATACCTATATATTCTTTTGCATAAAATAGTGTATTTTCACTGGCACCAAAAAGATTTAGGATAGGGTTAGCAAAGATAGTTCCAGTTATTGCAATAGCTAGTCCTACTATTATACTTAAAGTAAAAGCATTTCCCAAAAGCTTTTCAGCTGTAGTTCTATTTCCTTTTCCTAAATTAAGGGAGATATTAGCAGTAGTACCAATACCAATAAGCATACCAAAGGCTAGCACTATTGTCATAATTGGCATAGTAATACCTACACCAGTTATTGCGAGTGAACCTATATCAGGTATATTTCCGATGAACATTCTATCAACAATGTTATATAGGGCATTTACTACCATACCAATGATGGCTGGAATAGAATATTGTAATAACAACTTTCCAATAGGTGCATCACCAAGATGTTTTTGATTACTCATAAGTTGTCCTCCTATTTATGTATTATATTGTTTGTAATCTTTTGTAAAAATATTAATTATTCAACATCAATATTAAATTTATTAAACTCTTTTGATAAAAAAGATTCCATTCAATAAAGATACTTGTACATTATAGAGAAAAATATTTGCAAATACAACCTTTTTTTATTATGAGTTACGGGTTATAAATTAAGAATAATAAAAATAGCCTAGCATAGGATATTATAGCTAAGGCTATTTTACATTAAAGGTTATAATTATAAGCGATTAAGCATTCCATGAAGCATACTTGCATGTCTTGCTTCATCTCTTGCAGCATGATCAATAAATGTATAAAGTTCCTCAAGTCCGGCAGCTTTTGCTTTTTGAGCTAATTCAGCTTTTAATTTGTTGGCACCAATTTCACCATTCATCATATTTGTAAGATTAGTTTTAGTACAGTCAGATACTCTACCAGTAAGTTCTGCATATTGAGCTGCATGTTCAGCTTCTTCCCAAGCAATAACTTTAAGTACTTCTGCAATTTCAGGATAACCTGAACGTTGAGCAACTCTAGCCATTGCTAAGTAAAGTCCTACTTCAGCAGTTTCTCCATTAAATTGACCATTAAGGCTATTTTTTAATTCTTCATTATCCTTAGCAACACCAAGTTGGTTTTCAATTACAAAACTTAATTTTTCCATAATATCATTCTCCTTTTATACTTAATAGATAGGTTGTTGAATAAATAAAATTTGCAAAAAATAGTTATTCAACAATCTATTAATAATAAATAGTATTACCAAAATAGTTATTTTTAAATTAGCAAGTTATAGATATTTCCAGAACTGTGGTAAATACATTACAAAATAATTGTTGTGAAAGGTATTGGAGTAATACTGGAGCTATGGATGAAGTAGCTTGCAGTTTTTTTTATTTAGAATTTCTTTAGAAATATTAATCTTTTTTCTTAAGTTTTATCCTTTATTATATAATTATACTAAGAAAAGGAGAGTGAACCAATGGAAGGTAATACTATAATTCAATACTTAGCACAATATGGAACATTATTTATATTCATTTATAATAGAGTTAGTTAATAATGTTTTAATGAAAGAAGGAGTTTTATGAATTCATATAGTATTTTAATAGTTGAAGACGAAATTGATATAGCTAGAGCAATAGAAGCTTACTTAAATAATCAAGGATATAAGACTTTTATGGCAGGTAATGGTATAGAGGGGTTAGAGGTTTTAAGCAACGAAGAAATACATTTAGCTATAGTGGATGTAATGATGCCCAAGATGGATGGTATAACTTTTGTTATGAAGCTTAGAGAAAAATATGATTTTCCAGTAATAATGTTATCAGCAAAATCAGAAGAAGTTGATAAAATAATGGGCCTTAATATAGGAGCAGATGATTATGTTACTAAGCCATTTAGACCATTAGAGCTTTTAGCAAGGGTAAATTCACATTTAAGAAGATACTCAAGATTTTTAAATATGGTAAAGCATGAAGAGGAAAATACCAATGTATTTGAAGTTGGTGGTTTAGAACTTAATACTGATACTAAGGAAGTAATTCTTGATGGTAAAAGTATAAGGATGACACCTAGTGAGTTTAAAATTCTTGAATTACTTATAAGAAATCCAGGTAGGGTTTTTTCAGCTGAGGAAATATATGAAAGAGTATGGAATGAACAGGCTATTAATACAGATACAATAATGGTTCATGTGAGAAATATAAGAGAAAAAATAGAAATTAATCCGAAAAAACCAAAATATTTAAAGGTGGTGTGGGGAGTTGGATATAAACTTGAAAAGCAATGATAAAAAAGAAAATAAGATTTTAACTAGTTTAATAATATTATTAACATTATTTATAGCAGCCATAGGAATGTTTAAAACATATCCTTTTATAAGTAAATTAGCAAAGGATACATCATATAATTATTTAGAAAACTATGATTTTGCTAAGATATTAATAGAATCTAGTTATGCATTAGATTATAAAATTAAAAACCAAAATAGTGAAGAAATAAAAGAACCTAAAGATATATTTATAGATAAAAATAGCATGAACTATTTTTATGACGGTAATGAAGAATCATATAAAGATGAAGTATATTACAGATTTAATGAGGACTTTAATGAATGGATTTCAAATTTAAAATGGAGTTTAGTTAATCTTCAATATTTTGCTTTAGATAGGAAAAGTGGTTTAACTAGTACAAATATCAGTGATAGTATTACCGTTAAAGAGGATAAAACCATAGATTTATCTGCAATGGATATGGATAAATATAGATTTACTGTAGTACTTAATTTTGATGAAAATGGGAATATTTCTTTAAGTGATGTTAAGGGAGTTAATGCGAATACTATATCATCAACTATGTATGATTATAAAGATATTATTGAAGGTGAAGCATCTCAAATTATAAGTCCTATTAGAAATATGACTTATGTATTTGCTATACAAAATGAACTAATGTATTCGGATAATCTTTCATTGAATATAGATAATGCTTTATATTATGGTTATAACAGTTATGGAACATTAATTAGTGCAGGTGTTATAGCTATAATACTATTAATAGCTTTAATATTCCCATATAAGAAGGTTAAAGATTTTAATATTTTAAAAATACCATTTGAAATTTGGTTCATTATTATAAGTTGTGATATAGCATTATGGATTGCAGCAGCTGAAAGTATGATAAGGGTATCGTATTTAAAGGAGTTACCTATAATAAAGAATCAGATAGTATCTGAGGGCATGGTAAGTACATTTAATATAGCTGTATGGTTTGGAATTTTTGCCATAGCTTTCTTTGGAATGACAGTAATAAAATCAATGTTTAAAATTGGATTTAAAGAATATTTTAAGAGCAGAAGTATCATAGGTAGAATATTAGTTTGGATATTTAGATATCTTAAGAAGACTATAAATTATGTAACAGAAATAAATTTAGAGGAAAATAACAATAAGTATATTTTAAAGCTTGTATTAATAAATGCAGCTATATTATTAATTTTATCTTTTATTTGGTTCTTTGGAATTCCATTTATAATCATATATTCGGTAATATTATTTATTTTAATTAGAAAATATGTAAATGATATTAGTGGAAAATATAAGATACTAACAGAAGCTACCAATGAAATAGCAGAAGGAAACCTTGATGTAAAGATGGAAGAAGATTTAGGTGTATTTAATCCATTTAAGGATAATTTAGAAAAAATACAAGGGGGATTTAAGAAAGCAGTACAAGAAGAAGTTAAAAGTCAAAGAATGAAGACTGATTTAATTTCTAATGTTTCGCATGATTTAAAGACTCCTCTTACAGCAATAATAACTTATGTTGATCTTTTAAAAGATGAAAATTTAAGCCAGGAAAAGCGTAAGCAATATATAGAAATAGTGGATAGAAAGTCACAAAGATTACAGAATCTTATTGAAGATTTATTCGAAATGAGTAAAGCAAGTAGTGGAAATATAACATTAAATATCGAGGAGATAGATATTGTTTCACTAATGAAGCAAACACTACTTGAATTAGATGATAAAATTAAAGCTTCATCATTAACATTTAAAAATAATTTTCCAGAAGAAAAGGTAGTGCTTCAATTAGATAGCCAATGTACTTTTAGAATCTTTGAAAATATTATTATAAATGCAACAAAATATGCTATGGCAAATAGTAGGGTATATTTAGATATAATAGAAAGAGAAGATAATGTAGAAGTTATAATGAAAAATATGGCGGCAGAAGAAATAGATTTTAATACTAATGAAATAGTGGAAAGATTTGTTCGTGGTGATGAATCTAGAAATACTGAAGGATCAGGATTAGGTCTTGCCATTGCAAAAAGCTTTGTAGAATTACAAGGTGGAAGCTTTAAAATTGAAGTTGATGGTGATTTATTTAAGGTAATAATGAACTTTAAAAAGAATTAAGAGATGGATATAGCAAAATGTAAATAAAATATCATTGACTTACAATTGGTTGTATTAGATAATTAATATATAGATAAAATCATAATAAAGATAGTGATGAGGAAGAGTATTTAAAGATATTATTTTTAGAGAGCTAAGGTTTGGTGAGACTTAGTAATGATTCTTTTTAGAAGCAGCCTTTGAATTGCTTAACTGAGAACTAAGTTTAGAGCTTAATGTAGGTTGAGACGTTACCTTTACGTTATAAAAGGAGAAATAATTATTATTTCTACTGAGTGAACAATTTATGTTGTTTATGAGGGTGGTACCGCGGAATTACAGCTTCGTCCCTTTTTAAGGGATGAGGCTTTTTTGTATAGAAAAAGAAATAAGTTTTTATGGCTTTAAAAAGTTTATGTATAAGATAATTCTGGAAGAGGCTTAGCTATTATAGAATAAAATAAACATTTATTTAATTTGGAGGTATAAAATTGGAAGAAATTTTAGAGATATTGGAGAAGAATTTTAGGTATACCGATGAGCAGATTGCAGTTATGGCTGGCAAGACTGTTGAAGAGGTAAGAGAGGCAATACAAGATTATGAAGAAAAAAGTATTATTGCAGGATATACAACACTGATAAATTGGGAAAATACAGGGAAGGAAGTTGTTACAGCATTAATACAGGTGAAGGTTACTCCTCAAAGGGGAGAAGGGTTTGATAAGGTTGCAGAGAGAATATATAGGTATGATCAGGTAAAAGCATGTTATCTAATGTCTTCTGGTGGTTTTGATTTAACTGTTATAGTGGAAGGGAAAACTATGAAAGAAGTAGCTACTTTTGTAGCACAAAAGCTAGCAGTACTTGATAATGTAGGAGGAACAGCAACACACTTTGTATTAAAGAAGTACAAGGATCATGGAACAATATTTAAGGAAAAGAAGAATAGTGATAATAGGGAGGCTATATTTATATGATACTAGAAAATATGATTAGAAAAGAAGTAAAGGACATGCCTCCTTCAGGAATAAGAAAATTTTTTGATATAGTAAATGAAATGGAAGATGTTATTTCATTAGGTGTTGGAGAGCCAGATTTTGTTACACCATGGAATATAAGAGAAGCGGGTATATACTCGTTGGAGCAAGGAGATACTCACTACTCCTCTAATGCAGGATTTATTGAGCTGAGGGAAGAAATAGCTAAATATTTAAAAAGAAGATTTGATTTATCATATAATCCATCAGATGAAATACTTGTTACAGTGGGAGGAAGTGAAGGAATAGATATTGCTTTAAGGGCATTGGTTGGTCCAGGTGATGAAGTTCTTATTCCAGAGCCAAGTTTTGTGGCATATAAGGGTTGTACTACATTTACAGGTGCTAAAGCAAATGTATTAGAGTTAAAAGTAGAAAATGATTTTAAGCTAACAGCTGATGAACTTGAAGAAGCTATTACAGAAAAGACAAAGGTAGTTATCATACCTTTTCCTAACAATCCAACAGGAGCAATAATGACTAGAGAAGAATTGGAGCCTATTGTGGAAGTTTTAAAGAAAAAAGATGTAATAGTTATATCAGATGAAATATATGCAGAACTTACTTATAATAAGGAACATGTATCTATTGCCAGCTTCCCAGAGATAAAAGATAAAACTCTTGTGATTAATGGTTTCTCAAAGGCTTATGCTATGACAGGATGGAGACTGGGATATGCTTGTGGAAACAAGGTATTAATAGATGCAATGAAAAAAATACATCAATATGCAATAATGTGTTCGCCAACAACAGCACAATTTGCTGCTATAGAAGCTTTAAAAAATGGTGATGAAAGCGTTAGTGAAATGGTAAAAGAATATAACAGAAGAAGAAGAGTATTGGTAGATGGATTTAGAAAGTTAGGGTTTGAATGTTTTGAGCCTTTAGGTGCATTTTATGTATTCCCATGTATTAAGTCTACAGGACTTTCATCTGAAGAATTCTGTGAAAAGCTTCTTTTAAAAGAAAAAATTCTTACTGTTCCAGGCAATGCTTTTGGTGATTGTGGAGAAGGATTTATTAGAGCTTGCTACGCATCATCAATGGAAAATATTTATGAAGCACTTAGAAGAATAGAGCGCTTCGTTAAAGAAGGCTTTTAATTAAAAAATGATTGGAGGTGAAAGAAATGTGGATTTTATACGCCTTTGGGTCGGCACTTTTTGCAGGTGCAACATCAATACTTGCCAAAATAGGTATTGAAGATGTGGATTCTCACGTAGCAACAGCATTAAGAACCATTGTAGTTCTTATTTTTTCATGGCTGATGGTATTTATTGTAGGATCTCAAAGCCAACTTGTAGACATAAGTATTAAGAGCTATATATTTTTAATATTATCTGGTATGGCCACAGGAGCATCGTGGCTATGCTATTTTAAAGCACTTCAGCTTGGTGATGTTAATAAGGTGGTACCAATAGATAAATCCAGCACCATTTTAACAATGGTACTAGCGTTTATCTTCTTAAAGGAAGATATAACCGTACCAATGGTAATTGGAATGATAGCAATAGGTCTAGGAACATATTTAATGATTCAAAAGAAGGAAGAAGAGCAAAAGGAAGTTAAAAATAAGGCATGGCTTATATATGCAGTGCTATCAGCAGTATGTGCTTCACTTACTTCTATATTAGCGAAAATTGGTATTGAAAATGTAGAATCAAATTTAGGAACAGCTATTAGAACTATAGTAGTACTTATGATGGCATGGCTTATTGTATTTTTACAAAAAAAACATGGACAAGTAAAGAAAATAAGTAAAAAAAGCTTACTGTTTATTGGATTGTCAGGAATTGCCACAGGAGCATCTTGGCTTTGCTATTATAAAGCTCTTCATGATGGTTTAGCATCTATTGTTGTACCTATAGATAAGTTGAGTATTTTAGTGACAGTAGCTTTTGCATATATATTTTTAAAGGAAAAACTTTCTAAAAAGTCAGCAGCAGGACTTATTTTAATAACAGTAGGAACATTAAGTTTGTTAATAAAGATATAGAAATAATTAGGATATTATAAATAAGGTATAAATGATAGAATTTATGAAGATTAAAAGAATATATTAAGGAGCAAAATTTTACTATATGCGTTGACGGTTTTAATGGCTTCAAGGAAACTATCGGAGCCACTTTCCCATTTGCTAAAATACAAAGGCGTATAAAGAATCTAACTTTTTTATAGTATGTTTAATTATAAATTTTAAAATTATTTAATTTTTTATCCTATGATATATGAGAGGAATCATAGTTGAAGCTATAACATAACAAGTAATTATTTTTTTGCCAAATTCAATATTAAAATTATTTTTAAAAACAGATGGAGAAATAATAATACTAATTCCAATTAAAATCCAAATAAGGTATATAAAAGTTGAAATTTTTATCTTTTTTTTCATTCTTTAAAAACCTCCTTAATTATTATTATCTGACTTATGGACAGGCTAAGCTCATTTCTACTTTAAAGAATTCTACTCTATTTCTTTAAGTAAATAATCAATTCAAAGTTCTACTATTCATTTTTCTTAAGTAATTATATAATAAAACATTTAAAAAAAATGCTAAATATTGTCTAAGGGAGTTAATGGTAAAGTCACTATTAATAATTAGTGTGAAAGTTATTGGATTAACTAAAAGAATTTGTTAAAAAAGTATTTGACTTAGAGTTAACTTCAACTGGTATACTAAACTTAAGTTATTTAAATAGATATAGGTATTGGGAAAATACTAAAGTTTATTTAGGTATAAATAAAGATATATTGAAAATATAGGAGGAAGATTATGTTATTTGATTTTATTTATTATAACCCAACAAGAATACATTTTGGGAAGGATTCTTTAAGTCAGTTAAAAGGGGAGCTTGAAAGTTATGGAGAAACAATACTTTTAATATATGGAAAGAACTCTATAAAGAAAATAGGTTTATATGATGAAATAGTTAAGATTTTAAATGAGGGAGGAAAAAAGGTTATAGAGCTTTCTGGGGTTATGTCAAACCCTACTTATAGTAAAGTTTTAGAAGGTGGAAAGCTTGTTCGTGAGAATAATGTAGATCTTATATTAGCAGTTGGTGGTGGATCTGTAATAGATTGTGCTAAAGCAGTTTCAGTTGCAGCTTATTGTGAAGGAGATGCCTTTACAAGATATTGGATTAATTTTGAACCAGTTAATAATAAAATTGTACCAGTAGGATCTGTTTTAACAATGGTTGGTACTGGTTCAGAAATGAATGGGGGATCAGTTATTACTAATGAAGAATTAAAACTTAAAAATGGTAGAGTGTATCCATCAGAAGTATATCCAAAGTTCTCAATCTTAAATCCTGAGTATACTTTTTCAGTTCCACAATATCAAATGGTAAGTGGTATATTTGATATTATGTCACATCTTATGGAGCAATATTTCTCAGGAAATGATAATAATACTACTGATTATGTAATTGAAGGGCTTCTTCGTTCAGTGATAGATAATGCAAGAGTGGCTATTAAAAATCCAAATGATTATGAAGCTAGAAGCAATATTATGTGGAGTGCTACCCTTGCTCTTAATACTATGGCTGGTCTTGCAAAAGAGCAAGATTGGGAAGTGCATATGATTGAACATCAATTAGGTGCTTATACTGATTGTGCACATGGTATGGGATTAGCAGCAATTTCTATTCCATATTATAATTATATTTATACTTATGGTTTAGATAAATTTGTTAGATTTGCTAAGGAAGTATGGCATGTATCACCAGAAGGTAAAACTAAGGATGAGATTGCTAAAGAAGGTCTTGTAGCCTTAGAATCATTTATTAAAGAATGTGGTATGGTTACCTCTCTTAGGGACCTTGGAGCAACAAAAGAAATGTTACCACTTATAGCAAACTCTACAGTGTTAGGTGGAGGATATAAAAAACTTACGGCAGAAGATATTTTAACAATTTTAGAAGCTTGTTATTAATTATAGAGATTAGAAAGAAATTTTTGATGAAAAAAGAATTTATTAATATCATTTGATAATGTTTATATAGGATGATATACTAAAAATAAGTTAAGAGATAGTCTATTTATGGATTGTTACTGGTAAGCAGGCAAAACCTAAATTGATAGTAATATTATGGTTAGCTATAAAACTAACTTTGGTTGCTATTGATTTAGGTTTTTTTAGTGATGAATATATTATTATTGCTATTATTTTAGTACAACATCAATATAGAAAGAAAAAATTATAATTATATTGTTAAAAAGGATAATAAAGGTTATGAAAATATATAAAGTTTTAAATAATAATAATTTAAATGACAAGTTTCTTAAATTAATTAATGATATACCATTAGAATGTATTGAAGTTGCCGAAGAAATAATCCAATATGCTGAATCAAAGCTTGAAACAACATTAAACGAAAATATTTATTTAACACTTACTGATCATATTAGTTTTACTATTAATAGATATAAAAATAATATGGAAATGAAAAATTCAATGTTATGGGATATAAAAAGATTACATAAGCAGGAGTTTAACTAAATGTGCGAAATTCTCCCATCCTCTTTAGGTGGGAGATGGATAGCACTTTAAGATAGTCAACAATAGTAGTACAATATAGTCAGTAGTAAATAATAGAAATGAGGAATATAAATGGATTTATATACTAATAATCATTCAGTATTCAAGTTATCATATCATTTAGTATTGGTTATAAAATACCGTAGAAAAGTAATTGATGATGATATATCCAAACGACTAAAAGAAATATTTGAGTATATTTCACCTAAGTATAACGTAACTTTAGAAGAATGGAATCATGATACAGACCATGTTCACTTACTTTTTAGAGGTTCACCAAACACCGAAATATCTAAATTCCTAAATGCTTATAAATCAGCAAGTAGTAGACTTATAAAAAAGGAATATCCACTTATAAAAAAGCAACTATGGAAAGAATATTTTTGGAGTAGAAGTTATTGTTTATTAACTACTGGGGGAGCACCTATTGAAGTAGTAAGAAAGTATATTGAAAGTCAAGGAATGAAATGAGTGAAATAATGTTAAAGGCTTATAAATACAGAATATATCCTAATTTAGAACAAAGAGAATATCTTGTTAAAACTTTTGGGTGTACTAGATTTATATATAATCAAATGTTAGCTGATAGAATTAAATTTTACGAAGAAAATAAAGATTTAGATATTAAAGCTATAAAATATCCTACACCAGCTCAATACAAGAAAGAATATGAGTGGTTAAAAGAAGTTGACAGTTTAGCTTTAGCTAATGCTCAAATGAACTTAGATAAAGCCTACAAAAACTTCTTTAGAGATAAGTCAGTAGGATTTCCTAAATTTAAGTCTAAGAAAACTAATAGATTTAGTTATACAACCAATAATCAAAATGGGACTATATACATTGATAATGGTTATATAAAAATTCCAAAATTAAAATCTAAAATAAAAATAGTTTTGCATAGACAATTCAAAGGATTAATTAAATCTGCAACAATTTCTAAAACGACAAGTAATCAATACTATATTTCTATCTTAGTAGATACTGAAAATATTAAACTGCCAAAGAGTAATAATAAAATAGGTGTTGACCTTGGGTTAAAGGAGTTTGCTATATGCTCCAATGGAGATAGGTTTGATAATCCGAAAAGTCTTAGAAAATCTGAAAAGAAATTAGCTAAATTACAAAAAGGATTGAGTAGAAAAGTTAAAGGGAGTAATAACAGATATAAAGCAAGATTAAAAGTGGCGAAGCTTCATCAAAGAATAGCTAATCAAAGAAAAGATTTTTTGCATAAATTATCAACTAAAATTATTAGCGAAAACCAAACAATAGTTTTAGAAGATTTGAGAGTAAAAAACATGATGCAAAATCATAAATTAGCTAAGGCGATTAGTGAAGTAAGTTGGTCAGAATTTAGGACAATGTTAGAATATAAAGCTAATTGGTATGGTAAAGAGATAATAATAGCTCCATCTAATTACGCAAGTTCTCAACTATGTTCTAAGTGTGGCTATAAAAATAAAGAAGTAAAGAATTTAGCATTAAGAAATTGGACTTGTCCGAGTTGTGGTGCTAACCACGATAGAGATATAAATGCTAGTATAAATCTACTGAAATTAGCAATGTAATTTTGGTATT
>ERZ827363.762-NODE-762-length-34312-cov-16.602213_pt1 | contig 34312 bp, 39 predicted proteins | sample MGYA00519776_ERZ827363 | MGnify/ENA primary metagenome ERZ827363 (study PRJEB31778, sample SAMEA3449288) | human gut metagenome | biome: human gut; feature: human-associated habitat; material: faeces | place: United Kingdom | collected 2010/2012 ... | reverse complement strand
ACCTTGATATATAAAGATTTTAAAATAAAAATAGTGTAAAAAACTTTACACTAACAATTAATTAAAGGGGATAAGAATATGAAAAGATATAATAGAATATTTACAATAGTTATAGATTCTTTAGGAATAGGAGCTATGGATGATTCGAAGGAATATGGCGATATAAATGTAGATACACTTGGACATATAGCAGAATCAGTAGATTCTTTAAATATTGCTAATCTTCAAAGAATGGGGATAGCAAACCTACATAAAATAAAACATGTAGCAAGTATAGAAAATCCACTTGGATATCAAATGAAATTAAAAGAAGCAAGTGTTGGTAAAGATACAATGACAGGTCATTGGGAAATGATGGGTCTTCATATAACTAAACCATTTAAAACTTTTACAGATACAGGATTTCCAAAGAATCTACTAGATGAATTAGAAGTAAAAACAGGACATAAGATTGTTGGAAATAAAAGTGCTAGCGGGACAGAAATATTAGATGAATTAGGAGAGAATCAAATGAAAACAGGAGACATGATTGTTTATACTTCTGCAGATTCAGTTCTTCAAATTTGTGGTCACGAAGAAACTTTTGGATTAGATGAATTATACAGATGTTGTGAAATAGCAAGAGAAATAACTTTAAAGGATGAATGGAAAGTTGGTAGAGTTATAGCAAGACCATACGTAGGTGAGAAAAAAGGTGAATTTAAGAGAACGAGCAATAGACATGATTATGCTTTAAAGCCATATGGTGAAACAGTTTTAAATGTTTTAAAAGATAATAATTATGATGTTATATCAGTAGGAAAAATAAGTGATATCTTTGATGGAGAAGGAATCACTGAAAGCCACAAATCAAAGAGTTCAGTTCATGGTATGGAGCAAACTTTGGAATTGATGGATAGAGATTTTAAAGGATTATGTTTTGTTAATTTAGTTGATTTTGATGCTTTATGGGGACATAGAAGAAATCCTAAAGGATATGCAGAAGAGTTAGAAAGATTTGATGTAAACTTAGGAAAAGTACTAGATAAGTTAAAAGAAGATGATTTATTAATAATTACAGCAGATCATGGTAATGACCCAACTTATAGTGGAAGTGATCATACAAGAGAATATGTTCCGTTTTTAGCATACTCTCCATCAATGAAAAATCATGGCCAATTAGGAACTGGTAAAAGTTTTGCAGATATCGGTGCAACAATAGCTGATAATTTTGAGGTGCAAATGCCAAAGGGTACAATTGGAAAATCTATTTTAAATAGCTTAAAATAAGGTTGAAAATTAGAAGCCTTATTTTATTGAAAATCTCTTTGTAAAATTTAAAAAAAATATTGTAATTTGTATAAATAAGTGTTAGTATGAGTATAAGCAGTGTATACTGTTATTTAAATAAAGTTTCTTTAATGTAATGGTTTCTCGTAGTTTAAGAGATTATTATCACATTAGAATCTTTAAAATTAGGAGGAATTATTATGACAGATAAGACATTAACTTGCAAAGATTGTGGTGCTGAATTCGTATTCACAGTTGGAGAACAAGAATTCTACAAAGAAAAAGGATTCGATAACGAACCAAAGAGATGTTTAGCTTGTAGAAGAGCTAAGAAAGCACAACAAAGCGATAGATAATTATTGAAATTGTTGATAGAGCTGTAGTTTATGCTACAGCTTTTTTAAAATTATAAATAAGTATGGAGTTTTATTTTTTAGAATAATAAAGAAAAAAGTTAGGAAATATAAATATGAGAAAAATAAAAAGGAGGTAAGAAAATATAATATGATTACATTTAAGGGAACACCAGTTACTTTGGAAGATAAATATATAAATGTTGGTGATTCTGCTCCAGATTTTCATTTAACCAACAAAGAATTAAAGGAAATAACCTTAAAGGATACCAGTGGAAAAAGAATATTTGTAATAGTTCCATCAGTTGATACACCAGTATGTGATAGGGAAGTAAGAAGATTTAATGAAGAAGCAGCAAAACTAAATAATGTAAGTATATATGTGGTATCAATGGATTTACCTTTTGCTCAAAGTAGATGGTGTGGTAGTGCAGGAATAGATAAGGTTACTATTTTATCAGATTATAAAAATAGAGATTTTGGTAAGAATTATGGTGTTTATATTAAAGAACTAGGACTTTTAACTAGGGCAATTATTATTGTAGATGAAAATAATAAAGTTTCGTATGTTGAGTACTGTAATGAAGTTTCTAGTGAACCAGATTATGAAGCAGCTTTAAATGCTGTAAAATAAGGAGTGGATTTTATGACTTTTAAAGAAAAAGTTAATGAAATGAAAATTCATCATGAAGAACATAAAGAAGAAAGACATGAAAGACATGAAGAAAAGAAATTTGCTCATGAAATAAAACATCAAATGAAGGAAGAAGAAAGGCTTAAAAAGCATGAAGAAAAGATTCATGAAAAAGAAGCTAAAAAATTAGCAAAAGATATTGAACATGATATAAAAAAGGAAGAAAAGTTTGCTAAAAAAGAAAATAAAATATTTGATTAATCTACCTAAATATAAGAAAGCTATATCATATTGATATAGCTTTCTTATATTTAGGTAGATTATAATATTATGGTGATATAAGTGAATAGCACATAAATAAAAGCGTGAAGAGAATTTTAGAGTTAAAGAAAAAATATAATATGATGGAGTGATTTTATGGGAAAAGAAGCAGTGATATTTGATATGGATGGAGTAATTTTTGATACGGAAAAAGTGTATTTAGATATTTGGCAAAGAGTTTTTGAAAAGTATGGATATAAAATGACTAAAGAATTATATATTACTGTAATGGGGACAGGAAGAGAAAATGTAATAAAGATATTTTTGGATAATTTTGGTGATGGACTTCCCATTGAAAAGATGTATGAAGAAAAGGATAAGCAGCTATTTTTTATCATAGAAAATGAGGGTATTCCCTTAAAAGAAGGTGTAAAAGAATTATTTTCAATGCTTAAAGAAAGAAACTATAAAATAGCTTTAGGGACATCCGCAAAAAGGGAGAGAGTGGAAAAACAGATAAAAGATAAATGGCTTAAAGAAAGCTTTGATGCAATAGTATGTGGTGATGATGTGGAAAAAGGAAAACCAAATCCAGATATATTTTTAAAAGCAGCAAAAGAAATTAATGTTAAACCTGAAGATTGTTTTGTTGTAGAAGATTCACCAGCAGGGATAAAAGCAGCTTTTTCTGGAGGAATGAAAGGAATTCATGTAGAGGATTTAAAGGTGGCTGATGAAGAAATATTAAAATATTGTAAAAAAAGCTTTAAGAATTTAAAAGAAATAAAGGAGTATTTAAGTTGTGAGTAAATTTAACAATATTAATAAAATATTATATTAAATTAAAAAATGTATTATAGAAAAAATAGGATATTAATATATGTGACACTAACAGATAATATTAGTTATGCAATAAAATTATATAAATAAGGCGTTGTTAAGCCTAATGCACTTATTTGGGAGATAAAATGATAATTCTTTAAATTAAGGTTAAAAAGGGATATTTAGAAATTCAAAGCATGGATAATAATCAAAAAGAGTAATTATTAAAAATTTTTAATAATTCTATAATATTAAATTCATTCTTTAATAACTATTTTTTTATACGATGTATATATAAATAATAATAGTAAAGGAAGAAATGAAATGAACGAAAAAATAAATCTTATAGTAAAGACAATTAAAGAGAAAAAAAGAAAAATAATAAAAACTATGATTAAGCTAATGATAGTATTAGGAGTAATTGGAGTTATAATAGCAGGTATATTTTATGGGTATGTAAAATCTAATATAAATTATAGTAGAAGTGAAGCAGAGAAAATTGCTTTAGCAAGTATAAATGGACAAATAGTAGGGTATAGAATTGATTTGGAAGATGGTATTTTAGAATATGAATTTAAAATAAAAGATGGTAATAATAGATTATATGAAGTAAAAGTAAATTCTAAATATGGTGCAATAACTGATATAGATTACAATGGTTAATATACAGAAATTTTTGAAAGAAGTGATTTTGTGAAAAAAATTCTAATAATAGAAGATGAATCTAATATATCAGATTTTATAAAGATGGAACTGGAATATGAAGGCTATGAGGCAGAGATAAGTGAAGATGGCAAAGAAGGATTAATAAAAGCGTTAAGAGAAGATTATGATTTGATAGTGCTTGATTTAATGCTACCAGGTATTAGTGGTTTAGAAGTCTGTAGAAGATTAAAGAAAGAAAAAGATATTCCAGTTATAATGCTAAGTGCAAAAGATAGCGTAATGGATAAGGTAGCAGGACTACAAATTGGAGCAGATGACTATATAGCTAAGCCTTTTGCTATAGAAGAGCTTATTGCAAGGATTCAAGTTATATTTAGAAGAGCGGAAAAAGTAAAATCAAATATTATAAAGTTTAAAGATTTAAGTATTCAATTAGAATCAAGAACAGTTATGAAAAATGAAGAAAAAATTAATTTAACCAATAAAGAATATGAACTTTTAATATTGCTTTTAAACAATAAAGGAAAGGTTGTTACGAGAGATAACATATTAAATGAAGTATGGGGTTATGATTATGATGCAGGAACTAATGTAGTGGATGTTTATGTAAGTTATTTAAGAAATAAATTAGATGAAAAAAATAAAGAGGCATATATAGAAACTGTGAGAGCTGTTGGCTATATTATTAGTGAAAAGTAATGAAAAAACGAAAAAGATTACCGATATTTTTAGAATTTAGTATTATTTCTTCAATAATAATAGTATCAATAATTTGTGTTTATTCAGTGGTACAACTAATAAGCATGAATATGCGCACTATTGAATATGAAGAGGAGCAAATTGAAAAGAGATACGAAGAGTTAAGTTATATACTATCTAATATTGAATTAAAAGATAATACTTTAAATGATATTATAAAAGATGATGATGAAATTATAAGAATATATCAGGATAATTATATAAAATATAAAAGTAAAAATGATATTTGGGATAAGATACCGTTAAGTACTAATGAGGAGCTAAAAGTTAATTTTAGATATATAGATTGGGATTTATATGTTGTATTAGATGGAAAGATAGAAATTGATAATAAAGATTATAGAATTCAAATTGTACATGGAGATACGATTTTTGATGAAATAATGGAAAATTATTTTCAAACATTATTAATATCATTATTTATTGGAATTATATTAAGTATAATTGGAGCTATTTATTTATCAAAAAGATTTGTTGGTAGATTAAAAAATTTATCTAATACAATAAATGAAGTAAAGGAAAATGGCATAAAATATAGAGTAGAAATATCAAATACTAATGATGAATTTGATAAAGTTAATATATTATTTAATGATATGTTAGATGAAGTAGAAGAAGCATTTAATGAGCAAAGCAGGTTTGTTTCTGATGCATCTCATGAATTAAGAACTCCTCTTACAGCTTTGCAAGGTCATCTTAGAATGATAAAAAGATGGGGAAAGAATGATAAAGAGCGTTTAGAAAAATCATTAGATATATGTATTAGTGAAACAGAAAGATTAACAAAAATTGTTGGAGATTTATTAACATTATCAAGATGTGATAATGAGATAATAAATCTAAGTGAAATTGAAAAAATTCAAGCTAAACAAATAATTTTACAAATTATAGAACACTATAAGATATTAAATAATACTACTAAATTTAAATTAATAATGGATGAAAATCTAATGTTAAAAATTAAGCAGGATCATTTAAAGCAAATATTAATTATCTTTATTGATAATGCTATTAAGTATAATGATAAAGATGAATGTGTTATTGATATAAATATATTTGAAAAGAATGAAAATATATTATTTAATATAAGAGATAATGGTAAAGGAATACCAAAAGATGAAATACCTTATATTTTAAATAGATTTTATAAGGTTGATAAATCAAGAAAAAACAATAATTCCTTTGGATTAGGACTTTCAATTGCAGATAAAATAATTTCTTTATATGGTGGAAGAATTAAAATATATAGCGAAGAAGGAATATATACAGAAATAGTTCTTAAAATAAAAAATGAGTTATAGTGAAATAAAACATATTTTACTATAACTTATTTTTTATAAAACAATAAGTGATTTATTATTAAAAAAGTATATATTTTTACAAAAAGTATTTAATTTATTAAATACATATGTTATTGTATAATTTGTAAAATATGGTTAAAGGGGGATTTGAAATGAAAAAAATAGGAATTGATATTGGAGGAACTTTTATTAAATATGCCTTAGTGGATGAATCGTATAAAATTATGGAGAAATGGAAAGTTGAAACTATTAAGTTTGAGACAAAAGATGAGCTTTATGATTATATATGCCATAACATGAGAGGGATTGAGGATATAGATGTAATAGGTATAAGTGCTCCAGGTGTTATAGATGAAGAAGCTAATGTTAGATCGTATGCAGCACCTAATTTAAGAATTATGTATGGAACTAATATAGTTCATGAAATACAAAATAGAACAAATAAAAAAGTTGCAGCAATAAATGATGCTAAAGCTGCAGGGTTATGTGAGTTTGAAATAGGAAATGCAAAAGATAGCAAATCATCGGCATTTTTAATATTAGGTACAGGAACAGGTGGATGTATTTGTAATGAAAATGGAGTAATATATGGAAAGGACTCTTTTGCTGGTGAATTTCATATGCTTCCATTTATAAATTTTAGTAATGGAAAGATGGATAATATGGGTGATTATGCATCAATGACGGCTTTAATAAATATATATAATGACAAAGTTGATGAAAACGTTAAAGTGAGATATGGACATGAGGTATGTAATAAATATTTCGAAGGAGATAATACAGCAAAAGAAACTGTGGAGCAGTGGATAGATAATATACTTGTACAGTTAATAACTATTACAGTTTTCTATAATCCAGAAGTTATTTGTATAGGTGGAGGAATATCTGAAGAAGAATGGTTTATTAATAGGATTAAAGAGAAGTATAGGGAAGAGTGTATTAGACATACCGAATGTGATGTTATTACAACTAAAATAGATAGATGTAAGTATAATAATGATGCAAATATACTTGGTGCAGTAATAAATGCAATTAAAAAATAGTTAGTATAAATAAATGAAAAGTTAAATCAAAAGAGTAGAAGAAGCTAACTTGAGGTGAAGATATGTTTAGATATGAAGTGATACAAAGTTTAAACAACTTAGAATTATCCCTATATGAATATATTATGAAAAACAGTAAAAAAGTAATATATATGAGAATACGGGAACTTGCAGAGGAAGCACATGTATCTACAACTACAATATTGAGATTTTGCAAGAAATTGAACTGTGAAGGATTTTCAGAATTTAAAGTCAAATTTAAAATGTATATTGAAGAAAATAATATTAAAAAGGTAAATGATGATACATCAGAAATAATAAATTTTCTGAAAAATATTGAAGGCAGTGATTTAGATAATAGATTAGATACATTATGTAATATGCTTAAAACGGCTAATAGTATTATATTTTTAGGAATAGGATCCTCAGGAATACTGTGTAAATATGCAGCTAGATATTTTTCTGCTATTGGAAAGTTTACCTTTCATATTGATGATCCATTTTTCCCTAAGAATTTTAAATGTTATGGTGAGTGTCTCATAATAGCTTTATCAGTATCAGGAGAAACATCAACTACTATAGAAAATATTGTTAGATTTAAAAAAGAAAACTGTACAATTGCCAGTATAACAAATACGGAAAATTGTACTATAGCTAAAATATCAGATTTAAATTTACCTTATTATGTGCAACAAGTTAAAGTTAATTATAGTGATATTACAACACAAATTCCTGTATTATATATGATAGAGAGGATTGGCAAAAAGCTATATAATGAATATGGTATAGAGTAAGAAAGCACATATAGACTCAATTTTTTGAGTGTATATGTGCCTTTTATTTATATATTTTTAGTGTTTTTTAAAAAACACCTTGTTTTATTTTTGTATGTATTTTTTAAAGGTGGAACATGTTTTTTTTGCTTTAGAAAATGATTACAAACCAGAAAATGTATTATATACTAAATTCATGAAGTGAAACAAGGAGAGATGATTTAATGATTTATGAAAAGTTAGAAAAATTTAGTGATGGATTCTTGTGGGGATCTGCCTCTGCAGCTTATCAAGTAGAAGGAGCATGGAACCAAGATGGAAAAGGAGAAAGTATCTGGGATGTATATACTAAGCTACCTGGAAAAACATATAAAGGTACTAACGGTGATGTAGCTGTTGATCACTATAATAGGTACAAAGAAGATGTAGCTTTAATGGCTGAGATGGGATTAAAGGCATATAGATTTTCAATAGCATGGAGTAGAATATATCCTAAAGGTCGTGGAGAAGTAAATGAAGCTGGTTTAAAGTTTTATGAAGATTTAATAAACGAGCTTATAAAAAATAATATTAAACCAATCATAACACTATATCATTGGGATTTACCGCAATATTTACAAGACTTATATGGTGGTTGGGAATCAAGAGAAATAATAAATGATTTTAACAATTACTGTATAACGTTATTTAAGAGATTTGGTGATAAAGTTAAATATTGGGTAAGTTTAAATGAACAAAATGTATTTATAAATTTAGGATACATGACAGCATTACATCCACCAGGAGTTAAAGATTTAAAGAGAATGTTACAAGCTAATCATATTGCAAACTTAGCTAATGCAAAAGTTATTGAATCTTTTAGAGCTTATGTACCAAATGGAATGATTGGTCCAAGTTTTGCATTCTCACCAATATATGCAAATACATGTAATCCAGAGGATGTTATAGCAGCAGAAAATGCAGAAGAATTAAATAATAACTGGTGGCTTGATGTTTATTGTAAAGGTATATATCCAGCATTTGCAATGAAGTATTATGAAAAATTAGGAGTAGCACCAGTGATTGAAGATGGTGATTTAGAATTATTAGAAAGAGCAAAACCTGATTTCATTGGAATAAATTACTATCAAACAACAACAATTGAAAAAAATGGATTAGATGGTGTAGGTGCTGTAGAAGGAATGAATAACACTGGTAAAAAGGGAACAGCACAAGACAGTGGTATACCAGGAGTATTTAAAAATATTAAAAATCAATATTTAGAATATACAAATTGGGATTGGGCAATAGATCCTGAAGGATTAAGAATAGGATTAAGAAGATTAACAAGTAGATATGGGTTACCTATTTTAATTACTGAAAATGGTTTAGGTGAATTTGATAAATTAGAAGAAAATGAAGTTGTAAATGATGATTACAGAATAAAATATTTAAGCAATCATGTTAGAGCTTGTAAAGAAGCTATCACAGATGGTGTTGAATTGTTAGGATATTGTACATGGTCATTTACAGATTTATTAAGTTGGTTAAATGGATATCAAAAACGTTATGGTTTTGTATATATAGATAGAGATGAAAAAGAAATCAAAGAATTAAAAAGAATTAAAAAGAAAAGTTTCTATTGGTATAAGAAAGTAATAGAAACTAATGGAGAAGAATTATAAAAATATTATAATAAAAAAATTTATGAGGTGATTAATTATGAAAAAAATATTATTAGTATGTTCAGCAGGAATGTCAACAAGTTTATTAGTTAATAAAATGAAGAGCGCAGCTCAAGATATGAATGTGGAAGTAGAAATTGAAGCATTACCAGTATCAGAATGTTCAACAAAAATTAATGAAGTTGATATAGTTCTTTTAGGACCACAAGTACGTTTCCAAAAACCAGTAGTGGAAAAATTAGCATGTGGAAGAATACCAGTAGACGTAATCGATATGAGATTATATGGAATAATGGATGGAAAATCAATATTAACAAGTACATTAGAAAAAATTAAATAGTAAAATAAAAAATTAATAAAGAATGAAAGAAGGGTGTATTATGAGTTTTATGGAAAAATTTCAATCTCAAATTGAAAGATTTCTAGTGCCATTAGCAAGTAAGTTGAATTCACAAAGACATATTTGTTCAGTAAGAGATGCATTTATATTAACATTCCCATTAACAATGGCTGGATCATTAATGGTATTAATTAATTCAGTATTTTTATCACCAGATGGATTTGTTTGTAAGATGTTAAGATTACAAAAGATATTTCCCAATATTGCAGAATATCAAGCTATATTTAGTCCAGTATTAAAAGGATCAACAGATATTCTTGCAATATTAGTAACATTCTTGATTGCAAGAAATTTAGCTAAACAGCTTAAATCTGATGATTTATTATCAGGATTAACAGCAGTATCTGTTTATTTTATAATATATCCTGATTATGTAAATGTAGAAGGCGCAAAGCATTTAGCAACTCAATTTTTTGGGCCACAAGGTCTATTTGTTGCAATAATAGTTGGTTTATTAGTTGGTGAACTAATGTCAGCTTTATCAAAATCTAATAAGTTAGAAATCAAAATGCCAGAGCAAGTACCACCAGCAGTAGCTAGAACCTTTAAGTTATTAGTACCTATAATAATAACAACACTTTTATTTACTCTTGCAAACTTCTTTATTAAGAAAGTTGCACCAGGTGGATTAAACGAAATAATTTACAATGTAATTCAACAACCATTAACTAAATTATCACAAAATGTAGGATCAGTTTTAATATTAACATTAATATCTCAAGTACTTTGGGTTATGGGTATTCATGGACCAAATACTATTGCAGCTGTACGTGATACTATGTTCTCAGAAGTAACTAATGCTAACCTTTCATATGCAGCAGCAAATGGAACTGCATGGGGAGCACCTTATCCAGTAACATTTAATGCTTTATATGATGGATTTGGAGCATACGGTGGATCAGGAGCAACATTAGGGTTAATAATTGCTATATTCTTATTTAGTAAAGCAAAAGAGCAGAAGAGTATTGCTAAACTTTCATTTGCACCAGGATTATTCAATATAAATGAAATGGTTATCTTTGGATTACCAATAGTATTAAACCCAATATACATGATACCATTTATTTTAACGCCATTAGTAGGTGAAATGATTGGTTATTTATCAATAGCTGTATTTAAAATCATACCACCAATTGCTTTCCAAGTACCTTGGACAACACCAGGACCATTAGCACCATTCTTAGGCACAGGTGGAAATATATTAGCATTAATAATGGGATTTGTTTCTCTTGCTGTTAGTGTATTGATGTATGCACCATTTGTAATTGCTGCTAGTAAAGCAGAAGTAAAAGCAGAAGAAGACAGAAGAGAACATGAGTTAAGTAATAGTAAAGATACTGTAACTATTTAAAAATTAAAGTAGGAGTTGTAAGTAATGGAAGGATTAGAATTAATAGCATTTGAGATAATTAGTAATGTTGGTATGGCTAAATCATTAGCTATTGAGGCATTAAGAGTAGTAAGAAGTGGTAACTATGCAGAAGGTGAAGAGAGATTATCTGAAGCAGCTAAATATCTTACAGAAGGACATCATGCACATACTTCATTAATACAAAAGGAAGCAGCAGGAGAAAAGACAGAATTTTCATTAATGCTTATGCATGCAGAAGATCAAATGATGAGTGCAGAAGTTATTAAATCTTTAGCTGAAGAAATGATAGAAATGTATAAAGTATTAAAAGGTTAAGAACTTTTAATATAAAAATCAAAAAATAAATTGATAAATAATAATATTTATCAATTTATTTTATCTATAGTGCAAACGTTTTCTGTTAAATGTGATTGGGTATCTTATGATCCAATGTAATAAAAATTAAAGAATAATAACTATAATAGGAGAATAGAATGAAGAAAAAGATTTGTAATGTGTTAGTTGGCACTTTAGTAACAAGTATGATGAGTAATATGGTTACTATTAGTAATGTATATGCTGATAGTAATATTGAGTTTATGAAAGAAACTAGTGAAGACTGGAAACTAGTGTGGGAAGATAATTTTGATGGTGATTCATTAAATATGGAAGACTGGAATTATGAAACACATGAACCAGGATGGGTAAACAATGAATTACAAGAGTATACTGACTCTACAGATAATATTTATGTAAAAGATGGAGAGCTAGTTCTTAAAGCCATCAAAGATGAAACTGAAGATGGTGTTAAATATACTTCAGGGAAAGTAACAACTCAAAATAAACGAGATTATAAATATGGTCGTTTTGAAGCTAGATTAAAAGTTCCAGAAGGACAAGGGTTATGGCCAGCCTTTTGGATGATGCCAACAGATGAGAATCTTTATGGTTCTTGGCCAAGATGTGGTGAAATAGATATTATGGAGGTATTAGGACATGAGCCAGAAAAAGCTTATGGAACAATACATTATGGTAATCCACATAGAGAGCAGCAAGGGACTTATATTTTAGATGGAACTACATTTGCTGATGATTATCATGTATTTTCAGTGGAGTGGGAACCAAGTGAAATGCGTTTCTATATAGATGGAAACTTATATCATACAGTGAATGATTGGTATACTAAGCAAGAAGGTGATGATGAGAAAACATATCCAGCACCTTTTGATCAACCATTTTATCTTCAATTTAATTTAGCAGTTGGTGGAAATTGGCCAGGTAATCCAGATGAAACTACTGATTTTGAAAATGCTGAACTTAAGGTTGATTATGTTAAGGTTTATCAATTAGATAACTATGATGAAAATGTTACTAAGCCAGAAAAAGAGCCAGTTGACTTAAGAGATCCTGATGCTACTGGAAACTATATTAATAATGGAGATTTCTCTGTAAATGAAGATTTAACTGATAATGAAGGTTGGATTAAACTTACAACTCTTGGTGGAAGAGGAGAAAGCATAATTGAAAATAATAAAATTATTCTTACTACTGAAGAAGTAGGAAAGGAAAATTACTCATTACAATTAGTTCAACCTCAATTACCTTTAAAGCAATATGGTGAATATAGACTTACTTTTGATGCAAGAGCAGATGAAGATAGAACAATGATAGTAAATGTTACTTCACCAGATAGAGGATATGTGAGACAATTTGAAGATACAGTAGTTAATCTTACAAATGAATTACAAAGCTATTCTTATGATTTTATTATGAAAGACATTGATGAGGCTAATGGTAGAGTAGAATTTAGCTATGGTAATCAAGGATCATTAGCTACTATTGAAATAAGTAATGTTAGATTAGAAAAAATAGGTCAACATGAAGCAGAAGATAACAATAAAAAAACAGTTCTTCCGGATGGAAACTATGTATATAATGGTACATTTGATGTAGGACAAGACCGTATGAAATATTGGGATATAGAATCTACAATAGATAATGTTTCTATTGGTGTACCAAATATCAATAATTCAAGAGAGCTAAAAGTAGATGTTAAAGAAAATCCAGCATTATTAAGTGATGTAATAGTTAAGCAAACAGACCTTGATATAGCAAAAAATAAAGAATATACTCTTTCATTTGATGCTTATGGCGAAGAAGATAAAACTATTAAGGCGCAAATTAATGGTGAAAGCTTTGAAGCAAATATTACTACAGAAAAGACTAACTTCAAATATAAATTTAAAACAGGAGAAGTTTTAAATAATTCAAATTTAGAATTATTATTAGGTGCTTATGGAGTAACTTATATTGATAATGTTAGAATTAAAGAAACAGGTTTAATCACAAATGGAGATTTCGGCAATGGATTTGCTAAGTGGGAGTTATTTGCAGATAGCAGTGTATCATCTAAAGTATCATCTTCAATAGATAACTCTACAGGTGATCCTTCAGCAAGAATAGATATTCAAGATACTGGTGATGCTGATTGGAAAATACAACTTAAGCAAAGTAATGTAAAACTAGAAAAAGGAAAGAAGTATGTATTATCTCTTGATGCAAAAAGTACAATTGATAGATCAATAATGTTTACTATTCAAAGAGATGGAAGCAGTGATAACGACTGGAGACCATATTCTCCTAATGAAATAGTTGAGTTAAAAGGTGAATACAATAAATATCAAGTAATTTTTGAAATGACAGAAGAAAGTGATGAAAATTCAATTTTCAGTATAGCTATGGGAGCTGTTAATGGAACACAAATTACTGATGAACATTCAATAAATATAGATAATGTAAAATTAGAAGAATATATTCCACTAGTTACTGAAAATTTATTTAATACTATTAAAAATGCAAAAGTAATAGTATATAGTGATGAATTTGATGAAATAGTTGAAGAAGATAGAGAAAAGCTAATTGCTGCATTAAATGAAGCAGAAGAAGTGTATGAGAATGCAGTTTCAGAAAATCCAACAGTAACACAAGAAATAATTGACAATGCAGAGCAAAATTTAAAAAATATTATGGATAATTTAAGAAAAGAAGAACAAAAAGAACCTGGTCAAGATGACAATAATCAAGATGAAAACAATAAGCCAGGAAATAATAAACCTGGAGATAACAAACCAGGAAATAACAAACCTGGAGCAGACAATAAAAATGAAGGCATTAATAAGAATAATAAATCTTTGGTTAATACTGGAAGTGAAGCTCATGTAATAATATTAGCTTCAGCTCTAGTAATGGTTGCAGTTGGAGTTAAAATTATAAAAAGGAAAAAGAGCATAAATTAATTTAAAACCTATAGTTGAATTTATTTTCAACTATAGGTTTATTTTTATAAGTATAGTTTTTTTAGTAAACAACATTTATATATTTAGTGCAGTCTACTTGAACATTTGTATGCTTTCTAAAGTAATTAATTATTACTTCAGGCATTTCGCATTGTATTTCTTTTATCATAGGACATTCCGTTAAGAATTCATAGCCACCAGCACCTGTAGCTCTATAATTATTCATTACAAGTGATAATGATGTATTATTAGATAGCTCTTGGCCTTTAAATTTTATAGAAGTTACTCTTGAACCTACAGGTTTTCTTAAATCAAAAGTATATTCAATATTATTAAAATAATCATAATTATAATGTTGCACTTTAGGCTTTAGAAACCTATTTGAGATTGAAATAGTTTCATTATCTATATGGAAGTAGCTAGCACATCTTTCTAAAGCTAATTTTAAGTATTTTCTATTTACTTCTAAAACTGCAAGGGTGTTTGGAAATTTATAAGTAGACATTATATCTCTTACAGTAACATTTTTATTAAAGCCTTTTATTTCGTTAGAAAAAGAAGTACAAGAAATATCAGCTCCGCTTTCAGCAATTTGAATTTGATTAATAAAATTAGCTAGTTCTGAACCATTTAGAGCCATTTCTAAGTGTGATGAAGGCATTAATTCTTTGTTTAGGAAGCCAACTGGTGTATCAAGCCATTCTTGAATTTTTTCTTCCAATGGAAGATATTTTTCATACATTTCTTTTTGTGGATTTATAGATACATCTTTTAAAGATGATTCAATAGTTTTTATTCCATCATTTTGTAATGTAAGATCTAATTCTAGATACTTAGTTCCATTAAAAGGCGTTTGAGCTATATGAGTGCCATGAAGTGTCTGCCCAGCGATAGACATATGTTGATGGCCTGTTAGGAGAATATCAAAAGAAAAATCTTCACATAATTTATAGGCTATATTTTCTGATGTTTTAGTAAGCTGTTTATGTGTTTCTAAGTCATACTCAAAGCCACCATGATAAATACCAATAAGTACGTCACAAGAAGATTTTACTTCATCAAAATAATATGAAACAGCTTTATATGTAGTACTAATTGTTAGATTTTCAATATTTTCAGCACGTTCCCATCTATTTATAAAATCTGTTGTAATACCGATTATACCAACTCTTAAACCATTACCTAATGTTTTAATATCGTATGGTAATATAGGAAGCTGTCCAGTTTTATCCACTATGTTTGCACATAAGCATTTAGCTTTTAATGTATGGAGATATTTATTTAAATAAGTAAGACCATAATTAAAATCATGGTTTCCTAAAGTTATATAATCATAGCCAGCAGCATTCATTATGTCTGCTATTGGATGAGTAGTGAAATCATTATTACTTAAATAGTTTGTAAAAGGAGAACCTTGAATAGTATCACCACAATCAATTATTAGAGTATTATCATCCTTTTTAAAATTTGACATTATGTTTAAAAGTCCAATGTTTTTTTCACTTCTATCAACATAATTAGTAGGATAAATATATCCATGCATGTCAGAAGTAAAGTAAATTTTTAAATTTTTCATATTATTACCTCATCTATAATATAGTATTTTCATAAGTTTGCTATCTACATTTAGATTATAACATTTATTGTATGATAAAAAATATAGATATATTTATATAAGTATGTAAAAAACAGAAAATATATAAAAAAATTAATTTTTTTTATATATTTTATTGTAGTACTAATGTATACTTAATAGGGCTTTAAATAAAGTACTAAAATATAATTTTATAAAACGGAAGGGGAATGATAAGTGGAATACGGTGTATTAAGTATTTTACCAGCATTGATTGTTATAATCTTTGCTTTATTAACAAAAAAAACATTAGAAGCATTATTATTAGGAACATTATCAACCTATATAATAATGTACGGGTTTGGGTTCGGTAGTAAATGGTCTGAGGCCTTTTTTACAGCTGCTGGTAATCCAGATAATCAATGGGTATTAATTGTATGTGGTTTATTTGGGAGTTTAATTGCATTACTTAGAAAGTCTAAAGGAACATTGGGGTTTGCAGGAAAGTTAGAAAGGTATTGTAAAACCCCAAAAAGTACATTGATTACAACCTGGATATTAGGAATTTTAATTTTTGTTGATGAATACTTAAACATCATGACCTTAGGGGCATGTATGAAAAATATAAGTGATAAGAAAAAAGTTCCAAGAGAATCATTAGCGTATATAATAGATTCTACAGGAGCACCAGTTTGTGTATTATTACCATTTTCAACATGGGCAATATTTTATGCCAGTGTTTTTGGAAAAGAGCCTGCTGTTGCAGCATTAAATTATGGAAGTGATATAGCTACATATCTTAAAGTTATTCCATTTACTTTTTATGCATGGGCATCAGTTATTATAGTGCCACTTTTCATTTTAGGGATAATACCTAAAATTGGTAAAATGAAAGACGCTTATAAGAGAGTGGAAACAACGGGAAAAGTTTATGGTGAAACTAGTAGTAAGTTTAATTCGGATTTGCTTGATGAATATGCAAATGGAGAAGGAAAGCTTATTGACTTTTTATTACCAATGGGTGTGTTAATTGGTATGACAATAATTAGCGGAGATTTATTTATATCTGTTATAGCAGCACTGTTTGTGTGTCTTGTACTATATGTACCAAGAAAGAAAATGACATTTGATGAATTTTGTGATATTTATATAAGAGGATTCTGTGACATGGTGCCAACAATAGCCATTGTGTTTATGGCCTTTGTTATGCAGCAAGCAGCTAATGATATAGGGTTGCCTAACTATGTAATAGAAACAGTTGCTCCATATTTAAATGGAGATATTTTCCCGGCAGTATCATTTATTGTGGTTGCATTACTTACATTTATTACAGGAAGCAACTGGGGCATACCAGCAGTATGCGTACCAATTATTCTTCCACTTGGAGCATCATTAGGTGCTAACTTAGTTTTAGTAATGGCAGCAGTATTATCTGGAGGAGCATTAGGTAGTCATGCTTGTTTCTACTCAGACGCTACAGTATTAACATCTAGTTCATGCAGTATTGATAATATGGATCATGCACTAAGTCAAATTCCATATGCACTGATTGCAAGTGCAGTAAGCTTAGCAGGATTTTTAATTTGTGGATTTATTCTTTAATAATTCCATGGCTTTTTCCTTTGCATAAAGAAAAGAGTCTTTTACTAATTGGAATTCTTTTTCGGTGGAAATAGGACGATAATATCCTTCTAAACATACTCCTTTAGAAGGACCATGAACATTAATGGTCATATTCATATAAGCAGGTATGCCATAAATACATTCATCACAGTTATGTTCTATGGATTTGAAAAGTTCAAAATTATTACGAAGGGCTATAAGATGATTGTCTATATCTGTACTTTTTATGATAATTGATATATTACCACCGTTGGGGTCAAGAGGAAGGAATGAATATTGGATAAACCACTTATTATTAACGATTGTGAGAATTCCACCACAGGGTAGTTTTTCATAATAAGGTAAAGTCAAAATAAAACCTCCTTGTAAAATTTGGTTATAAATATATTTTAAGATATATGTAAATTTCTTTCAAGGATATTTAAAACAGCTAGTTTTACTGACTAGCTGTTTTGCTTTTACCAGCAAATTAACATATCTTTAATTTGATAAAATATTTCTTCTTAGACATTTTAATATAATAGTCATATCCTAATGACCAATATTTTAAGAGAGAAGGTTTATATTCAGCTAAATATTTTAAAAAATCATCAAAAAGTTTAAGTTTTACAAGTACATGAATGATATCTTTAGGATAAGGTGTGTTTTTTATATATGGTTTTCTTGGGTCTATAACTTTAATTTTTTCATTACTATCAATGAAAATATGCGCGCTTCTAATATTAATTCGTGTAAAATTTAAATTTTTAAATTCCTCTACAAGCTCAATTATTTCAATAGCAATATTATACGATAAGCCGTGCTTATAAAGATAATTTCCTAAATTTTCACCAGAAATATATTCTCTAAGAACCATTTTGTTTGCTATAAATAGAACATTAGGAAAGAAGCGACTATTTTTAACTTTTTCTAAAATTTTTACTTCATCATGGGCATTTTTGGTTTTATAAAATATTTTTAAAGCAAATCCTTCCGGTGTGAGATAGACACGACCTTCGTGTCCTTTTCCAATAAATTTACACTTTTTTATATCTAGAATGTATCTCATTTTATCACTTTAATATATTGATTTAATAATATTATATGAAGTATATTGAAATATGATTATTGGGAAAAGTAGAGTTATGCTGAAAATCCTATATATAAGTATAATAAATATGATATAATAATAATTATTATTATTATATAGGAGTGTATATATATGGAAAATAAAATAGCTTTAGTGTATTCTGGTGGAGAATATACAGTTAATATAAATGGAACTTTGATACATAAGGGAAATGATGCTGAAGAGATGTTTGAAAAATTTCAAAATGTTATAAAGAATAATTCAATTAGAGAAACAACATCATGGGAATATATAAAAAATAAAATTAATGAATTAGCTTTAAGTGAAGTTGAAATAAATGAAGTGTATAAGACTATTCAATTCCAAGATATTAAATACTTCCATAATATAAATAAGTTATTTAATATGGCAGGAGATTCAATGGTGGAACTGGCAGGTGCTTATAATTTATTCTACTTTATTTTACAAATGAATAAGGCTGGATATATTACATATTCTAAAGATTTAGTTGATATATGCATGGTTGCAATGGACAATAAAGCAAATTATAGATATTATGATACTAACTTTATTATTACAAGTGCAATGTTTAATTATGGTGTTGCTGAATATAATTTTGCAACTGGCAAAATACATAGAGGAGTATCAATAGAAAAGGGTACATTTGAAGAATTTAAGAAATACGTATTTGGTGTGTTTAGTAAATAATGCTTAAATTTAATAAAATATATAAATTATTTAAGTAATGATATCTAATAGATTGATATAGCAATAAGTACTTTAAGATAAAGGGGAGAAGTTAATGAAAGAATTATTATTAGATGCTGATAGATGTTTCTTATGTAAGAACCCAAGATGTAGGGCAAATTGTCCAATTGATACACCAATACCACAAGTTATTTCTTTATTTAAAGAAGGGAAAATTAATGAAGCAGGAGAAATGCTTTTTGAAAATAATCCATTATCAGCTATTTGTTCAGTAGTATGTCCTCATGAAGATCAATGTAAAGGTAATTGTATAAGAGGAATTAAAAGTGAACCAGTGAGATTTTGTGAGATGGAAGAGCTTATATCAAATGAATATCTAGATAAAATTCATTTTGAGAACCTTCCAAAAAATAAACATAGTGTTGCTATTATAGGTGGTGGCCCTGCTGGTATTACATTAGCATTTATTTTAGCTAGAAAAGGATATAAGATCACTATTTTTGATGCTCATGAAAAAATAGGTGGAGTATTAAGATATGGAATACCTGAATATAGACTTCCTAATGAGACTATAGATAAATATGAGGAAAAGCTTTTAGAGCTTGGAGTGGTAATTAGGCCTAATACACTTATAGGACCGGTAATCACAGTTGACAAATTATTAACTGATGGATATAAGGCTGTATTTATTGGTACAGGGCTTTGGAATCCTAAGCCATTAAATATAAAAGGGGAAAGTTTAGGAAATGTACATTATGCCATAGATTATTTAAAATCTCCATCTGTATATAGATTAGGTAATAAGGTTGTTGTAATTGGTGCTGGAAATGTAGCCATGGATGCAGCGAGAACTGCAAAGAGAAGTGGAGCAGATGAAGTATATGTATTATATAGAAAAGGATTTGAAAATATGACATGTACTAAGGTTGAACTAGAAGAAGCAAAGGAAGATGGCATAAAGTTTGAATTATTTAAAGCACCATTGGAAATTACAGAAGAGGGTGTTAAATACATAGAAACAGAAAATTCAGAAGATGATAATGGTAAAATTATAACAGTAAATAAAGAAGGAACAGAAGCTTTATTTGAATGTGATTCTGTTATTATAGCTATTAGCCAAGCGGCAAGAAATAATATAGTATCCAATACCACTGGCCTTGAAATAAATAAATGGGGATTATTAATAACTGATAAAAGTGGGCATACCACAAAAGAAGGTGTGTTTGCATCAGGGGATGTTGTTACAGGGGCAGATACTGTAGTTAGAGCTGCAGCACATGCAAAACTTGTGGCAGAAGAAATAGATAAATTTATTAAAATAAAATATGAAGACTAAAAGTTAATAATAAATTATTAAATATAAATAAAGACTCTGCTTATTTAGCAGAGTCTTTATTTATATTTAACATATAGTTTTTCCAGTCACCATCACTGATAAAGACTGCTTTTTCATTAAAGTCTTTATCAATATCAGCGTTGTAGAAATATGTATAACATTTTTCTTTTTTATTAGAATTTAAATGATTAACTTCTAAAAGAATTTTATGATATTCATTATTAGGATTATTTTCTCCTAAAAATCCTTCCATGATGTCAATTGCTTTTACTGTAGAATCATAATCTTTAACAGTAATTATTTCACCAACAACTACACCAGTACCTTTAGTAATTGCAGGATAGCCTTTGTAAGGCATATGATATAAATCCATATTTTTTAAAACTGCAGGCTTTATATCAAGTGTTTTTCCTTCTAAATATTTTTCAAAGTTAAAGAAGTTTGGCCTTAAGCTTCCATATACAAAAAGGTTATATTGTTCCATTAGCAGATTTCGCCTCCAACAGCTTTAACATCTTCTTTGTTTTCTACAGCAGCTTTGATAGATAATTCTAGACCTTTTGTTATATCAGATGCTGACATAGAAGGCATGTTAGGCTTAGTAACTACTTGAGAAGGTATATATGGTACATGGATAAATCCACCTTTTATGTTAGGGTATTTCTTATCTATCATATACATGATACCATACATAACATGGTTGCATACAAATGTACCAGCTGTGTTTGAAACAGAAGCAGGAATTCCTCCATCTTGCATTTCTTTTACCATTGCCTTAATAGGAAGGTTAGTAAAGTATGCTGTTTCTCCATCTTCAAATATAGTTATATCAATTGGTTGATTTTTTTCATTATCTTCAATTCTAGCATCATCAATATTTATAGCAACTCTTTCTGGCGTAACACCAAATCTTCCACCTGCTTGGCCAATTGATATTACGATATCAGGGCTGTGTTTTATTATGTTTTCTTCAATTTTTTCTAATGATTTTCTAAAAACAGTAGGTATTTCAAGTTTTATTATTTCTGCACCTGCAATTGTATCAGGTAATGCTTTAACTGCTTCTAAAGCAGGATTAACACTTTCTCCTCCAAAGGGATCAAAACCTGTTATTAATACTTTCATTATATATCACTCCTTAAAATCCTAAAAAATACATTAATAATATATGAATAGTTAATAAAGCAATAGCAAAAGGAGCTTGAGCTTTAATAACTAAATTCTTATCTTTCATTTCAAGTAATACTGCTGGTAACATATTAAAGTTAGCAGCCATTGGTGTTAATAATGTTCCACAGAACCCAGATGTTAATGCTAGAGCTGAACAAACAATAGGATCTCCACCTTGAGCAAATACAAAAGGAACACCTATACCTACAGTAATAACTGAAAAGGCAGCAAATCCATTACCCATGATAGCAGTGAATAAAGCCATACCAACACAGTAAGCAATAACACCAGCTAATCTGTTTCCATCAGGTATAACACCAGAAATTATATTAGAAATAACATCACCAACTCCAGCAGCTGTAAATAAAGCACCAAGTGAAGCTAGAAGTTGAGGTAATATAGCAAATACACCTACAGATTGGAACATTCTGTTAGTATCTTCAATGTATTCTATTGGCTTAGCTTTAGTAAATGCAAATGTTAATAATAATGCAACAACAGCAGCGATACCGATAGCAACTGTACCAGATAATTTAGTGAATTGTGCTATAGCCATAGCAACAAAAGCAATAGCTAATGAAGGTATAAATATTTTTAAACCTAATTTATCAGCTTTTAATTGAGCAAATGTAGTATCAAGTTGTTTTAAAGTTCCTATGTTTATTTGTTTTAAAGCAGATAATATTGCTATTACAATAATAAGTGTACCAACTACTGCAGGAGGTAGCAACTTACCAAATATAAAAATTGCAGATACTATACCCCAAAAAAGAGCTGTACCTATTCTAGTTTTATGATTTTTATCTTTTAAAGTAAATACCATTGTAGTAGCCATGTATAGCCCTATCATGATATAAAATATTTCTAGTAATGTATTTGACAATTTTGTTATGTCCATATAGCTTTTTCCTCCTAACTATTATTTTTTGTTGTACTTTCTTTTTAGACTATTATCAAGAAGATAGTTTTGTAAAATACAAAGTGCAAATGCTGCTAATGCAATTGGAAGTGAAGCTTTAGCTATTTGTAAAGTATCTACATTATAGCCTAGTGATTCTAAAGTACCTGAAATTAGAAGAACTCCAGAGCTTGCCATAAAGACATTTTGACCAAAGAAGTTACCTATATTATCAGAAGCTGCTGAATAAGCTTTAATTTTATCAATATCTTTTTCATCTAAATTTCCATATTTAGCTATAGATGCACCTTCAGCCATTGGATTAATAAGAGGTCTTACAAATTGAGGATGTCCTCCAAGTGTTACTCCCATACCAATAGAAGCTTCTCTTATAAATGTATATCCACTTAATAATGCACCAGTAGATAACCCTTTTGCTTTTTTTATAAGGTCTATAGCTTTTGCTTTTAATCCATATCTTTCACATAATCCTATTACAGGTAAAGTTAACATAAAAAGACATGTTGTTCTATTGTTAATAAATGCTGTTCCTAAAGTAGAAAGTATTTCTGAAATACTCATATCTGCAACTAATCCTGTAACTACACCAGCAGAAACAACAACTGCTATTGTATCAAGTTTTAGTGCAAAGCCTACTATAATAATTAAAATTCCAATTAATGACATAATTATCTATTCCTTTCTTTATTATATACTTGTTTTTTTATTATACAAATAAAATAAATAAAAATCCATGTAAAATAATTACAATATTTAAAAACAAATATGAAAATGTCGAATAAATATATTAAATTAAAATAAAAAATATAAAAAAATACAAAAATATAATAAAAAATGCAAAGTGGTTGCATAAATATACGGTTTTAAGGTATATGTATTGTAGAAAAATTTATTTTTATTACGAATAAAGCATTAAGTGCATATATTAAATATAAACTAGGAGTTAATTTAATAGGTTTATTATGAAAGATAAAAAGAAATCATTTAAAAGTAAATCAAGCAATATTGAAAATAATAACTCAAATCAAGAGCAAGGAGAAATATACAAAGAATTATATATTGTTAACATATCAATATGGGCTGTATTTTTAATTCTTTATGGAGTTATAATTAATATAGAATATCTTTTTTGGCAAAGAAATGTAATTTTAGATAATATAAATAATACTAATTTTACAGAAAATATGGAGGATTTAAGTGATAGTCCTAGAAAATCTAATTTAATATATTTAATAGTTACTGCTATATTTGTTGGGATTCTTTGGGATGCATATAATACTGTGAAAAATAATAGCAATTCTCAACCAAAAGATATTGAAAAAGCTTATAAAAACTTAATTGCAGTAATAATATTATTACTAGGTACATCTATTAATTTTGATGTGTTAAATAATAATTATTAAAGTTAATTTTTTTGTGCTTGTGAAGAATATATAGATAAATTAATGGAGTTAAGGAAAGAGTTACTATAATATTTTAAGCTTAAGTTGAAAGAGCTAATAATTATTCAAAATATGGGCATTAATACTAAGGGAGAATTAATTAATCATTAAAAATATATAATATAGGAAGGGGGATTTTAAGAAGTTTTCTTAGAATCCTTTTTTAAAAGTTAAAGAAGGTGATAAGATGTACTTTAAATTTTTTAGGCGTTTAATAATAGTATTTATATTTATTTTTTCTTATAATTTGTTAGAACATAAAATTCTTTCTGAAGAAAAAAATTGTGAAAAGCACAGGGTTTTTATAACAGCTCACAGAGGAAGTTCATTAAAAGCAAGAGATAATAGTATTGAAGCCATTAATATTGCCATTGAAGAAAAAGCAGACTACATAGAGATTGATGTTCGCAGGACAAAGGATAATAAGCTTGTTTTAAGTCATGATGATGTATTTATTAAAAATTCTGGTAAAAGTTTTAATATTTCTGAAAGCAATTTTAATGATATTAATAGAAAAAGAATTTTTTCTATAGGGAAAGATGATAAAATTGTTACTTTAGAAAAGGCACTAAAAGTTATAAGAGGAAAGTCAAAGATAAATATTGATTTAAAGGTAAATAACGATGAAGAGTTAATATCTAAGCTTGTAGCGGAATTAATAGAAAAATGCAAGATGGAGGAAGAAGTAATAATAACCTCCAGTAATTATGGAGTATTGCTAAAGGTTAGAAATTATAATAGTAATATAAAAATAGGATATATTACTAGAAGTTTAGCAGAAGATTTTAATATTGATGAAATTGATGCTATTTCTATAGCCTATGAAGGATTAAATGAAAGAGTTGTAGAAAGAGTTCATAAACTTGGTAAGGAGATGTTTGTTTGGACAGTAAATAATGAAGAGGAAGGTCAGAGAGCTATTTATTTAGGGGTGGATAATATAATAACTAATGATGTAATAAGGATTAGAAGTCTTATAAATAATTAAAAAATTATAAAGGAATTCGCACTTTTGATAAAATATAGGGTTTTAGATATGTTAAAGATTAAGTATGGTATAATTTAGATATTATACAAATGATAGAATTAGGTGATATAGTGAGAATTAATAAATTATTAAGCAATTTAGGAATATGTTCAAGAAAAGAAGCTGCAAGATATATAGAAGATGGAAGAGTCAAGGTTAATGGTATTTTATCTATACCAGGTCAATGGGTGGAGGAAAGTGATGAAATACTTATTGATGATGAGCCGGTTTCTGCCAGAGAAAAGATATATATAGCACTTAATAAGCCTGTGGGGATAACATGTACAGCAGAAAAGACTGTGAAGGGTAATATTATAGAATATATGAATTATCCAGAGTATATTTTTCCTGTAGGAAGATTAGATAAGCCATCGCAAGGACTTATTATTTTAACCAATGATGGTGTTTTAGCTAATAAGATTTTAGAATCAGAAAATGAACACGAAAAAGAGTATATTGTAACTTTAGATAGGGAATTTGATGAAGAATTTATTAAAGGTATGTCCAGTGGAGTTGAAATATGTGGACAAGTCACTAGATCATGTAAGGTGTTTAGAATGGACAATAATACTTTTAAAATTATTCTCACTCAAGGATTAAATAAACAGATAAGGAGAATGAGCAAAGTTTTTGGCTATAATGTAGTAAAGCTTGAAAGAGTGAGAATTATGAATATAACATTAGATGGTATTGAGTATGGAAAATATAGATTTATTTCTAAAAATGAAGTAGAGGAAATGTTAAGATTAACTGAAAAAAATAATTTGTAAAAAATATTGAAATTTTTAAATTAGCTTGATATAATATGTTTTTAAAAGATTAGTGCTGCAACACTAATCTTTTAAAACTTTTACTATTAAATTAGAATTATTTAAAGTCTTTACTAGTGAAACCTAAAGGTAATAATTCTTTTAATAAGAATTCTTTGTAATCATCAGGACTTTTAGCTAAGATAACTCTAAAAGTTTCTGGATTGCAGAATTCGGCCATTACTTGTCTACACACACCACATGGAGCGCAATAATCACCTTCGCCCATTTTAACATCAGCTTTGTTTCCTACAATAACAATAGCTGAGAAGTCTTGTTGACCTTCTGAAACAGCTTTAAAGAAAGCAGTTCTTTCAGCACAGTTTGTTGGAGAAAAGGCAGCATTTTCAATATTACATCCTTGATAAACCTTTCCATTAGTGCCAAGTAGTGCAGCACCTACATTGAAGTTTGAATATGGAGTGTAACAAAAGTTTTGAGCTTCAAATGCTTTTACAATTAACTCTCTATCACTTATCATTTAGTTCACCTAAACCTTTCAAATTTAAATAAATTATATACAATAACACCAATATATATTATTGTATAAAGGAATAATATTATATCAGAAAAAATATTAAAAGTAAATGGCAATTAAACTAATAGTACATGTAATGCTGATGTTTGTTCCTAAAGTAAGCATGGATAGTAGTTATACTTTAAATATAGCAGTTTATTCAGTGGTATTTTTAGGATATGCCATATGCAGAGTGATAAAAGCAGTAAGTGCTAAAAATGGAGAATTAGTAAAGGAACTATAGAAAATAAGTTGTAGGTTTAAAATAATCTACAACTTATTTTTTATACTTTAAATAATTACTTAGTTAATAAAATTAGTAAGTTAATATTTCAGCACCATCTTCAGTGATTAATATTGTATATTCCCATTGAGCAGATGGGTATCCATCTGCTGTTAATGCAGTCCAATCATTATCTGCATCGATAAATAAATCTGGAGCTCCCATATTAATCATTGGTTCAATAGTAAAAGTCATTCCTGGTACTAGAAGCATACCTGTTCCTGCTTTACCAACATGAGAAACAAAAGGATCTTCGTGGAATTGTAAGCCTATTCCGTGTCCACCAAATTCTCTAACTACAGAGTAGCCATTGGATTCAGCATGTTTTTGAACAGCTTCAGCAATATCACCCATGAATCCCCATGGCTTAGCAGCCTTTAAACCACAATCTAGACATTCCTTAGCAACATTAACTAACTTATCAAGCTCAGGGTGTACAGCACCTATTTTGAACATTCTTGAAGCATCTGAGAAGTAACCATTAAGTATTGTTGAAACATCAACATTTATTATATCTCCATCTTTAAGAATTACATCTTCACTAGGAATTCCGTGACATATTTCATCGTTAATTGATGTACAGCAGCTTTTTGGGAAACCTTGATAGTTTAAAGGAGCAGGTATAGCTCCTTGAGATACAGTAAAGTCATGAACAAGTTTATCTATTTCAGCTGTAGACATTCCTGCTTTAATATTTTTAGCAACTAGGTCTAAAACTGCAGTATTTATTTTAGCACTAGCTTTTATACCTTCAATTTGTGCTGGAGTTTTTATAATTTCTCTTGGAGGAACTTCAGCACCATTTCTTTGATGGTGTGCTATTTTTTCGTCAAATTGTAAGTGACATTGTTTATATTTTTTATTACTACCACACCAGCAGTGGTCATTTCTGTTTAAAGTCATTTCATTATCTCCTTATTATCGAATATATAGTTATTATATTACTATATTTAAAAAAGAAAAAGGGAAAATAGAATAAGTGATAATTATTTTCAATTATTTTGTAAAAAATATAGCGTGATTTAATTCATAAGTAATAATATGGTAAAAAGTAGTAAATATTATTAATGATGTAATACTTTAAAAGAATTATGATATAAGCAAATAGTAATGAAGAAAGGAAAATGATATATGAATAATTCTCAAATAATAATCCAATATATATTAAAGTATGGAACAGCAGTTATATTTTTGCTTTTATTTTTAGAACAATTAAATTTTCCAGGTTTAGCATCATCAATTTTAATGCCAGCCATAGGGGTTTTTGTAGCCAAGTATGAATATAGTTTTATTTACGTGTTTATACTAACGTTAGTAGCTGCAATATTAGGAAGTTTGACGTTGTATTATTTAGGATATTTCATAGGGAATCCTATGATTAATTGGGTAAAGAATAAGTTTCCTAAAACCAAGGAAATAATAGATAAAATTTTAATGTATACAAATAAATATGGTAGTAATGGTGTACTTTTATGCAGATTTATTCCTGGAGTGCGAACATTGGTATCTTTAGTATGTGGAAGTGTAAAGGAAAGTTTAATAGAGTTTTTAATATTTTCATCAATTGGTATTGGGATATGGAATTTAGTATTAATGTTAAGTGGTTATTTAACAATAAATTTAATTAACAGATAATAAGATATATAGTGATATAGTTATTTATACGATAAATAACTATATCACTATAGTAAAAAGCTTTAGAGTATAATATATAGAAAAGGTAACCATATCTAATATATAATAGAAATATAAAATTAAGTATATTCGTTTTAAGAATGATTATGAGGTAAGTTTATGATAAATAATGTTAATTTAGTTGTTGAATACATATTAAAGTACGGAATAATATTTTTGTTTTTTATAGTGTATCTAGAGTATTTAAATCTTCCTGGGTTGCCAGGTGGAGTAATACTACCAGCCATAGGAGTACTTATTGCCAATAATGAATATAGCTTTTTTGGAATGTTTATAATATCTGTTTTAGCTGGTGTCTTAGGTAGTATATCACTATATTATGTAGGATATTATGTAGGAAATCCTTTATTAGAATGGATAAAGAAAAAATTTCCTAAAGCAAAGGGTTCCATTGATAAAGCTTTTGATTTTAGTAAAAGATTTGGTAGTAAAGGTGTGTTTGTTTGTAGGCTTTTGCCAGTTGTACGGACTATAGTTTCTTTGATTTCAGGAACTGTTAAGGAAGATATAGTTGAATTTACAATTTACTCTACTTTTGGTATAGCCATATGGAATTTAGTATTTATCTTTGGGGGATATATAACAAGTAAAGCACTGCTATGATAATAATGAATTATGAATGATGAGTTGAAAAAGGAGCTTTCTTAAGGAAGCTTCTTTTTTATATTTTTAGAAGAAGAGTATTTACTGGTTTTTTATGCGGAGTAGGTATTATAGGAATTTTGTGTGAAATGGTTAAATATGTACTATAAATTCTAAGAATATTATAATTAAAATAATGTATTAGTTTATGGAAATAAGAATATGAATTATATTGAGTAAGAAATAGGAGGCTTATGTATAATGATAAATTTTGCCCATAGAGGAGCAAGTTCTGATTATCCAGAAAATACATTGCTTGCTTTTGAAGAAGGAATAAAGTGTGGAGCATCAGGAATTGAACTTGATGTTCAGAAAACAAAGGATAATAAGATAGTTGTTATTCATGATGAAGAGGTTGAGAGAACCTTTAAAGGAAAAGGGTTGGTAAAGGATTTTACTTTAAGGGAGCTTAAAGAACTTCAAACTAGAAGAGCTTTGTTTGAAGGAGTGCAAGGAACAGGGATTCCAACTTTAGAAGAAGTATTAAACTTAATAAGGAATAGTGATGTGATTTTAAATATCGAATTAAAGACAGATATGATACATTATGCAGGAATTGAACAAGATGTAATAAATATGATTGAAGATTATGAAATGAAAGAAAGAGTAATTATCTCAAGCTTTAATCCAGACTCTATAAAGTTATGTAAGCAAATAGATGGAGAAATTAAAACAGGATTATTATATTATGAGCCTATAGAAAATATAGTTAAAGTTGCTAAGGAGTTAAAGGCTGATGCAATTCATCCAGATTTAAGACTGGTTTCAGCAGAGTTAATAAAGGAAGTCCATGCCAATAATTTAAAGATTAATGTATATACAGTTGATTTACCTCTATATATGAGGCTACTTATTGCAGCTAAGGTAGATGGGATTATTACTAATTATCCAGCGTTGTTAGATGAAATTATGCAAGAAGAACTTAAAGGATAAGATTATAAAAATAGTTGATTTTAGGTAAAATGTATGATATTCTCAATTATGTGAATTTAATAAGACAGTTCGTGACCCTCCTGTCTATAAACAAAACTAGGAAGTGAAGATTATATTCTAAAACAATAGGGCATTTTTATGCCCTTTTTTTATGCTTTGGAGGTGATTTTCATGGAAAATAATATAAAAATTAATTCAACAAAAAGGTTAACATTATCAGCATTAGTAATTGCTCTTTATGTAGTTATAATGTTTTGTACACAATCTTTTGCTTTTGGGCAATTTCAAATAAGGATTGCCACAACAATATATTCTTTATCATACATCTTCCCTTTTCTAGTTTTACCATTAGGTATTGCAAATATAATATCTAACACAATAATGGGAGGTTTAGGAGTCTTAGATATGCTAGGTGGAGGGTTAGTTGGAATAACAACATCATTCCTTATTGTTCTTATAAGAAAGTATAAGCTAAATATAAATTTAGCAGCAATTCCAATAATATTTGTGCCGGGACTAGGGGTAGCTACTTGGTTATCATATTTATTAGGAATACCTTATAAAGCTATGGCATTTAGCTTATGTGTAGGACAAGTTATACCAGGTATATTAGGAGTAATTATAATAAAAATACTTAGCAGTAAGATTAAGGAGATTTAATTTATGAAGGAAATAACTTTACTTGGAAATCAAAATACTAAATATGAATATGATTATAATCCTAAAATATTAGAAAGATTTGAAAATAAACATCCAGATAATGATTATTTTGTAAAGTTTAATTGTCCAGAGTTTACAAGCCTTTGTCCAATAACTGGTCAACCAGATTTTGCAACTATCTACATATCATACGTACCTGATAAATACATGGTTGAAAGTAAATCATTAAAGTTATATTTATTTACCTTTAGAAATCATGGTGATTTCCATGAGGATTGTATGAATATAATAATGAAGGATTTAATAAAGCTTATGGAACCTAAGTATATAGAGGTATGGGGAAAGTTTACACCAAGAGGTGGAATTTCCATAGATCCATATTGCAACTATGGAAAGCCAGGAACAAGGTGGGAAGAGGTTGCTTTTAACAGATTAGCAAATCATGATTTATATCCTGAAAAAATAGATAATAGATAAATTTTATGTGCTATATTAATAAAAATTAATATGGCACTATTATTTTTATGTAAAATATGGATATAATTTATTGAGAGGTGACTTATATATGAATAAAGTTTTTATTATTGAAGATGATGTAAAGATAAATGAACAGTTAGGTAGCTTTTTAAAAAGATATGGTTATGAAGTAGCTACTTCCTTTGACTTTGAAAATATAGTGGACATAGCTTTGGAAGAAAACCCAAAAATAATACTATTAGATATAAATCTACCTGTTTTTGATGGATATTATATATGCAAGGAAATAAGAAAGCAGTCCAATGTACCTATCATAGTTGTAACTAGCAGGGATACTGAAATGGATGAGCTTATAAGCATGAATCTTGGAGCCGATGATTTTATTACTAAGCCATATAATGCAGCCATTTTATTGGCAAGAATAGAATCAATCATAAGAAGAGTTTATGGAAATAATAGTATGGAGATACATGAATATAATGGATTAAGATATAACCTTTCCACCAGTGAAATGGAATATGAAGGTAATAAAAGTGACCTTACTAAAAATGAAAGTAGGATTCTTTACACTTTAATAAAGAATAAAGGAAAAATAGTTTCTCGTAGTGAACTTATGAAGTATTTATGGCAAAATGATGAGTTTGTAGATGATAATACTTTAACAGTTAATATAAATAGGCTAAGAAAAAAGATGGAGGAAATTGGAGCCAATAATATGCTTACAACTAAGAGAGGACAAGGTTATATATTAGTATGAAATTAATTGAATATATTAAAGAAAAATTTGTTTTTATGGTTATTAATATTGTAATGACTCTTTCAGGTGTTGTTATTTTAAAAGCATTAAAAGTAGATACATATACAATAGTATTTATCAGCATATTAAATCTTATAGGAGTATTTAGCTGTTATATTTATGATTATTTTAATAGGAAAAAATATTATGATAATTTATTTAAGAATTTAGATGGGCTAGATAAAAAGTATTTTATAGCAGAAATATTAGAGTCAGGAGATTTTATTGAGAGTAATATTATTTATTCTGTACTGGAGGAATGTACTAAATCCATGAAGGATGAAGTAGCAGATTTAAAAAGGAATATTAATGATTATAAAGAGTATATTGAAACATGGGTACATGAAATAAAGACACCTATAGCATCTGCTAGGCTTATTTTAGAAAATGATGAAGGATATATTAATAAAAGTGTCTTGGAGGAAATTGAAAAAGTAGAAGGTTTTATAGAACAAGTATTATTTTATGCTAGAAGCAGTACAGTAGAGAGGGATTATATAATCAAGAAAATACCATTAAAAAATAGTATAAATTCAGTTATAAGAAAAAATGCAAACATACTTATTGAAAAAAGAGTTAAGATTCAACTAGAAGATATAGAAAAAAAGGTCTATTGCGATAGCAAATGGATTGAATTTATCTTGCAACAAATAATTTCTAATTCAGTGAAATATATGGATAAGGATGAAAAGTATATAAAGATTAGGTGTTTAGAAAAAGATAAGAATATTATTTTAAAAATTTTAGATAATGGTATTGGAATAAGTGAAAAGTCAATAGAAAAAGTATTTGAAAAAGGCTATACTGGGGAAAATGGTAGAAAATATAATAACTCAACAGGTATGGGCTTATATTTATGTAAGAAATTATGTTTAAAACTAGGTTTAGGCATAAGTATTAAATCAAAGTTAGGAGTAGGAACAGAAGTAACAATAGTATTTCCTATTAATAACTATAATTTAGCGGAAGATTAATATTAATTATAAACTCTGGAGATTTATTCAGTCACTCATAATTCATAAGATTGTTGGTAATCTATGAGCTTATGTTACAAAAGTGTAAGGTTATTGTTACATAGTTCTATGGATACCATGATGAATTAACGATATTATATGAGTATAGTAAATACTGGAGGTTAGAGAAATGAGTAATGAAATATTAAGGGTAAGTAATATTGAAAAATACTATGGTAAGAATGGCAATATTACTAAAGCAATTAATAATATAAGCTTTACTGTGAATAAAGGAGAGTTTGTAGGTATTATGGGAGCATCAGGCAGTGGAAAGACAACTCTCCTTAACTGCATTTCAACTATAGATAAAGCTAGTAGTGGTCATATATATATAAATAATAATGATATAACAAAACTTTCGTCAAAAAAAATAGCAAAGTTTAGAAGAGAAGAGTTAGGATTTATTTTTCAAGATTTTAATTTGTTGGAACCATTGACTATTGAGGAAAACATCTCTCTTCCTCTGTCAATAAAGGGGATTCCGGGGAAAGAAATAGAAAAAATTGTCAAACGACTTATGCAACGGCTGAACATTAGTGATATAGCTGGTAAATTACCCGCCCATGTGTCGGGAGGGCAAAAACAAAGGTGTGCTTGTGCAAGGGCTTTTGTAAACAATCCCAAATTGATATTAGCAGATGAACCGACAGGAGCTTTAGATTCGGCGTTCGCAAAGCAGCTTTTAAGTATGCTTGCGGAATTGAACGAACAGGATAGAAGTACAATCCTTATGGTAACACACGATCCCTTTTCAGCAAGTTTTGGAAATCGTGTCCTTTTCATAAAGGACGGAAACCTAAAAAAGGAAATTGATAAGGGGCAGCACAATAGAAATGACTTTTATCAGACAATTCTTTCTGAAATATCTGCATTTGGAGGTGAATAACTATGCCTAAGAAATTATCATTACAAAATGCAAAAAAACAGGTTGTTGAATATATGATTTATATAATCACTATGGTCATTACGGTTGCATTGCTATTATCATTTAATATGATTATATTTTCGGAGGAAATAGCTGCTATCAT
>ERZ827363.758-NODE-758-length-34444-cov-9.860246_pt1 | contig 34444 bp, 40 predicted proteins | sample MGYA00519776_ERZ827363 | MGnify/ENA primary metagenome ERZ827363 (study PRJEB31778, sample SAMEA3449288) | human gut metagenome | biome: human gut; feature: human-associated habitat; material: faeces | place: United Kingdom | collected 2010/2012 ... | reverse complement strand
TAACTAAAATTTTTCTATTTGAATAGAATCACTTTAGTCATATCTAATTCTTTACAGAAAAGCAGTTTTTTAATCAAAATTCACTTCGTTCATATCGCCAACGACTTCATCCGTTGCTCAAAATTCACTTCGTTCATATCGCCAACGACTTCATCCGTTGCTCAAAGTTCACTTTTGAAATCAATTTGATAGCTGAGTACTTATTTTCAAGTTGACTACTTCAGGTGGATTATTAAATCTAGGTACTTTTTGCTTACCTGAACCCAGTCCACTAGTTATAAGGATTTTTATCTTATTCAAATCAAAAAGACCTTTGTCATACTTAGGAAACCAGCCCTGATCTCCCACATACAAACCTCCCTTAAAAGGAACCCTAACTTGTCCACCATGAGTATGACCACTCACCACCAAGTCTATATCCCATATTTTTGATGCATTGCCAAATATAAAGCTGTCAGGTCTGTGTGCCATCATGATTTTGTAGCTATCTGTATTTTGGAAATCAGTTAAAAAATCATAAACTCCTTCTTCCATAGTGTCCTTGTCCACATCATTGTTGCCATTTAATCCAAAGGCATAAGCATACATACCACCAATTCTGATATTGTTTCCATTGATTTTTATATCTTTGTATTCATTATCCAAAACAGTAACACCCACATCTTTTAGCTCTTTTACTAAATCTGATGTACCTGATTCTATGTAGTCTTTGTCTGTATTTCCCAAGGAATAAAATACTTTGTTATTTTTGCATAGGTCTTTCATAAGGTTTGTAACTATATGGCTGTTTGCTGAGTCTGAGTTTACTACATCGCCTACTACTAAGATTATATCTGGAGAAAGTGAGTTTATTTTATCTATTAGTTCTTTGTTCTTTTCTCCCAGCTCATTGTCGTGAAGATCTGATATGATGACTAGATTTATGTCTTTGCTTATTTTTTTATTTTCTATTGAGTAGTTATTTTCTGTAATCTTGTTGTATGATATGTATACTTCATAATAACAAAGTGAAATTATTGCTATTAAAAATATTAAAATACCCACAATCCATTTTCCCCTTTTTTTCATATTATCACCCCATGTCTAAATAAATTTCCCTATTTAAATTATGTCATATGAAAAAAACTTTTTCAATTAGAAATGCTAATCATCAATAATAGCACTGTGAGTATCAACACCTGCATAGCCATCCACTTTTAGTCCCCTAGATTTTTGATAGCTCATAACTGCAGCCTTAGTTTTACTTCCAAAACTTCCATCAGCCTCAATATTATACCCTCTATTAATCAAGGCTTTTTGCAGCCACATTACATGCTCACCCTTGTCCCCCATTTTGAGATAATGCTTCTTAACAACATCTTTAGTCGCCTTCCCATAAATACCATCCACGACTAAATTACATTTATATACCTTATTAAGAGTACTTTGCAAATACCTAACTATATACTTTTCTTTATTACTTTCATTAACCTCTTCTTTTTCATCCTTTGATACACTTTTATTTGACATATAATCTTTTATAAGAGGATAAAAATTATTAACAAAAGCCCTTCTTGAATTGCCAAATCCCATAAAATTTGTCCCCGGGCAAGTCTTTCTAGATTTACCTTTATAATAATCACCAAGATAAGTCCCACCACTAGTAAACCAAGCATGAGCCCTAATGGTAGAAGTGGAAGGAGTCAAATTCAACTTCTCACATAGTATGGCGTAAACTGCTATGACAGCTTCTCTTTGCTCCACCTTCATCACGTCTTTATTTTTATCAAAATCACCATAAATCTCAATACAAATCTTATTAGCATTCCAGCCAGTTATACCCACAGGAGTCTTATTAATATCCCTGCCTGTTGTAATCTTCCCATTGGGAAAAATATTAAAATGCTGGGCTATACATGACCAGCCCTTGCTTTTGCCATAGTAGTCCAGATTTATAGTTCTCACCAACTCATCTTCTGTAACTCCCTTCCCTTTATAAAAACAAGCATAATTGGGCAGTGCCATATGATGAACTTGCAGCCCATTAATTTTGCGTCTTATTTTTAAATTTTTTATATAAGTCCCAAACTCATCTATATTATCAAATCGTATAAACCCATTTCTTTTCTCACTCATATTAACTCCCCCTATTTAAAATGGGCACCCCACCTAGAGTGCCCATTTATACTATTTAATGTTATGAATATTTTTCGATAACTCATTTATGCTATCTGTCAAAGCCTGCATTTTACCCTCTATGCGAATCAATAAATATATTGAAACAGCAATGGGAAATCCCAAGTTTGCAATCATAGCAGATATATTTTCCATAAAAACACTTCCTAACTATACTTCCAAGTCATACTCAGTAGTATCACTTGCAACTACTTTGGCAGACACACACTGAGCTAGTTCATATCCCTTTGGCAAGAATATATTTTTTTCCTTAATTAAATTCATAGCATCGATTATATTTTGCTCAGTTAAATCATCACTGGGATCATCAATAGTCAAAGTAAAAGTATTGCCTAAAGTATTTTTAAAAGTCATTAAAAGCTTTTTCTCTTGCATATTTACCCCTCCATAAAATTAATTTTTTAAGCGAAATTTTATTCTGATAAAGATGTGTTATCAACTCTGTTAACACCACTTAAAGTATGTTTTTGCAAGCCTACTAGGGCATTTACAACAGCCATTATGTCCTCATTGGAAGCAGATGATTTTATAGACGAAAAAGTTTTTGTCTTTATAATTCTGTCACCATCCACATTTGCTCCTTGATCAAATTTAACCTTAACAGAAGATGCATTTGGTGTAGAAACTACTGCCATACAAATTACCTCCTTAATATATAATCAGTAAGCTAGCTCACTTTCTAATTACATAATAGCTGAAAATCCTTGTATGTAGTTAAAACATATGACATCAACTTTTGTCTAGAAATCTAAGGTCGTCTTTTGTTATTCTTATAATTTGACTTACAGACAAACCATATATTTTTGATAAATCCCTGGCATTAAATCCATTGTAGGCCTTTCTTATTTCCCTGTTTCTAGCTTTCTTTTTCAATGATTTGTAATAAGGTATATAAAGAGCATCTCCTCCATACTCTTTGATAATTTTTAGAAAATTTTCCATACCCACAATCTCCAGCATATTTATCATATTATCAGGTATATCCTCCCTTTTTATCTCCATAAAAACCTCCCCTTTCTTACTTACCATAAATTCTATAATTCAACTTCCCTCCCTTAAGCTCCATATTATAATCCTTTGCCATTTCCAAAATCCTACTGCCTATGGCCTCATCAATTTCTATCAGCTCCTTGCCACCTTTTTCCGTACTCATAATCATGGGCAAATTATTAAAATATCTATAATTCACTATCTCAAACATTATATTTATATCACTTAGTGTTATATTTCCCTTAAACAAATCATCAATCAAAAGGACCTTGCACTTTTTATATCTGCTCATGATTTTTTCATACTCATCCATATTCATAACATTTTGCTTTATTTTCATAATGCTTTCTCTATATCCCATATAAATTACGCCCACACCTTCTTTCATAAGAGCATTGGCTATGGCAAAACTAAGATGTGACTTGCCACCACCCACACTTCCCATGAAAATAATGCTGTTTTTGCGACTATCTTTAATTTCTTCAAAATTTTTCACATATTCCCTAGCCATGTTATAAGCATTTAAAATTTGTACATTCCTAGAATAATCAAAATTATCAAAGGTCTTATTGGCAAATTCCTTGCTTATACCACTTTTTGATAAAATCCTTTCAGCCTCCCTCAACTCCTTGCAACTACAAGGAACTGCCCCCTTATCTGTAAGTATATATGTCACATCTTTGCACTTTTTGCATTTGTATTTATTATCGTCATTATCCATAGAGCTGTCTGACTTTTCTAAGTTCTTCTTCACTTGGTTTTTCATAGAGATCATCATCTTTACTCTTTTCCCTTCCTTCTCTTTCTTTTATTTCTTTTAAAAATAATGCTCTAACCTTTTCTTTTGCCACCTCTTCCAAAACAATCTTCAACAAAGATATATCTTGCACTTTTTTTAATTCTGAGGAAATACAATCCATAATAGGCTTTCCTCCCAGCTTGTTCATATTGTACTTTGCCCAGTGAACAATGGCTATTTCATGGGTATTTTTGTTGTATTTTATCATATGGTACTCATTTTCCAGCTTGTCCATCAATTTAGCCACCATTTTTTCACTAATCCCCGTATAAAAAGCTATTTCTTTTACAAGGATTCTATATACGCCTATTTGAGTTGTATTTCCATTTGTTAAAAAAAAATAAACAACAACTTCTCCTCTTTGCTAAACTTCTCCATAATTTTTTCGTCCTTCCAAAAGGATAAATAAACATGTCTGTAAATAGCCATATAAAAACCTCCTATTTTATTTTAAACATTCTAATACTTGTCGTTTTAGAGTATTTATTGTAAATTTCCGGATCTTCTTCTTTCAAAGCTTTAGCATCAAAAGAAGTTCTTTGAACCTTCTTCCAAGTGATTTTTCTACTTTTCACATAAGCTATTTCATTTTCCTTCATAAGGGACATTATGTTTTGTTCTATCATCTCCTTTTCACTTTTTAGCTTGGACATGTTGCTTACTATCTCATCATATCTAGACAAACTCTCATCTAAATCATCACTTAAAATTACTGCTTCATTTACTGTATCCATATAAGCTGCTCTTATAAATTTGCCATACTCTGCACTTCCCATGGGTGCATCTGTAGTTTTTTCTTTGCTTTTTCCAAATACTTTTATCATTTTTATCACTCCTCAATATTAAATTCTTTTAATAATCTTTTTGTAAAATATGAAACACCTTCTGGCGTAATATAAAGTGAATAGCCCCTAATTTCAAACAACCCTTTAACTATATATTCGCTTTTAACAAAGTTTTTGTCCTTTATTCTGTAAGTATATCCCCTGTTATTGAGCCAACTATGTATCTTATTTCTGCCAAAGGGCACGCCCTTATCTCTTATGATTTTGGCAAATTGACCAATCTTAATAGGTGCAGCATCACTGTCTTTTTCTGCTATATATTCATTTGCTACTATTTCCTCACCACCTTTCATATTTTCTTCCAAAGTTGCCACATACTTTTCTTGAATAGTCAAAATCTCCATTTGGGCGTGTATACTTTTTTTCAAATCATCTAAATTTTTATATCCACTCATTTTAGTCCTCCTTATCTTAATCTTTGCTAAGTTCTAAGACTTTTATCTTTAACTTATATCTAAAGTATATATTTTTGAAAATTGAAACTTTGCCAAAGTTCAATCTTTTGTATTTTTGTATAAAAAAAACTATGACAATTATCATAGCTGAGTGTTTCAAATGTATAGACTTATAAATCCTTTTAATAATAAGTTTTTCATAGCTTCTTCTATATCATTTTTCGATAAATTTTTATATTTTTTGCATAAATATTGGTGAATTTCTTTTATATGACCATCAAGATTTCTTTCTTCTCTTTCTGCTAAATAAGAAAATACTTCTCTTTCCAAATGATTATCAATTATAGATTTAAAGTGATTTACATAAGACAATATATAATAGTCGCTTTTCATCATCATCCTAAGGGCAAGTTTGCTTTTAGATAAAATAGTTCTGTACTGATGGAGATTATTTGGCAGTGAAAAATTATTTATCACCTCTTTCAAATAACTTCTGTCCACACAGTAATAAGTAATTTCATTTATGTTAAAGTTTTTATTTTCTTTGTAATATAATAAAAATTCCATAATTCTATTTTGTTTATTATCATAAAATTCTTCTCTGGAACTAATAGCATGGTCAAAGGCAGTATTTACATTGTAATTTTTCATGTTTTTTATATAATACTCCATCCATTCATGTTCTTGTAAAAGCATATCATAGTCTATTAACTTTTCCATGTTTTTAGTATTACCAAAGGATATATACTCCCTCATGGCAAAAATCATCCTAAGACCCACATTCCAGTCTCTATCTTCTATTAAGATTTTAGTTCTTGAAATTTTTGTTTTTATAATTTTTTCATCGTTCAAATTATAAAGGGTGTCGTATATGTTGTTTATATTTTCATAAACTTTTTTCATATCAAAAGCTTCTATTATCATCGGATTATTCTTTAAGGATTGATTAAAGTTAGATTTGTACATTTGAGTTATTTCATAAATTTTTCTATCGATTAGTGTTGGGTTTGTAAGGTTTTTTATTGCTTTTTGCGCTGTAGTTTTCTTTCTTTGGATTATGTAAATTGATAAGTTAACGCCTTTGTCTGGATAGTATTGACTGAATATGTCCATGGCTTTTTGTGTTGATCCTATTTCTATGTTTATTTCTCTTAGTATGTCGTCTTTAGGTAAGAATAAATTTGTTTCTATGATTTTTATTATTTTTTCCATTTTTGCAAGGCTTTTTATTACATCTCTTGGTAAATTATTATATTCTTCATTTATCATATTCTATCCCGACTCCCTTACGGTTTTTATTTTATATTTTATATTTTTATTTTATATTTTTATTTTCATTTTGTTCACTTGTGGTGTACATCTCGATGACGTGTCGTAATTTTAGTATATTTTTTGATAAGGTGTATATGTCGATTTCTTTGAGATTGGTGTCTTGAAATAAATATAGCAGTAGTAGTTTATCTTTCTTTTTGTCCATATTATCACCTACTTGCAGAACAGGCTTTCGTATTTTTCTTCTAATGATCTATTATGATTATTTAACATATAATCCATATAAACTTGGGGTGGTATTTCTATTTTTTCTTGTAAAGTAAAGTCTTTTTCTTTTATGTATTTATGTGGTGTAATATTAAACTCCCTCTTAAAAGCTTTTAAAAATGCACTGTCATCTGTCCAAGGAGCAAGATCACTTTCCTTAATAGTGACTGTGTTTCTTTTTATTTCCAAAGCTATCAAAGTCAGTTGTCTGCGCTTTCTATAGACTTGGGGTGTCATATGCCATATTTCTTTGAAGCATTTGTTAAAGTATTGGTAGCTGTATCCTGTTATGTTTTTTATATCATCTTCTGTAAAGCTGCTATGGTAGTTTTCTTCTACGTAGTTTATAAATTTTTTAAATGATTTTATCATGTTAATCCCCCTTTTTTTACTTATATCTAAAGGGTATGATATTTTTCTCTTTTTTGCAATTGTATATTTTGAACATACGTTTAAAATTAATTGTTTTTTTTGAATATATGGGGTTTTGGTTGGTGATTTGTACAAAAAAAGAGTCTAATTTATATAGACTCTATAGTTTTAGAGCTTTTATTATTCTTATGATTAATCTTTAATTAAAACAAATTCTATATACTTTTGGACTAACAGCAAATATTAAACAAGAAATTTTTTCTTTAATATGAATATCTTTTTGTCTTAATAGTATATATAAATTTAATATAAAATCTCTCCTTATTTCCTTTAAAAACTCTGCATTTTCACTATCTTCATTAAGTAATTGTTTATATAAATTAAAAAATTCAAATTCATATGTTTTGCATATATTATCACTCATACTTGTTAATCCTACTTTATTACAAAACCTCATTCTGTCAGATTTTGATAAAAGTGTATCAACTTTTCTTTTATATGATATTTGAGACATTATACTTCCTTCTCTTTGTAAATAATAATACAATTCATTATCCACATAAGTTATTTTTTTAGAATTATATAGTATTCTATGAGCCATAAATTCATCTTCATGTAATCTTCCAACTTTATATCGTATATTATCAAATAAACGCTTATTGTACAATTTATTCCAAGCTACAACTAATCTTACACCTAAATCTTTATCATACAACTTTTCAATAGCTTCAATATTACTCATTTCTATAACTTCATTTAAATTTAACTCTTCATGATTTTGGTTAGAAATATCATAAGTATATTTATAGTTACAACATGAAATATCTGATTTATACTTTTCTATTAAATTATAAAGTACTTCATACATTTTAGGATGAATGCTATCATCACTATCTACAAATCCAATATATTTACCACAGGCTATATCTAGACCTGTATTTCTAGCTGATGATAATCCACCATTATTTTTATGAATTACTTTTATTCTACTATCTTTTTTCTCATATATATCACATATTTTACCACTATTATCAGTAGATCCATCATCCACAAGTATAAGTTCAAAATCTTTGAATGTTTGATTTAGTATTGATTCTATGCAATTTTCTAAATACTTCTCCACATTGTATACTGGCACAATAATTGAAATCTCAGCCATAAGTTTTCCTTTCATTAATTATCCTATATTTTTATCTTTAAATTGACTTCTAATGATCTCAGCTATATACTTACTAGAATTTCCATCACCATACGGATTACAAGATTTAGCCATTCTACTATATTCAACCTCATTAACAAGCAAATTTTTAGTTATATTATATATTTGTTCCTCATCTGTACCAGCAAGTTTCAATGTCCCTGCCTCTATACCCTCTGGTCTTTCTGTTGTCTTCCTTAATACTATTACAGGTTTTCCTAAAGACGGTGCTTCTTCTTGTATCCCTCCACTATCAGTCATTATTAAATATGATTTATTCATAAAATTATGAAAATCTATAACATCTAATGGTTCAATAATATGAGCCTTTTCATTTCCTTCAAATATTTTATTTGCAATTTTTCTAATCTTAGGATTTAAGTGTATAGGATAAACAACTTGAATATCATTAAATTCATCTAATATTCTTTTAATAGCATTAAACATATTCTCCATATTAGCGCCTAGGTTCTCTCTTCTATGAGCTGTCAATAAAATAATTTTATCTTTTCCTATCTGATTTAATAGTGGATGTTTATAATTGACTATTATTGTTGTTTTCAATGCATCTATTGCTGTATTTCCTGTAACAAATATTTTATCTTCATTAATTCCTTCTCTTAATAAATTCTGCTTTGCAGCTTGAGTTGGAGCAAAATGAAAATCAGCTATATCACTAGTTAACTTTCTATTAATTTCCTCAGGATAAGGTGAATATTTGTTATATGTTCTAAGACCAGCTTCCACATGACCTAATTTTACTTTATTATAAAATGCAGCTAAGCTCCCTGCTAATGTAGTTGTTGTATCTCCATGAACTAAAATTAAATCTGGATTTTCTTTTTTTATAATTTTATCTAATCTAGATAGTGATTTAACAGTAATGTCTGATAGTGTTTGATTATCAGACATTATATCTAAATCATAATCTGGAATTATATTAAATATATCTAAAACTTGATGCAACATCTCTCTATGTTGCCCTGTTACACATACTATAGATTCTATCAATTCATTTTTTTCTAATTCTTTTACTAAAGGTGACATTTTTATAGCCTCCGGTCTTGTTCCAAATATAGTTATTACCTTAATTTTTTTCATATACTCCCCCATTATGTCTATACTTGTTTAATTAATTTATTAATCTTATTTCTAAGTATCCATTTAAAATCTAAAATAATATATGTATTTCTTTCACTCATAAATTTACATAAAAATAATTTTTTTCTTTGGTACTTCTTTTGTTTTCTTATTTTATCTTGAACTTCTTTACCTAGCCATGATCCTGCAAAGTGATGAATAGTGTATGTATTATCTGATAAATCACTTTCTATACTATTAAAGCTTAATGGACAAAAATATGTTTTAGGAAAAATTTCAAGTGTATTTACTGTTTGTTGTTTATTATTTAGGTTCACTCCATAATCTTTACATATATTAGTCATCATAGATGTATTTGTTGTTTGATTTATTGTTCCATCATCATTTAAAAATTTAATATTATTATATGGCTTCAAAAACTCATATATCATTAAATTTTGTTTTTTACTTGCCATAATTCCTGTAACGCATAGATTTTCTGACTCAAAACCTGTAAATGCATCATATTTTAAAAATTCATCTAATGATTTTACAACTTCAACATCAGTATCCATATAAATTCCACCATAGTTATATAAGACATAAAGTCTAACATAATCTGTAACAAAAGCATATTTCTTAGCCTCATAAGCTTGTTTTACATATAAATTAGAATTAATATCAAAATTATCTTCATTCCACTCTATAATCTCATAATCCGGTAAATACTTCTTCCAACTTTTTATACATTTCTTCGCTATTTTAGGCTTTTTACCTCTCCCAAACCAGCAATAGTGTATTTTTTTTGGTATTTTATCCATATACATACCTCCTAACTTACTGGCTCAAGCTCTTTGATTTCTTTAAATACAACATGTCCCCAACCATGATGATTCCAATGTTTATCAATTTTATTATCATTAGGCAACTTCTTAAATGTTATTCCTGGCCAAATTGCATCAAAATCTTCATATATTCCATTTTCATCAACATCATATAATACAAATAATGTTTTGTAGTCCCCAGGTGCTAATTGACTTATATCATACTCAAATTCTTTAACTTTTACATCTCCTGATTTACCACTGTCAAAATTTGTTTTAAATGCTGTTGCAATAGATGAATCATCTGCATACCTAACTTCTATTCTTAATGATAAGTTCTTAATATTTTTATGATATTTATATTTTAATTTTAGCTTCATCTTCTCATTCATTGCAAACTCGCAATCATTTTTATCTAAAACTTCTATTGATTCTATTAATACCTTTTTATCCTTAGGTAGATGTTTCATTCTTTCAACATTTCTACAATCTAAATATGTACCTGATTCATGTATATTTTCCATATAAACTTGAATACCATCTTCTACTCCACCATCAAAAATAACTTTTCCTTTATCAAGTACTACTACTCTATTACATAAATCTCTTATTGTACTCATATTGTGACTAACATATAATACGGTTCTATCTTCTTTTGTAGCTAAATCTTTCATTTTATCTATACATTTTTTTTGGAACTTCATATCACCAACTGCAAGTACCTCATCCATAATTAATATTTCAGAATCCAAATGAGCTGAAACTGCAAATGCTAACTTTACAAACATTCCAGAAGAATATCTTTTTACTGGTGTATCAATAAATTGTCTACACTCTGAAAATTCTATAATTTCTTCAATTTTAGAATCTACTTCTTCTTTGTTCATTCCAAGTATTGCCCCATTTAAGTATATATTTTCTCTTCCTGTTAATTCTCCATGAAATCCTGTACCTACTTCCAGCATACTTGATATACGTCCTTTTATTTTCAAAATACCTTCTGTTGGTGCTGTTACCCTTGATAAAATCTTTAACATTGTTGATTTCCCTGCACCATTACCACCAATTATCCCTATTCTATCACCTTTATATATTTCTAAATCTATACCTTTCAATGCCATGAATGTTTCGTTTTTGCTATATACTTCTTGTCCAATTCTTTGGTTTGGATCTTCTTTTCCTCTAACTTTTGCCCACCAACTTTGCAAATCAGCAGTCAAAGTTCCTCCACCTATGGCACCAAGTCTATATTTTTTATGTAAATCTTCTATTTTTATAACAACTTCACTCATAACAAATTCTCCCCTTGATCAAGCTAATTACTTCCATTCTACATTTTCTTTAATTACCTTAGCTGGGTTACCTGCAACTAAACATCCTGCAGGAACACTCTTAGTAACAACTGAACCAGCTCCAATTATTGCTCCATCTCCAATATTAACTCCTTTTAAGATAATAGCTCCTGCAACAATCCATACATGCTTTCCTATATTTACAGGTTTTGTTGCAATATTTTTAGAGTTCAAAATTGTATGAACATCACTATCTCTTATATGAACATTTTCTGAGATTATAGTTCCATCTCCTATTGTAATTTTTCCCCTACATCTAATTTTAGAATTTAAATTCATATATCCATTTCCTAAAACCAAAGTAGCACCTTCTGTAATTGCCAATGAACTACCTAAAAGCATTGAAAAATTTCCTTCTACTTTTAAAGTTGCATCTTTACAAATTGTTATTTCTCCCGTTATATTATTTTTTATATTCTGATGTGGTAAGTTAAAAGTGAAATATCCATCAATCTCTATATTGGAGTGTTTATCTATATATACATTACAAGGCTTAAATATTTCCAAGTTTTTATATTTTGTTTTTACAATTTTTCTAAATATATTAAAATTTGTCATCCTTTTATAATTAAATCCTCACTTTTTAAATTAAATTTTTTAACTTTAGGTATATATTTATTTACAATACTACACTTATTATCAACTTAAACTGTATCCATAAAAGTTTTCTCAACTCTACTAAATAAAACTACCCCTGCAAATAAAACAACTAAAGTAGTCACCACACTTATGCCCAAATAGTTCCATGGTATACTTCCACTTCCTAAAAATGCATATCTAAATGACTCCACTATTGGAGAAACTGGATTTAACATCATCAAAGTCTTAAGCTTTCCACCTATTTGTGATGCTGGATAAACAACAGGTGTTGCATACATCCAAAGTTGAACCCCAAAAGTAACTAATACTGCTAAGTCTCTATATTTTGTTGTCATTGATGAAATAATTATGCCGAATCCTAATGCAAGAGCTGCTAATTGTACTAATAATAATGGTGTGATTAAAATCCACAAATTAGGTTCTATTGGCGATCCTTTTATCATAAAGTAGGCCATAAATCCTAAAAACATTAAAAATTGTACTCCAAAGTTGATTAATCCTGAGATGACTGTTGATATTGGTATTACTAATCTTGGGAAGTATACTTTCCCAAATATAGCTGCATTTCCTGTAAATGTTGATGATGTTTTTGTTAAACATGATGAGAAATATGTCCATACTGTAGTCCCTAACATATAAAATACTATCTGTGGCATACCATCTGTAGATATGTTTGCTATATTTCCAAATACTACTGTAAACATTAGTGTTGTTAATAATGGATTTATTATTATCCATAATGGCCCTAGTATTGTTTGTTTGTACATTGTTTTAAAATCTCTTTTTACAAACATTACTATAAGGTCTTTATATTGTATTAATTCTTTTAAATTTATATCAAACCATCCTGTTTTAGGCTTGATTATGGTTGTCCAATTCTCCATACTAAACAAATTCCCCTTTTAATCATTATTTTATTTCACAATATGATACATTCACCTATAATAATAGTAATACAATATTATTAAAAATAGGGGGAAAGTTCATTTGTGTAAAATTTCAATTATTGTTCCTATCTATAATAGAGAAAAAACAATTTCAAGATGTATAGATAGCATTTTAAATCAAACTTTTGTAGATTTTGAACTATTATTAATTGATGATGGCTCTACTGATAATTCTTTAAATATCTGCAAATCCTATAAATCTATTGATTCAAGAATTAAAATATTTACTCAATCTAATTCAGGACCATCAGCTGCTAGAAATTTAGGTTTACGTCATTCCAAAGGAAAATACATAATGTTTTGTGATTCTGATGATACTGTTTCTGTTGATTGGTGTAAAAACTTATATAATGCTATAAATAATTATCCTAATTCTCTACCATTTTCAGCTATAATAACTTTAGATGACAATTCAAATATTATAAATAAAACTACTTATGCTGAATCTAGTTGTATTATTCCGATTAAAAACTTTTTTAATGTACAAGTAAAAGGATTATCTGGATTTAATGTAAATAAAATATTTATAAATGAAATACTGCAAAAAAATAATATACAGTTTGATGAAAGTTTATTTATAAATGAAGATTTAAAATTTATACTTAACTATGTGAAATTTGTAGATAATTTATTTTATACAAACACATTAGACTATAATTACTATGTAAATCTCAATAGTTTATCTAAATCATATAATAATAAAATATTTGACAAGTGGAATGGTAAATATGAATACTGGAAAGATTTCTTTAAATCTACTGATAAACAATCATACAGTAAAAATCTAAAAACTTGTTGTGACCAATTTTTATATCTATTTATTACTTCTTTAAGTAATACATTTGATAAAAGAAATACTATGTCTTTTAAAGATAAATATTTATATAATAAATCAATAGTTAAAAACAGTAATTTTCAAGAATGCATAAAAATAGCTGATTGCTCTAAAGAAAATTATATCTATATCATTCTTTTAAAAAGTAAGATTTATTTTCTAGTTTTCTTATTTGATTCTATTTGTAAAATCAAATCCACTATCATAAAACACTAATACATAAGTACTTCTTATGGTTTAATAAGAAGTACTTATATATTCTATAAACTCTCTAACAGCTCCATTACCACCACTATATTTACATATATAATTTACATTTTGTATAATCTTATCTATAGCATCATTAGGACATGCAGACAATCCACATATACTCATACAATCTAAATCATTTAAATCATCACCTATATAAGCTACTTCTTCTAATAAAACTCCATTACTTTTAGCTACTTCCTTAAGTTTTTCAACCTTATCACTAACTCCTTGATAAACCTCTTTAATATTCAATTCCTTTGCTCTATTTTCCACAATCTTCGATTTCCTACCAGTAATTATCACAGGTATAATCCCAACCTCATGAAGATGTGCAATAGCATATCCATCCTTAACATCAAAAGCCTTAAACACCTCTCCATCACTTCCCATATAAATCTTACCATCTGTAAGTGTGCCATCTACGTCCATTACTAACATTTTAATCTTCATTATATATTCCCTCATTCAATATCTCTTGTAGTCTTATAGTCCCTACTACCCTGTCATCTTCATCCAACACTGGCATAGCAGTTATATTAAATTTATTCATAATCTTAATAGCTTCCACAGCCATAATATCCTCTTGGGTATACTTAGGTTGCTTAGTCATAACCTCATCTATACATAAGCTATAAACATCTATACCCCTTTGTAACAATCTTCTCAAATCTCCATCTGTCAAAATACCCACTAATTTATTTTTATCATCCACTACATTAATAACACTAAGCCCCTTAGCACACATTTCTACTATGGCATCTTGTAAACTTGTCCCACTTTGTACTATGGCATTTTTATCATTAGAAAACATTATATCTTTAACTTTTACAAGCAGTTTTTTACCCAATGAACCTGATGGATGAAATAAAGCAAAATCATATTTTTGGAAATTCTTTAACTTAGATGTGATAACTGCAAGGGCATCTCCTATAACCATACTTGCAGTTGTACTAGATGTTGGTGCTAGTTTTAATGCACACGCTTCCTCAAATTTAGGAAAATCCAATAATATATCTGAGTTTTTAGCTAGTGTTGAGTTTTCATTACCTGTTATTCCAATTATTTTCGCACCTATTATTTTTATATTAGGCAAAATATTGTTTATCTCTTGGCTTTCTCCACTATAACTAATACTAATAACTAAATCATATTTTTCTATCATTCCTAAATCACCATGAAGTGCTTCTGCTGGATGAAGGAAAAATGATGATGTACCTAAACTTGCAAAAGTAGCAGCTATTTTTCTAGCTATATGTCCAGATTTCCCCATGCCTGTAACTATAACCTTTCCTTTGCAATTCATTATCGATATAATAGCTTCTACAAACTCTTCCCCTATGCTATCTCTTACTTTTTTTAAACTTTCTATTTCTATATCAAAAACTTCTTTAGCTTCATCGATTACATTTAATTCTGAAACAGTAAAATTTTTATTTTCAACTTTATCTTTTTCCCTTATAATTATCCCCATAATTAATTCCTCCTAATTATGTACAGCTTGATAAACTTTCTTTAATTTCACTAAAATTTCTTCTAATTCATCTAACTTAACCATATTAGGTCCATCTGATAGAGCATTATCTGGATCTGGATGAACTTCCATAAATATCGCATCTGCACCAACTGCAATTGCAGCTTTTGCTAAATATTCTACATATTCTCTGTTTCCACCTGTACAATTTCCTTTTCCCCCTGGTTTTTGCACACTATGAGTTGCATCAAATACAACTGGGTACCCAAACTTTTTCATTTCAACTAAACCAGTCATATCTACAACTAAGTTGTTATATCCAAAGCTTGTCCCTCTTTCACATAACATAATATCTGTATTTCCACTTTCCTCTAGCTTTCCTACTACATTTTTCATATCCCAAGGTGCTAAGAACTGTGCCTTTTTAACATTTACTGTTTTTCCTGTTTTGGCAGCTGCCACTAATAAATCTGTTTGTCTACATAAAAATGCAGGTATTTGAATTATATCCACTACTTTGGCAACTTCTTCAGCTTGATATGGTTCATGTATATCTGTTGTTACATTTAAGTTTAATTCTGTTTTTACTTTATTTAATATTCTTAGACCTTCCTCTAGCCCTGGTCCTCTAAATGAATTTATAGATGTTCTATTAGCCTTATCAAAAGAAGATTTAAAAACAAATGGTATATCTAATTTATCTGTTATTTCTTTTATTTTTTTTGCAACTAACATTACATTTTCTTCTGATTCTATTACACATGGTCCTGCTATTAATTTAAACATATTATTTTCCCCCTAAATTATGTCTGAATTTATCTTATGCTTCTCCTATTTTTACTAAATATTCTTCAACTTTTTCTATATCTTTTGGTGTGTCTACAGATAAACTTTTACAGTTTGCATCTAAATAATATATATCTTTTCTATTTTCTATAAACCTGAAAGAGTCATTTTCTTCTATTTTTTCAATTTCTCCTCTTTCTGTATTATGATAAAATTCCAATGCTTCTTTTGTAAAAGCTCCAACCCCTACAAATTTATTATATGTATAATTCATATTTCCCTTTGGATAAGGTATTGGATTACGAGATATAAATAAAGCTATATTATCTTTATTTGTTACTATTTTTAAATTTGTTGAATCTACTACTTCAACAGGATCTTCAAATTTTGTCATTAAATTTGATACATAGAAATCTTTTGGATTTAATTTTGTTGGTATGCATTTTACTATAGTATCTGCTGTGACAAGTGGTTCATCACCGTTTACCATTACATATAAATCAGCATCCACCATTTTTGATACTTCGTATAATCTATCCGTTGCAGTATCGTGATTTGATGATGTCATTAATACTTTAGCTCCGAATTTTTCACATTCTTCTTTTATTTCTTCACTATCTGTTGCTATATATACTTCTTGGAATTGTTCTACTTCTTTGGAATGTTTATAAACCCACCATATCATTGGCTTGTCTAATATTTTTGCCATAGGTTTATTAAAAAATCTTGATGATCCCCTTCTTGCTGGTATTACTCCTACTATTTTCATTGTTATTTCCCCCTGATTGTGTTTAATGTTTTTTAAAATAGTTTATCAAAATCTACTCTTTCAAATACTTCTAACTTGCCACCTCTAGTGGCATTATAAATCTTAATACCTTTTTCTTCACAATGCTTACGTGCAATTATATAAGATAATGTTGTATTTTCCACATTTGGAATATATAATTCTTCTTTATCTTTATTGTATTCATCGCAAAAATAGTCTTTCACATTATTATCAACTATGATTTCACCCTTATTATTTTGTGTCACTCTAAAATTATGATCTATACCCAACAAGTAAATTTCTTCAAATCCCATATAAATTGCTAATTGTATAGCTGTATATGTAACTGTAGCGCCCCAACCAATCCACTTATTAGCTTCATTTGTAAATTTAGGTGTCCTATCATTATTTAAATCCATTACTTGTCTAAAATAAATCGCATTTTCTATATTTATATTATAGTCAAATCTTGCAATGTCTGGTATAAATTTGTATGGTAAATCTAGTTTATTTATTTCATTTTTACTTTTTTCTAATATTTTTAAATCCTCAGATATGTAAAAACTAGGTCTCCATGAAGTTTTATCAAAAATATAATAAATTCGATTAAATGCAAAAGTAAATTCATTTTTAAGCTTTTCTACATCTTCTACATTTAAACTTGGTCCATTTCCTATAATGAAGCACCTCTGACCTTTATACTTATTTCTAAAACTATCTAATATCTTCCTATTATATGATTTATTTAATCGATATCGTTTTATTTTCAAAAATATTTTATATATTAATAAAGATACTCTACTCTTTAATAATGACAATTTTATTCCTCCATTGATTCATATTATTATATAAAAATCACCAATTTATAGCTCTATAGAATAGTTATTTTTTAGTATCATATACATAATTCAAGTATATCTAATATAATTTTTTGTGGCTTATATTTTTCAAGTATATTTTTATTTGATTTTATTTTTTTATATAACACTCTATCTTCGATTATTTTTACTATGCCATTATACAAATCTACGATAGTAGGTTTTACTAATATTCCATTCTCATTATTTTTTATAAATTCTGATGGACCAATTGATTTTACAACTACAACCGGTACTTCTAACGTCATTGCCTCCAATACAGTTATAGACATAGACTCTACATAAGATGGATGTACAAATATATCAGCCTTTTTTAAATATGGGTATGGATTTGAAATATTGCCCAACAAATATATACTGTCTTCCAAATTATTATTTTTTATTTCGGTTAATATATTTTCATATTCAACTCCATCTCCTATTAAATACCACTTAACTTTATATCCTGCTTGTACTAATTTCTTACATACATAAACACAGTTTATCATTCCCTTTTCTGGTGATAACCTTCCAATACTTATTATTTTTACAAATCTATCTAAATTTTCAAATATATTAACATTATCCAACGATTTTTGAATTATCAGATCAGAATCTATTATATTTGGTATAACTACTAATTTATCTTCTATATTATGAAATCTTTCCAACAACATCTTTTTACATCCTTCTGATACAGACACTATATAATCAAATTTATCATATATATGTTGAATTATATTTGTTTCTCTATCATTATAGTCAAAGGATCCATGATGCCACCAAGTTATTTTTTTATTTGATTTCACTACATACAATACAAATTCAGTACAAATTCCAATTCTATAAGCAATTGCACAATCATATCTATCCAAATCTCTAAATGCTAATCTTAATAAATATTTTATTTTTTTGCCTAAAAACTTTTCTAATGTAAATATAAATCTTAAGTATAATGTAAAAAAATCTCTATATTTTAATGAAGTTATAATACATTTTTTGAAACTTCCATATGTTTTTGTTAAATCATAAAATTTAATATTTACATTTTTAGGAATCTCATCAATATAATCACCTAATTCTTCAAATAAAATTAAGTCAACATCATATTTAGAGTAATCAATATGTCTTAATATATCTACTAAAGATCTTTCTACTCCACCTACATTTAAGTGTCCATTTACAAATAATAATTTCTTTTTTATATAATCTCCTCCAATATTGCTATTTTTTATTACTCATATAAATAATAAATATCATAATCCCTACTCTATATTTATATATTTTAGTTTTAATAATCTGATTTCTAGGAATATCAAGTGCACTTATATTTATCTTTTTAAACATTTCTTTTACTTCATTATTTTTCAGAATTTTTTTTATATCTCTATATTTTTCTAAATAACTTTTAGGTGAATAAATTATATTGTTAATTGAGTTATATACAAAAAACAATAAGCAGTAATAGATTTGTTTGCTAAAATCATAATCTTTTTTCTCTTTAAAAAATAATCTTATTTCCTCATATAGTTTTAAAAATATATCCCATTTGCCTTCATAATATGTACTAGTTACAGATAATGGATTTGAAATATAATTATAATAATATTTATCCTTCATATAATAAAATCTTTCAACGTAATACATAATTTGAGATCCAAATAATAAATCTTCAGAAAATCGAATTCCTTCTACATATTTTAAATTATTATTTTTTATTATCTCTTTTTTTATTAAACAAACCCAATTTGATATAGTTGGTGGATAGTTTATATCATCTTTCATAAGTAGCTTATCAAAATATTCTTTATATAATTGCTCTTTATTATAAAACCCACCTCTTATATTATGAGTAAATTTTTCTTTATTATCTCCACATACTTTATAACAATCACACATAACTAAATCACAATCATATTTTAATGATTTTTCAATCATATCTTTATACATATTTTTATCTATAAAGTCATCACTATCAACAAATGCTATATATTCTCCAGTAGCTACTTCTAACCCTGTATTTCTAGCCGCTGCTGCACCATTATTCTTCTTATGGATTACTTTAATTCTGCTATCCAATTTTTCATATTTATCACAAATACTTGAGCTATTATCTGTTGAACCATCATCTATCAGCAGTATTTCTAAGTTTTTATATGTTTGATTAATAATACTATCTATACATTTATGTATATATTTTTCTACATTATAAACTGGCACTATAATACTAATTAAATGTTCCATATCTCTTACTCCCTAGTTTAAGTATTATTTTTTAACATACTTCTAATTTTGTTCATATTTTTTTTACCTATAATCGGTATAATAAATTTTTTTATTACTTTCTTCACCTTAGTTGTCCGTGGTAGCCAACTTACAATAAAGTGATGAATACAATAAGTATTTTCTGTATTATTATAAATACAATTTCCATAATCATAGGGTGAAAAATACTCCTGTGGATATATATTTATATCATTTTCTATAACTTGATGAAGTCCATTTCTTACTAATCCCTTATTTTCTAATATACTTGTTAACCGCTGTACATTTGTTGTCAAATCTAAATCTCCACTTTTATTATAAAACTGTAAATTTTCATATCTATCAATAAATTCTTTTATTAATTTATGATTAGGAATTACTGCCATAAAGCTAGTTGCTATATAATTTTCTTCTTCAAATCCCAAAATACAGTTATTATTCAATATATCATCATAGGATTTTAAAACTTCTACATCTGTATCCATATATATCCCACCATACTCATAAAGTGCTTTTATCCTTGCATAGTCACTAACATATGCATACTTTTTTTCTTTATATGCTTGAGCTACATAACAATTACAATTTACATCAAAATTTTTCTCATTCCATTCCATAAACTCATATCCATCAAGATATTTATGCCAACTTTCTATACACTTCTTAACTTTTTTAGGCTTTTCTTTTCCTCCAAACCAACAATAATGAATTATTTTAGGTATTTTCTCCTGATTCACACTTATTCCCCCAAAATATTATATATCTTTTTAATTTCTTCTTTGTTGCTATAATCAGTTTTCTTTGTATTTTCAATTAATTTACTTTGAAGTTCTTTATCTTTTATTAATTTAACAATGCCATTTGCACATCCTTCATTATCCATAGGTACTATAATCCCATCAAATCCATCAATCAATTGGCTATTTGCTGTTGCAAAGTTTGTTATAACTACTGGCTTATTTAGAATTTGTGCTTCTCTTACTGTTACAGCCTTCCCTTCATACCTAGATGGTTGTACATATATATCACATGCTTTTATATATGGATATGGATTTATTTTTTTACCTAATATAATAACTCTGTCTTCCATTCTAAATTCTTTTATCTTAGATTTAATCAACTTTTCATCTCCACCATATCCTATAATGTACCATTTCACATCACATCCTGAATTAATAACTTCTTGACAAATACTTGGAATATTATCAAAGTTTTTTGCATCTGAAAACCTTCCAACTGATAATAAGATTATTTGTTTTTCATTGTCTTTATTAAAAGTATCATTCATGATTTCATTTGCCTGTTTTTTTAAAAATTCATCAGAAATTATATTTTCTATTAATAATGACTTATTCTTAAGTTGTGGATATACTTTCAAAAAGCTCTCTTCACATTTATCTGACACATTTACAATATAGTCTATTTGAGAATATATTTTTAAATCTAATTCCTTGTCTGGTACTAACTTCATATAATCTGTATGTACCCATGTTATCTTTTTCTTTGCATTTACTTTGTTTACTAATACATCTCCTATGCCTAAAAAATTTATTGCTAAATCATATTCTCCACTGATATTAGGCAGCATCGGTACTAATCGTTTAGATATATATTGCATCGAGCTCCATACATTTTTTTCTTTTCCATTTGTTGATTTTTTTATTATGTCAAGTTTAGATAATAGTCTTGCAATACCAAATTTAAAATTCCTACTAAATAATATGTCTTTTATTGGTGTATCAAATGTTCTATAATCATCATTTTGCGGTAAAATATTAACTCTTTTATGTATTAAATTTAAAAATTCTCCTTCATGTCTATATAAAAACAAATGTACATCATATTTTTCATAGTCCATAGAATCAAGTAGTCCTATCAAACTTCTTTCAGCTCCACCAATAAACATCGATGGCATTAATATTAAAATTTTCTTTTTCATACTAATTATCCCTCATTGACTCTACTACTATATTTTTTGAATCTAAAGTTACTATAGAATAATCTGGTATTTCCTGATTTATCACGCAACCAGCACCTATAACACAATTTTTACCTATTTTAGCTTTCTTTAATAATACTGCATTAGCTCCTATCCATGAGTTTTCTCCTATAGTTATTTCTCCATAAGTATGTTCTGATGTAGATACACCTTTACTTCTAGAAAATTTATGATTATTATCAATAATCTTAACATCTGGTCCAAACTGACAATTTTTTTCTATATGTATCTTATTCTGACAACTTATAAATACTCCTTTATTAAAATACACTTTGTCATCAATTTGTAAGCTACCATTTGTTCCTATAAATATATCACCTAATTTACTTACTATTACATTTTTACCAAGTTTTAATTTAGCATTTTTCACAAGTTTAACTCTCGTCAATAAACTTATCTGTTCTATTGCATCTACTTTTATTTGGTGTTTTGATAGAATTTTTTTTATTTTAAATCTAAGAAAATTTATTCCTACTTGAAAATATATAGACAAATTTACCTCCTCTTAAGTTATTTATTATATACATAGTTTTTTAATTAATAATATAAATTTAAAAACTTACTTACATATCCAACACCATTCCATGTAACAACCATTTGATAATAAAAAAATGAACAGTATCCAATTATCATCATAAAATTCATTAATCGTTTTTCATTATTTTCAAATACAAATTTAATTAACCAAGGTAGTAATATTAAATTATATAATGAAAAATATATAGGTAATCTTCCCAACATAACTCCACTTCTAGCTATCTTAGATATTATATATACTCCACTAGAAATAAGTGACATATTTATACTAATTTTAATAATTGGTGTCAATTTATCTTTTATCCTATCTCTATATAAAAATGCTATAATAATAGGAACTGATTCTACTAATATTCTAATAGGATTGGTTCCATCATCTGTATCTTTAAACTCTGCCATTGATGAAGCATAATCAGTATTTTCCACTACTGTATCTAATAGCCCTGTAAATTGACTTGTAAACACCATTGCTAAAATAATACATGCTATAAATATCATAGTCCTCTTGCTCCAAGGTTCACTATCAACTATAAAATAAGCTGGAATCATAATTAATGCTGACTTATGAAAAGTAGATAAAATTAAAACTATGATTATATATGGTATTGGCTTTTTATTTAAAATTAGTGGTGTACAAGCAAATAATATTGCTACAACTAAAAATTGTCTAATACCATTTAATAACCATATAAACTGACAAGATACCATAAATAAGAACACACTCATACCATAATTACAAGAATATTTATATAACGGATACATTATACAAATTCCACTTATAGATGCTATTATAAATAACCATGGTTGGTAGTCATGTGATATATATGTTTTTATTAATACTGAAAATATTCTAAATCCAGGCTCCCTTGCACTTGGATCAGTTATAAATTTATAAGCATCTGGCCAAAGAGGATACTCCTTAAACATATCTATATATGTCCATGTATCTTCTACACCACTTCTTAAACCAGCAAAAAATATTATCACTGAAAAAGTCACAAAAGCCATAAATAAGTTCACTCTGTTTTCATAAACTTCATTTCCTACACATACTTGTCTGGCAGTAATCTGTGACATTATCCCCCATATAATTACCCATCCAAGCATAAAAATATATACTGCCATTATATTTCTCCTTGTCTATTTTTTCTTAAAATAATTAAATATAAAATATAACCAAATGGATAAGCTAACAGTGTCATAAACTTTTTAGGAGATTCAACTAAAAATTTTCTATTCTTTATAATCAAACTTCCTGATACATAATGTATACAATTTTTAAATTTATTTATAAATTTCTTATCATATACCATATGCACCTTTCTCATAAAAGAAAATCCCCTAGGATTTTTATAATACTGCCTAAACATATTCTTACTTGATCCATCTTCCATATACTCAACAACACAAACTGCCTCATTCATTATAAGTAGTTCATAATCCTGATCAACCAATAAATATTTATAATCAAGTGGTACAAACTTCTCCCCCTTAAACTCAGGGTAGCTAGGATACTTATTAATAACTGCTGTCCTATAAATCAACTTCTTATCACCTTGACCACCACTATCATAAAAACCACTTAAAGTAGTAGATTTTTTATTTGGTAATTTACATCCTATAACTTCTCCATTTTTATAAATATCAAGTGCAACTATACCACTATACTTATCACTGCCATATTTATTCCAAAAGTTCACTATTAGCTCTACAGCATTATCTGGCATAAAATCATCTGAATCTATACATACATTTAATTCTGTATCAATCAACTCATAGGCTGCATTATGACCTGTATGCATACCACCATTTTTTTTATAGTGATATCTTATTTCAAATTTATTATCATTTTTCATCCACTCTTCAACTAATTCTTTAGTATTATCAGTAGAACCATCATCTATAATTAGCCAAATAAAATCTTTACAACTTTGTCTAACTAAACTTTCATAGCATTGATTAAGTATATATGCTCTATTATACGTGGGTGTAAATACTGTAAGTGTTGCCATATCTATTCCCCCCTGTTGAATTTTCCAAATAAAAATCTTCTAACCATAAAGCATTTGATTTTATATCAAATTTGTTATTTTCTATTTCTTTACATTGATTTCTTTTTTTGTTATACATATTTATAACTTCATTAGCCCAATCAGTGCATGATTTATCTAATCCAACTATTTTTACATTTTTACTTATAATACATTCTTGCGGTATCTTATCTGATATAATGCAATTTAATCCTGATGATTGAGCTTCTATCATAGTTAGAGGAAAGCCTTCATATAATGATGGGAATAAAAATACATCCATAGCTTGCATCAAATCACTGACATCACTTCTTGAACCAAGAAACATGACCTTATCATCTAATCCTAAGCTGGACACCTTGTTTTTCATATCCTCCATCAATTCACCGTCTCCCACCAACATCAAAAGAGCATCTTTTTTAATTTCACTAACTTTTTTAAATATATCTATAATAAAACTATGATTTTTTTGATGTCTAAATCTCCCTACATGACCAACTACAAACTTATTTTCAATCCCTAACTTATTTCTCATATTTAATGATTTTTCTTCATTATATATATAACTTTCAGTATCAATGGCATTATTTAAAATAGTAAAATCATCTGTATTAAACATCCATCTACCAGCTTCTTTGCCACAGGCAAACAAATAATCAGCATATTTAGTTATATTTCTTTTGGCAGCTAGTTTTATTAAATACTTTAAATTTTTATCTTGGTTAGCATTGTGACTATGAGCAATAGTAAAAGGTACGCCATTTTTCTTAGCATATTTCAGAACTATACCACTTAAACAATCTTGATGACAGTGAACTATATCATATTCCTTGTGATCTCTAAAAAAATCATCTAATGACTTTAAATACTTTGGGCTAAAAGGATTTAATCTGGGCAAATGATAAATCCTACCACCAAGACTTTCTATTTCATCATCATAATCCCACTTTTCATCTCTATGTGTAAGAAAGTCAAACTGAACCTTACTTCTATCAATATGCCTATAGTAATTCATAATCATAGTCTCAAGTCCACCACGCCCCATATATGTTACTACATGCAAAACTCTAATTGGTTCACCCATTTTTCCATTTCCTCCACTGTTTCCTTTACTACCTTATCCTTATCAAAAATATCTTCCATATACCTTCTACCTTCTCTACCCATCTTCACCTTCTCATCAAAGTCCATCTCAACAAAGTCCCTCATCTTCTCATAAAGTGCCTCACTATCCTTCACCTTACAAGTCCAGCCATTAACACCTTCCACCACAGCTTCCTTACAACCATATATATCACTAGTAATCAGCACCCTGCCCATTGCTGCACCTTCTAACAACACATTTGCCATTCCCTCATGATAAGATGGAAGTACTACACAGTGGCAATCTCTAATAAAAGGTCTCACATCTTCCTGATATCCATAATATTTTATAAAACCATCCCTTTGTAACTCTTCTATCAACTCTTTGTAATCTTCTTCAAACCACCCTATAAAAGAAAACTCCACATTGGAATAATTCTTTTTTATTTTTTTTATTGCTTCAAAGAGCTCATTTACACCTTTTTCAGCCATTATCCTCCCAATAAACAAAAACTTAACTACCTTGTCTGATGGCATTTCACAATATTCAAATTGTTGAAGATTCACTCCAGCTCCTTTTAAAACTATGGCTTGATCATCATTTATAGTTTTATCATCTATCAATACCCTAGCATTAGCCGTATTTTCAAAGAAAACTCCTTTGGCATTTTTCAAACCAATCTTGTACAAACTGCTCACTATATTTTTCAACATGCCACCCCTATAATAAGCACTGCCAAGACCTGTCACATTTGCCATAAAAGGAACACCATATAATCTACATGCCATTCCTCCATATATATTGCATTTAATTGTATATGCTAACACTAAATCTGGTTTTTCTTCTTTGATTAAATTTTTATAGTCATTTAATAATTTTAAATCTTTTATAGGATTTAAACTTTTTCTATCCACCTTTGTATCAATTACCCTAACACCCAAATCTTTTATTTTTTCTATATCTGGTGAAAAGGGAAGAGATATAATAACGTCATATCCCTCTTCTACAAGTTTAGAAACTAACTCTTTTCTAAATTTATAAATAGTGGCAAAATGATTTGCTACTATTAGCAGTTTTTTCCCCATATTAAAAACCCCTAAGTAAACGTATTTTTACTTTTCTAATTTTCCTTCAACAACCCCATCTTTTTTCAACACTTTAAATATAGTTAAAAAGAAACATTTAATATCAAATAACAAGCTCATTTTTTCAACATATTGTCCATCGTATTTTGCCTTCACATCTATGGGTAGTTCATCTCTACCATTAATTTGAGCCCAGCCAGTAAGTCCTGGTGTTATGTCATTTGCTCTATATTTGTCCCTTTCTTTTATTAAATCAAATTGATTCCAAAGGGCTGGTCTAGGACCAATTATACTCATTTCACCTTTTATTATATTGATAATCTGTGGTAATTCATCCAAGCTAGTCTTTCTTAAAAACTTGCCAATTCTTGTGATATAAATCTCTGGATTATCTAATAAATGAGTAGGCATATCCTTTGGTGTATCAGTTTTCATTGTTCTAAACTTTAAAATGTTAAATTCTTTCTTATTAATGCCAATTCTTCTCTGTTTAAATAAAACAGGCCCCCTAGAATCTAACTTTATTAATAAGATAATTACTAAAAACACTGGTGATAAAATTACAATTCCTAGTATTGAAATTACAAAATCCAAAATTCGCTTAATCTTAGGGTAAACAACTTTCCTTTTACCCTGTGATTGCAACCTTATCCTCTCCTTTTATCACATAAGTAGGTACCAAATTCTTCATAGCATACCTAACCTCGTCCTCATCCTCCATATCTGCCACATACTTCAAATACTTCAACTTATCAAACAACTCCCCTTCATCCACATCAATAGGTTGTCCAATATAAATCTTATCCTTATTCGTATCTGTCAGACCTTCTTCATCCATAAGAATCTCCTCATAAAGCTTCTCCCCAGGTCTAAGCCCAGTAAACTCAATCTTAATATCCACATCTGGCTCCAACCCACTAAGAGTTATAAGATTTTTCGCCAAATCAAGAATCTTCACCGGCTCTCCCATATTCAGCACAAAGATTTCGCCACCCTTAGCAATTGCTCCTGCCTCCAACACAAGGGATACTGCCTCTGGTATGGTCATAAAAAACCTAGTTATCTCTGGATGAGTTACTTTTACTGGTCCTCCTTCTTCTATTTGTTTTTTAAACAGAGGAACTACAGAACCATTACTTCCCAGCACATTGCCAAATCTCACTGCCACAAATTCAGTAAAACTACTTTTTTCCAAAGTTTGTACTATCATTTCACAACATCTCTTAGTGGCACCCATTATATTTGTAGGATTCACCGCCTTATCTGTTGATATTAGTACAAATCTTTCTACTTTGTATTTTGCTGAAATTTGAGCCACATTTAATGTACCAAAGACATTATTTTTAATTGCTTCACAAGGACTATCCTCCATAAGAGGCACATGTTTATGTGCTGCTGCATGAAATACTATTTCTGGCTTATAGCTACTAAATATTTCATCCATTCTTTTTTTATCTCTCACAGATGCAATCAAAACTTTTATATTTTTGTCTTGTCTCTTTCTACTCAGTTCCTGTTGAATTTCATAAACATTATTTTCGTATATATCAAGGAGTATAAGCTCTTTTGGCTCTAAGTCACATATTTGCCTACATAACTCAGATCCTATGGAGCCTCCTGCCCCTGTTACTAATACTTTTTTATTTTTTATAAAATCAACAACTTCACTGTCTTTAATTTGTCTACTTTCTCTTCCCAGCAAATCTTCAATATTTACATCTCTGATTTTTTTTATGCTTACTTTTCCGTCAATCAATTCATATATTCCTGGTATGGTCTTTATTTTACATTTTGTATTTTTACAAATTTGCATTATTTCACGTTTTCTTTTTCTTTTTATTTTTGCTATGGTAAAAATAATTTCTTCCACATTTAGATTTTTAGCTATTGTTTCAATTTCATCAGTAGTGCCTATAACAGGTACGTTGTAATATGTTTTGCCCAGCTTATCTTCATTGTCATCAATTATTCCCACAGGGTACATATTTAGCTGTGGATTTTCAAACATTTCTTTTAAGATAAGTTGTCCTGCCACACCTGCCCCTATTATGAGTACTTTTTTTCTATTTTCCAAATTGTCATATGCTTTTAAATAAAGAATTCCTCTTCTAAGTCCTCTATAGACTATACGAATGGAACATATACCCACATGTGTAAATAGTCCATACATAATATAAAAAGCTATGGGATAGTCAAATCCCAGCAAATTTATGAAGATATAAGATATTAATGTGGAAAATACTGTTGATATAAAAATAGTTATTACTTCTTTGTCCACACTTGTTGACCATAATGTTTTGTAATCTCCTATTATCATAAAAGTAATGAGGCTTATTATTACCATTGTTAAAAATAATAAGTTGTTAAAATATATAATGCCTAAGGTAACTAATAAAGATATGATAAAAGCCCCCATAAAGACCATGGCATCTGTCATTAATAATATTGCTTGTTTATACCTAAAATCACCATATTCTTTGTTGTAGCTATTTATTTTTTCCAAAACCTTAGCTCCCATTTAGCCATCTCCCCTACAAACAACTAATTCATTATAAATTAATTATCCGTGTTTTCTTCTTTTAAAAAATAATCTATGTTTTTTATCATCTTTATAATATCCATAGTATTTATAATATTTATGATCTTCAGATTTAAATTTGTTAAGTATAACTCCTATGACTCTTGCGTTTACTTTTTCTAGTTTGTCCCTTGTTACTTTTGCCATTTGTTGGTCTATACCTCCTGATGCAGTTATTATTATTGTTCCATCTGCATATCTGGCAAGGATGGCTGCATCATTTAATCTACTAAGAGGTGGTGAGTCTATAAAGATATAGTCGTAGTCTTTTTTTAGATTTTCTATTATATCTCTAAATTTTTTTGATTCTATTAAAACTGATGTATTTAGAGGTGATCTACCACATGTCAACACATCTACTCCATCAACCTTTTTTATACATTCTTTTAAGTCCATATCGTTCATTGCCACATCGGCTATTCCTTTTTCATTTGGTATATCCAATACTCTAGCTACTGATCTTTTTCTAAAGTCGCAGTCAATTAAAAGTATTTTATGATTTTCCAAATCAGAAAAACATTTTGCCATGGAACATACTGTAGTTGTTTTTCCTTCGTCCATTTCTGCACTTGTAAAAACTATGGTTTTTATATCTGTATTTAATGAAATATTAGTTCTTACTTCCCTGTATGCTTCGTTTACTTCAAAGCTTCCACTGTCATATAATCCTAACATTTTGTCCTCCTTATTTTTTAGTACGACGTTTACCTTTGGAATTTGATCTGTCTAAAGGAATAGTTCCTATTAGTTGATAATTCCAGTATTTATTTATATCATCTGGTGTTACTATTTTTGTATCTAAACATTCTGCAAGTAAAACTAAAAATATGGAAAGAACTACACCAATGCCTGCTGCTTTTAGTATAGTTAAATCTTTTCCTCTTTCTATTAAAGCAGGATCTGATGCTTCATATACAACTTGTACACAATCTATTCCCATAAGTCTTATTAATTCTTCATTAAAAGCTGATGGTATTTTTTTTACTACTTTTTGAGCCATTTCTGGGCTTTTGTTAATTACAGTTATGTCTATGAATTCTGCTATATCTTCCCTAACTGTTGTTTTTATAGTTCCAAGTTCTGCTGCTGATACTTTTAGAGAGCTTGCCACTAAGTTTCTTACGTTGTTTGATTCTGCCAAAGATGCATATGTACTGGCAATGTTTTGATTTAAAGATATATTGTATGTAGAATATGGGTCTAATTGATTTGTTGTAGTGTCATCTTTTTTCTTCTTTTTCACATTTTTAGTACTATTAATTCTAACTGTCACGCTTGATCTGTATGTGGGTACATAACTTTCATAATTTACATAAGTTTTGTATCCTCCCAGTCCTAAACATATAATCATAACTAAAATTACTATAATTCTTCTTCTTTTTAGTATGTCTAGATACTCTCTTAAATTAATGCTCTGTTCCATTGCTACCTCCAGTTTCTGCATATTCTTCTAAAATTTTTATATCTGTCATTTTGTCAATTCTATAATAAAAGATGTCGTCTATGTTGTCTTTGTGACCTACTAAATAGTAGTAGTCATTGTCGTTAATCATGTATATTGGATTGATTTTTGAAGTGTCAACTTGGTTGTCTGAATAATTAAAAGTAATTTTTTTATTGATATCTATAGCATTTCTTATGATTTCCATATAATCATAGATTTTATCATTGGTAGATTTGCTATTTTCTTCAATAAGCACATCACTTTTTACAATTCTCCCTCTGTAAATACAATTTAGTCTACTTATTTTTTCTAGAAGTTCTTCAGTTTTTTTCTTTGTTATAAATTTGCTAGATTTTACTGAATCCATTAAAAGTTTTAACTCATATTCTTTAAAATAGCTATCAACAAGGTAGTATCCTTCCTTTTCTTTGTTGTAATCACTAACTTCTAGACCCATATGTCTCATATCTTTTATATATGAGTATATGGTTCTTCTGTCTAGTGTAAGTCCTAGCCTTTCTTTCATATGATGGTTAATTTCTTTTGTGGACAAGGAAACATCTTCATTGGAATAAGTTCTAAGTATATTCACAAAGGTACAGAACTTAACATTATTGCTTACCTTTTCCATTTTTATCCTCCCATATTTTTTATATAAAAGGCACTTATTGGAAATAAATGGCATTTTATATCTAATTTAATTATATAGATAATAAAAAAAATGCACAACAAGAATTGTACATTTTTTTGAACATTCGTCATATAATTTTTATTTTCTCTATTTTACCTTTTCTTTTTTCAATTCTTTCATAAAAGCTACAATTATACCTATTATTACAAAGGCAAAAGGAAAAGATACTACTATGGCAAATCTTTGCAGTATGTCCAGTCCTCCAAGCATTATGAAAACAACGGCGAAAAGTGCTTGGATAACTCCCCATATGATTTTATTAAAGTTTTTAGGATTTAGATTGCCCCTAGATGTGAACATTCCCAGTACATATACGGCGGAGTTTGCTGATGTTATAAAAAAGGTAAAAAGCAAGAATATACAAATTACAGAAAATAATACGCCTCCAGGGTAGTTGGCAAATACTTTAAAAAGAGCAGTATCAGTATATACTATGGCATCTTGGACAAATTCTAATCCTAAGTTCATGCCCATCATTCCAAATATGGCAAACCAAGCCATACATATAATAGAAGGAATTATTATAACTCCCATGACAAATTCTCTAATTGTTCTACCTTTGGAAATTCTAGCAATAAATACACCTACAAAAGGTGACCAGGAAATCCAATAGGCCCAATAAAAAATTCTCCATTTGTATACCCATTCGTTGCTAGTTATGGGATTTATAAATAAGCTTTGTGATACGAAATAGTTGATGTAGTCTCCCATGCCATTTACAAAGGTGTTCATAATTTCTGATGTAGGTCCCACAAAAAAACATCCCACCACTAAAATTGTGGCCAAGGTTAAGTTTATATTTGATAATTGTTTCATACCATTGTCCAGTCCACCAACAGCTGTATATATGTAAATTATTGTTATTACAATTATAATTGCAATTTGCAATTTGAAATTATTTTTTATGCCAAATAAGTATTCTACTCCTCCACCAATTTGCATAGTACCCAGTCCCATGGATGCTGCCACACCTACTATGGTGATAAAGACTGCCATAACGTCTACTATCATTTTTATGGTGTTTTTGTGTTTGTTATTTTCTAAAATAGGATCTAGCGTTGTGCTTATAAGTCCTTTTCTTCCCTTTCTAAATTGAAAATATGCCAGTGATACTCCTATGACTGCATAGGAAACCCAAGACATAACTCCCCAGTGTATAAAGCTTTGTTCCATGGCAAATCTAATGGCATCTTCACTTCCAGGCTGAGCGTTTAGTGGGTTGGCAAAATGGCTCATAGGTTCCCAGGCTCCAAAGAAAACTAATCCTATGCCCATTCCTGCCCCAAACAACATGGAAAACCAGACAATATTGCTAAATTCCGGTTTGTCATTTTCTTTTCCCAGTTTTATATCTCCATATTTACTACAAGCTAAATAAATTGAAAAAGCAAATATGCCTAGCATAAGTAGAAGATACATGGGGCTAAATTTATCTACAAGTGCATTAAATAGTTTTGTGGAAATATAATTAAATCTATCTGGTAAAAAAATCCCCACAACTACTATTATTCCCGTCAATATCAAAGAAAAAATAAAGACGTAATTTCTATTTTTACTTTTTAAAAACATACAATCCCCCCAATTATTTTCATATAATTTATTATTCAATTGAAAGTAAAAATAGTACCTTTCATCATTTCTTCAAAATCACATATTTTTATATTTTCTTGGTTAAACTTATAAAAAATGCTGTGAAAGGTGAAAAAAATGAAATTATCACTAAAATTAGATGAAGTTATCATACTTTTGGTGGGTTGTTTATTAATGGGTATTTCTATAAATATGTTTTTAAATCCCCACAACATTGCTCCTGGAGGGTTAACTGGCGTATCCATAATTATAAATACTTTAACGGGAATTCCCATTTGGCTTATAAATATCTGTTTTGATATTCCCCTATTTTTATTTGCCTTTAGGATTCTTGGTAAAAAAGATGCCACAAAGACTTTCTTTGGCATAATATTTCTTACTTTATCATTAAAATTAACTGAAAATTTATCATATGTCCATGTTACTGATGATATGCTTTTGTCTGCCATATCTGGTGGAATTATTTTAGGTTTGGCCCTTGGTCTTATTTTTAGGATAAATGGAAGTACTGGTGGTACAGATTTAATTGCTCTTTTAGCAAAAAAGTTTTTCCCAAATCTTAGTATTCCCACTCTTATGGGTTTTGCCGATGGATGTGTTGTTATTTTGTCGGGAATTGTAAGTAGGGAATTGGAAATTGCTCTATATTCTGCTTTGTCTCTTTATATAATAGTAAAGGTCAGTGATATTATGGTTGAAGGTATAAATACATCTTCATCTTTTACTATTATTTCTGATAAATATGAGGAAATAGGAAATTCTATTTCGGATGAATTACAAAGAGGGGCGACTATTTTAAATGGTAGAGGGCTATATAGTGGCAATGAAAAAAATGTCTTGCTTGTTGTTGTTTCAAAAAAACAAGTGGTGACCCTTAAGAAATTAGTTAAAAGAATAGATCCCAATGCCTTTATTATTATAAGTGATATTTTTGAAGTTCTTGGTGAGGGATTTAAGGAAATTTAATAAAAAAAACTAGGTCTTAAAACCTAGTTCATTATTGGAGCTGGTAATAGGACTCGAACCTACAACCTGCTGATTACAAGTCAGCTGCT
>ERZ827363.750-NODE-750-length-34641-cov-7.484329_pt1 | contig 34641 bp, 36 predicted proteins | sample MGYA00519776_ERZ827363 | MGnify/ENA primary metagenome ERZ827363 (study PRJEB31778, sample SAMEA3449288) | human gut metagenome | biome: human gut; feature: human-associated habitat; material: faeces | place: United Kingdom | collected 2010/2012 ... | reverse complement strand
GAGCGTTCGGCTGTTAACCGAAATGTCGTTGGTTCGAGTCCAACAGGGGGAGCCAAGCTGATCCCGTCACATTGTGGCGGGATCTTTTTTGTTGTCCTTTTTGGGGAGGATAGAGGAAAAGGCCGGCATTGCTTGCGCTCTGCCGGCCTTTTTAAATGCTTTTTGGGGGTCAGTCTTTGGCGAAGGTCTTGACTTTTTCGGTCAGCAGGGCGCTGAAGGCCTCCAGAGACATGGCGCCTAAATCCTCGCCGGTGCGGGTCCGGACGGAGACGGTGCCCGCTTCCATATCCCGGTCGCCGACCACCAGCATATATGGGATCTTTTCCAGCGTGGCTTCCCGGATCTTTTTGCCGACCTTTTCGTTCCGGGCGTCGACTTCCACACGGAAGCCCTGATCCCGGAGAAGCTCAGCCTGCTGCCGGCAGTAATCCGCAGCCCGGTCGGTGATGGGGAGAAACCGCACCTGCTCCGGCATCATCCAGGTGGGGAGAGCGCCGGCGTATTCCTCAATGAGGTAGGCAAGCGTCCGCTCGTAGCAGCCCAGAGAGGTCCGGTGGATGATGTAGGGCAGGGCTTTTTCGCCGGTTTCGTTGTGGTTTCTCTGAGGCAGCTGCCGAAGTGTATAAGCGTCTTTTTTGGAAAGTCAGTTTGAGAATGCAGGTGCTTCAGCTGCTCAGGCAATTCTTCGAATCCAATTCCTGTTTCGAAGAATGCAGAAATTGGATATTGGAGCTATGCGAATCATGGCAACTGAACTTGCGCAAGGTGTTGGAATACGGGTGTTTTAATATGAAGGACACAGCGGATGATTCCGGTAGTCGATAAAACGATGCAAGCGGGTCTTGCGAGAGAGAAAACGGGATTTTTAAGCGTCCTATAGCCGATGAAAAACGGGTGCGGGAGAGAAGAAATGCCTGGGACGGTGGAGCGGAAACGGAGAAAACTGCCTTTTTGCGAAATGCAAGCGCTGCTTGACAAAATTCAAAACGGATTATATTGCTTGCGGGGGCAAATCATGGTAGAATACTTACAAATCTTTCAGAGGAAGTGGCGCAATGCTGTCGGATCAGATTCGGAAGTATCGGAAGGAAAAGGGCCTGTCGCAGGATGAACTGGCCGAGAAGCTCGGCGTTTCCAGACAAAGCATCAGCCTTTGGGAAAACGGGCAAACTCAGCCTACCATAGAGAATATTCTCGCATTAGCAAGGATCTTTAACGTTTCTACGGATGCCATTTTAGGCAACACTGAGGAGGTAAAAAGCCAGGCGGAAGAGGCCGCCGCGGAAGAGGTTGTCTTGGGAGCATCCGAGGGGAAAAGGAGAAGCGGGATGTGGATCATCATTGCCGGAGTGGCTGCGGTCGTCATTTTGGTCGGGGCGGTGCTGCTTTGGATGGAGACCGGAAAACGGCGCTCAGGAGCCCCGGTGGAGAGCGGCATGACCGGTTTGGCGGCGCAATCCGAGCTTGCAGCGGAGCAATCAGAGTTTTCACAGGAGGAGATGCCTTCCCAAAATGCGGAAGCAGGATCGAGCTTCAGTGAAACGGACGGGAAAGAGGAAGAAAGCAGCAGGGTACAGCCGGAAAATTCGCAAGAGGAAGAGCCGTCAAATCGATCTGAACCGGCGGAGGATCCGAAAAGCTCCGGCGGCATCGAAGAAGGGAGCGCCGTTTCTTCCGAAGCGGCTTTATCGCAAGCAACGGAACCCTTCGATTTGTTTACTTATTGTAAGGATTTTGCAATTGAGAAAGGGGTATTAAACGGGGACTATTGTATGTATCAGCAGCCTGCTGCGCAATATGGCGGATATGAGGGGGAGTATTTTTCGATTTCCTATTGGGGCGACAGCGATATGGTGGAATTTTGCCTGCACTGTCCTTTAAGCGAGACGATCAGTATCAATTTTTATCTTCGCATGAGAGGGAAATACGGCCAGAAATATGAGTACCTCTCTTCCCGGTACTATCGGGATACCGGAGAGAGTCTGCGGAGCGCCATGGGATACATTGACCCGGCTGTTTTTTCGGACGCTTACCCTTTAAGCTGCGACGAATATGTGGGCAGTCCGGACGGGCAGGACGATTTTATGGAAGAAAGCAGGGTCGGTATCTGCGATCTGATCCATTGTTTAAAAAAATTTGTGGAAGTGGAGAAGATGGAATGCGGGTTTTCTGCCTTTGAATTCGTGAATTTTTGATCGGCTTGGAAAGCCGAAATGAGAGCAAGGAGTCGGGGTGTGCAGGGAGCATTCCGGCTCTTTTTGATTGAAAAGAGCCGGAAAACAAATGTTAACGAAAAATTTCCGCAAGGATGGTTGCTTTTCCGGGAGGAATGTGGTAGGATAAGGAAAAATCCCGGATAAAGGAAGGAACCTATGAAAGGACGTTGGCTGGCCGGCTTGACGGCACTTTTATTGGCGGCAGCATTCAGCAGCTGCGGAGATCATACAGGCGTTTCCTCTGCACAGAACCCGGAATCCCGGGAAGAGAGCCGTGCGGTTTCCGAGCCGCTGCAGGAGGAAAGTGGGGAAGGTGAAGAAAGCTCTGAAGAGGAGAGTCTCCCGGAAGAGTCCTCGGAGGAAAGCAGCCTTCCGGAGGAGATGTTTTTGCCGGAACGGGAGCTGACGGATATAACCGACGCTTTTCTGGAGCCGGGGGACATTCCGTATGCCATCCGTTTTACGGGGGAGCGGACGCTTTCCGTGGAATGCAGCGTTGGGGATGACGTGGGCGTGCGGTTCTTCTCACTGGACACCGGCAGTCGGCTGGAGGATGAGACGGGAAGCACAGGGATTGCTGTCCCCAACTCCTACGACCGGCAGGAGTCGTTGGAGGACGGGCGGATCGCTTACATCACCGAGGATCTGACCCGAGTTGGGGTGAAAAACGCTGACGGGAGCGGCGACCAAGTGCTGATGGATGCTTCCGAAATGGAGGGAGTGGACAGCTTCTGGGTGATCCTTGCCCGGAACGGGATAGCGGGAATCAGCGGGAACACGATGAACTATGATCCTACCAGCTACTGCCTGAACCTGGAAACCGGGGCGGTCACGCCGTTGAATGCGGGAGGGACCCTGATCCCCCAGAGCATCGAGGGGAACCGGGTGCTGTTCGTGCAGGACTATGTGTTTTCGACCCCTGCGGACGACCTTTTATATGTCTGCGACAAGGAGACCGGGCAGGTGTCGACGATCCATACAGGAACCACGCTGGGCTGTACCAATGCGGTTTTGAGCAGCGGCGGGGGCTATGCAGTAGCCCTGACGGAGGAGGACGAAGAGGAGAATATCCGGTGCTTCTCCGTATTTGACGCAGCCACGGGAGAGAGGGTCAACCGGGCGGTGATCCGGGATCTTTCCGGGGTCCCGTTCGCAGGCTTTGCCCTCAGCCCGGATGGGACGGTGCTGGCGGTGATTTACTACCGGTACCCCGGGGACTACACCCATTGCGGGATCGCCTTGTATCGAATGAGTTAAAAAACCGGCGTTTGCGGATTTTTCTGCAAGCGCCGGTTTTGCGATTTCTGAAAGAAGCCCTCCTTTGATGGGATCCGTGTCGGCTTTTCGACTGTGCGAACCATCAAGGAAGGGCATTTTCATGGGCGGACAGGGGAATTTTTAAGCGGGAAGGTCCGCAGGGGTCAGCCTGTTACGATCCGGGACATGGGGTCGATCCACTGGCTGTCCTGCTTCATGGCAAGGTGCAGGTGGCTTTCTTCGGAGGATTCGATCAGGCCGGAGGCACCCACGGAGCCTAAGACGTCGCCCATTTTTACTTCCTGCCCTTTTTTGACCTTTACGTCGGAAGAAAGGCCACAGTAGAGGACGGTGATGCCGTCAGGGTATTCGGCTTCGATGGTGATGCCCCACTGGGCGTCCTCCCGGATGTCCAGAATTTTTCCGTCGTTCACGGATTTGACGGGAGTGCCTTCGGCGGCTTTGATGTCAATGCCGTCGTGGGTCCGCCACTCTTTCAGGGTCTTGGACTTGACCAGCTCGCCGTTGCTGTAGGGGTTTAAAATGTCACCGGTCACCGGGATCATGAAAGCGCCGGGGTCTTTCTGCACATTTTGCGAAGGCTTAACGGTGGGTACGGAGCTTTCCGGATGGGAGGAAGGCTCCTCTTTCGAGAGGGACGAGGATTCCGGAGTGACAGTAGGAGTGTCCTTGGGGACGCCGGTGGAAGGCTTGGTGACGGAGCTGGTCTCCGGGATAGACCAGCTGGTGGTGTTCTCCAGCGTATTGGGCTGGGAGGATTCAGGCTGAGGGGAGCGGTTCAGGCGGGAGAGGGTGAGGTAGGTCACGGTTCCGACTGCTGCTACGCTGAGGGCAAGGGCAATGTAGAAGCCCTTGCCGTTCCTGGATCTTCCGGAGGTGAATTTTTTCATTTTGTACCATACCTTTCTTTTTAAAGCATTCCGGGCGGAAACGCCGGATCGGATTCGGGAAAATGGGAAAGTTTCGGAATGGCCGGATGGGATTCCGAATATAGTGTGTGCCGGAGGCGTTTTTTTATGCCGGAAAGAGGGCAGAACTTCAAAAATCCGGGAAGATCGTATTTCACAAAAACACAGTTGCAGCAATTTTGTACGGAACGGCTGGAATAACTATATTTTTTTGTGAAAACCATCCAAAAGTAACCAGATAAATAACTGATATTTGAAAAAATATGAAATATTTTAGTGAAATGAAGTGTTTTTGAAAAAATACAATTGACTTTTAAAGAGAAACATCTTATAATAGAGCTTACTATCCGAAAATCCCTTTAAAGGGATAAAACGGGACAAATGGAGGTATTGCAATGAGCAGAGTGTACAACTTCAGCGCCGGCCCCTCGATGCTGCCGGAAACTGTGCTGAAACAAGCGGCCGCCGAGATGCTGGATTATCAGGGCAGTGGCCAGTCGGTAATGGAAATGTCTCATCGGTCAAAGACCTATCAGGCCATCATCGACAGTTGTTCCTCTCTGCTGAGGGAGGTACTGAAGGTTCCGGAGAACTATGAAATTCTGTTCCTTCAAGGCGGTGCGTCGTCCCAGTTTGCCATGCTGCCTTTGAATCTGGCAACGAAGTCGGGAAGCGCAGATTTCGTCATTACCGGTCAATGGGCGAAGAAAGCCTATGCTGAGTGCAAGAAGCTGGCCAAGGCGAGAGAGGTGGCGTCCTCTGCGGACAAGACCTTTACCTATATCCCCAGGCTGGATCCGGGAAAATTTGATCCCAATGCGGATTATTTCCACATTTGCTGGAACAATACGATCTATGGCACCCGGTATATAGAGATCCCCGAAACGGGAGATGTACCGCTGGTAGCGGACATGAGCTCCAGCATTTTATCGGAGCCGGTGGACGTGTCGAAATTCGGCGTGATCTATGCTGGGGCCCAGAAGAATATGGGGCCGGCGGGGCTTACGGTGGTCATCATCCGGAAAGATCTGATCGGGGAGCCGAGAGAGGGCACCCCCACTATGTTCAGCTATAAGATCCATGCGGAGAACGGCTCCATGTACAACACGCCGCCTACTTATGCCATCTATATCTGCAAGCTGGTGCTGGAGTGGATCAAAAACGACATCGGCGGGCTGGAAAACATGAAAGCCATTAACGAGAAAAAGGCGGGGCTCCTTTACGATTTCTTAGATGCCTCCAAGCTCTTTAGGGGTACGGTGGAGAAGGAGTACCGGTCGCTGATGAACATTCCTTTTGTGACGGGGAACGAGGAGCTGGACGCAAAGTTTGTAAAAGAAGCCGCAGCGGCAGGATTCGTCAACTTAAAAGGACACCGCACCGTAGGCGGCATGCGGGCGTCTATCTACAACGCCATGCCCGTGGAAGGCGTGGAGAAGCTGGTCGCCTTTATGAAGCAGTTTGAAGCGGAGAATGCCTGAGAGGAGGGGATTTCATGTATCAGATCCAGACATTAAATAAGATTTCCCCGCTGGGGCTTGAAAAATTCGACCGCAGCAAATACTGCTGGGGCGACGAGGTAAAGAATCCGGACGCCATTCTGGTCCGGTCGGCGTCCATGCACGAGATGGAGCTGCCGGAATCCGTCCTTGCTATTGCAAGAGCGGGAGCGGGCGTTAACAACATCCCGCTGGACAAATGCTCGGAAGCGGGCGTTGTGGTTTTCAACACCCCCGGCGCCAATGCCAACGCCGTAAAAGAGCTGGTGCTTTTAGGGCTTTTGCTGTCCGCACGGAAGATCCAGCCGGCTATGGACTGGATCCGGACGTTAAAGGGACAGGGTGCCGAGGTGCCCAAGCTGGTGGAAAAAGGCAAAGGGCAGTTCGTCGGGCCGGAGCTTTTGGGAAAGAAGCTGGGCGTTGTGGGGCTGGGCGCCATTGGCGTACTGGTCGCCAATGCAGCAGCAGCCCTGGGGATGACGGTTTACGGCTATGACCCCTATCTCAGCGTAGACGCAGCGTGGGGGCTTTCCAGAGAGACGATCCACGCCAAATCGTTAAAGGATATTTATGAGAACTGCGACTTCGTCACCCTCCACGTCCCCTGCACCACGGAGACGAAAGGGATGATCAACGCTTCCTCCATCGCCACCATGAAGGACGGGGTGCGGATCTTGAACTTCGCCCGGGGCGAGCTGGTGGAGACTTCCGATCTGCTGGAGGCGCTGGATGAGAAAAAGGTGGCGGTTTATGTCACCGATTTTGCGGCAGACGAGATGCTCTGCCACAAAGGTGTCGTCGCCCTGCCCCATCTGGGAGCGTCCACGCCGGAGTCAGAGGACAACTGCGCTAAGATGGCAGTGGAGGAGCTGCAGACGTATCTGGAGACCGGAAACATCGTCCATTCGGTGAACCTGCCCCAGGTGAGCCTGCCGAAGAGCACCCCCTGCCGGATCTGCGTCATCCATAAGAACGTCAGCGGCGTGATCAACAAGCTCTCCTCCGTTTTGGCGGAAGACGGGCTCAACATCGAAAACATGGTGAACGCTTCCAAAAAGGATTATGCGTACAGCATTTTCGATGTGGCTCAGGCGGTGGGCGACGACTTAGTGGGGAAGCTGAACGCCATCCCGGATGTGATCCGGGTGCGGGTTTTATAAATCCTGTGCATCTTTTCCAGAATCAGAGCCGGAACGGGAAACTGTTCCGGCTTTTTGCGCTTCTTTTTTGGAATAGGAAAGAGAGGGTTGCAATTTGGAAAGGGCTGCGATATAATGGTTAAGTAGTTATGGATCGATGCGCCCGGTCGGAACGGGCGGAGTGGAAAAGAGGGGTCCCGGGAACGGGACCCCTCTAAAAATGCCGGGAGACCCCTCCGGTAACAGAAAGGAAGTTTTTATGGAACAACATCACGAAAACAAAATGGGAACGGCTCCGATCTTGAAGCTGGTCTTTTCCATGTCGCTGCCTGCCATGTTCTCCATGCTGGTGCAGGCGCTTTACAACATCGTGGACAGTATCTTCGTTTCTCGGCTGGGGGTAAATGCGCTGGCTGCGGTGTCGCTGGCGTTCCCCATCCAGACGCTGCTGATCGCAGTGGCGGTGGGTACGGGAGTCGGCGTCAACTCCCTGATCTCCCGGCGGCTGGGAGAAAAGGATATGGATGCGGCGGATAAGGCGGCGACCCACGGACTTCTGCTGGGTGTGTTCAGCTGGGCGCCCTTCCTGATCTTCGGGCTCTTCTTCTGTCCCATGTACATGAACGCCTTCAGCAAAACGGCGGAAGTGGTGTCCATGGGGACTTCCTATCTCGCCATCGTCTGCACGCTGTCCGTCGGGAGCATCGTGGAGATCATGGTGGAGAAGACCCTGCAGGCTACGGGCAACATGGTTTACCCCATGCTGTTCCAGCTGTCGGGCGCTATCACCAACATCATTTTAGACCCCATCTTCATCTTCGGCTATTTCGGCGTGCCCGCCATGGGTGTGGCAGGCGCCGCTATTGCGACGGTTATCGGACAGTTCGTATCGCTGATCTTCAGCCTGATCATCCTTTTCACCAAGACCCATCAGGTGAAGATCGCCTTCAAGGGCTTTCGCTTTAACGGGAAGACCATCAAGGACATTTACGCCGTGGGATTCCCCTCCATCATCATGCAGGCCATCGGGTCGGTGATGAATATGGGCATGAACGGCATCCTTGCCACCTTCTCCGACACGGCGGTGGCGGTTTTGGGAGCCTACTACAAGCTCCAGTCCTTCGTGTTTATGCCGGTGTTCGGCCTGAACCAGGGCCTGATGCCCATTTTAGGCTATAACTACGGCGCACGGAACCGGCACCGCTTCACCTCCACCATGAAGGTGGGATCGATGATTGCACTGGTGATCATGGCGCTGGGGACGGTGCTGTTCTGGGTGGCTCCGGTGCAGCTGCTGGACATCTTCAAGGAGGCGGGACAGGCCAATGCGGATCCGGAGCTTCTGCGGATCGGCGTGCCGGCTTTACGGATCATCAGCCTGTGTTTCCTCCCGGCGGCTTTAGGCATCGTGTTTTCCACGGCATTTCAGGCTACCGGCATGGGGGTGCGGAGCCTTATCATCTCCCTGCTGCGGCAGCTGATCCTGATCCTGCCGGTGGCGTACCTGCTGTCCCTGACAGGGGAAGTCACCAACGTCTGGTACGCCTTCCCCATTGCGGAGGCGGTCTCTCTGGCGGTCAGCATCGCACTTTACCTGAACCTTTACAAAAAGCACATTATCACCATGAAAAAGCCCATAGAATGATGGATTTATCTTGCTAAATTCGGAAATTTCTGCTATAATAAAGGGAACGATCAACGGCGAGGAGCGATCAAATTGGCACAACAGAAGAAAATGGTGGAGGAGATCACCTCCATGGACGAGGACTTTACCAAATGGTATACGGACATCGTCAAAAAAGCGGAACTGATCGACTATTCCAGCGTCCGGGGCTGCTATATTCTGCGGCCTTACGGCTATGCCATCTGGGAAAACATCCAGAAGATTCTGGACGGGCGCTTCAAAGAGCTGGGGCATGAGAACGTCAGTATGCCCATGTTCATCCCGGAAAGCCTTCTGCAGAAGGAAAAGGATCACGTTGCAGGCTTTGCGCCGGAGGTGGCGTGGGTCACTCACGGCGGCTCGGAGCCTTTGCAGGAGCGGCTGTGCGTCCGGCCGACTTCGGAGACGCTGTTCTGTGAGCATTATGCCCATGTGATCCATTCTTACCGGGATCTGCCCATGCTCTATAACCAGTGGTGCTCGGTGGTGCGGTGGGAAAAGACCACCCGACCCTTCCTCCGTTCCATGGAATTCCTGTGGCAGGAAGGCCACACCATGCACGAAACGGCAGAGGAAGCCATGGCGGAGACCCGGCGGATGCTGGACTGTTATGCTTCCTTCTGTGAAGATTCCTTAGCCATCCCGGTAATCAAGGGACAGAAGACTAAAAAGGAGCAGTTTGCCGGTGCGGAAGCCACCTACACCATCGAAGCCATGATGCACGACGGTGTGGCGCTGCAGTCGGGTACGTCCCACTACTTCGGCAACGGCTTTGCAAAGGCCTTCAACATCCAGTTCACCGGCCGGGACAACAAGCTCGCTTATCCTCACCAGACCTCCTGGGGCGTGTCCACCCGGCTCATTGGCGGCATTATCATGACTCACGGCGATGACAATGGTCTGGCACTGCCTCCGGCAGTGGCTCCCATTCAGGTGGTCATCATCCCCATTGCTCAGCATAAGGAAGGCGTTCTGGACAAGGCAAGAGAGCTGGCTGACCGGCTGAAAGCGGTCGCCCGGGTGAAGCTGGACGATTCGGACAACTCCCCCGGCTGGAAGTTCTCCCAGTACGAAATGAAGGGCGTGCCCCTGCGTCTGGAGATCGGGCCGAAGGACATCGAGCAGAACCAGTGCGTCCTGGTCCGGCGGGATAACCGGGAGAAGATGGTGGTGTCTCTGGACGAGCTGGGGACGGCCATCCCTGCGGCGCTGCAGGCGGTTCATGACGGGCTGTATGCCAAGGCGCTGGCCAATCGGGAAGCCAAGACCTATACGGCGCACAACTGGGAAGAGTTCCTGGAGATCGCCAACGCCGGAAACGGCTTCATCAAAGCCATGTGGTGCGGCGACGAGGAGTGCGAGAACAAGATTAAGGACATGACCGGTATCAAGTCCCGGTGCATCCCCTTTGGGGAAGAGCACATCAGCGACACCTGCGTCTGCTGCGGCAAGCCTGCCAAGCATATGCTTTACTGGGGCCGTCAGTATTAAAAAAGGATCCCCTGCCGTTTTTGCAGCGGCAGGGGATTTTTGGAAAATTTGATTCGGAGGGAACAAATGCAGCGGATCTTGGGATATATGCGGAAGGCAATCCAGGAATTCGACCTGATCCAGAACGGGGATCGGATCGCCGTGGGCGTTTCCGGGGGAAAGGACTCGGTGGCGCTGCTGGTGGGGCTTGCCCGGCTGCGGCGGTTCATCGGCATTGATTACGAAGTGGTGGGGCTGACGCTGGATCCCCAGTTTGGCGGGATGCCGGGAGATTATTCCGCCATCGAGGCGCTCTGTAAAGAGCTGGCAATTCCCTATGTGGTGAAGCAGACCCAGATCGGGGAGATCGTCTTCGATGCCCGGCAGGAGTCAAACCCCTGCAGCCTCTGCGCCCGGATGCGGCGAGGGGCGCTCCACGATACGGCGAAGGAGCTGGGCTGCAACAAGATCGCCCTGGGGCACCATTACGACGACGTGATTGAGACCTTCCTCATGAACCTCTTCAACGAGGGACGGGTAGGGTGCTTCTCGCCGAAAACGTATCTGAGCCGGAAGGGGCTCTGGATGATCCGGCCGCTGGTGCTGGCTCCGGAAAAGGAGATCCGCCGGGCGGTGGAGCGGACGGGGCTGCCGGTGGTCAAGAGCAAATGTCCCGCAGACGGCTACACCCAGCGGCAGGCCACGAAAGAGTTCTTGGCCCAGAAGGAGCGGGAGAGCGAAGGCTTCAAGTATCGGATCTTCGGGGCGCTGCGCCGGTCGGGCGTGGACGGCTGGGGGTATCCGGAGAAGGTTGACAAACCCGGAAAAGTCGGGTATGATGAAGAAAACAGTCCGACAAAGGAGGAAGTCTGATGAAAAAAGAGAAAGTGCCGAAAGCTCCGAAGGTACCGGGGCGGAAATCCATGGCCTTTTCACTGGTGTCCATGATCCTGGGGCTGGTGACGGTGGTTTTGGCTGCCGTGTATCTGGTGTTCCGGTTCGTTTCGGATCGCAGCTACCGCCGGAAATGGCAGGACTACGAAGAGTGCGGCTTGATGTAAAAGAAAAGGTGCGGGAACCGTGAAAAATGGTTCCCGCACCTTTTTGTGCGAATGGAAGGATTAGAGCCCACCCGTAACCGTTGCCGCCAGAAAGAAAATCAGGATAGCCAGAATCAGGGCGCACAGGATAAATCCGAGGGAGCAGGCAATCAGCCCGCAGATCCATAGGTTGGGATAGGCCTTCCGGCTTTTCCGGGTAAGAAAAGAAAAAATCATCCCGATCAAGGAGAAGACAGGCCCTGCAAGGATGCAGTCTGTGTAGGAGTAGGGCGCATGGTTGGCACTGTAAAAGTAAAGAGCAAAGGAAAGGAAGGAAAGCGCCCCGAGAAAAAGGGGCAGGGCAATCCATGGTTTGCTTTGAAGCATTCGGTTTTTCATAGGGTCAATCTTTCTCCACATGGGCTTCGCAGAAGGCGGGGTAGTCCTTTCCCCGATAGTACCGGCTGTCGATGGCGAAGCAGTTGGGGTAGAAAACGACGTTGTTGTCGCTTGCCGTAATGGCTCCGGAGCGGGGAGGGGTGGAAAGAAAGGTGCGGCGGAGCTTGGGGATAAAAGCGAAGATGGCTTTGGCTTCCTCAGTGGGTTCGCCGCCGACAAACCGGACGATCCCGTCAGCGAAAACAAGATTTTTAAAAAGGGGCGGGTCGTCGGTGGGAATCCCAAGGTGAAAATTCCACAGCGATTCCCCCATCAGCCGGTGCAGCAGATCCGGACCCCGGAAAAAGGACAGGAGATCAGGAGAGTGAGCAGCAGAGGGGGATACCGACCCGGAGGGCACGCTTCACAGAGCGGCGCCTTTCAGTTTTTCGTCTCTTTTTCTTTCAGCTTTTCCACGATCAGGTGGGCGCATTTATTGATGTCGCCGCAGCCTAAGGTCAGGATCAGGTCGCCGGGCCGGGCGTTTTTTACGACGTAATCGGCGATCTCCGGGAAGTCCGGGAACCAGACGCAGCCGTGGATCTTTGCCGCCAGGTCTTTGGCATAGATGTTGTAGGTATTCTTTTCTCTAGACCCCATGATCTCGGACAGCACAACAAAGTCGGCGTGGGAGAGGACGCGGGCAAAGTCGTCCAGAAGTGTAGCGGTGCGGGAATAGGTGAAGGGCTGGTGAACCGCCCAGACCCGCTTGAAGGGCAGGGCTTTGGCGGCTTTTAAGGTGGCTTCGATCTCGGTGGGGTGGTGGCCGTAGTCGTCGGCTACGGTGATGCCGCCGATCTTTCCTAAGACCTCAAAGCGGCGCTGGGCGCCATGGAAGGCATTGAGGCCGGCGGCGCACTGCTCCCAAGTGGCACCTGCTTCGTGGGAAGCCACACAGGCGGCGATGGCGTTCAAGATATTATGGTCGCCGGGGATGTGGAGGGTGATCCGAGTCAGGACCTCCTCTTTCCGGCAAAGGTCGAAGGAGAGGGTCACGCCATCCACATGCACGATGTTTTTGGGATAGTAGTCGTTGGTGGGGGCATAGCCGAAAGTGAGGATGCGTTTATCAAGGCCGGAGACAGCTTTTTGGGTATTCAGGTCATCGCCGTTGACGATAAGGACCTTGGTGGCCTTTTCGGCAAACTTCCGGAAGGAGGCGATGAGGTTCTCCATGGTCTTGAAGTAATCCAGATGATCGGCGTCGATGTTCAGGATCACGGCGATATCGGGATAGAGCTTTAAGAAGGTGTCCACGAATTCACAGGCTTCGCAGACCATGACGGGGCTTTTTCCCACCCGGCCGCTGCCGTGGATGGCAGGGAGCTTACCGCCGATGACGCAGGTGGGGTCGATGCCGGCGTCCAAGAGAATCTGGGTGGTCATGGAGGTGGTGGTGGTCTTGCCGTGGGTGCCGCTGATGCAGACGGCATCGGAATAGTGAGCGGTGATCTCCCCTAACAGGACGCTGCGCTCAATGGTGGGGACGCCGCTTTCCCGGGCGGCGATGAGTTCGGGGTTGTCGGGCATGATGGCGGCGGTGTGGACGATCAGGTCAGCGCCTTCGATGTTTTCCGCTTTTTGCCCCAAGGTGACGGGGATGCCCATTTCCCGCACCATTTGGAGGGTGTCGGTCTCGTTATTGTCGGAGCCGGTGAGGTAGTAACCTTTGGCGTGGAGGATCTGGGCCAGTGGAAACATTCCGGAGCCTCCGATGCCGATGAAGTGGATGTGGCGTTTGTTTTCGAGATACATGGTCGTTCTTCCTTTCCGCTTAGTTCCAGCCGTCTTTGTTCTGATCAAATAAGGCCGTAAGGACTGCCCCGATGGCTTCGTGACCGGGGGCTTTTAATTCCGGATCCGTCCGCAGAAGGGTGCGGGCGGTGGTTTGTGCTTCGGTAAAAAGGTCTTTGTCCTCTAAAAGGTCAGCAATGGCGAGGGCGGGCATCCCGTGCTGGCGGTTTCCGAAAAAGTCACCGGAGCCCCGGAGCTTTAAGTCCTCCCTTGCGATGACGAAGCCGTCGGAGGTGTTTTTCATGACGGAGAGCCGCCGGCGGTTTTCCTCGCTTTCGTTGTCGGAGACGAGGATGCAGTAGGAGCGGCGCTTTCCCCGCCCCACCCGCCCCCGGAGCTGGTGGAGCTGGGCCAAGCCGAAGCGCTCGGCGTTTTCCACCATCATGATGGTGGCGTTTGGGACGTCGACGCCCACCTCCACCACGGTGGTGGAGACCAGAAGCTGGATCCGGTTCGCTTTGAAATCCGTCATGACGGCATCCTTTTCCGCCGGCTTCATCCGGCCGTGGAGCAGCCCTACGGTGCAGCCGGGGAGCTGCCGGGCCAGACGTTCCTGATATTGGGTCGCCGCCAGCAGCTCGCTGTCGGAATCCTCCACCAAAGGACAGACGATGTACGCCTGCTCTCCCTCAGTCAAATGCTCCTGAATGAAATGGAGCGCCCGTTCCCGCTTGTCGGAGTGAATCACCAGAGTTTCCACCGGCTGGCGGCCTTTCGGCAGCTCATCCAGCACGGAGATGTCCAAGTCCCCGTAAAGGATCAGCGCCAGCGTCCGGGGAATGGGGGTGGCGGACATGACTAAGCTGTGGGGACTGTCGCCCTTCCCGGCCAAGAGCCGCCGCTGCTCCACGCCGAAGCGGTGCTGCTCGTCGGTGACCACCAGCCCTAAGGAGCAAAACTCCGTGGACTGCTGCACCAGGGCGTGGGTGCCGGCGATTACGTCGAATTCCCCGGCGGCGATGGCGGCTTTCCGCTCCGCTTTCTGCTTGGGAGTCAGGGATCCGGTAAGAAGGCAGACCCGGACGCCTAAGGGTTCCAGTACTTTTCCGAAGGTGGCAGCGTGCTGGCCGGCTAAAATTTCAGTAGGGGCCATGATGGCGGTCTGGAAGCCGTTTTTGGCGGTGGCGTAGGCGGCTGCGGCGGCCACCATGGTTTTTCCGGAGCCGACGTCGCCCTGCAGCAGGCGGTTCATGGGGTAGGGCTTCTGCATATCGGCTAAGATCTCGTTGATGGCCTTTTTCTGGGCGCCGGTAAGGGAGAAGGGGAGGGAGGTTTCAAAGGGGGAGAGATCCACCTTTGAAAGCCGCACGGCTGTCGCCGACCGCTCCCGTCCCCTCAGGCGGATGAGCCCTAAGGAGAGGGTGAAAAATTCCTCGAAGACCAGCCGCCGCCGTGCGATGTCGTAGGCTTCCTTTCCTTGGGGGAAGTGGATGTTCTCGATGGCGTAGCGGAGCTGGCACAGTTCCTTTTCCCGTAAGATCTCCCGGGGCATGGGGTCGGAAAGCAGTTCGGCGAAGCGGCTGACGGCCTCCGCCATATTGGAGGAGACCATGCCGTTTGACAGCCCCTCGGTCAGGTTATAGACCGGACGGAGGACGCCGGCGTCCTTTTCTTCGATATAAGAGGACATGGCTAGCTGCAGCCGGCCGCCCGATTTGGAAAAACGTCCGGCGAAGACATATTCCTCCCCGGCTTTCATTCCATAGTATGCGTATTCGTTGTTGAAAATCGTCACCTGAAAGTTGGAAACGCCATCGTTGGCCAGAAGTTTATAGAGGACCAGTCCTTTCCGGATGGGCGCCGGTGGGAATCGGCGGACAACGACCCCTTTGATGACGCAGCTTTCCTCTTCCGGACATTCCGCCGCCGGGAGGGGGGAGGTATAGTCCAGGTATGTCCGGGGGTAAAAACGGAGCAGATCGCCAACGGTGCGGATCCCCAGCTTTTCATAAAGGGCGGCACGCTTTGCCCCTACGTTTTTCAAAACGGTCACTGGGGAGAAAAGCCCCTCTTCCGACATGGCGATCCCTCCTTTCCGGGAAAAAAGCAAGCCCATTGCTCGGCAATGGGCTTGAGCGGAAAACGAATTATTCCACCGAAACGATGTAGTAGTAAACCGGCTGTCCGCCGTTGATGAGGTTCACTTCCAGATTGGCGGAGAGCTTGGATTTCAAGAGCTCGCAGGCCTCCTGCGCCTGATCGTCGGTGACATCGGCGCCGTAAAGGACAGTGATAAAGCTGGAATCCTTCCGGACAAGGGAGCGGGTCAGCTTATAAAGCGCCTTGGTCAGGTCTTTTTCCACAAAGCTCAGCTTGCCGTTTTCCAGCGCTAAGATCTCGCCGGCTTTGATGTTATGGCCGTCGAAGTCGCTGTCCCGGGCGGCAAAGGTAATCTGGCCGGTCTGGACCCGGGAGAAGGCTTCGGTCATCAGCACCTGATTATCATTGAAAGAAGCATCAGGGTCAAAGGCCAGCATGGCGGAGATGCCTTGGGGGATGCTGACCGTCTGGAGCACGCAGACCCGGCGGTCTGCCAGCTTCACGGCCTGTTCCGCCGCCATGATGATGTTTTTGTTGTTGGGGAGGACAAAAACGGTCTGGGCGGGGGTGGCATGGATCGCACGGAGGATGTCGTCGGTGCTGGGATTCATGGTCTGGCCGCCGGTGACTACGTTGTTGACGCCTAAATCGGTGAAGAGGGAGCTGACGCCCTGTCCGGCCGCTACGGCGACAAAGCCGAAGGGGATCTCCGGATCCACGGGAACGTAGGAGGAATCCTCCTCCTTCTGCTCGGCCTCTTCCACCTGAGCGGAGTGCTGCTTCTTCATGTTTTCGATCTTCATCTTGGTCAGGGAGCCGAACTTCAGGCCGCTTTCCAAAGCGTCGCCCGGGTGGTTGGTGTGGACGTGGACTTTGATGATAGTTTCGTCGTCCACCACAACGACGGAGTCGCCGATGGACTCCAGATACGCTCGGAGCTTTAAAGCGTCTTCGGCGTTGGGAGCTTTTTCCACGATGAATTCGGTGCAGTAGGTGTTCTTGATGTCTCCGCTGGCTTCCGCAACGGCGGAACGCCTGGGCTTGGGAGCCTCGGGTGCGGCGGCAGCAGCCTGCGCTTCCGGACGGGCTACGGGGCCGCCCTCAAAAACGGCAAGCATGGCGCCGAAGATCACGGTAAATCCCTTGCCGCCTGCGTCTACTACACCGGCTTTTTTCAGCACGGGGAGCATTTCGGGGGTCTTAAGAAGGGTCTCCTCCGCCTGAGCGACGATGGCCCGGAAGACGGTGAGGGCGTCGTTTGTCTGGTTTGCCACTTCCTGGGCTTTTTCCGCTGCTTCCCGGGCGACGGTGAGGATGGTGCCTTCAGTGGGCTTCATGACCGCTTTATAAGCGGCTGCAACGCCTTCGCTGAGGGCTTCGGCGAAATCGACGCCGGTGGCTTCCACCTTACCCTTCATTCCCTTGCTGAACCCACGGAACAGCAGGGAGAGGATAACGCCGGAGTTGCCCCTGGCGCCCCGCAGCAGGGCGGAGGCAGCGACCTTGGCGGTCTCCGAAACAGTGGGCTCTTTTAAAAGCTCCAGTTCCCGGGTGGCTGCGCCGATGGTCATGGACATATTGGTGCCGGTATCCCCGTCGGGGACAGGGAAAACGTTCAGCTCGTCAACCTTCTGCTTCTGGTTGGCGATGGTGTAAGCTGCCGAAACGATGGCGTCCCGCAGCTGGCTTCCGTTAATCAATGGAACCGCTCCTTATCCGGCGCAAAGCGCCGATCCTTATTTTCTAAACCTGCGCTTTTTCAGTTGGTGCGCATCCCGTCTACGAAGACGTTGACGTGATCCACCTGAATGCCGGTGACGTCTTCCACCGTGTAGCTGACCTTGTGCATGATGCTCTTGACGATGGCGGAGACGTTGGTGCCGTACATGACGATAATGTGCAGGTCAATGATGAGCTTTCCGTTCCGGGTGCGGATCTTTACGCCCCGGGAAGCCTCCCGGCTGCGGAATACCTTGCTCAGGACACCCTGAGCGGGGTCGGAAACGGCCATACCGGCTACGCCGAAGCAGCTGGTTGCCGTTGCGCCCACCAAATTGACGAAAAAGTTCTGGGACATATCAATGGTTCCCAGATGGTTTTTGAGTCTTACCATAAACAAACCTCCTTCTATGAGAAAGTGCGGCTTTTCTCCGGGAAAAGGGAGGTTCATCCGCACGGATCCTGGTTTCTGGACGAAGGGTATTCTTATCCATATTTTACCCGAAAGTCCCCTTTTTGTCAAGGAAAAACGGCAAAAGAGCCCCTGCGGCATAGGATCCGGGATTCCTGCATAAACTTTTTCTAAGACAGGGAAAAGGAGGGGAGCGGGATGCGGACTCGTCTGCGCCGGAGAAACCGTCTGAAACGGCTTTTTCCCGGGCTTTTTCTGGCGGCGGCTTTGCCCGTGACAGCATGGCTGCTTTTCAAGGCGGTCCCCGGGCTTTCCGGTTATGCGGTGAAGGCCGGGATCGTTTCGGCGGGGCTTCTGCTTCCGGAGGGAGGACTGGCCCTGCTGCAGGGGGAAAGAGAGGTGCCGGAAGAGCCGGCTTCATCCGTTCCAGAGCCTATCGTCACCGTTTCCCTTCCGGAGGAAAGCGAAGAGCCCATCGAACCGCCTTCTTCGGAAGCGGAAAGCAGTGTCCTTCCGGCGGAACCAGAGCCGGATCCGGAGATCCCGGAGGAGTATCAGGCCACCCTGCTCCACAAAACCTACACGGCACCGTCTTCTTCCATCTATATCCCGTTGAAAAACGGGTATGTTAAGAATTGCACGTCGGTTTCCCGGGAGGAAATTTTGAAGCGGGCATCGGAGCTGCCGGCGTTTTCCCTTTCGGACACCGACGAGCCGCAGGTGCTCATCATGCACACCCATACCACCGAAAGTTATATGCCCTTCCGGGGGGATCTTTATGACACCCGGACGTCCTTCCGCACCACCGACAACCGTCAAAATATGGTGGCGGTGGGAAACCGGATCGAGGAAGAGCTGAAGGCGGCGGGAATCGGGGTGCTCCACGATGTGACCCAACACGATTATCCGTCCTACAACGGCTCTTATCAACGTTCCCGGAAAACGGTGGAACAATACCTTGCGGAATATCCGTCCATCCGGGTGGTGCTGGATATTCACAGGGACGCCATCGTCTCCGGCGATACGGTGACAGCGCCTTCAGCTGAGATCGAGGGGAAGAGTGCGGCACAGATCATGATCATTTCCGGCTGCGACGACGGGACGATGGACTATCCGAATTACGGGGAAAATCTGCAGTTTTCCATCGCCTTGCAGGAGCAGCTGGAGGGGATGTATCCGGGGCTGACCCGGCCGATCCTTTTCGATTACCGGCTTTACAATCAGGATCTGACCACCGGCTCCATCCTGATCGAGGTGGGAGGACACGGGAACACACTGGAGGAAGCCTGCTATTCCGGGGAGCTGATCGGGAAGGGGCTTTCGGAGCTGTTAGAGGGACTGAAAAAGTAAAGGAGGCCGCAGGATGCGGGAAAAAGGGAGAAGTTTTTTGCTGGGATTCGTTCCCACGCTTTGCGTGTGGGGGCTGATCGCCGGGCTTTTGACGGTATGGGTCAACACCCAGTCTGTCCTGACACCTGAAACGCCGCTGGAATTTTCGGAGCCGGAAAGAGGAGCGTACGTCCTTATCGTGTTCGGGGAAGAGGTGCGCTGGCAGCTGCCGGAGCTGCCTTTTAAAGCGGAGCTTTTCTCTCGGTATCCGATCCTGATCCCCCGGAGCGTCCGGCTGGCTGCATGGGGGATCGAAAAGGGAATGGAAAGGCTGCCGGAAGGATGGCGGCAGGAGCTGGAAGGGGCGCTGTTCGGATAAAAAATCTCCCGCCTTCAAAAGGCGGGAGATTTTTTACAGATTCAAAAGCACGATGGCACAAACGCCGATGAGAATGCCCAGCTTTCCGGCCAGGTTCACCTTTTCCCGAAGGACGATCATAGAGTAAAGGGAGATGGAAAGCATCGTCCCGCCTTGGATCACCGGGTAGAGGTAGGAGGCGGCCACTACGCCGCTCAAATAAGAGGTGAGGATGTTTCCGCCGCCGGTGCCGATGGCGACCAGGGCGATGGGGAGCAGGGACTTGCGGATTACTGCGCCATCCTCTTTAAAGGTGCCGCCTTTCCCTTTTAAGCAGAGGCAGAGGAACAGGGAAAGGAGACAGGCGGAGGCGAAGGAAACAAGCATCATCTGCGCCGACTGGGAGGGGACTTTTTCCCGATTGAGCCACTGATGCTGATAGTACATGACTATGCTTAAGCTGCCGTTCCCGATAAAGGTCAGGGCACAGAGGAAAAGCCAGCGTTTGTTGAAGGTGCCGCCCTTGGCGCCGCCGGGGACGGTGATGCAGTAAAACGCCGCCAGGAACAGCAGGATCCCCACGATGGTCTTCCAATTTAAGGGATCGCCCCAGAACAGCAGCCCTGCAACGGAGGGGATCAGCATACTGGCCGAAAAGAAAAAGCCGGTGTAAGAAAGAGGGCCGCTCTGCATGGCAAAGTAGTAAAATTCCAGCGTTGCAACAAACAAAGTGCCGAACAGCACGCCGTAGATCAGTGTTCCGATGCTGAAGGGCGGCTGGACGATCAGCGCCCAGATGAGCAATGCCGCGGCGATGATGCCGCTGGAGGTGGCGGTGCTTAAGATGTTCTGCCGCAGGGTGTGGGTCTTCACGTTCCGCAAAGCGGCGCTTTGAAAGAGGAAAAAGACAATGGCGAGGATGATCAGAACCGTATTCATAAAAACGTCTCCTTTTTGTTGACATCCTTTTTAGTATAACGGAAAAATCCGGCAGAATCAAGAAGATTCTTGCCGGTTTTTGCACATTTCAGAAAAGATCCGACAGCATGATCCGCACCGGATCGGTACGGTTGTTCGGGGAAGCATCGGAATAATAAGCAGGGGCATCATGGAGGTCAAAAGCGGGAAGCTCATCCGAAACAGGAATCTGAAAGCGGATCCGGATTCCCGGAGACCGGTCGTCCAGAAAGCAGATACCGCCGGCTTCCTGTACCGCGCGCTCCAAGATCCGGTAGCCGATCCGTTTGGAAGGCAGGGGCTGACCGCTTTCGTCCAGCTGCAGTGCGGAGTTTTCGTCGGTGAAGAGATCCGAAAAGAGGGATACGTCGTCTTCCAGAAGGAAACGGAGAAATTCGCCTGCCCGGCAGCAGCGGAAAAGCAAAACGGCATCTTTTTTTCCGAAACTGTGGGCATACTGAGCGGAAGAGGCGGCGATATTTAAGATCCCCGCCTGGAGCCGGGTCCAGTCCACCCGGCAGACGGCGCTGCCGCAGTTGACTGCGTAATCAAAGCGCAGATTCAGCGGGATCAGCTGCAGCTCCATCCGTCGGCAGAGGCTCGAGAGCATTTCCTCCACGGGGATGGACTCCAGCAGAGAGGCGTCCTGCCGGTAGTAGAGGTTGAAATTGGAGGAGAGGCGGACGAGTCCCAGGCATTGTTCCTCCACTCGGGCGATGGAGTCGAGCGCTTCGTCATTCCCGTTTTCCTCAGCCCTGCAGGCCAGATCGTCCAGCTGGTTGCAGATACCGAAGACTTTCGTCCGGATGCAGTAGCTGAGAAGGGCGGTGCCCTGCGGGTCGGGAAGATCGTCGTCCGGCAGACAGGCGTCCTGATAGACCCCCGTAAACAGCGGGTCATCCTCCGAAGAGAAGCAGGCGACAAGGAGGGCAGCGGTCTTGTCCGTCCGGCTCCGGAAGGACTTCGGTGCCGGGCCGGAAACGATCTTCGTTACATGTTCCAGCTGAAAATCCGGGAACTGCTTCAGAAGGGAAGCGCCGGCACAAAGCGCCGGAAAACGGAGGCTGCAGGCCGGGTTTACCCAGAGGATCCGCAGATCCCGGTCAAAGCCGAAGGCGGGCTCCGGAGAATCGGCGTAAAGCTGCCGCAGCAGTTCGGCCTTCTGCAAATTTGCTCTCCTCCTTTCCGATTTTGGTGCTTCTATTATACCCATTTGTAAGAAAAATGTAAAGGATTCCGGGACGGTCTTTGGAAAATTTTAGCGGATCGGGTCGAAGTTCCGGTTTTTCTTTACATTTCGGGGAAAAAGCGGTAAAATAAAAAAAGCGCTGGAAACGGGAACGTTTCCGAAAGAAAGGCGGTTTTTTATGGTCCATCTGGGCAACGATTGGGACGAGATCCTGGCCGGGGAATTCCAGAAAGAATATTACCTCCGTCTGCGGCAGATTTTAAAGCAGGAATACTGCACCCAGACGATCTATCCGTCCATGTATGATCTTTTTAACGCCCTGCGGTTCACCTCCTGCAGCCAGGTGAAGGCGGTCATCATCGGGCAGGATCCCTACCACGGCCCCGGGCAGGCCCACGGGCTTTCCTTTTCCGTGCAGAAAGGGGTGCCGATCCCTCCCTCCCTCCAGAATATTTTCAAGGAGCTGCAGGACGACTTAGGCGTGCAGCCGCCTCATCACGGCTGTCTGGAAGCGTGGGCGAGGAACGGGGTGCTTTTACTGAACAACGTCCTCACCGTCCGGGCGGGGCAGCCGAATTCCCACAAAGGCATCGGCTGGGAGACCTTTACCGACGATGTGATCAAGATCCTGAATGAGCGGGACCAGCCCATCGTTTTCCTCCTCTGGGGGGCAAACGCCCGGGCGAAGCAGCCGCTGCTCACGAACCCCAACCATCTGGTGCTGACGGCGCCCCATCCCAGTCCGTTGTCGGCGTATTCCGGCTTTTTCGGCTGCCGGCATTTTTCCAAAGCCACCCATTTTCTCAATCAGCACGGCGTCACCATGGACTGGCGCATCCCTGACTGAAAGGAGGAAGCGTTATCCGACAGGTGAATCTGTATACCGACGGGGCCTGCAGCGGGAATCCCGGCCCGGGCGGGTGGGGAGCTGTGCTGGAATGCGACGGCCACCGGAAGGAGCTTTCCGGCGGGGAAGCCTCCACTACCAACAACCGCATGGAGCTGACCGCCGTGATCGAAGGGCTTGCCGCTCTGAAGTTTCCCTGCAAGGTCACGCTGACCAGCGATTCCAAATATGTGATCGACGCCATCACCAAAGGCTGGGTCTACAGCTGGAAACGGAACGGCTGGAAAAAAGCGGACAAGTCCCCGGCTCTGAACGTGGATCTCTGGGAGCGGCTGCTATCGGAACTGTCCCGGCACGAGATGACCTTCTGCTGGGTCAAGGGGCACGCCGGACACCCGGAAAACGAACGCTGCGATCAGATGGCGGTGGCGGAAAGCCATAAGTTCCGCTAATTTCCACCGGTTTGATAGGAATTGAAAATTTTCTGTAAACTTGCGGGACTGCTCTTGCGGTCAACGACTGAATCGGTATATAATAAAACTGGAAAATCAAGGAGAAAGGAGATCCCTTATGGATCATTATGTATATTTGGACAACTCCGCAACGACGAAAATTTCGGAGCGGGTGTTCCAGTCCATGGTGCCCTATCTGACGGAGCATTACGGCAATCCCTCCAGCATCTACACCATGGGAAGAGAAGCTTCCATGGCCATCGAGGCGGCACGGGCGAAGGTCGCCGCCGCCTTCAACGCAAGCCCCAGAGAGATCTATTTCACCGGCTGCGGCAGCGAGTCGGACAACTGGGCCATCAAAGGGGCGGCCCGCCGTCTTGCCCGGATGCAGGGGAAGAAGCACATCATCACCTCTGTTTTCGAGCATCACGCCGTTCTGCACACCTGCCAGTCGCTGGAGCGGGAGGGGTTTGAGGTCACCTATATCCCCGTGGATGCAAAAGGGTATGTAAACCCCGCCGACGTGGAAAAGGCCATCCGCCCGGATACCGCCATCGTTTCCATCATGTACGCCAACAACGAGATCGGCACCATCCAGCCCATCAAGGAGATCGGCGCCATCTGCAAGGCGCATAAGGTGCTGTTCCACACCGACGCCGTGCAGGCGGTGGGCAATGTCTGCATCGATGTGAAGGACGAAAACATCGACCTGATGTCCCTGTCCGGGCACAAGATCCATGCTCCCAAGGGCGTGGGCGCCATGTACATCCGTCGAGGCGTCCTCATTGACAATTTTATGGACGGCGGCGGACAGGAATCCGGCAAGCGTGCCGGAACCGAGAACTTGGCCTCCATCGTGGGCCTTGGAACCGCCATCGAGGAGACCTACGAAAACTTTGAAGAGAAGACCGAAAAGATGGCCCGGCTTCGGGACAAGCTCATGGAAGGGCTTTTGAAGATTCCCTGCACCCGGTTGAACGGCGGACGGGAGCACCGGCTCTGCACCAACGTGAACATTTCCTTCGGCGGCATCGAGGGCGAAGGGCTTTTACTGCTGCTGGACTTAAACGGCATCGCCGCTTCCTCCGGCTCTGCCTGCACCTCCGGGTCGCTGGATCCCTCTCATGTGCTGCTGGCCATCGGCTTGGAGCACGGCATTGCCCACGGCTCCCTGCGGCTGAGCTTAGGCTCCGACACCACCGATGAGGACATCGACTATACGCTGGAAACCGTTCCGAAGGTAGTCACCCGGCTGCGGGAAATGTCCCCCGTGTGGCAGGAATGGAGCGAGGACGAGCGGGCAGGAAAGAATCTGTAAAAAAGAAAGGACGGTTCCCTTATGTTATACAGCGCAAAAGTCATGGAGCACTTCGCAAATCCTCACAACGTCGGTGAGATCCCGGACGCCAACGGCGTCGGCGAGGTGGGAAACCAGAAGTGCGGCGACATCATGAAGATCTTTTTGAAGATCGAAAACGGCATCATTGAAGACGTGAAGTTCCAGACCTTCGGCTGCGGCGCAGCCATCGCCACCTCTTCCATGGCCACCGACCTCATCAAGGGCAAGCCTCTGGAGGACGCTCTGAAGCTGACCAACCAGGCAGTGGTGGAAGCGCTGGACGGGCTGCCGCCAGTGAAGCTCCACTGTTCCGTACTGGCGGAGCAGGCGGTGAAGGCGGCTGTGGCGGACTACTACCGTCGTCAGGGCATTGACCCTACCCCCATCGTAGGCAATCTGGAGGAGGACTGCCATGCGTGCAGCTGCGATGGATCGGACTGCAGCAAATAAGAAAACCGCATCGGACCGGGCCCGGCTTTCGGGTCCGGTTTTTTCACCGAAACGGGTGATTCCCCGAAGAAAGGACGAAAACAATGGCAGAGCTTTGGGACGTTTACGATGAAAACCGGCAGAAGACCGGTCGCTTTCAGGAGCGGGGAAAATTTATGCCGCCGGAGGACTATCATCTGGTGGTGATGCTTTGGATCTTTGATTCCAACGACCGGGTGCTGATGACAAGGCGGCACTTGTCAAAGTCGCTGGGCGGGCTTTGGGAGTGTACCGGCGGTGCCGTGACTGCCGGGGAGGACACCTATCAGGGCGCCCTTCGGGAAGCCGCCGAGGAGATTGGCGTGGATCTTACGAAAGGGGAGCCGGGCGCACTGATGCGGCAGGATCACTGGCGGGCGAAAAATGAGAAGGATTACAGCGCCTTTCAGGATGTGTATCTCTTCATCCGGGACATCCCCCTGGAGGAGATGACCCTCCAGCCGGAGGAGGTCATCGGTGCTAAATGGGTGGATCGTGCCGAATACGGGGCCATGCGGCAGCGGGGCGAGGCTGTCCCCACCCGGTACGACGCTTATGATCTTCTTGCCGAATACAAGGCGGGAAAAAAGATCCGATAAAAGAAAGCCCCCGATGCGTATCTGCATCGGGGGTGGTTTTTGTTTCAATTACAGCTTTGCGCCGCAGGAGGGGCAGAATTTTCCGGATTCCGGAACCGCTGCACCGCAGGCGGGGCAGACAGGAGCGGCAGGTGCTTCGGGAGCGGGAGCCGCAGGAGCTTCCACTGCAGAAGCCGCAGGAGCTTCAGCAACAGGGACAGCAGGGGTTTCCGCTGCGGGTGTTTCCGTCACGGGAGCGGCAGGCACTTCCACTACAGGTGCAGCAGGCGCTTCGGGAGCGGGAACTGCAGGAGCCGGAGCAGCAACAGGTGCAGGAGCCGGAGCGGCGGGCTGCTGGGGAACGCCGTTCCAAGCGGGGGCAGCGTTGTTGTTCCAGACAGGGGCGCCGTTCTGCTGAGGAGCCGCATTCTGCTGAGGGGCGCCGTTCCAAGCGGGAGTGCCGCTGTTCCACTGGCCGTTTCCGGCTGCGGGAGGAACGGGGGCGGCGGGTTTCGCTTTCGGAATCTTGTCAGGGTTGGCGGCGAAGAAGCAGAGAACGCCAAGCCCGGCCCACAGCACGATCACAAAGAGGGTGGACAGGTTAAAGTAGTGGTTGTAGCGATACAGCAGCTGGCGCAGGAAGGAAATGAACTGGAACCCAGCATAGCCCCAGCAGCCGAAGGCCAGCAGCTGCCACTTTGCATTGGCAAAGGTCAGAACCATGCCGGCAATCATGATATAGTAGAGAACGGTGCGGAACAGGGATAAGAAATTGCTGAGAATGATCCAGGGAGTCCAGAGATTGATGAGCCAGAAGAAGAACTGAAGGCCCAGCCCGCCGAAAAGGATCGCAACATCCAGCGTCAGCAGCTTTTTAACGGCGCCGTTCTTTTCCAGCGCTTCTTTCAGCGATTTGGAAACATTGGCAAGTGCGTTCATAGGGTAATTCCTCCTGTGTCATTTTCCGCCGGAAAGCGGCGGTTTCTTTCTTCCATTTTACGACAAATCCTTCTGCATTGCAAGAGGAAATCGGAAGAAAGAGACGAAAAATCCGCCCGGATCCGAAAGAGACTCGGGCGGAAGAGGGTTAACCGTTGGAAGTGGGAGGATTCATCCGGCCTCCTCCGAAGCCGCCCATACCGCCGAAGCCGCTGCTTCCGTAGATAAGGGAGGTAAGGGTCACCGTCTGGGTCTCGCCGCCGAGGGAGAGGGTGTAGGCGCCGCCTTCCGTCAGCTCCGGGCAGCTGACGACTACGCAGTTGTAGTTCTTTTCGGGGGTGTATTCCACGAGGACGTTCCCGTCTGCGTCGGTGAGGGTGATGATCCCGTCGGTGACGGAGGAAGCGGTCAGAAGGATGCTGCCCTGAGTGGAGGAGCTTCCGAAATTCTGCGCCATGCCGCTGTATCCGGCAGCAACGATGGTCCCTCCGGTGATGGCGGCGGCGCCGTCATAATCCAGAGCGGAGTCCCCGTCGTTGGTGGGGCCGCTGACATAGATGGTCCCGCCGGACACGTTCAGATCGCCGTTGGAGTCGATGCCGTCGCCGGAAGCATCGATGCGGATGGTTCCGCCGGAGATGTTGACGGAGCAGGAAGAGCTTCCGGCGGCGTTTCCGGGCTGCTGACCGTCAAAGCCGCCTTCCGGCATGGAAGGAAGGTCGGAGGGCGCTTCTCCGGAAGCATCGGTGGGAGGAGCAGGTGGCGTGTTCGTATCCGCCGCCCCGTCCTGACCGGAGGGAGGGGTGGGCCGGCTGCTGTCAGAGCCGTTCTGACCGGTAGGAGGGGTTGGGGGCGTGCCGCCGTTTGTCCCGTCCGGATCGGAAGGGGGAGGGGTGCCGTCGGAATGGTTCTGCCCGTCGGGGAAGCTCCCTTCGAAGCCGGAGAAGGTGCCGTCGGCGGCATTGATGCCGTCGTCGCTGGAAACGATGTTGATGTCGCCGCCTTCGATGTTTACGGTGACGCCTTCCATGCCTTCGTAAGCTTTAAGGATGTCGATGGCGCCGTTGGTGACGGTCACGGTGTCGTCGGCGTGGATGCCGTCGTCGCCGGTGGAAAGGGTGAAGCTGCCACCGGAAATGTCCACGTTCCCGTTGGAATGGATGGCGTCGTCGCAGCAGTCCAAGTCAAAGGTGCCGCCGGAGATAGTCATCTGCGTGCCGGCTTTCAAGCCTTTGGCGCTGGTGTCTTCGTCGATGGTGCCGTCGCTGCCGCCGGCGGTGATGATGGCATAGCTTCCGCCGTCAATGGTCAGGACGGTCTCCGCCTGAACGCCGTCTTCGGCGGCAGTCAGGTCGAGGGTGCAATCGGTAAGGAGGATGAAGCCTAAGGCTCCGTCCTCGTTATTGGTGGAGCGGATGGCGTCGCCGCCGGACTGGACGGTCAGGCTGGCGTTTTCGGCGGTCAGGGAGTCTTTTCCGGTGATGCCATGGTTTGCAGCGGTGACGGAAAGGGTGCTGTCCCGGATGGTCAGGGTGTCTTTACCGGTAATCCCGTTTTTGTAGTTTGCGTTGACGGTAAGCGTCCCCGTTCCTTCAATGGTCAGGTCGGCCTTGGAGTAAAGGCAGGCGTCGGCGTCCTCGTCGGAATCATAGGTCTCGCTGTCAGTCAGGGTGCTTTCCGTCCCGTCGGGAAGGGAAAGGGTGACGGAGTTTGCCTTCAAGATTACGAAGGGGCTGCCGGAAGAGGAGGTCACGGAGACGTTTTTAAGGATCAGGGTAACGTCTTCATCCGGCGCTTTGACGCAGATCTGTCCGTCCTCTAACGTGCCGCTTATTTCATAGGTGCCGCCTTCAGTGATGGTGACGATACCGTTTTCCGCTTCAGCGCCGGTCCCGGAAACGGAAGCGCTGCTGCCCGAAAGAAGGATGGAAGCGGAAGCCTTCCGGGTATCGGCGGAAGAAGAAACGGAAGCGGAGCTTTCACCGGTTCCGGTGGTACTGCAGGAGGCGGCGGCCACCGCTAAAAGCAGGGCGCAGATAAGGATGGAAGCGATTCGACTTACTTTTTTCATATTCAATTCCTCCTTTGAGGGGATGGTTTTATTGTAAAGGGGCTGGCTAAAATCTACCTAAAGGTTTTGTAAAAAGTTTCTTTAGGTTCTCTTTAAGTTGCCCCTTTAGAATCAAAGGCACAAAGGAGGGATCCTCATGGCAGTGTCCTACAGCTTCCAGAGGTACGAGATCAAGTACTTCTTAAACGAAGAAAAGCAGGCAGCCCTTTTAAAGAAGATGGAACCATATATGATCCCCGACGTCTACGGGAAATACGGGATCTGCAGCATCTATTACGATACGAAGGACTGGCGGCTGATCCGGGCATCCATCGAAAAGCCCGCTTATAAGGAAAAGCTCCGGATCCGTAGCTACGGCCCGGCGGAGGACAACAGTCCCGTCTTTATCGAGCTGAAGAAAAAGGTATCCGGCATCGTCTATAAGCGGCGGATCACACGGGAAGCCAGGGAAGTGGAGCCCTTCTTAAAGGGCGAAGGCGCCTCCCCGGAGCAGATCGCCGGAGAGATCCGGTGGTTCCAGCAAAAATACCGCACGGAGCCGAAAGTGTTCATCGGCTACGATCGGCTGGCCTTTGCGGGGAAGGAGGATCCGGAGCTGCGGGTCACCTTCGACACCAACATCCGCTGGCGGCAGACGGCGCTGGATCTGCGGACCGGGGACTTCGGCGAGCCCCTTCTCCCCGGCGGGGAGATCTTAATGGAGATAAAGATCCCGGGTGCGGCACCCCTGTGGCTTTCACGGGCGCTGTCGGAGCTTTCCATCTATCCCACGTCCTTTTCCAAATTCGGCGCCTGCTACTGCAGGCACATCCTTCCGGAAATCCGAAGAAACGAGGCGCTTCATCATGCTTGAATCCATCATCACTGGCGGCATCACCCTTCCGGCCTTCCTCATCTGCACGGCGGTCTCCCTCCTTCTGGGAATGGGGACGGCGTTCATCAGTATGTACAAGGCAAAATGCACCCAGAGCTTCGCCATCACGCTGGCTGTCCTCCCGGCGGTGGTGCAGATGGTCATTTTGCTGGTCAACGGCAACGTAGGCGCCGGAGTGGCGGTAGCCGGGGCGTTTAGTCTGGTGCGGTTCCGCTCCGCTCCCGGAACGGCCCGGGAGATCGGGGTCATCTTCCTTGCCATGGCCATCGGCCTTGCCACCGGCATGGGCTACATCGGGCTGGCGGTCCTCTTCTTTGTCATCGTGGCGGCAGTGATGCTGCTGCTGACCCGGTTCAATTTCGGGGGCAGCAAGCGCTCTGAGCGGATCTTACGGATCACCATCCCGGAAAATCTGGACTATGAGGGGCTTTTCGACGACCTCTTCCAGAAGTACGCCGAGAACTGTTCCCTTGAAAAAGTGAAGACCTCCAACATGGGGACGATGTATGAGCTGCAGTACCGCATCGCTTTAAAGGACGCAAAGATCCCCAAAGCCTTCTTCGACGAGATCCGCTGCCGCAACGGGAACCTCAACATCGTCTGCGGCCGGGAAGCCGTAGGGGAGAGCTTATAAAGCCGTTGCAACTCCCCGGAATTTGTCCTATAATGAAAACGGGTGATGGAAATGCGTTTGCTGATCGCAGAAGACGAGGCGGATCTGGCTGAGGCGCTGACGGTGTTTTTTGAAAAAAACCATTTTTCCGTGGACGCCGTAGGCGACGGGTTTTCCGCTTATGAATACGCCTCCGCCGGGGATTACGACGGCATCATTTTAGACGTGATGATGCCGAAGATGAACGGCGTAGAGGTTCTGAAAAAGCTTCGGGAGGAGGGAATCCGGACGCCGGTGATGATGCTTACCGCAAAAGCAGCCACCGGCGACCGGATCACCGGCTTTGACGCCGGCGCCGACGACTACCTTCCGAAGCCCTTTGAGCCCGATGAACTCATCAGCCGGGTTCGTGCCATGCTCCGCCGCAGCGGAGACTATAAGCCGAACATCCTGACCTTCGGGGATCTTTCTCTGGATCCGGATTCCGGGACGCTTTCCTGCGGGGAAAAGTCCGTCCGGCTCAAGAGCGTTGACATAGGAAAACAAGCAGGAACCCAGTAAAATCAACGCTTTTAAGGGCAGAGGGCAAACAGGTTAGCTCAAAATTGAATAACCAAGCGACAAAAGGGATGTTACCGCAAGGCAGCATCCCTTTTCGCATACGCCCACGCCGTAGATTTTGAGAAAAGTCTACGGCGTTTTTTTCTGCCCAAATCTGAGAGGAGGTGCAGCCACAATGTACTTTACGAACGGCAGCAGCCGTGCGTTTGAAATGCTCATGCGGGGAAAGCCCGGCTTTGACCGCTACGAAAACGGCGGCTGTGCCGACTGTGAGGATTGCAATACCTGTCACTTTTACCGTCCGCATTGGAAGTACCAGTTCTGTGTGTACGCGGAATGTCCGTATGAGCCGGGCAAGCTGACCGCCCTCCGGCGCGGCACGGCGAAGTGAGCGAAAGGAGCTGATAACCTATGGCAGTATTTCGGGTGGAGCGCAACAGCGGGTACACCGTCATGTCAAACCACCATCTGCGAAATAAGGAGCTGACCTTGAAAGCCAAGGGGCTGTTATCGCAAATGCTGTCCCTGCCGGAGGATTGGGATTATACCCTTGCAGGGCTGTCTTATATCAACCGTGAGAGTATTGACGCAATCCGCACCGCCGTATGGGAGCTTGAAAAAGCCGGATATATCCTGCGGCGGCAGGGGCGCGATGAAAAAGGCAAAATGACTGCTATCGAATACACCATCTATGAGCAGCCGCAGCCGGTGTTGGAAAATCCAATACCGGGCAAACCGATGTTGGAAAATCCGACAACGGATAATCCGACGTCGGAAAATCCAACGCAATTAAATAAAGATAGATCAAGAACTAACTTATCAAAGAAAGAAAAATCAATTACGGATCTATCAAATACCGATTCCTTTCCTATCCCTTCCCCTGACCCCTCACCTTGCGGGGCTGCGCCGGAACGGAAAGGAACGGAAGCGTTCAAACAGAGTGCCGTAGATATTTACCGTGAAATCATCATGGAGAATATCGAGTATGACACGCTCACGCAGAACCCGAAAATGGACAAAGAGCGTTTGGACGAGATTGTAGACCTCATGCTGGAAACTGTCTGCTCTGCGCGAAAGACGCTCCGCATCGCTGGCGACGATTACCCTGCTGAGCTGGTAAAGAGCAAATTCTTGAAGCTGAACAGCAGCCACATCGAGTTTGTCATGGACTGTATGCGGGAGAACACTACGAAGATCCGCAACATCAAGCAATATCTGCGGGCGGTGCTGTTCAACGCTCCGTCCACCATCGACAACTACTATACCTCCCTTGTCGCGCACGACATGGCAAGCCCTGATTGGGGCAAGCCGAAATCTGGCATCCCAGACTATTCCTGTTCGCCGGACGAGAGCCTATGAGAATATGGCTGATCTGGCGGGTGCGCCCGCCCTGACTGCGGCAGAAAAATCGAAAGGAGTGATAACCGTTGCAGGAAGAAGTGACCCGAAAGACAATTGCCCTTGCAATCAAGACGGCAAAACTGGACGGAAAGGTGCTGCAAGCCGCGCTGCGAAAGCTCTTGCAGCTCTACCGCAAGGCAAGGGACACACCCCATCGCGGCAAGCAAACGCTGAAACAGCTTATGCGGCATGGCACAGGCGTTTCCAATATCGAAATCACCGATGCGAATATCAAAGCCTTTGAAAGCACGGCGAAGAAATACGGCATTGACTTTGCGCTGAAAAAGGCAGATGACCGATACCTTGTGTTTTTCAAGGGACGGGACGCGGACGTGCTGACGGCGGCGTTTCGGGAGTTTTCCAAGAAAAAGCTGGATAAGGAGCGCAAGCCCTCCGTGCGGCGCGACCTTGCCGAGAAGAAAGCCGAAGCCGCGCAGACCGCTAAGCGGGACAAGGTGAAAAATATGGACAGGGGGATTGACCGATGAAGCCGGAAATCAAAAAACAAATCATACTCCATCTCCCGTACCTCGCCTTTGTCTATCTGTTTGGAAAGGTCGGACAGGCGTTCCGGCTGGCGCAGGGTGCGGATCTGTCCGGAAAGCTGCTGCATATCGGGCAGGGCTTCTCCGCTGCCTTTGCAAGTGCAGCCCCCAGCTTCCATCCTACCGATCTGTTGATTGGGCTTGCCGCAGCCGTGATTATCCGGCTGGTGGTCTACTCCAAGCAGAAGAACGCCAAGAAATACCGCAAGGGCATGGAGTACGGCACGGCGCGTTGGAGTGCATAATTTTAAGTGTAAATGACACATACATGGACGCACAGGAGGTTATGCACATGACTGATTATAGCAAAATTACAGCCCTTTACTCCCGCCTTTCCGTGGGCGACGAGGACAGGGACGGCGGCGAGAGCAACAGCATACAGAACCAAAAAATATTTTTGGAGAACTATGCCAGAGGGCAGCACCTAACCAATATCCGGCACTACATCGACGATGACGAAAGCGGCAGGTTTTTTGACCGTTCCGCCTACTCCCGCATGATGGACGATGTGGAAAACGGGAAAATCGGTGTCTGCATTATGAAAGACCTTACCCGCTGGGGGCGCGACTATCTCCAAGTCGGCAACGCGATGGAGATATTCAGACGGAACAATGTGCGCTTTATCGCGGTCAACAACGGCATTGACAGCGAGAAGCCCGACACATTGGAGTTTGCGCCCTTTATCAATATCATGTCGGAGTGGTATGCAAAGGACATCAGCAAGAAAGTGAAAACGGGCATTAAGACCAAAGGCATGAGTGGAAAGCCGATTGTCACCGAAGCCCCTTACGGCTATGTCAAAGACCCGGACAACAAGGATTTTTGGATAATCGACGAGGAAGCCGCCGAGGTTGTCCGTTTGATTTTCCGTCTGTTTATCGGCGGGAAGAACCGCAACCAAATCGCCGTGCATCTGAAAAACGAGCAAATCCCTACCCCCACTTTCTATATGAAAGACCGGGGGCGGGGAACCTGTAAAAATAAGACGCTCAACGAGGATAACCGCTGCAAGTGGAACAAAGCCACCTTGACCAATATCCTCACACGGCAGGAGTATTGCGGAGATGTAGTCAACTTCAAGACTACAAAGCATTTCCGGGATAAACATAACCACTATGTAGACCGGAGCCAGTGGCACATCACAGAAAATGTGCATGAGCCGATTATCAGCCGCAGCGATTTTGAAACCGTACAGCGGATTTTGGAAAACGCACCCGTCAGACGCCCCAACGGGGACGGGGAAATCCACCCTCTGTCCGGCTTGCTTTTCTGTAAGGACTGCGGCGCAAAAATGCACATTCGTATAGATTACCGGAACGGCGGCAAGCGGCACGTTGCTTTTTGCAGCGAGTACCACAAGGGGAAAGCCAAGAACCCCAAATGCCATTCCCCGCACATCATGGACGCGGACTTGCTCATGCAGACCATCGCGGAAGTGCTGAAGAAAATCGAGGACTATTCTATCAGCAACCGGGCGGAGTTTGAAGCCTTAGTGAAAAAGAACCTTGCCATGCAGCAGACCGACCAGACCAAAAAGCAGCAGAAGCGTATTCCGCAAATCACGACGCGCCTTGAACAGATTGACAAGGTGCTGAATAAGCTCTATGAGGACAACGCCCTCGGCACGATCCCGCAAGACCGCTATGAGCAGATGTCGCAGAAGTATTCGGAAGAATACTATGCGCTGAAAGCGGAGCTTGCCACGCTCCAAGAGCAGCTATCCGCTTATGAGAACGCGGGAGGACGGGCGCAGAAGTTTTTGAAGCTGACGGAACGCCATGCCGCCTTTACCGAACTTACCCCCGCCATTCTCAACGAGTTTATCAGCCGGATTGAAGTGCATGAGCGCGACCAGAAAAGGGCGAGATACGCAATCCAGCACATCAGCATATATTTCAATTATATCGGCAAGTTTGAGAATGAAGTGACACAGCTTGCAGAACCGACCGAGCAGGAAATCCGGCAAATGCGGGAGGAAATCGAAGAAGCCAAAAAGGAAAAGAGCCGCGCCTACCACCGGCAGTATTCAAGGGAGTACCGGGCGCGAAACCTTGAAAAGCAGCGGGAGTATGACCGTATCAAGGCGCGGGAATACCGGGCAAGGAGAAAGGCGCAGGCAGCCGCCGCACAGCCCACACAGTAAAACAGAATAACCGTCAACCAAGAGGGATTTTCCGAACTACGGGAAATCCCTCTTTTGCGCCCAAAGAAAGGAGCCGCCTATGGCAGAACAGACCCCCGACAGTATCATCACGACCCAGAGGAACGGGCAGACCATTGTTGCGGAGTTATTTTTCAATCACAGCAGCACAGAAACATTCCGCGACAAGCTGCTCAAACTGGTGCTTGCCGACAGTTCGCGTTTATCCGCGTCTGACGGTCAAGAGCCGGAAAAAACAGAAATCTTGCGATAACAGCCGCCCTGACGAACCATTCCCTGTCCGGGCGATTTCTATTTGAAAATCCTCATTTTCCCCAAGTCAAGAGCCGGGAAAAACACCCGA
>ERZ827363.729-NODE-729-length-34941-cov-15.276787_pt1 | contig 34941 bp, 33 predicted proteins | sample MGYA00519776_ERZ827363 | MGnify/ENA primary metagenome ERZ827363 (study PRJEB31778, sample SAMEA3449288) | human gut metagenome | biome: human gut; feature: human-associated habitat; material: faeces | place: United Kingdom | collected 2010/2012 ... | reverse complement strand
CGAGCGACTTGGCGGCGTATTCGCGCGGGGCGTCGCCCGGGGGGCATTCGTCGAAGGCCATCATAATGTCGGCTCCGATCGTGCGCTCGGTGTCGATGACGCTTTCGGGCGTGAAGAGGTGCTTCGAGCCGTCGATGTGCGACCGGAAATGGCATCCCTCCTCTTTCAGCTTGCGGCACGCGGCCAGCGAAAAGACCTGAAAGCCGCCGCTGTCGGTGAGCATCGGGCCTTCCCAGGTCGAGAAGCGGTGCACGCCGCCGGCGCGTTCGAGGATCTCCGTGCCGGGGCGCAGGTAGAGGTGATAGGTGTTTGCCAGGATGATCTGCGCGCGGGCTTCGTCGCGCACGTCGCGGTGGAAAATGCCCTTCACCGTCGCGGCCGTGCCCACGGGCATGAAGATCGGGGTGCGGATGACGCCGTGATCCGTATGCAGTTCGCCCGCGCGGGCGTGCGACGAAGGGTCTTTATGTTGCAGGGTGAATTTCATACTCATATATTCGGCAAAAATACACAAAATATTTCTATCTTTGCGCATATTTCTTCAATATGCAACTCTTCGAACAAATTCTGTCATGCTATGGCTGGGAGGGTGCGGCCCTCGCGGGGGCGACGCTCCTGATGCTCGGCGTGCAGTTGTACTACTATATTTTCGTCTACGGCCGCATTCCCGGCTACAAGAACAACCGCCGTCCGCAGACGATGGACCGCGAGCCGCCCGTGTCGGTGGTGGTACCCCTCTTTTCGGAGGACTATTCGTTCGTCGAGGAGCGTCTGCCGCTGATCCTGGCCCAGAACTACCCCGATTTCGAGGTGGTGATCGTCTACGTGGGCCACGACACCGATTTTTACGAGGACCTCGTGCGGCTGAAACAGTCGTTTCCGCAGATCACGACCACCAAGATCCACCTCGACCCCCGTTTCCCGATTTCGCGCAAGATGGCGCTCAACGTGGGCATCAAGTCGGCCCACTACGAGTGCATGGTCTTCACCTCGACCGATGCCGTGCCGCAGACCGACCGCTGGCTGTCGCTGATGGCCAAGGGGTTCATGCGCGGCGAAATCGTCGTGGGCTACTGCGGCGTGGAGCGCGGAAAGGGCTTTTCGAACTACATGATGCGCGCCTGGCGGATGATGCACTCGGCCGACTGGATCGCCCGGGCCGTGCAGCGCCGCGCCTACCGCGGGACGCTCCACAACTACGGCTTCACCAAGAGCCTCTATTTCGGGGCCAACGGCTTCAGCCACCTCAATATGAACATCGGCGAGGACGACCTGTTCATGCAGCGGGTCATGACGCGCGACAACGTGAGCGTGATCCTCTCGCCCCGCGCCTCGCTGCGCGAAAAAATGTGGGGCGGCATGGGCTGGTGGATGAGCCAGCTGCGTTATTTCGGCTCGGCCTTCCGCTTCTATCCCCGCGCGGTGAAGACCTTCGTCCGCTGGGAGATCGGTTCGCGCGTGCTCTTTTTCGCCACGGTGGTCTGCGCCCTTGCGGTCATGCCTCCCGAGTACAAGCTCGCCGCGCTGCTGCTCGCCGTCATCCGTTATGTCGTCGTGGCGTTCGAAGTGCGCCGCATCGCGCGGCGGCTGGGCGAGGGCGGCATTGCAGGGCGTTACTTCATCTACGACCTGCTCGGCCCGCTGTGGGCCGCGGCGCTGGGGGCGATGCTGCTCCGCCGTGACAACCGCGTATGGAGATAGCCGACTATATCGTAGCCGAAGACCGTGAGCTGGTCGACCGGGTGCTCAAGGGGGACAACGACGCCTTCGAGTACCTTTTCAACCGCTACCGCGACGCCATCCACCGGTTGTTCGTGCAGCGGCTCGGCGGTGTGAACGATGCCGACGACCTGTTGCAGGAGACCTTTATCAAAGTCTACATCAACCTCCACCGGTACAGTGCGGACTACACCTTCGGCCAGTGGGTCTACACCATTGCGCGCAACACGTTCATCGACTTCGTGCGCCGCCGCCAGGACGACCTGCCGATCGACGAGCGTTTCGCCGCCCCGGCGTCGAACGCCCCGACTCCCGAGGAGAGCGTCATCAACCTCCAGCAGCGGTCGCAGATCGAGCACTATCTCGAACGCCTCGCGCCCCGTTACCGGCAGCTGATCCTGATGCGCTTTTTCGAGGAGTACTCCTACGAGGAGATCGCGGCGAAGCTCTCGCTGCCGCTCGGGACCGTGAAAACCCAGATACACCGCGCCCGCGAACAGATGTGCCGGCTCATCGCCCAGGGCGACGAGCGATGAACGATTCACGATTCACAATTCATAATTCACAATTGGAGCTGATAATTAAATATTTCCCGGACTTGACCGGGCGTCAGAAGGAGCAGTTCGCGGCGTTGTACGACCTCTATGCCGACTGGAACGCGAAGATCAACGTCGTTTCGCGCAAGGATTTCGACCAGCTCTACCTGCGTCACGTGCTGCATTCGCTGGCCATCGCCAAGGTCTGCACGTTCGGCGACGGAGCGCGGATTCTCGACGTGGGGTGCGGCGGCGGATTCCCTTCGGTGCCGCTGGCGATCCTCTTTCCGGAGGCCTGTTTCACGGCTGCGGACTCCATCCGCAAGAAGATAACCGTGGTCGAAGGGGTTGCGGCGGGCCTCGGGCTTACGAACCTCACGCCCCGCTGCGTGCGGGTCGAGACCCTGACGGAGCGATTCGACTACGTCGTTTCGCGCGCCGTGACGGCCATGCCCGAATTTGTCGGCTGGATCTGGAACCGGCTCGAAAAGGGACAGAAAGGGTCGCTGCCCAACGGCATTCTCTACCTCAAGGGCGGCGACCTGGCTGAAGAACTGGCCCTAACCGGCAAACGGTGGCATATCTATGACATTCCGCGCTTTTTCGGCGAGGAGTTCTTCGAAACCAAGAAGGTGGTCTATACCCCGAGGTAGGGCTTGATTCGCAGCCGGTGTTCCGGATCTCTTTCGTGCGGGGCGGAAGCTGCTGCCGGCGGCCGTGATTGTGCGGACAAGCGTCGGGAGGGCCTTCGTTCCGAAGCCTTTAAGGCTGCTGCTTGTGCGGCTTCTGCCGGGCGATGATCGTGCGGAGGTTGTCCATGAAGGTCTCGGCGTCGGCCGCGCCCTGGATGCGTCCCAGCAGTTCGCCCCGGGTGTCGAACACGAGGTAGAGCGGAATGGCGTCGCGTCCGTATCTCTTCATCAGTTCGCGGCCCGTGGTCTTGTCCGTGTCGTATTTGGCCGCCACGAACCGCTGGTCCATGAACTCCCCGACGTCCTTGCGCGAAAAGACCTGCCTCTCCATCATCCGGCACGGGGGACACCAGCTGGCATAGAGGTCGATGAAGACCAGCTTGCCCTGCTTGATCGCCATTTCGCGCACGGCGTCCGTCGATTTGGTCTCGAACTTCACCTGCGCCTGCGCCGCGCCCGTTCCGAGTGCGAACGTCAGCAAAAAAAGTAGCTTTTTCATACGAATCGAGTTTTCCGGTGATGGGTGCAAAAACCGAACCGGCCGTTTGAAAAACGGCTTTTAAGGGTAGCGGCGCAGAATTGGCCCGACAGCGCGATAAGGCCCCCCCCCTAAATCCCGCCTTTTAGGCGGGTGCTCAATAACCCGCATGCGGCCTGGATGTCCTCGCCCCGCGAGGCGCGGATCGTGGTCTGAATGCCGCGGGCGGTCAGCGCGTCGCGGAAGCGGACCATCGCCTCGTCGCCGGGCGAGAAGTAGGGCGAGTCGGGAATCCGGTGGAAGCGGATCAGGTTGATGCGGCATTTGATGCCGTTCAGCAGGCGCGTCAGTTCGCGGATGTGGCGCGGGGAGTCGTTCAGCCCGCTCATCACGATGTATTCGAACGACACCCGCCGCTGGTGGGTGAAGTCGTATTCGCGCAGGATCGCGGCGACTTCGGCGATCGGCCACGCCCGTTCGACGGGCATGATCTCCATACGCTCTTCGTGGAAGGGGTTGTGGAGGCTGACGGCCAGGTGAACCTTCGTCGCGTCGAGAAAACGCCGCAATTCGGGCACGACGCCCGCCGTGGAGAGCGTGATGCGTGTCGGCGACCAGCCGAAACCCCACTCGGCGGTGATTATCTCGAGCGCCCGCAGCACCTCGTCCGTGTTGTCGAGCGGTTCGCCCATGCCCATGAACACGAGGTTCGTGAGTTTGTCGCGCTCGGGCAGCGAAACCGCCTGGTTGAGGATTTCGGCCGCCGTGAGCGACTGCTGAAGCCCCTGCCGCCCCGTGGCGCAGAAGCGGCAGCCCATGCGGCATCCGGCCTGCGACGAGACGCAGAGCGTGGCCCGCTCCCCGTCGGGGATGTAGGCCGACTCGACGTAATGCCCTTCGAGCGTGCGGAACAGGTATTTCTTCGTGCCGTCGGCCGACTCGGTGACGCGCTCCGGGGCGCTCAGCGCCGGCGAGAACCGTTCGGCGAGCCGCTGGCGGTGCGCGGCGGCGATGTCGGTCATCCGCAGCGGGTCTTCCGTGTGGCGGACGTAGAGCCAGCGGGCGATCTGCCGCGCGGCGAAGCGCGGCATTCCCAGCTCGCCGCAAAGGGCTGCGAGCTGGTCGGGCGTTTTGCCGTATAACGATTCCTGATGTGTCATTCCTGCGATTCCGGGGGCTGTTTCCTGCGACAAAAGTAGGTAAAAAATGAAGATTTTTGCGTCCGTATGTTCATTTTTGAATTTTTATCCATATATTTGTGGTGCATAGCGCCCCTATGCCCGTTTTTTGCCCGAACATTAAAATTATTTGAGATAAATGGAAATTAAGAAATCACCCAAAGCGGACCTCCGGAACAAGCGGGGTCTTTTGCTCGAAATCGGTCTGGTCATTTCGCTTTGCCTCGTGATCGGGGCTTTCGCCTACACCCCGAAGGAGCGCAAGATTGAAAAGATGGATTTGCAGACTGCTGTTGTCGAGGAGGAGATCGTCGAGATCACCCGCCAAGACCAGAAGCCTCCCGAGCCTCCCAAGCGTGTAGAGGTGAAGGTTATCGCCGACCTGTTGCAGGTCGTTACCAACGACACGAAGATCACCACCGAAGTGGACTTCGCCGAGTTCGACGAGAATACCGAGGTGATCCAGCAGGTCGAGGTGGCCGAAGAGACCATCGAGGACGACCAGCCGTTCCTGATCGCCGAGACCATGCCTTCGTTCCAGGGCGGAGACCTCAATACCTTCCGCAACTGGGTGCAGCAGAACGTGAAGTTCCCGCAGATCGCCCTCGAAAACGGTATCCAGGGTCGTGTGGTTCTCTCGTTCGTGATCGAGAAGGACGGCCGTCTGACCAATATCCAGGTGCTTCAGACGCCCGACCGTTCGCTCTCCGAGGAGGCCATCCGCGTACTGAACAAGTCTCCGAAGTGGAGCCCCGGCAAACAGCGTAACCAGGTGGTTCGCGTGAAGTATACCCTGCCGGTAGACTTCCGCGTACAGAACTAAAGTCCGGGACGGGAATATCCGCCCGGCCGTTCGCCGGCGGATGAAAGGGCCGTGTGTCGAACGAATCGCCGAATGGAGCCCCGGGAAACGGCGGAATCAGACGGTGCATGTCAGATACGCCCTGCCGGTCGAGTTCCGCATGCAAATTAAGGCGTTACGGCTGAACTTTTTGAGGGTATCCTGCTTTCGGGCGGATACCCTTATTTGTAGCATCGTGTTTGCAGCACGTTGTCCGACCCGGCGGAAGCCGGAGTTGAAACCGGAAATAAAATAGAATTGTTTTGGAAGAAAATAAATTGAATCCCCAGCCTGTCGCCGCGGCCGATTGCCGCGAACGCGCCGTGCTGGTCGCCGTCATCCGCGACAACCAGGACCCGCGCCAGACCGAGGAGTTTCTCGATGAACTGGAGTTTCTGGCCGAGACGGCCGACATCTGTTCGGTGAAACGTTTCACCCAGCGGCTGCCGCAGCCTTCGTCGCGCATCTACGTCGGTCCCGGCAAACTGGAGGAGATCGCCGCGTATTGCCGGGAGCATGAAATCGACGTGGTGATCTTCGACGACGAACTGACTCCCTCGCAGACGCGCAACATCGAAAAGGAGATGCCCTGCCGTCTGCTGGACCGCACGCGTCTGATCCTCGACATCTTCATGTCGCGTGCCCGGACGGCTTACGCCAAGACGCAGGTGCAGCTGGCCAATTACGAATACATGCTGCCCCGGCTGTCGGGCCTATGGACCCACCTCGAACGCCAGAGGGGCGGCACGGGAACCCGCGGCGGCGCCGGAGAGCGCGAAATCGAGACCGACCGCCGCATCATCCGCAACCGCATCGCCAAACTGAAGGAGGACCTCAAGAAGATCGACCGCCAGATGGCCGTGCAGCGTTCGAACCGCGGCGCAATGGTCCGCGTGGCGTTGGTCGGCTATACCAACGTGGGCAAATCGACGCTGATGAACCTGATTTCGAAAAGCGAGGTTTTCGCCGAGAACAAGCTCTTCGCCACGCTCGACACCACGGTCCGCAAGGTGGTTTTCGACAATCTGCCCTTCCTGCTTTCGGACACGGTGGGCTTTATCCGCAAACTGCCCACGGAACTGATCGAGTCGTTCAAATCGACGCTGGACGAGGTTCGCGAAGCCGATCTGCTGGTTCATGTGGTGGACATTTCGCACCCGCAGTTCGAGGAGCAGATCGCCGTGGTGAAGCAGACCCTGCAGGAGATCGGCGCGGGCGACAAACCCGTCTATCTGGTTTTCAACAAGGTCGACGCCTATACTTATATCGAGAAGGAGGAGGACGACCTGACGCCCGCCACGCGCGAGAACCTCTCGCTGGAGGAGCTTAAAAAGAGCTGGATCGCACGGGCCAACACGCCCTGCATCTTCCTCTCGGCGCTGGCGAAGACCAATCTGGAAAAATTCCGCTCGGATCTGTACGGCATGGTGCGCGAGATTCACGCCGGGCGTTATCCGTTCAACAATTTCCTCTACTGACAACCAACCAAACCCACTCAACCATGACGTTGCATATCCTCTCCCAGCAGAACACCGTTCTCAACAAATTCATCGCAGAAATCCGCGACAAGCGGATTCAGCGGGATTCGATGCGTTTCCGCCGCAACATGGAGCGCATCGGCGAGATCACGGCCTACGAAATATCGAAAGCGTTCAGCTACAAACCGTGCGTTGTCGAGACGCCGCTGGGTGAAGCCACCGTCGAGATGATCGACGAGCAGATCGTGGTGGCGACGATTCTCCGTGCGGGACTTCCCTATCATCAGGGGTTTCTCAACTACTTCGACGACGCCCAGAACGCCTTCGTCTCGGCCTATCGCAAGAGCACCAAGGACGGCAAGTTCACCGTGAAGGTCGAGTACATCTCGTGCGGAAGCCTCGAAGGCAAGACATTGCTGCTGGTCGATCCGATGCTGGCCACCGGATCGTCGCTCGTGCTGACCTACAACGCCTTGTGCGAGAAGGGCGGTACGCCGGCCCATACCCACGTCGCCGCGGTCGTCGCCAGTGAGCAGGGGCTTGACTATGCCATGAAGAACATGCCGCGGCAGACCACCACGATCTGGACGGCCGTCGTCGACGAGGAGCTGACTTCGCGCTCCTACATCGTTCCCGGCATCGGAGATGCGGGAGACCTGGCCTACGGCGAAAAAATATAGTTTTTCGGTTTTATGCGGCTATTTCCGCACATCCCTTGCGCGTGACGATTGGGGCGTACTTCGGCACTGCCCATCCGTCCCGTGCGGCGCGATGCCCGAAACCACCCTGTCTGAAATCAAAAAATAGGAATAAGTAATGCGCCGAAAACTCGCTTTCCTCGTTGCCGTGTTCTGTGCGACCGTCCTCGCGATGGCCGTGCAGAAACCCGTCTTTATGGCGTGGTATGCCGCAGAGGCGGCCGGGGCGGGTTTCGGGGGCTGGATGGAGGTGCTGTGGCACGGGCTGACGCTCGACATGACCGTCGCGGGTTATGTCACCGCGCTGCCTCTCCTGGCCGTGCTTCTCTCGCTGTGGGTGCGTATCCCGGAACGGGTGTGGCGGGGCGTGCTGACAGCCTATTTTGCGCTGATCGCCGTGGTGACGGCCGTGATCTTCGCCGTCGACGTCGCGCTGTACGAGCATTGGGGGTTCCGCATTGATGCGACGGTGCTGATCTACCTCTCCGATCCCGAGGAGGCGATGGCGAGCGTCGATTTCTGGCTCGGCGTGCGGCAGACGCTGCTGGCCGCCGCGTATGCCGCGCTGATGCTCTGGGCCTACTGTCGCATCCTGCGCATTTTCGACGGACGTCCCGTCGGCTGGCGGCTGGCCCTGCCCGGAAGTCTCGTCGTCGTCGTGCTCGCGGGGTTCGACTTCCTGGCGATCCGCGGCGGGCTGGGGGCCTCGGTGGCCAATGTTTCGAAGGTCTATTTCAGCCCCGTGCCGTTTCTGAACCATGCGGCCACGAACCCCGTTTTCTCGTTCCTGTCCAGTCTCGGCGATCGTGCCGACTATGCCGGCGAATACCCCTTCTTCGACGAAGAGACGCGGGCCGCGAAGTTCGACGCCCTGCGGGGCAACGGTCCGGCAGCGGGTCCCACCGAGCGGGTGCTCGACACGCTGCGGCCCAATGTGGTGATCGTCATTCTGGAGAGCTTCGCCCGGACGGTGATGGACGCCGAGGTCGACGGAGAACCCGTCATGCCCAACATGCAGCGGCTGAAACGCGAGGGCGTCTGGTTCGAGAATTTCTTCGCCAATTCGTTCCGCACCGACCGCGGCGAGGTGGCGATTTTGAGCGGATTCCCGGCGCAGACGCGCATGTCGATTATGAAACTCCCGGCCAAGAGCCGCAACCTGCCCTCGGTGGCGCGTTCGCTCGCGGGAGAGGGGTATAAGACGAGTTTCGCCTACGGCGGCGACCTCAATTTCACCAACCAGGCCTCCTACATGTACGCCACGGGATGGCAGGAGCTGATCTGGCAGAAGGACCTGCGCTTCGACGCCCCGGCTTCGGACTGGGGCTACGACGATCGGCTGATGTGCGACTGGTTCGCCGACCGCGTGATCGCGTTGAGCGAATCCCGCGAGCCGTTTCTCGCGGGACTGCTGACGTTGAGCAGCCATACGCCCTTCGACGTCCCCTATGCGAAGTTCGATGACCGGGTGCTGAACGCAATGGCCTTTTCGGACGACTGCGTGGGGAAGATGATCGACCGTCTGAAGGCTTCGCCCGCGTGGGAAAACCTGCTCGTCGTGCTGGTCGCCGACCATGGCTATCCCTACCCGCGGACGCTGGCCTACAACGAACCGCTGCGCCACCGCATTCCGATGATCTGGACGGGCGGGGCCGTCGCCCGGCCGCGTGTGGTGGAGGACTACGCCTCGCAGATCGACATTGCCGCGACGCTGCTCGCCCAACTGGGCGTTCCGCACGGCGATTTCGATTACAGCAAGGACATTTTCGCACCGACCCCTCCCCGTAAGTTCGCCTACTACGCCTTCAACGACGGTTTCGGCGTGGTCGACGCCTCGGGCGAGGCGGTGTGGGACGCGACGGGCGGCCGTGCCGTGACGGAGACGAATCCCGAACTGCTCGACGTGGGGCGCACGATGTTGCAGACGACTTACGTGGATATCGGACGCCGCTGAAAATACCCCTTTTTAGGTATTGCGGCACGGCGCTTGTCCGCATATCTTTGTGGCGTCGAAATGAATACCTGATGGCAGGTATAAGTCCCCCTTGGCAAAGGGGAATTGGGGAGGATTGTCAATATGGAACCGGCGCGGTAGGCGCCGTAACGGGAATCCGGTGCATTCCATGTTTGAAATCCGGGCGAAAAAAATTCAATCCGATGCACCGGATTCACGTTGTCTATGTATAAAAATGGTGGATATGCGGGCGACGACCGGATGTGCGATCTGGTCTGCGACCGCTATGCCGTGTTGCAGGTGATGAGCCGTTTCGGCATTGCGCTGGGATTCGGCGACAAGACCATCGCCGAGGTGTGCGCCGAGAGCAGGGTGGACGCCGCGACGTTCCTCGCCGTGGTGAACATGCTGATGAACTTCGGCAACGGCGCGGAGCTGGCCGGCGAGGTCTCGGTCCGTTCGCTGACCGACTATCTGCACAACTCCCACGGCTATTTCCTGGACTTCCGGCTTCCGGCCATCCGGCGGAAACTGATCGAGGCGGTCGACTGCGCCCTAAGCGACGTTTCGTTCGCCATCATGCGCTTTTTCGACGAGTATGCCGCCGAAGTGCAGCGCCACATGTCCTACGAGGAGCAGACCGTTTTTCCGTATGTCGAGTCGCTGCTCTCGGGCGAGAAGAACACGGCCTATTCGATCGACATCTTCCGCCGCCAGCACGACCAGATTGATATCAAGCTGCGCGAGCTGAAGAATATCATCATCAAATACTACCCTTCGGGCAGCTCGAACGAACTCAACGGCGTGCTGTTCGACATCTTCAACTGCGAGCACGAACTCGCCTCGCACAACGCCGTGGAGGACGAACTCTTCATCCCGGCCGTCGAGCGGCTGGCGGCGGCGGGTCCCCGCACGGTGAAACCCGAGCCGTTGAGCGCCCGTGAAAAGGAGATCATCGTCTGCGTGGTAAAGGGCATGACCAACAAACAGATCGCCGATGCGCTCTGCATCTCGGCCCATACCGTGATCACCCACCGCCGCAACATTGCCGCGAAACTGCAAATTCACTCCGCGGCGGGACTTACGATCTACGCCATCGTCAACAAACTGGTCGAACTCTCCGAAATCAAGGACACCATAACCGATCCGCAGCCATGACACACGAACACCATCACCACGAGCGCACGGTTACGTCGCTCAACAAGGCCTTCATTCTGGGCATTGCGCTCAACGTGGCTTTCGTCGTCGTCGAATTCGCCGTCGGCCTCTCCTACGGCTCGATGGGCCTGCTGTCCGATGCCGGGCACAACCTTTCCGACGTCGCCAGCCTGCTGCTGGCCATGCTGGCCTTCCGGCTGGCGCAGGCGCAGGCTACGCCCCGCTACACCTATGGTTACAAGAAAAGCACGGTGCTGATCTCGCTGTTGAACTCGGTGATCCTGCTGATCGCCGTGGGGGTCATCGTCGCCGAGAGCATCGGCCGCATGCTGCATCCCGCGCCGGTCGAAGGCGGCGCCATCGCCTGGACGGCGGGCGTCGGGGTGGCGATCAACGGCTTCACGGCGTGGCTGTTTCTGAAGGACAAGGACCGTGATCTGAATGTCAAGGGCGCATATCTGCACATGGCCGCCGATGCGCTGGTGTCGGTCGGGGTGCTCGTTTCGGGACTCGTGATCTCGTGGACGGGCTGGACGATCGTCGACCCTGTCGTGGGACTGGTCGTCGCCGCGGTGATCGTGGCGTCGGTCTGGTCGCTGACGCGCGACAGCCTGCGTCTGTCGCTCGACGGCGTTCCCGGGGAGATCGACGTGGCCGCGATCGGGCGGAAGATGACGGACGTTCCGGGCGTGAAGGCCGTCCACCACATCCATGTCTGGGCTATCAGTACGACGGAAAACGCCCTGACGGCCCATGTCGTGCTCGAAAGTCTGTCCTGTATGGAGGAGGTGAAACACGATCTGAAAGACCTCCTGAACCATGCCGGAATCCCCCATGCGACGCTCGAATTCGAGTCCGTGGCCGAGCGGTGCGACGACCTGCACGATTGATCTGTCCGTCCGGGCCGAATCGTTCTGTTTAAAGGCGGAATCCCGACCCTGATCGTCAGGGTCGGGATTGTTTTTCTCCGAAAAGGATATGATCTTTATTGCCGGAAGGAAAATGGGTTCAAAAGCAAATGGTGACGCGACTCTTCGGAAGGAGGGGGCCGGTCGGCCGGCCGTTTTTGCGCTACGGCACGGGGTCGTAGCCGCTGCCGCCCCACGGATGGCACTTCGACAGCCGCCGCAGGGCGAGCCACAGTCCTTTCAGGGGGCCGTATTTGCGCAACGCCTCGAGCGCATACTGCGAGCAGGTGGGGGTGAACCGGCACGACGGGGGCGTGAAGGGCGAGATGCAGAGCTGGTAGAACTTCACCAGTCCGATCAGCGGCAGGGCGCAGGCCTGTTTAAAGATGCTCCACGACCGATTCCAGAATCCTGCGGACTGCATTTGCGACGGTTTTATAAGGCAGCGTCTCCTTCGACGAGTAGATCAGCGCCAGGTCCAGGTTGACCGGCCGGCCGTCGTGCAGAATCTGCTTTTGCAGGCGGTAGGCCTCCTTCGTGCGGCGGCGCACGAGGTTGCGTTTGTTGGCCCGTTTGTGGAACTTTTTGGGGACGGAAAAGAGCACCTCGACCGATTGCTCGGTGTCGGGCTCCGCGAACCACACGTAGCGGAACGGGAAGATGAAGCCGCTTTCGCCGCTCTCGAACAGACGGCGCACGGCCCCGAGCGAACGGAGCCTTTCGGTGCGGGGTAGCGAGTGTGCGGACATGGCGGCAGGGGGCTTGCGGCCCTTATTTACGGGATTCCGTGGTCGGACGGCGCGTGCGGCCCTTCTTGGCCAGCTTGTGCTGCTGGCTGCGGATGAACTCTTCCTTGCGGGCGTCGGTCACCAGTTCCACCGGCTCGATCTCCTCGCCTTTCTGCACCTTTTGCAGGTAGATGTCGATGGCCTTGACCATCGAGGGGGCTTCGGGCGTCGGGGCGTTGGCCAGCACGGTGATTCCGGCCCCGAGGGCGGCGCGCAGCGTGCCTTCGCCGAATACCGCCACGGCGGGCAGGCCGTCGGTTCCGAACTTCTCGATGAGGGTTTTCACGTCCGAGGGCGAATAGAGCGCCAGCAGGTCGTAGTCGGCCATTTTAACGTCGTCCAGATCCCCGGCGACCGTGCGGGCCAGGATGACGGGATCGAACGAGAGTTTGAGCTTGGCGAGCGTTTCCGGCAGCTCGGGTTTGTGGGGTTCGCTCAACGCCAGCAGGAATTTCTCCTCCTTGTGTTTGATGATCAGTTCGATGAGCGACGTGAACGAGCCGTCGGCAAACGAGATCTTGCGTTTGCGGTAGACGATGTATTTCTGCAGGTAGAGCGCTACGGCCTCCGTCTGGCAGATGTATTTCATGGTTTCGGGCACGGTGATGCGCGCCTCTTCGCAGATATGGAAAAAACTGTCGACTGTCGTACGCGATGTGAATATGACGGCCGTGTGCGTGAGTATTTCGACCCTTTGGGCGCGGAACTCCTTCAGGGAGACGCCTTCTACGCGGATGAAGGGCCGGTAGGCGATTTCCACGTGGTGTTTCTGGGACAATTCGTAGAACGGGGACTTTTCGATGACAGCGGGCCTCGGCTGCGAAACTAATACACTCTTTACTTTCAATGTTGCGAATTGATTTAGGTTTGTCTTTGCCGTTTCATCTTACTGCAAGCAGCCATAATAGGCTGACAGGGAAGACTTCCACGGTGCAAAGGTACAAAAACCAATGCAAAATCGAAACTTTTTTGGAAAGAAACAGGTTTAATGTCTCCTTGAGGTATAAGACGGCCGCTGCGGCCAATTCGACGGCGATGATGCAGAACCAGACGCCGCCCGTGCCCTGCGGGCAGAGTGCGAAGAGCAGCAGCGGGGGTGAAATGAGGATCATCCCGAGGGCGAAACAGGTGCGTTTGAGCAGCATGAGCTGTGCGATGAAGGGCTGCGAGAGGGTCAGCGCTCCGGCCAGCCGCACGGCGATTGTCTGATAGGCGGCTATGCCCAGCGAGGCGAGCGAAACCAGCAGGCTGAAAATCAGGGCTGCGCCCTGCGGAATGGACGCTGCCAGCCGGCCGGGCATCAGCGTGTCGCTGTATTTGACCGCCGCGACGCCCAGAAAGAGCAGGCCGATGGCGGTGGCGATGTTCAGGAAACGCGAGTAGCCGCTTCCGCCCGGGTCCTCGGAGAAGCGTTTTCCCGTGGCCGCGTCGCGCGAGATGCGGCCCAGCAGCGTGCGCACGTCGCCCAGGTTGCGGTAGAGCAGCATGGCGTAGGTGGCGGCGAGCAGCAGCACGAAACTCTGGAAAACGGCGTTTTCCGCGAGCGGCGGAGGCGGTGCGAGCGGAATGCGTGCGGGTTCCGCGAGGGTCGATTGCGCTCCGAAAATTGCGGCGGAGGTCGTGTCGCGCCATTCGGAAGGGGCTGCACCGGTCGCTGCAACGGAGAACGGCGCGGAACCGCCGTCCGCAAAGGCCGGGTTTGCAAAGGCCGGATTTGCAAAGTTCGTTCCCGCAAAGGCCGTTTCCGCCCGGAGCGTATCCGGACCGGGGACATATCCCGTCCGGGCCGGTGCGTCCGGAGTTCCGGACACCGAGTCCGCCGCAGGCACTGCGGATTGCGTATGTGCCGGCGAGGAGTTCATCAGGCGAAGTGGCGTTTGAGTGTGATGCGAATGGTGGTTCCCTTGCCGATTTCGGAGTCGATGACGGCGATCTTACCCTGGTGGTACTCCTCGACGATGCGGCGCGAGAGCGACAGCCCGAGGCCCCAGCCGCGGGTCTTGGTCGTGAATCCCGGTTCGAAGATGCGTTTCCAGTTGCTCTTGGGAATGCCCTTGCCCGTGTCCTTCACGTCGATCATAACGCTCCTGTCGTCCGACGAAATCCGCACGTCGATGGCTCCGTGGCCTTGCAGGGCGTCGAGCGAGTTTTTCATCAGGTTCTCCACGACCCATTCGAACAGTGCGGCGTTGATGTTGGCCTGCACGGGGGCGATGGCCAGTCCGTTGTAGTCGAGCGTCACGTTGCGGGGAATGCGCTTGCGGAAATACATGACCGATTCGCCCACCACTTCGTTGATGTTCGCCGGGGTGAGGGGCGTCTCGGAGCCGATTTTCGAAAAACGGTCCACGATCTTCATCAGGTGCGTGAGGTCCTTGTTCATCTCCTCGACGGCCGTCTGGTCCACATCCTGCGAACGCAGGTATTCGATCCATCCCAGCAGCGACGAGGTCGGGGTTCCCAGCTGGTGGGCGGTCTCCTTGGCCAGTCCGATCCAGACGCGGTTCTGCTCGTCGTGCTTCGACGAGCGGAAGGCGATGAATCCCAGTGCGATGAAGGCCGTGATGACGAGGAGCTGCACGTAGGGGAAGTAGTAGAGCGACTTGAGCAGCGCCGACTTGCCGTAGAAGATGATGTGGTAATGCTGCGACGACCAGAAGAATTTCACCGGGATCGGCGGGTTGTCGACCGAAAATTTGTCGATCTGTTTCCGGAGCCGTCCGGGATGGTTGATGATCTTCTCGGGGATGAGGTGCGAGTTGATGACTTCGAGGTTCTCGTTGGTGATGATGAACGGGATGTTGTTGCCGTTGGACATGATGTCGGCCACGAACGGGTCCTGGATCGAGCCGCCCAGCACGTCGCGCGTCACGCGCTCCATGGCGTGGGCCCACAGCGCCACGTCGTGCTGCTCCTTCTCCTTGAGCCGCCGGGCCATGTCGTTGGTGTAGAGCAGCGACAGGGCGCCGAGCGTCACCCCGACGACGATCACCACCACCCGGTTGCGGAACGAGAAGAATTCAGTCCTGATTTTCATGTCTTTACTTGCGCTTGGTGTCCTGCTCGCGGGTGATTCGGGCGTACTCTGCGGGATCGCCGAGCACCTCGACGGACTTTTTCACCTCCTTGTCGCCCGACAGCGAGTGCTCGATCACGCCGGCCTGGTAGCCGTGGCGCATGACGATGTCGTTGTTGATCGTCTCGACGACCTGCGTGCGGTAGGTTTCGAGGTTGGTCTGCGTGTCGTCCTTCAACTCGGCCTCCACCTGCTCGAACTTGTTCTTCAAGTCGGCGAAACGGTCGTCCTCGGCGGCTTTTTTCAGCGCCTTGAGCGCCCGGCGGGTGTCCGATTCGTAGGGGACCTTCTTGTCTTGCATGAACTCCGCGAAGTCGGCGTAGTCCTTGTCCGTGATCGAGAAGGTGCGGATGTCGATCTGCCGGCCGGGGTTGCGGCGCGTGTATTCGTCGCCGAAATCCTCGATGAATCCCAGCGCGTAGAGCGTCAGGGCGAAGCGTGAAATGTACTCCGGGTCGGTCGCGATGTCGGGCATCACGCCGCCGCCGTCGTAGACCTTGCGGCCCGCGCGGGTCGTGAACTCCGAGATCAGCGAGTCGGGCACCGCGCGCACCGAACCTTCCTGCGAATGGGAGTAGTCGATGGCCTGGATGCAGCGGCCCGAGGGGATGTAGTATTTGGCCGTGGTGAGTTTGAGCATGGCGTTGTAGCCCAGCGGTCGGGGCGACTGCACGAGTCCCTTGCCGAAACTGCGCTGGCCGATCAGCACCGCGCGGTCGAGGTCCTGCAACGCCCCGGCGACGATCTCCGCCGCCGATGCCGAACTGCCGTTGATCAGCACCGTCAGCGGCAGGTCTGCAAGGATCGGCTCCGTGTCGGTGCGGAACACCTGCTTCGAATCTTCCGAACGCCCCTTGGTGCTGACCACCTCGGTCCCTTTGGGGACGAACATTCCCAGGATTTTGACCGCCTCCTGCATGATGCCGCCGCCGTTGGAGCGGTAGTCGAGCACAAGCCCTTTCAGCGGCTTTTCGGTGCGCAGCCGTTCGATGGCCGCGCGCATCTCCTCGTAGCATCCTTCGGTGAAGTCGCTGTGGCGGATGTAGCCGATGCCGTCGGCGACCCATCCGGCGTAGGGCACGCCCGGGATCGCGATCCGTTCGCGGCGGATCGCCGCCGTCTGCTGCGTGCCGTCGAGGTGCTCGACGGTCACTTTGACCTTGCTGCCCGGCTCGCCCTTGAGACGCGAGGAGACCTGCTCGGTCGTGAAGCCTTTGGCGTCCTTGCCGTCGATCGAGAGGATCTTGTCGCCGATCTTCAGCCCGGCCTTGTCGGCGGGCGATCCCTGGTAGGGCTGCGCGATGCGGACGTAGTCGTCCTTCTGGCGGATGAGCGCCCCGATGCCGTCGTACTTGCCCGTGGTGAGCAGTTCGAAATCCTGCATCCCCTCCTCGGGGATATACTCCGTGTAGGGGTCCAGGTCGCTGACCATGCCGGCGGCGGCCCCCTCCATCAGGCGGTCGGGGTCCACGGGGTCGACGTAGTTGAGCGACAGTTCGCGCATCATGTTGACGGCGATCTCCATGTTGCGGCCCAGTCCGAAGTCGTTGCGGGCGGCGAATGTCAGAAGTCCCGCGGCGCCGACAGCGGCCGCCGCAGTGAGCAGGTAACGGTATTTTCTAATCATTGCGTGTCATGTGTATATACGAATCGAGCCGGTACTGCACCCGGGCGACGCCGCGGCGGATGCCGTCGAGCACGATCCATTGTCCGTACTGTGAAACCTTTATCTCGTCTTCGCCCAGCAGCATCAGCTTCTGGCCGAAATTGTCGGCGCGGAAGGTCATCACCCCGTCCTCGTCCGAACGCAGCGAAAAGCCTGCCGAACGGAACGCGTTCAGGATCTGTTCCCGGTTCTCCTCGATGTCGCCCTCCACCCGGCGCACCACGAACCCGAATCTGGGGTAGACTGCCGCCAGCGCCACGATCGCCGCAAAGAGCATCAGGTAGCGGTCGGTGTGCAGCAAGACGTAGAGCGTGTCGTCGAGCGACAGCGCCGAGGTCCCGGTCATCAGCATCAGCCCCATCAGGGCTATACAGAGAACGCACAGGGCGAAGAAATATTTTAACGAGCGGACGATATACTTTTTCATGGCGGGCGATAATTATGAATTTTGGATTTTGAATTCTGAATTGAGGTTGCCGATTGCGTCGGCAACATCCTGCATCAGCCATTTGGGCGTCGACGTGGCGCCGCAGATGCCCACCGTCGCGGCCCCTTCGAACCATGCGGGGTCGATTTCCGAAGCCTCCTCGACGACGTGCGTGCGCGGGTTGGCCCGGCGGCACACCTCGGAGAGGACCTTGCCGTTCGACGACTTGCGCCCGCAGACGAACACCACGGCGTCGAACCGTCCGGAAAACTCCGTGAGGTGCTGTTCGCGGTTCGATACCTGCCGGCAGATCGTGTCGTCGATGTACACCTGCCCCGCATCGGCGGCCCGGCGGCGCATTTCGGCGCCCAGCCGTTCGAACAGCCCGATGCTCTGCGTGGTCTGCGAAAGGAAATAGACCGGACGCGAGAAGTCGATCAGCTCCAGGTCCTCCTCCCGTTCGATCACGATCGTCGGGTCCGCGACCTGCCCCGTGAGGCCCACCACTTCGGCGTGGCCCCGTTTGCCGAGGATCACCACCTGCCCGCCTGTGGGGCGCATCCGTTCGTGGGCCTCCTTCACGCGGCGTTGCAGCCGTGCGACCACCGGGCAGGTGGCGTCGATGATCCCGATGTTCATTTCCCGGGCGGCGGCGTAGGTCGTAGGAGGTTCTCCGTGGGCGCGGATGAAGAGGCGGCAGCCCGCCAGGTGCGGCATGTCGGCGTGGGTCACGGTCCGCAGCCCCAGCTGTTCGAGGCGCTGGACCTCGATGCGGTTGTGGACGATGTCGCCCAGCGAGTAGACCGTGCCGCCCTCCCCGAGGGCGCGTTCGGCCTCCGTGATTGCGCGGACAACGCCGAAGCAGAAGCCCGATTTATCGTCGATCTCAACACGCATAACTGCGTAGTTAAAAATTGAGAATGAAAAATTAAAAATTGGTTGTGAACCGATTCCGGCTTGCAGGCCGAGACCTGTGCCGTCGGATTTTTAATTCTTAATTTTTCATTTTTAATTGGAACTCGTTCATAAACCACGCCATCTGTTCGTCGACACTCATGTGGCTGTTGTCGAGCACGATGGCGTCGTCGGCCTGGCGCAGCGGCGATACGGCGCGGCTCATGTCGGCCTTGTCGCGCTCGCGGATGTTGCGTTCGACCTCCTCCATCGTCACCGACATGCCCTTGCCCGTCAGCTCCTTGTAGCGGCGGCAGGCGCGCACGGCGGTGTCGGCCGTCATAAACAGTTTCAGCTCGGCGTCGGGGAACACCACCGTGCCGATGTCCCGGCCGTCCATCACCACGCCCCGGCGGCGGCCCATCTCCTGCTGCATGGCCACCAGTTTGCGGCGCACCTCGGGGATGGCGCTCACGCGGCTCACGCAGTTCGAGACCTCGATGGTGCGGATCTTGCCCTCGACCAGATCGCCGTTGACGTAGATGTCGCTGGCCCCGCGCTCGGGGTTGAAGCGGAAGGTGATCGAAATGCGGTCCAGCAGCTTCACGACGGCCTCTTCGTCGACGATGCCCGAACGGATGGCCCCGTGCTCGAGGGCGTAGAGCGTCACGGCGCGGTACATGGCGCCCGTGTCGATGAAGATATAGCCCAGGCGGGCCGCGATGGCTTTGGCGAAGGTGCTTTTTCCGCACGACGAAAAGCCGTCGACGGCAATGATGATCCTGTGTTTAGTGTCCGACATTGGGGAATATATCAAAGAAGGTCGATAATATGGTGTAAATGCCTAATATGCCGATGATGAGTCCCGCGACGTGGTTGATCGTGAGCATGTGCCGCGGACGGAAGCGGCGGCGGAAGAGGTTGATGACGAAGGCCAGCAGGGTCCACCACGCCACCGCGCCGCCGAAGAACCCGGCGATGACGAACAGTGAGCGCATGAAGCCCCCGAAGGTGTGGTCGGCCATGTCGCCGCCCGAAATCTTGAACACCGCGAAGAAGGCCAGGATGTAGGGGATGACCATGATGAAATTGGCGATCGTAAGCCCGAAGATCGAGGCGAAATCCTGCCACAGCGAGGTTTTGCCCGCGCGGTTGCGGCGGATTTGCGGCACGGGATTCTGTGCGAAGATGAAAACGCCGACGATCACCACGAAGATGCCGCCGATCACCCGCAGCAGCGTGTTGTACTGTTCGATCTGGGTCTGGAGCATCGAGTAGAAGAACAGTGCGGCCATGGCCATGAACGTATCGGCGCAGGCGACGCCGATGCCTGAAACGATGCCCGAGCGGCGGCTTTTCGACAGCGTGCGCTGGATGCAGAGCACTGCCACGGGACCTACCGTGATCGAAGCGGCGACGCCTACGCAGATGCCGCGGAACAGGGTTTCGACGATTTCAAATGCCATTTTTTCGGTTTGCTGCGCGTCAGCGACGCACCTGTTACTTACTATCGCCCCTGCGCGGAAGACGGCCCGGAAAAAGGCGTTGTCTTCGGCTCTGCGGCGGCTTTCCGTATTTGCGAAGCAAAGATACAAAAACTCGCCCACATACGGATGGATTTCAGAGGAATAATGCAAAGTGCTTGGACGAGAAAGGGATAAGTCGTTTTGTTCCACATTCTTCCTTTTGAGGTTTTTGACCTGTTTTTGGGGAGTTAGGCAAACAAATCGCTACTTATCCGTTGCCTTTTCGGGATTGAAAATAGGTATGAAATTTACTTCCAAAACTGTTTTTCTACCCCTGTTCACCACCGCAAGAACGCTGTTCTGTCTGTTTTTTGCTAATGCAAAGTTAGTCAAAATTTTCCGTATCAGGAAAAAATACAGTCTCAGATTGGAAGTCAAGGGGGCTTTTTCTATATTCCGCTATATTTTTCATGCCATTCATTTGCTCGCTATATAATAATTTTGCAAACAAAGGAATAGGTTATGAATCAGGCAAATGTAAAGGTGTCGTTCTACCTGAAAAAGAGCGAGGCGGATGCCAATGGAGAGTGTCCGGTAATGGCTAAGTTGAACATCGGGAAGTACTCCGAAGCGGCATTCAGCGTGAAGATGAAAGTGCCGCAATCCCGATGGACTTCGGGGCGTGCGTCCGGCAAGAGTGTGGCGGCAAAGGAAATCAACAACCGGTTGGATGAGATCCGTGCGGTGGCGTTGAGTATCTATAACGAGCAGTCTGCCGTCCGTGACGGTGTGACCGCTGAGGAAGTGAAAAGCATTTTGCTTGGAATGGCAAGCGGGCAGGAAACACTGTTGAGCTATTTCAGGCAATTCATCAACAATTTTGAAAAGCGGGTTGGAGTCAACCGCACAGCCAAAAGTTTGCAGGCATACCGCAATGCCTATAGGCACATTGAGAAGTTTCTGCAAAAAAAATACAGGCTGACGGATATTCCTTTCTCGGCATTGGACCGCTCCTTCATCGACAAATACGACCTGTACCTTCGTACAGAACGCAATCTCGCTCCCGGAACCGTCATCAACCTGACCGTCCAACTGAAAACCATCGTGGGTGAAGCTATAGCTGACGGTATCATTACCGCTTATCCATTCATGGGTTACGAGCCGGTTCGTCCGAAAGCGGTGCAGAAGTATCTTACCGACGAAGAGCTGCAACGGCTTATGACCACTCCGCTTCACAGGCAGACACTTTACCTTGTCCGTGACATGTTCCTGTTTTCCTGCTTCACCGGCATTTCATACAGGGATATGCGCTCGCTGACAAAAGAAAACCTGTCGCTTGCGGAAGACGGCACATGGTGGATTAAAAGTGCCCGCCAGAAGACCAAGATAGAATTTGAAATCCCCTTGTTGGACTTGCCGTTACAGATTCTGAAAAAGTACAGTGATACCGCTTCTGATAACAGGCTGCTACCGATGTATTGTAACTCTATGCTGAATCTCTACCTGAAAGAGATTGCCCGGATTTGCAACATCAACCGTCCGCTGGTATTTCACGCGGCCCGCCATACCTACGCCACGGAAATCACCCTTTCGCATGGAGTTCCGCTTGAAACCGTCAGCAGGATGCTCGGACACAGCCGGATTGAAACCACACGAATTTACGCGAAAGTGACCGATGACAAGATCGATACCGACACAAGGACTTTGAACCAGAAAATATCGGAACGCTTCTCCGTCGTGATTTGATTACCTCTTAAAAAACATGGATATGGATAAGAATATGGAAAACCAGAATATCAAACGGCGCAGCACTTTTGCCGTATTGTTCTATATCAACCGCACGAAAGTACGCAAGGACGGTATGTGCCAGTTGTTGTGCAAGGTAAGCATTGATGCCGAATGGGCACAGATAGGAACCAAAGTATCCGTCAATCCCTCCATCTGGAATCCCGACAAAGGACGTGCCGACGGGCGGAGTGAAAATGCAGTTACGGTGAACCGCGCCATAGATGACCTGACAGACGAGATAACCGGACATTACGACAGGATAAAGAACAGTCTGGGGTTCATTACAGCGGAACTTGTCAAGAATGCAGTCAAAGGCATCGGGCAGAAACCACTTACCCTGCTTGCCTTGTTCAGGGAGCATAACGAGGAGTTCAAGAAGCGTATCGGGATAGACCGCATACAGGAAACATACGACTCCTACAAGCGTTCCTACAAGCACCTTTCCGCTTTTGTTCAGGAGAAGAAAGGCGTGGAGGACGTGACATTGAGAAGCCTTGACCGTGCGTTTTATGACGACTTCGAGTTGTTCCTGCGCACGAACCGCAACCAAAAACCCAAGACCGTACATGAACACCTGTACCGCCTGAAGAAGCTGACAATGCGGGCGGTCAGCCAGGGGACATTGCGCCGTGACCCTTACTGCCGCCTGCATCCCGAACTGCCAAAAAGAAAAAGCCGGCACATGAAATTGGAGGACTTGAAGACACTGATGACCACCCCGGTGGAGAAGCCTCAACTGCAATTCGTAAGGGATATGTTCATTTTCTCGACATTTACCGGATTGGCGTATGCGGACTTGAAAAAACTGTCGGTCAATGATGTCACGCAGGCTGAGGACGGCACATGGTGGATTCACATCCACAGGCAAAAGACGGATACGCTTTCGTCTGTCCGCCTGTTGGATATTCCCCTTCAAATCATCGAGAAATATCGTAGCCAAAGAACCGGGGACAAGGTATTCAATGTTTACAATCGTGGATATTTTATAACATTGACACGAGAGCTGGGACAGGTATATGGCTTTGATTTGACCTACCATCAGGCCAGGCATAATTTCGGGACCCACATCACCCTCTCGCTCGGTGTGCCGATAGAGACGGTCAGCCGCATGATGGGACACAACTCCATTTCCACCACCCAGCTGTATGCCCAAGTAACGGACACCAAAGTGGACGAGGATATGAAACGGCTAAAGTCCACAGGTTTCGGAAAACAGATACAGCTTTGCGAAGAAGATTTCATCGTCAAGAAAAAACGGGGAAGAAAGTCTGAAATGGCATAAAATAAAAACGGAGAAATGCCCTTTGTAAAAAGGAAATCATTTCTCCGTCTCTTTTAGTGAACGATGCTATACCCATCGTTGTTCTTCCCGGCAACGCTTGTAGGAATCCTCCAGTATCTTCAGAATATCCGATTCCTTATACAGAGTCTTGCCCTGCACCATGTAATAAGGAACCACCCCGAATGTCCGGTACTCCTGCAATGTGCGCCTGCTTACCCGCAGGACTTTGGAGAGTTCCTCGTCAGTGAGGAAGCGCTCACCGTTAAAGAGGGATTTCGGCATCTTCTCAATCACGGAGAGCATCTTCTCCATTTTTTCCAGCCCTTGAAACATCACGTCGATCCGAGGGTCTTTGTCGTCCAAGAAATGATAGCTCATAATCTGCTTTTTATTAAAGGGTGATAATTCAAATCCAACAATCTCTGTACGTCTTCAGGCTTGTAGAACAGCTTGTTCTTGATACGGCTGAAAGGCAATATCCCTTTGTTGCGATATACCTGTAGTGTCTTCTTGTTGATGCGAAGCACATCGCACACCTCCTGATTATCCAGCCAGTTTTTCAAGCCGAGGTCCTCGGCCGGACGGCATACCCGCGTCATCCGTTCCTCAAAATCACAGAACCGGACACGCAATTCTTCAAAAGTCTGTTTGTCAACACATATTATTTCCATAATCCTTGCTTCATTTTAATTAAACATTTGGCTGATGTCTGAACCTCGCCGGCAATGACTTGCCCTTTTGGTTGAGGAACGCCTCCACTTCGGATGCCTTGTAGTAGGTTCTCCCGTCAATCATGTAATAGGTCACGAGCTTCTTCTGGCGGTAACGCGCCAGCGTGCGTTTGGTGATGCCGAGCAGCCGGCACAGGTCGTAGTTGTCCAAGAGCGTGTCGCCGTCCAGGCATTCCTTCAGCTTGTTCATACGCTCCAATGCCCGCTCTATCCTGTCGAACCGTTCCATGATTTGGGCGAACATCTCGCTGTTTATCTGTAACATGAGTAATCTGTTTTAAGTGTAACTTATCGTTTGCTTACACCTTGTTGCGCAACAGGTTATATCATATTATAAGGCCAACAGCGTACCAATGACACCGATAGACACCAAGAGGAACTGATATAACATTGTATATCAGTGAAATAAAAATCTGAGGCTGTAAAAATGAATAAATGGCGAATCTTGCAAATTGCAAGATTTCCTTGCAGGATGCAATGGACTATCGCGAGGATTTGCGATAAATGAGACGGACAATCCCGTTTTTGAAAGCAACTGTCCTGTAAAGTTTCCAACGATTGACCGGAAGTCGATGCAGGCAGTCCGTACCGTTGCCTGTTGTCAGAGGAAGAATGTAGATGATGATTTCGTCAATGAGGTGGTAGATGGAAAGCCCGTGTAGCAAGTCAAGGCTCTTTGGGTCGGATATTTCTGAGGTAAAGGTAAAGGAGTCCGGTTTCTCGTCCTTTTCACAAATCAAGTCCAGCATGGGATAGCCGGGAAACAGCGTGAAGGTACTCCTCTCGTGCCAGAACGGGAAACCTTGGCTGTCCGTCTTCACCCATTGCAACAACTCTTCATTCGGGTCGGGAAGATAACCGTCCAATGTCACTGCCGTTATGATTTGTATTCTTGCCATACCTGTCCGTCTAAAAAAAGAAGCGTGGTAGCCACGCACTCAGACAGAGTTCCTATGTTTGCAATATATTAGTCAGACAATGACAAAAGCTGCTCGTATTTGATTAGCTTTGTTTTGTCGAACTTAGTAATAATCAAAAACTCACAGCTTATGCAAACGAAGCAAAGGAACAAATTAAATTTCAAAGGGCAAAATATTTATATTGGAATAGACGTCCATAAAAAAAGTTGGTCTGTAACTATTCTCTCGGAAAATAGTGTCCTGAAGAAGTTCAGTCAAACACCCAACCCTAAATTGTTATATGATTTCTTGGCAAGGAATTATCCTGAAGGAAATTATAACTCTGTTTATGAGGCTGGATTCTGTGGCTTTTGGATTCATGATGAACTGATAAAGCTTGGGATAAACAATATAGTTGTCACTCCTGGTGATGTACCAGCGATAGCCAAAGAAAAATTGCACAAGACAGATGCAGTTGATAGTAATAGATTGGCTCGTGCATTACGCTCTGGAGAATTGAATGGCATTTATGTTCCGACTAAAGAAGAGTTAGAGAACCGTTCTTTACTTAGGGTAAGATATGCCTTGGTACGGGATTTGACACGCGAAAAAAACCGTATAAAAGGATTTCTGCATTTCTATGGGATTCAGTTTCCAGAACAATTCAACAGGCACAACACTCATTGGTCTCAAAGATTCATGATGTGGCTTAAATCATTGGATTTTAACACACAAAGTGCCAAGATAGCATTGAATTTCCATATTCAGAAAGCAGAACACATCAGGAGTTTATTGCTTCAAGAGACAAGAGCCATCAGAATGTTGTCACGTACAGATAAATACAAGAAGCAAATAGAATATTTGACATCGGTTCCCGGAATTGGTGAGTTTGTTGGGATGACATTATTGACTGAAATATGTGACATCAAGCGTTTTCGGAATTCCGACCAGTTGGCATCTTTCATTGGTCTGATACCAATGTGTCATTCAAGTGGAGAACATGAGCATGTTGGAGACATAACTGTTCGAAAACATTCCATTTTGCGTTGTTATATCGTGGAATCCGCATGGAAGGCTATCCGAAATGATCCGGCTATGACATTGGCTTATGAAAACCATTTGAAGAAAATGCATCCGTGTAAAGCCATAGTTAAGATTGCCAGAAAATTGATTAACAGAATCTTCTTTGTGTTGAAACATGAACAGAAATATGTGGCATGTATAGTTAAATGAAAAAATCTATAGTAAACAATATAGAAATTAAAGAAACCTCCTACCAGAGCCTGCGGCTTTGAAGTCCGCTTAACGGAGTTTGAGGTTCTTTTCCTACGTAACTGATTGTGGAATTTGCAGCATTCGCTTTGGGAATGTCTGCTGTGAAAAGGCTGTTTATGATAGGAATATAAATAGGTTTTTTAAGCCATATAGACGATGTCAGTAATAAAAAGGGAGGCAGATTACCACCTCCCATGATTGCATTACTGCATATCGTCAAGGAGTTTATTGCTGATAGGTTGCTCCTCAGCAGAGCCTATTTCCTCTTCAACTCCCTAATTGCAAAGGTAAAAAAACTTATCTGAATGAAAAATTATTGCTCTGTTATTTGGATTGCAAATGAAAAGGCTCTGGTAAAGCCTAAAGGAGAACACGCAACACCACGCTATGACAGAGCATAGCATAAGCATTACGCAATCATTCTCCTTTAACGTCAATTTACCAGATTTCTGTCCGAGAAGCTTGCGCTCTTATGTTATATAATCAGCAGAGGGGTTTTCCCTCCACCGGTTTTCTTCTATGTTTCAGACCGGCAAGGCTATACCCTGCCAAATCTTTTGCAAATTTACAAAATTTCAGTCGGATTGAAAAATCATTTCAATATATTCTGTGTCAACACTGTTGCCGGAAATAGATAGAATATCGGGGATTATCTTATCCCGTATTTCTTCATCTTCCGGTACAGTGTTGAAGAGTTTACATTCAACAATCGTGCGGTCTGTTCACGATGCCCGTTGCACGCTTGAAGGGCATTTGCAATGGCTTCCCTCTCGCTGTTTTCGTCTTTCAAAGGCAATATGTCCGGAGTTTTCTCCGTAATCCGAATATCAGTCTGACTGTCTGCGTTCAAGTCCGGCAACTCCAATACAGGGGTTTCCGTAAGCAACACCGCCCGTTTGATCCGGTTCTGCAATTCCCTGACATTGCCCGGCCAACGATAAGAACGAAGTCGGTATATGGCATCTTTTGAAAAGCCTTTTGTCTCTTTCTTAAGTTCTTTGGAAAACCGTTCACGGAAAAATTCCGCCAAAGGCAAAATGTCATCAGCACACTCGGCCAAAGATGGCATCCTGATTTCCATCTCTGCCAGACGGTGGTACAGGTCTTCCCGGAATCGTCCTTCCTTGATGGCCCGTTCCAGATTTTCATTCGTTGCCGCCACAATCCGCACGTCTGCCATCCGCTCCCTGTCGCTGCCGATAGGGGTATAGGTATTCTCCTGCAACACTCTAAGGAGCATGGACTGTATGTCAATAGGCATCGTGCCGATTTCATCCAGGAAGAGCGTACCGCCTTTTGCCATGTCGAAATATCCGTTCTTTGCCGTATCCGCACCGGTGAAGGCGCCTTTCTCGTGTCCGAACAGGAGGGATGCCACAAGTTCGCGTGGCAACGCTCCGCAATTGACCGCTACAAACTTGCCGTCACGTCCGCTGTTCGCGTGAATGCCCTGTGCCACGGACTCCTTGCCGGTACCGTTGGCACCGAGTATCAGCACCGACATATCCGACGGGGCTACTATCCTCGCGTATCTCTCCACCTCAAGTATTTTAGGGCAGGTACGTCTGAACAGGTCTTTCGGTTTCGTGCGGACAGTCGCGAGCGGACGGAATATCTCTTCCGCCAGTTCAAGCAGGTGTTCCCGGTGTACCGGCTTGGGCAGATAGTCTTTTGCCCCCAACTTGATGGCGCGTACCGCATCCGGTATAGACCCGTATTCCGTTGTCACTATGAATGGAATGTCTTTCTTCTCTTTTGTGAGCCACTCTAAAAGCGATATTCCGTCACCTTCAGGCAAGCGCACATCGGACAATATGAAGTCGAACCGATGCTTGCGTATCAATGCACGTGCGGCCGGTTCACGCATGGCGGTCATTACATCGTACCCCGCCTGTTCAAGCCAGTCTTTCTGGCGTTGTGACAAACTTATATTGTCTTCAACTATCAGTACCTTCTGTTTCATCGCTCATTTTCTTTATTTCCTTTTCAGCTTCTGTTATAAGTCCGGAGATGTGTCCTATCAGCAGCTTCACCTGTTCATTGACGGTATTCATATCGCATGCAGAATCGTTTAACGTGGTGCGGAGTTTTACCAGTGGAGCATCGGCCCGTAACAACTCCAACGAGGGCTTTATCTCGTGGGCTATGTCATGGAGCTTTTCAATGTCCCCTGTCTTTATTGCCGATTGCAAGTCTGCCATATTTTGTTCGGACTGGATAATGAAAGTTCTTAGCAGTTCTCTTTTATCAAGCACATCTGCCGTGAACGTGGCAAAATCCGGTGTATGTGACTCTTCCACATCGCGTGACACCACAGAAGAGACCATATCCAACAGTTCTCTCATGGAAAACGGCTTGTGGATGGAGTCCGTGAATCCGCCCTTTATGAATGCCTCTTTTTCTCCTTCTCCTCGTGCAGTCATGGCTACTATCGGAATTGTGTGTGAATTTCCGATGCAGGATTTGCGAAGCAATGCCAGAATTTCAAAACCGTTGGTTTCCGGCATCTGTATGTCGCTTAGCAGCAAGTCGTAATCCTGCCTGCGCATCTCATTGACCAGTTCTTTGGCATTGGAACAGGTGGTACACGATACTCCGTTGCGTTCAAGCATTTCCTTGGCTATTTCCAGTTGTAATGTGTCATTGTCTATAACAAGTACGCGCTGTGGCAATGGCAGACGGTCTTGCGGAACTGCCGACGCTTCACTATTGATTTTCTCATTGGAAACCGCTAACGGCAGGGATACACGAAATGTGCTGCCATGCCCGATTTTACTTTCCACATCAATGCTGCCTCCTAAAAGTTTGACCAATCCTTTTGTGATGGGCAAGCCCAACCCGAAACCTTCGGCATTCGCCTCAGACGACAGGCGTTCAAACGGACGGAAGATACGCGAAACGGTGTCTTGATCCATACCGATTCCCGTATCCTTTATTTCTATATAAAGCATTCCATTTTCATATCGGACATTGAACTGTATCATACCGGCGTTTGTAAACTTCACAGCATTCGTCAGTAGATTGTCTATAATTTGAGAGATACGATCCATGTCACCGCACAGTACGACATCCGTATTTTGGGAATCATGGTGGAATATGATTCCCTTATTATTGGCAATATGTGAAAATCCGGTCACAATACGTTCCAACAGATCATTAAGGTTGAACGGTACATTGTTGCAGGTTTCCTTGGACTCGTTCAGGCGGTACACGTCCAGCAGATTGTTCAGCAGGTGCAGGATATGTTTGCACTCCGTTTCGATATTTTCCAAATGGTGATTCCTGCGTTTCCTGTCCCGGGTATCTTTTGCCAGTTCGACATATCCGTAAATGATGTTCAGGGGGCCGCGTATGTCATGCGAGATAGTAAGTATGACGTTTTTACGCGTTTCCAGCAGTTCATTATTCCGGTCAATGACACCCTCCATCTTTTTCCTGAGCAGTGAATCCCGTTTCAGATGTTTCTGGATAATCAGGTACGAGAACACCAGCAGGAGGATGGCGGCGATGATCAGCCCGGTGATGATGGAGGTGGAGCGTTGGTGCGCTTGGGCTATCTGCTCTTCCCTGTCCCGGAAGGCGGCTTGTGCATGGTCGCTGATGTTACCGAGCAGGGCGAACAGTTTGCGGTTCAGTTCCCTGTTGCGGATGCGCAGGCTGTCGGTGTAATTCTCCATGTTGCGTATCCGCTCCGCTTGCAGGGCGATAAGCTGTTCGTTCAGCGAGCGGAGCTTGTCGGACGAGGCGGGCACTTGCACCGTTTCCTTGCCGCCGAACCATCCGGCTATGCCTTTCTTCTTCTGCACGACGGTACGGGTCTGTGTCGCTTGCCTTGCAGCTTCTGGCAGATGGTTCACCAGCAGGCTGTCGGCTTTGTCCTGCCGGTGGAACACCTGCATGATTTGGTGCAGGTGTGTCTCCTTGTCCGCCAACAACTGTTGCAGGGTATCTATCTGCGACAGACCGAATATGTAGCTATGGTTCGTTTGCAGCATTTGCAGCAGGCTGTCCACCCTCAGCCGTCTCGTTTGGTAGGCATGGTAGTCCTCATCCTCCCAAGCGATGACGCTCTCGCCCAATGAGGCGAGTACCGTGATGTTGCGGTGTATCTCGGATATGTCACGGCGTGCCTGTCTGATTTCGTAGGTGTCGGCCTCGATTTTCCGAAGGCGTGCGTGTTCATGGAAAAGAATAGCGGCCATGCTGATGATGACCGCCATTAACATCATATAGCCGAAGAGGATTTTAGCTTGCAGGGGTATGTTTCTGTTCATATATAACAAGGTCATATTAAACATCTGTATCGTAAATCCTCTTTTGCAGCAGGTCTATAAAGTTCATGGCATCCATAGGGGTGGAGCGAGAGAGGTCGAACGAGAGTATCATAGCCTGCAGGCTGTTGTCATACGAACTTTTGCTGCCCTTGCGGTCTTGCCCGCCCTCCGTTTTTTCGGGGATGGAGACCAACGCCTCCGCTTCGCTGCCGTCTATGCCGGAAAAGACGAAAGAACCGTCGTCCTGCCGGTCGATTTTCCCTCCGGCGGCTATTATCTGTTCCATCACTTTCCCTACATGGCTTTCCGGGAATCCTGTGGTCAGCACAAAATTTCCGCCTTTACGCTGCCGGTGCATGACACGGTAGCCTGTGGCGCGTGCCAAGGCGAAAGCCCCGCAACCGTAGGCGGAGAAAAACTTGCCCGACCGGGTCACGAGGAAACGGCTGTCGCCGAGTTCCTGCTGTTGTTGTATCAATTCGCGTTCTGTCATACAGTCCTCCTCAGTTCTTTGATTTCATTACAAATCTCCTCTTTTTTGCATTCAATCTGTCTGTACCGTTTTTTCAACACGACTTTCTCCAAGTGTCCGGCAAAATAGATGACCTGCCACCATTCCTTACCGATACGGCTCATGACCTTGCACCGCAGGTTGTAGGAGGAAAAATGCCGCATCATTCCCAAATAGGAGTTTATCGTACTGACAAACTCCTCCCCGTGGGTTTTCACGTAATCGGGCGAGCCTGCCGCCAAGCGGTTCAGGCGGTCGATGGCATCGTAGCAGAAGCCGACTGTGCGGTTGCTCAGGTATTTCCGCCCCGGAAGTATCATCCCTCCGATAAACAGGACACCTTTCGTGTAATGTTGCAGATAGATCTTGCGCGGGTGCAACGACAGCCCGTGTTCGGAGAGCCAGCCGGCAATTTTCGCTTTCACCTCTATCAGGTGCTCTTTCGAGGGATGGACAAGCACCATGTCGTCCACATACCTGCCGTAGTGCTTCACGCCCCATTCTTCGCTGATGAGATGGTCCAGTCCGTCCAGGAAGTTAAGGGCGAGCAACTGGCTTGTCAGGTTGCCGATAGGCAGTCCGCACGAGCCGTCGGAATGGAACAGGCTCTTGTCTTTGGGCAATCCGCGCCAGCTTTGGGGAGGCGTCTTGCGGATGCAGTTCTTTTCCGGACGGTTGAATATAGTCTCACGGAGCAGATAGAGCAGTATCGCCAGGTCGTTTCCCCCGTAGCGTTCGTGCAAGAGTTCTTCGGTCAGGTCATACAGCCGCCTCTTCGATATTTTCATGAAGAACGAACGGATGTCTATTTTCAGGATGTAGCACTCTTTCGTGTAGTTTTCCGAACAGAGCCGGATATGTTCCGCCACATGTTCGATGCCATAGAGCGTACCTTTTCCCTTGCGGGTGCTGTAGCTGTCATTGATGAACTTCTCTTCCAAAAGCGGAACGAGCCTGCGGGCTATGAGGTGGTGTACCACACGGTCGCGGAAGTCTGCAGCGAAAATCTCCCGTTTCACGGGTTTGTTGATAATGAAAGCGATGGAACGCGAAGGGCGGTATGTGCCGGCATTGATTTCCCGCCACAGTTCCACACACCTGCGTTCGTAATCGCTCTCGAAGGCAAGGGCATTACAGGTATTGCGTTTCTTTTTACGGCACTCGAAATACGCCTCGAAAACATCCTCCAACGGAATGCCTCCGAGTTCCTCATCCGTGAAAAGACTTTGTTGTAACTCCATATCGCAATACCATTTTGTTTATCGTAAAGTTTTTATTGAAAAGGCCAAGACCGGACGCACGTAGCTATTTCTGTTGTTCTTATTGTTGTTGTTCACGTTGCCGTTGTTCACATTCACATAAAGAGCGTTGTTCGCCGGATTGTTGTAGTTCTCCGAGGAGGACCAGTAAATGTTGTCTGTTTTTGTCTTTGCGAGCCTCCCTGCACGAGGAAAGCCTGCCGACAACCCTTTTTCAATAATAAACAGTTCGCTTCGGGAAGCCTTGACCGCCCGAATCCCGACTGATAAATCATTGCCTTTTATCTTCCTGTTTCTTCATTCCGCGTTCGTTATATTGTTTCCAGCTCGTAGCCTGCTTGCCTATCTTCTCCAACAGCAGCCCGAACGAGGCGTATTTGCGCTCGGTAATGACCTTCTGCTCCACACATACGCGGAAAAGCATCTGCAACATGCGGTAACGGTCGAGAAATTCGGTCAATACGCCCACTTTTTCATAGCTGCTGTTCGCCTTGTAAATCAGAGAAAGCATATCCAAAGTCAAATCCACCATACGGCTGCCCATACTGTAGCGGAAGAAGCGCGGAAAATCCTGCGTCAGGATCAACAGGTTGTTCAACAACCGGTAAGTGTCGCGGTATAGGGGTAATTCTTCGGATAATGCCATAACTCGATTTTTCAAAAATTTTTCCGACCCGCTTCGCGGGTATTCCATCTTTTAAATGAGCGGCTACGCCGCAAATAGATAAATAGATTGAATAGGTAAATAGGTCAGAAAGCCATGACCGGACGCACGTAGCTATAACTGAAGTCCTTAATGCTGTCGCGCACGTCGCCGTAGTACACATCCACACAAAGAGCGTAGCGCGCCGGAAAGTCGTAGTCCTCCGAGGAGGACCAGTACCAATCGGACTTTAAGCCTGATACCACTGTCTTGCCGTCAAACAAAGAAGTACGGTTTTGATAAACATTCCACATCTGACCGATAGAAGGAAGAAACCAACCGCTGCTATTGGCAGGGGACGGGACTTTGCTCGCATAATCCACAACGGCATAGTAGGTGGCAGGATAACCGGAATCTTCGGCGGCATTCAAGTTGCCCGTACCTCCGGCAGCGGCGATGATTTTCTGTGTCCAGGCGTAGCCGCTCCAGTCGATGTCAGGTGTAGAGTAATTGTTCTGTTTGTTTCCGCTTCCATCCGTGGGGCAGCAACCCAACTCGGTTCCGTAAACGCCCCACTGACAATAACCGTTTGTGGCATCCTGCAAGGCAATGGCATAGCCGTGGCACTTCTGCTGACCGATACCGGTGGCGGAGTAATCGGAGGCATCGTTTTCGTGATGACCGGCATGGAACACGATGGCGATAACGCTTGCTTTCTGTTCTTCGGTCAAAGTTTCGTCTTTGCCTACAATATTGCCGTCGGCAAGGAGGTAGTCCCCTACTTGCAAATTGTGATCTTTGTCAATCGTCGGTGCTCCGTCCACCTTATAGGTCTTGTATGAGCTTACGCTGATATTGTTCGGGGTGATGAAAAACTCCTTCTTGCCGTCGGCATAGCTGCCGGTGAGGGTTACGGTATTGCCTTGTCCGGGACGGACGAAGTAGCAGTATGTGCCGTCCGTATTGCGGCAGGGCTTGGCCTCTCCACTGAAATCGGCTGTAGTAGCAATCACATAGTCGGGAATGGAGGTGTCGGTGAACTTATACACCGTCTTGGGCATTTCGACTACGGCGAGTGCCATGCGGTGGGTCATGGAGAATGAGAGCGAGAGCTTGCCGTCGGCTTTGCTTCCCGAGCCCGTGGCGGTCATGAGGTCGGAGGCTGTGTAGCCTTGCGTGTAGTCGCTCTGATCAGCTTCCGGCTGCCAGTCATTGATAAGCGTGGCGAAGAAATCGCCATCGCTCGTGGTGTCGGTGGCATTTACCTTGCCCGCCATCTTCGCTGTCTCTTGATAGGGATAGTAGAGGAAATACTTCTCGCCCGCCATTCCGCCGGCAAGGGTTACGCCCGCTTCGGGTTGCCAGGTAAGACTGCCGTTCGTGCCTGCTGTGGCGGTGAGTTTCACATTGTCATAGACTATCGCCCCATTGCGCACAAGGTAGAGTCCGCAGGCGTCACTGGCGGTAAACTCGGTACGGTAACCGTCCTCGGTAGCACGGGTAGCGGCTTTCTGCGAGCCGTCAGCCGAAGTTGTCAGGGCATAGCCGCCGTCGGTGATGGTGATGGCGAGCGGTGCGGCATTGTCAGCACCGGGCAGGGGAAGCTCCTCCTGCGTGCAGCCGGTCAGCAGCAGTGCCGCCGCCCAAAGGGTATGTAGGATATTTCGTTTCATTGTCACACTTTTTATTTTAACTTTACGTTACTTGTTTTTATCTTCCTTGCGGGGCAAAGACTGCAAGCGGCCGTTGCCACAATTCCGTTTGTAAATCCGACCCGCTTCGCGGGTATTCAGCCTTTATCAACGAGCGGCTACGCCGCATAATAGATAAATAGGCTGAATAGGTAAATAGGTCAGAAAGCCAAGACCGAACGCACGTAACTAAATCTGTCGCGCTTATTGCTGAAGAGCACGCGGCCGTTGCGCACATCCACACAAAGAGCGTAGTCCGCCGGAACGTAGTAGAACTCCGAGGAGGACCAGTACCAGTCAGACTTTAAGCCTGATACCACTGTCTTGCCTTCAAACAAAGAAGCGCGGTTTTGATAAACATTCCACATCTGGCCGATGGAGGGCAAAAACCAGCCGGTGCTGTTGGCAGGGGACGGGACTTTGTGCGCATAATCCACAACGGCATAGTAGGTGGCAGGATAACCGGAATCTTCGGTGGCATTCAACTTGTCCTTGCCGCCGGCAGCGGTGATGATTTTCTGTGTCCAGGCGTAGCCGCTCCAGTCGATGTCAGGTGCAGAGTAATTGTTCTGTTTTTTTCCGCTTCCATCCGTGGGGCAGCAACCCAACTCGGTTCCGTAAACGCCCCACT
>ERZ827363.723-NODE-723-length-35145-cov-14.478341_pt1 | contig 35145 bp, 36 predicted proteins | sample MGYA00519776_ERZ827363 | MGnify/ENA primary metagenome ERZ827363 (study PRJEB31778, sample SAMEA3449288) | human gut metagenome | biome: human gut; feature: human-associated habitat; material: faeces | place: United Kingdom | collected 2010/2012 ... | reverse complement strand
CCAGTCGAAAGTGTCCTCCGTGATCTGCGTCAGACCGATAGCTCCGGCATTGGAAACGGCGTCGGGCCGGAAGCTGCTCTCCGTCCGGATCAAGCCGTAGAGAAGCGCCTCGCCCACCCCGTATTCCTCTGCATAAGCAGAAACGTATTCCTGATACTTCAAGGGGTACTGCGCCCCGATGACCAGCCGGTAGCCGCCCCAGATCACCAGCAGAAAAACGAGAAACCCTCCCGCCGCTAGCAGGATGGACTGCCACTGGGAGTCTTTTTTCTCCATGCTCCGGACCAGCTGCTCCCCCTGGGAGAAAAGCTGCTCCGGTGTGCCGTTGTTCCGGAGGATATAGTCGCACCGCTTCCGGTAGTAGCCGTCCGGGTGCTGGGCGGAAATCCGGGCGGATGCTGCCTCTTTGGTCAGCTTGTCCCGCTTGATGATCCGCTCCCGCCGGAGGTCTTCCTCCGCAAGGACAGCCACCGTCTTATCGCAGAGCTTGTCTGCCCCGCTTTCAAATAACGTCGGCGCATCCAGCAAAATGTACCGCCGCCCGCTTTCCGTTAATTTTTGGATCTCTCCTTCGATCCGGGAAACGATGATGGGATAAAGGGTGCCGTCCAGCTTTTGAAGCTCCGCCGGATCGGAAAAGACCCGGGCGCCCAAGGCTTTCCGGTCAAGGCTCCCATCGGGAAGCAGGATCTCCTCCCCGAAAAGCTCCGAAAGTCTCAATAACACCTCCGGCTCCGACGTCACCGTCCGGGCCAGCTGATCCGCATTGATCACGGCGTACCCGTGCTTTTCAAAGGCTTCGGAAACGGTGGTCTTCCCCGCTCCCGTCTGACCGGTCAGCCCAACGACCAGAGATTTTCGTTCCGTCATCGGCTCTCTCCTTTCTGCAGGGGCAGCTCCATCTGGAAGGTTTTCTCCTTCATCCCCATTTTTTCGTAAAACCGCAGGGCAGCTTCATTGAAGCTCCAGACCTGCAGCTCCAGAGAAACCGCTCCCCGTTTCAGAGCCTGCTCCTTCGCCGCTGTGAACAGCGCCGTACCGATGCCCTGCCCCCGGAAGCGCTCTCCTACGGAAAGCTCCTCCAAAAAGGCGTAGAGCCGGGGCTTTAAGAGAGGGTTTGGGGGCTGCCGGAGAGTGAGGAGCGCCATTCCTGCCAGCTCCCCCTCCTCCTCCGCTACCAGCAGGATTGAATCCGGGCGGTAAAGCGTATCCGAAATTTCCTTCCGGAACTGCTCCGGGTCAAATTCCATGTATACGTCCGGCCTCGCTTCCCGGTGCAGCTCGTGGACTTCGGCGGTCAGGCGGGAAAGCCCCTCCCGATCCGCTAAGGTTGCACTGCGGATCTTCATAGCTCGATCACCTGAAACCCTGCCGCCCGCAGAAGGCGGTTATAGACCGCCAGCCCCACGCCGTCCTTTTCCGGCATGGGAACATAAACGGTGGCAGCGCCCTTTTCGTCGCACTCTCTCAACCGGTCAAAGAGCGCTCTTGCCTGGGAAAGCCCGTCTCCCCGCCTGCCGAAGGGCAGCGTGGGAACCGAAAGCACCCCTTCCTCCCCTTCAAACGTCATGGCCCAGACGCCTTCCCCGCTGTGAGCGTTGACGTAGGAGGCGAAAGCGCCGGCGTCCCCGTCCAGGATGATGACGTTGGCCTTCGGGGAATAGTGCTTATACTTCATTCCCGGCGACAGGGCCTTCTGTCCTTCCGCCAGCTTGTGGAGCACCCCGTCGTCTACCTCTACCCGGCAGTATCCGGAGAGCATCTCCACGGTGATCCCGCCGGGCCGCAGCAACCGTACGGAATCCTCTCCTACGGAGATCACGGTGGATTCGACCCCTACGGCACACTCGCCGCCGTCCAAAATCAGGGGGATCCGCCCCTTCATGTCCTGATAAACGTGCTCCGCCCGGGTGGGGCTGGGAAGCCCCGAAAGGTTGGCGCTGGGCGCCGCCAAAGGCAGCCCGCTCTCCCGGATGAGCCTTGCTGCCACCGGGTGGGAGGGCATCCGGACGGCGACGGTGTCCATGCCGCCGGTAGTGGCGTCGGGCACCTGCTCCGCTTTTTTGAAGATCATGGTCAGCGGCCCCGGCCAGAACGCCTCCGCTAAGGTATACGCCAGCTTCGGCCGGTAAGCGGTCAAAGGCTCCAGCATGGAAAGCTCCGCAATGTGGACGATCAGGGGGTTATCCGAAGGACGGCCCTTGGCGGCATAGATCTTTTCCGCCGCCTTGGGATTCAGAGCGTCCGCTGCAAGGCCGTACACCGTTTCGGTGGGGATCCCCACCAGCTCCCCCGCCTGCAGCAAAGACGCCGCCAGAGCGATCCCCGCTTCGTCGGGGGGCAGTAGTTTCGTTTCGTAGGTTTCTTCCATTTTCACTCATTCCTCGCCTTGCGCCGCCAAAAGCTCCGCCTGTCTTGCGGTGATCAGGGCATCGATCATCTCGTCCATATTCCCGTTCAGGAAGGATTCCAGACTGTAAAGCGACAGCCCGATCCGATGGTCGGTGACCCGCCCCTGGGGGTAGTTGTACGTCCGGATCCGCTCGGAGCGGTCGCCGGTGCCCACCTGACTTTTCCGCTGGGCGGCAATGGCGGCGTTCTGCTCCTGCACCTTTGCATCATAAAGCCGGGAGCGCAGAACCTTCATGGCTTTTTCCTTATTCTTGATCTGGCTCCGCTCGTCCTGGCACTCCACCACCACGCCGGTGGGAAGGTGGGTGATGCGGATGGCGGACTCGGTCTTATTGATGTGCTGGCCGCCTGCCCCGCTGGAGCGGAAGGTGTCGATCTGCAGGTCGGTGGGGTTGATCTCGAACTCCACCTCTTCCGCCTCCGGCAGCACCGCTACCGTCACCGTGGAGGTGTGGATCCGCCCTTGGGTCTCCGTTTCCGGAACCCGCTGCACCCGGTGGACGCCGCTTTCGTATTTTAAGCGGGAGTACGCCCCGTCGCCGCTGATGGAAACAGAAATTTCCTTATATCCCCCCAGCTCCGTGGGATTTGCGTATACCACTTCCGTTTTCCAGCCCCTCGCTTCGGCGTACATGGAATACATCCGGTAAAGGCTGTTGACGAAGAGGGCTGCTTCCTCGCCGCCGGCGCCGCCCCGGATCTCCAGGATGACGTTTTTGTCGTCATTGGGGTCCCTGGGAAGCAGCAGGATCTTGATCTCCTCGGAAAGCTCCTCCATCTTTGCCTTGGAGGACGCATACTCCTCCTCCAGCATCTCTTTGAATTCCCGATCCAGCCCGCCGCCGTCTAAAAGGCTCTTCGCCTCCTCGAAGTCCGCCGCCGTCTTTTTGTAGACCCGGAACTTCTCGACGATGGGGGTCAGGCTTTTATACTCTTTCATCAGATCCCGGTAAGCGTTCTGGTCGGACACCACGTCCGGATCCATCAGCCGCCGGTTCACTTCTTCGTAACGCTCTTCGATGAGCTGCAGTTTCTCAAACATCGTTTTTCCTTCCTTCCGTTTTTTTAGCCGGAAGGAGCCTAATCCTCGCCTTTAGATTCCACCCGCTTGACGCTTTTTTCCGCTTTGGAGCGGGGGACCATCAGTTCCCGCCCGCAGCCTAAGCACCGCAGCCTGAAATCTGCGCCGATCCGCAGTACAGCAAACCGGTTTTCCCCGCAGGGATGCTGCTTTTTCATTACGAGAACGTCGCCCACTGCAATATCCACGCCGCTTCCTCCTTTATTTTTTCACCGCCAGCACATATCCCCACCCCTCCGGTTCTCCCAAGGGGCAGCTTGGGTTGGCGCAATTAAAAAGTGCAAAAAATGTGTCCGCGATCTCTCTTCCGGAGCAGTGTTCGTACATTCGGAAGCCCCGCTCCGACAAAAGCCCCATCCGTTCCCATTCCGTGTATCCTTCAAAGAGCGCTCCGGGTCGCTTTTCCCGATAATCGAAGGCCAGGCTGCTCCCTTCCGGAAGCTGCCCCAGCAAAGCGAGGAGGTTCTCAAACTCCCCCTTCGGGATCCTCGGAGAGACGCCCATCAGGCTGCAGAAAACCGGTTCTTTCCCGACGATCGGCTGCCGGGAAAGATACGTCCAGCCGCCGTCTACCCGTACCGCCGGAATGCAGCGGAAGTTTGACGGCTCCCGGATCCCCGCCCGTTCAAAGCGGCTGCGGCGATCTTTTAACCGCTGCGGCTCGTCGGCTCCGAAGAAAGAGAACCCCTTCGCCCATGCCGGCTGCCGGTAGGGGAAGGTCTCGTATCCCAGCCCGAGGATCAGAACCCGCTTCGTTTGAAGCTTTCCTGCCGTTTCCAGCGCCCGCTCTAAAAAGGCGGCGCCGCCCAATACTGCCGGCGCAAGCCTTTGATTGACCGCCGCTTCTGTGCTTCTGAAAGAGTCTGACGGCAGCCGGAGCTGCCTTGCAAGCCGCCTTTCCCAGACGGCAAGTTCCTCCGGCGAAAACAGCCGCAGCGCGATCGGGTCATCGATCACCCGGACGGCGTGATTTTTCTCATGGAGCGCCCGGATCAGCAATTCGGAATATGTCACTCTTATCTCCCCCCTCTTATTCTTTACCACAGTTTCAAAGAAAGGAAAAGACTTGAAAAATCCCCTGTTTTGTGGTATAATAGAGGAAGAAAAGAGCTTCAGAATTTACAATTCCGTCACATTTCGTGGCGGGATTTTTTGTTGCGGCAATCGGATCCTTTATGCAATCATGCGTATCGGCATGTCCGCGGTCCTGTTTATTTCGAAAAACCTTCTGGCACTTTTTTAGAATTAGCCGACCCATACATGTTTACATAAAGCGTCTTGTATGCCTCTCCGGAAGGCAATGTGCTTTCGTATACGTCGATCATTCCGTTAATACCCTCGGCAGCTGTGGAATACAGTCTTTGCCAGGTCAGTTTTTCGCGCGAAGAGGTTTTCAGCTCTTCCAAATAAGCGTAGGAACCTTCTACTCCCCTTGTGTAAATGGGTTTGTTTGCAACCAGCCCATATTCCGGATCGTCAAGGTTCTCTTTCTCTGCATCAACATTTTGACTTACGATCTTCTCCATATGTGAATACATATCTACCATATGTTTCAGTGCAGCCATATTCTCGGCCGATTCAAGAGAAAAATCGGGATTGTTCATATTGAGCGTAACAAATGCCCATGCTTTCTGTGCGACCTCTTTGCTTGGGATCAGATCCCCGTAATTTGCTTGAAGGCTGGCGATAACAAGATCGTCCGGACTTTGAGTCACAACTTTCCTCAGCCAGACATTTGAATAGGTTGCCAGAATGTCATCATACTTTTTGGCATCGCTTGTATCCAGGTCAACACCATAAATTTTGCTCAGGGAAGTGACGATCTTTCCAGCCTGAACCCTTCCCCCCGGAAAAATCGCCTGAACCACTTCCGGTTTATAGCTTTGATAGGCCAAATCGACCTTCTCTGAATGTGTCGGCAGTTTCTTCTTAAAACCATCAAAGAACTTCATGATCCATCCTCCTTTGTTTCAGCATCAACTGACCTTTTTCTCCAATGCAGCGGATCTTGCTGCAAAAGCCGTTGAGGTTATTATACCACCCCTCCGCCGGAAAAGCAAACCCACCTTCAAGGATTCACAGTTTTTTCATGGAATGAACCGCCGGATCCCGGACATACTTCGGATAAGACCACCCGAAAGGAGTTTTTCCATGAAGATCACCGCCCGCTTTCCCACCGTGGATGACGCCGAAAACTGCGCCCGCCGCTTAAAGCACAGCGGTATTTCCGTCAACGCCATCCGGATCCGCTTCCCGGCTTCCCCGGAAACGCCTCCCCTCGAGCCGCTCCCCGTAAACCTTTCCAGCGGCGATACTCCCGGCAGCATGAGCACGGTAAACCAGATTGCCAATGCTCCTGCCTCCGCCCTGTTTGCCCTGGAATTGGGGCCAATAAAAGAACCGGGCAACGCCCCCAAAAGCTGCGCCATGGACGTAGACGTGGACGCCCTTTATCAAAAAGAGACCGAATCCATCCTCCTGAACGAACACGGCGAACACATCCGGACCTGGGGATAAAAAACGGACGGCCCCGCCTTTTGCGGCGAGCCGTCCGTTTTTTCACGAATAGAGCGCCTGCCCGTCGGGCATGGCCTCTCTTTTTTTCATCAACCGGTTGAAGACCAGCAAAAAGACCGTGGTGGAGGTGACCCCCGCCACTGCGTCGCAGATGGGCTCGGCGAAAAAGGCCGCCTCCGCCCCCCAGAAAATGGGCAGTACCAGCGTTAAAGCAATCATCAGGAGCTTCCGGAACAGTGAAAGCGACACCGCCACCTTTGCTACTCCCAGCGCCGTCATGCCGTCCACGAAGGTGTACTGGAACGCCATAGGGATGATGCACGCCGTCATAACCCGGATTCCCCAGACTGACAGTTTCAGGTACCGGTCGTCGCTCGAGAAGATCTTCACGAACTGCCCCGGGATCAGTTGGGACAGCACCAACATGATTGCCGCAAACAGCACCGCCATCAGAAGGACATGCTTCTCCCCCTTGCGGATCCGATCCACCTGCTTTGCCCCATAGTTGAAGCTCAGCACCGGCTGGGTACCGCCGGTCAGCCCCGCCATGGGCATGGTGATCAGCTGCATGTAGCTCTGAACGATGGTCGCACAGGTCACCAGCATATCCCCATGCTCTGCCCCGCCGTATTTCTGCAAAGAGCTATTGAGGGCGATGATAACGATGCTGTCCGTAGCAAGGATCAGAAACGGCGAAAGCCCGAAGGACAGCACCCGCTTGATGATCCGCCGATCATACCCGCCGAAGGTGATCTGCACCTTCACTTTTTTGGAAAGCAGCACCGACACCACGAACGTTGCAGACACCGCCTGAGAAAGCACCGTAGCCGCCGCAGCTCCCGCCACCCCCATATTGAGGGAAAAAATGAAAATGGGATCTAAGACGATGTTCATCACTGCCCCCAGGACCACCGTGATCATCCCCAAGGTTGAATATCCCTGACAGATGATGAACTGGTTAAGCCCCGCCGCCAAAATTGAAAATACCGTCCCGCAAACGATGATGGTAAGGTAGCTTTCCGCATAGGGAAGCGTCACCTCGCTGGCGCCGAAGGTCAGAAGCAGCGGCCGCCGCAAAGCGAAAAATGCCCCCGTCAGCACCGCCGCCAGTCCCAAAAGCAGAACCACGCAGTTGGCCAAGATCTGCTCGGCGCCTTTTTTGTTCCCTTCCCCCATCCGGATGGCTACCAGAGGCGCACCGCCCAAGCCGATCCATGCCGCAAAGGAAGAGATGAGCGTTACTACGGGCCCGCAGACCCCGGCGCCTGCCAGAGCGATCCCGCCGACCTCCGGAATGTTGCCGATATAGATCCGGTCCACGATGCCGTAAAGCACATTGATGAACTGCGCCAGCATGGAAGGGACCGCCAGCTTCCACACCAGTTTGGCTACCGGATCCTTTCCCAAATCGTTTCCTTTTCCCACTGAAATTCTCCTTTTTCTGACATTCAAATGCCATTATACTCCCTTTTTTCTCCCGGCGCAAGAGCGAAAAGTTCGGAAATACAAAGAGAAACATTTTCCAAAATGCAAACGGCCGGAGGACAGATCTTTTTCTCTGTCCTCCGGCAAAATCCACTTTTTCAGCGCACCTTCTGTGCAAACAGCTGCGCCCAGTAGAGACACCCGTCTTTCTCATAATAGGAAACGCCCATGTAACCGTATTTCGGGTTCAGGATATTCGCCCGATGGCCGGGGGAATTCATCCACCCCTCCACCACCGCTTCCGGCGTAAAGTAGTTCATGGCGATGTTCTCGCCGATGGCGCCGGAAACGTTGGGATAATCGTCAAAGGCGGTGCTCCAGGCGCTCCCGTCGGGGCGGGTGTGGTCAAAATTCACAACGCATTCCTTCGCACGGATGGCAGTGATTGCCTGCAGCGTGTCCGACGGAGCCAGAGAGGAGACCCCTGCTTCCTTCCGGGCGGCATTGACCAACTCCAGCACCCGTGCCGACCAGGCGGAAGGATCCGGCGTCTCGGTGTTCAGGGTGCCGTCTGCATTAAAGACGTAAAAGTCGTCGTCGATGTAAACGCCGCCGGTGAGCATCCGACCGTTGGAGTCGAGAAAATAGGTCTTTTCCCCAAGAGTCAGCCACCCCGTGGTCATGACGCCGTCTTTTTTCAGATAGTACCAGCGGTCCCCGTCCAGAACCCAGCCGGTCTTCATTGCTCCGCTGGAAGAAAGGTAATACCAACTTTTTCCCACCTTCTGCCAGCCGGTGCGCATGGCTCCGGAGGCGGCGCAGTAGTACCAAACCCCATTGACCTTCACCCAACCGGTCTGCATCTTCCCGTAGGAATTAAAATAGTACCAGCTGCCGTTTATTTTCTGCCAGCCGGTGAGGAGGACGCCCTCCTGCCGGTAGCTCCACTGCCCTGCCGCATTTTTCTCCCATGCAGCGGAAACCGGAAGTGCCCCGCCGATGGCTACAGCGCCTGCAAAAAAGAAAGCCAGCGCCTTTTTCAAAAGTTTCTTCATCCCGTCTCTCCTTTTAAAAAACCAGCTGCACCAGCAACATATAAACGATCGTTCCCACTCCGATGGAAAGGAGCATATTCTTCTTCCAGAGATGCAGCCCCGCCACCGACAGGGTGCCCAACAGCTCCGGAATCCCGTGGGAACCCGTTGTCAGGGAGACCCCCTTGAAGCAGTAAATCACCAAGAGCCCGATCACCGCATAGGGCAGCACTTTTCCCAAGTACTGAACGTATTTGGGCGTGGGCTTGCTGCCGGGAAAAATCAGGAACGGCAGGAACCGGGTGGTCATGGTTCCCAAAACCACCGCTCCTATCGTCAGAAGCATTTGTACGGTCGTCATGCCTTTTTTCCTCCTTTGGGCGCCGGTTCCAGCTTTTTCCTGAGAAGGGTGAGGGAAAGAAGGATCAGCGCCATAGCTGGGAGGATGAAATTGTCCGCCCCGAAAACGATCAGGCAGAGAAGCGTCGCCCCCAGCCCGATGAGGGCCGGCCGGTGATCCTTCGCTTCCATCCACTGGTTCAGGTAAATAACCACAAAAAGGGCGGTCATGGCAAAATCGATGCCGGTGGTATCAAAGGGCAGGAACGCCCCGGCAATACTTCCCAGCAGCGCTCCGCCTACCCAGTAAAGGTAGTTGAGAATTGTGATGAAAAGCTGGAACCACCCCTTGTCCACACCCTCCGGCGGCTCCACGGAGCAGTTGATGGAAAAGGTCTCATCGCACATTCCGAAAATCAGGAAAAACTTCTTCCACCCGGTTCCCCGGTATTTATCAAGCATTGAAATGCCGTAGAAGAGATGCCTTGCATTGACCATCAAGGTCAGAAAAAAAGCATAGGCCGGGTGAAACGACCCGGCCAGAAGCCCCACCGCCACAAACTCCATGGAGCCTGCAAAGATGGTGCTGCTCATCAAAAGAGTCCACGGCCATGCAAAGCCTTTGCTGTGGACCAGAATGCCGTATGCCATGCCCAGGAATAGAAACCCCGCAAGAATGGGAAGGGTATGAGGAAACGCCGCCTTCAACGCCTTGCCGGGTTCACTTTTCACGTTTTCCAACCTTCTCCGTAAACTCCACGGGGATGGAGGTGGTGCGTTTCTCCACCCCGAGCACCACCAAAGACTCCACCGAGCTGATGATGGGATTGGCGGTCAGGTTGTCGATGATAAAGTCCCGGTAGGACTGGGTGTCCTTCGCAACAATCTTCAGAAGGAAATCGTGGCTGCCGGTCAGGGTGTAGCATTCCTGAATCTGGGGGTAGTTGTTCACGTCCTCCATGAAAAGCTGGATGCTGTCCCGGTTCATGGGAGTCAGGTTCACCAGCACGAAGGCCAGCGTCTCCATCCCCAGCTTCTTTTCATCAATGATAGTCGTAAACTGCTTGATGACGCCGGATTCCCGCAGGTTTTTCGTCCGGGTCAGGCAGGCAGAGGGGGAAAGTCCGATTTTTTTGGAAAGCTCCAGATTGGAGATCGATGCGTCGGCTTGCAGCTCCCGCAGGATCGCCTTATCGCTGTTATCCAATGAGATCATAGAAGAGCCTCTCTTTCAACAGATTGTTCCATCCATTTGTAATTATACAGGATAGGATTTGAAAATGCAACGGGAAAACCGCACATAATTACAGCATTCTTTTCCCTGTTTCTGTCGAAAGGCTGATTTTTCCAAATTTTTAGCAAGTTGGGAGCGAAAGCTCCTTTCCGACGGGAATTTCAAGTTGCTTTCCCTGCCAGAAAAGCACTCCGCCGGAAGCGTTAGACTTCACCCGCAGCGTCGTTTCGTCGCAGCGCACCGTGACCTTGCCGCCCTGAACCGGAACCGTGCCCTCCATCCACCGGAGCCCGCCCAGCTGCGGGGAAACGGTGTAGCCGTCCGCCCTTGCGTCCACTCCTAAGAAATATTTTCCCAGGAGATAGATGGGGCTTGCTCCCCATGCGTGGCAAAGGCTCTTTGCAAACTTCCTGTCATACATATTGTAGTGCTCCGCGCCCGTTTCTCTGGGGTCAAAGGACTCCCAGATGCTGGTGGCGCCCAGCCGGATCATTTCACCCCAGTATCCGTCCATCTCTTTCAGGACGCGGGGAAGCTCGCCCATTTCGCACCACGCTTCCATTTCATAGAACTTGAAATAAGGCGTGGTGATGGGAGGAACCTCGTCGTTTAGAAGAACATTTTTGAGGATCTTCTCCCGGCGGCCGTCCTTGTCAAAGCCGTACCGCAGGGCAAACAGATTGCTGTGCCGGGAAACGAACCGCCGTCCCGTCCGGAAGGAGTCGATGTAGCAGCCCTTTTCCTCGTCCCAGTAAAGCTCCTCCACCTTTTTCCGAAGAGCCGCAGCCCGTTCCGTATACCGGCTGCCGTCCTCTCCCAGCAGTGCGGCGCACTCCGCCATAACTTCCAAGCTCCGCACCATCAGAATCTGCTCGGCGCAGTTTCCTTCCTTCAGATCCAGCTTGCCCCAGTCGATGAAGACCCAATCCCCTTCCCGGGGAACCACCAGTCCATCCCCATCGGTGCGGGACAGGCAGAACTCCATTAAGGACACCATCTTTCCCCACATTTCCCTCACAAAGGAAAGATCGCCGGTGCGCCGATACCGCTCGCCGATGCTCATGAGCCAGTAGAAGGAGTAATCCTGAATGGTGTTCACATGGGTCGCCACCGGATCCTTCCCCCGCAGGGCACGGATGGTTCGCTTGGTGATGGCCTCGTCCCGGAAGAGGTAGTCGTTGACCAGATAGCTCTGATAGGCGTCGCCGGACCAGACCCACCGGTCCCGCTTGATGCCGTCTAAGAAAAACTCCCGGCTGTTCAGGTGGAAGGTGTAGGCGCAGGTCTCCCACACCCGGTTCAGAGTCTCATCGGAGCAGCGGAAAGCGCCTTTTTTCTCAAGAGGCAGATACTCATATTCCGCTTTCACCTCTGCTTCCCCGTCCAGATGCAGATACCGGAACGCCCGGGGCTGCAAGACCCGCTCTCCGTTGGCGGGAAGGGTCTCCCGGATCACGCAGTTGACGGGATCCTGCGCCTCCTCCGCCGATTCGCCGTAGCAGATCCTGACGGGGGTTTCCCCGACCTTCACCGTCAGCCGGGCAAAGGTCTCCTTTCCGTAATCGATCAGGGTGCCGGCAGGCGTCTTTTCCACCGAAACCGGTGTCAGCTTCTCATAAGCGAAGGGAAACACCTCCGGATCGCTGTCCGGCTCCGTGTACCAGTCGGAGCAGCCCACTCCATGGTATACCTTGTCGTTGCAGGTGACCTTCCAGTCCTCCCCGCTTTCCAAATCCCCGGTGACATAAGCCGTAGGCAGCCCGCCCATCCGGTACACCCAGATCTGGATCCAGCGGCTGCCGGCGGGAATCGTCACTTCCCCGGCCGTCATGGGTACGTCGTCCAGAATGATGTGTCCGATTCCGTGAAGCAGGACGTTTAACTTCAGTTCTTTTTCGTTGTTCAGATCCTTCTGGAACACCACGCTGTGCCAGCAGTCGTCCAGCCGCCAGAACGCCGGGTGCTTCCAGTCGTATTCGTCCCGCCGCCCGTGAAGCAGCAGGGAATGGTAGCACTCATAATCTCCCGGATACCACATCCACTTTGCCATAAAAAACTTCCTCCCTGTCCGTTTTGCCAAAAGTATACCATAGTTTTTCTTCCTCGGCAACCGAATCAAAAAGAAACCCCCGGAAAATCAAAAAATGCATCCCTTTCCGGAAAAAATCTCCCCGGAAACAGCAAACGCCGTCCCGATTTTCCACAAATCAGGACGGCTCTTCTCACTTTTCGTTTTTCTCCCGGCAGGTCACCAGTAAAGCGTCCTCGCCCTTCCAGTTGATCCAGCAGGTGTCCCTCTGGATCTCCTCACCCAGCACCTCACTGTAAACCGGCTGCCCGAAGCGGGTATCGCCGGGCCGCATATCCCGGACGGGACAATGCTCACAGATCGTGCTTCTGCGGTAAAACACTTCGTAGCAGCGCATCCCGATCCGCCCCTTCGGAGCCACCTTCCGGGTCATCCGATTCAGGTAAAGAAGCTCCATGTTTTCCGGGCGGATCACATAGATCCACGCATTCTGATTGTTGAGGACGTTCTCCAGAGCTCCGACATTCTGCTCTACCCGATCCTGCGCCCGCATCTTCAAAAGAAAAATGCTCAAAATCTCCGCAACAAAGGTCAGCACGTCCACCTGCAGCTGAGTCCAGTACCGGTTATTCCGGCACTCGTCGAAGCCTACATAGCCGCTGAACTTCCCGTTGTCATATATGGCGCACTGCAGCATGGATTTGATCCCCTGAGGCTGCACGATAGCATACAGCTGCTGTCCCATCTCCGACACATCCCGGCAGTAGAAAACGCCGTTTTCATCAAAGTTTTCCTCGTAAGTGCCGCCTAAATCCTCCAGATACCGCACCTTCTGGAGCATATCCTTCTGGGGCTCGATCCCGGCGTTGCACCACTCGAAGGTATTGCTGCAGCAGCGACCGTCGTCCTCGTTTTCGAAGATGTACACCCGGCTCACGTCCAGATTCCGCCCCACCAGATCCAAGATCCCGTTGACAGCGTCGCTCAGATCCGTGGAGCGGTAGAGGATGTGCACCACATATTCCGCCAGCCGGCTTTCCAGCTCCCCGTCCTTTTCCGAATCAATGGGCGTTGCGTTCCGCTGCACGCCGGGGAGAAAGCCCATTTCCGCTCCCTGCGGATCAAATACGCAGTACCGGTTCTTCCCCAAGCTCTTCGCCCGGTAAAGGGCCTTGTCCGCATTCTGGAAAAGCTCATGATAGGTGATCCCGTCGGATGCAGCCGCAATTCCCGCCGAACAGGAAACGGAGCAGCACGAATCCCCCAGTTCGTTTTTCATCACCGAGCAAAGCGCCCGGATGGTCTGCCCCACCTTCTGCTCCGCCAGGGCGATCCCGGGAATGTCGGTTAAAAACACCAGGAATTCGTCTCCGCCGATCCGCCCGATGACGTCCTCCCGCCGGAACTGCTTCTGCAGCACCCGGGCGGCTTCGCCGAGCACGGCGTCCCCGAACAGGTGGCCGTGGGTGTCGTTGACCGCCTTGAAATCATCCAGATCCAGCAGGATCAGCACGGAGCATTTTCCCGCTTCCCTTCCGGAAAGCGCCTGCTCCACCAGCTCCTGACAGGTGCCCTTGTTGTAAAGATGGGTCAGCGAGTCCCGCTGCGCCCGGTCCAATAACCGCTGAACCGCCAGCCGCTCAGCGTTGATGTCGGTGATGACTCCCACCGCCCGGACGAAATTTCCCGCTTCGTCCGTAAGCCCCGTCAGCCGCATCCGGTGCCACAGCACCTTCTGCCCTCCGACCACCAATCGCAGGCTCCGCTCCAAATACCGCTCCCCTTCCATCATCTTCCGGAGCATATCGGCAAAAACCGGCTGATCCTCCGGATAAACGTGGGGCGCATGATCCAGGGGCCGGCTGACATTCTGGGTGATGGGGTCGGTGGCGAACTTTTTCGCCCAGTTTCCCGAAAACGAAAAGGTGTCCGCCGCCACATCCCACTCGAAGAGAATATCCGTGGTCTGATCCAGAATGATCTGATGCTGCTTCAAAGAGTGCCGAAGCTCCCGCTCCGTTTCCCGATCCCGAGTGACGTCCTCCGCCGTACAGAGCCAGCCGCCCTCCATCCGGTGTCCCCTACAGGAGAGCCACCGGGGCATCTTTCCCGAAACGGCAAGGCGGAACTCCGCCTCCCATTCCGTATCTGCCTTTTCAATTTCCTGCAAAACGGCGTCCCGATCCCGGATGTCAACAAAACTCCCGAACCCATCCGGAAACTGCTGCAGCAGCTCCTCCCCGGAACACCCCGCCAGTCGGAGGAACCGGTCGTTTCTTTCTCCAAAAGCCATTCCATCATCCGACAAACAGAAGAAGGCCCCCGGAAAACATTCCCCAAAGACCCGGAAAGCGTCTAAAAGCGCTTTATTCATCAATCTGATCCTCCCGCATTTTTTTAAAAGGCTCCGCGCCGGCCTTTTCCCGAACGCCGGCGAGCTGCTTGTCAAGAAGGTGTATTAAGTTCAGTATAACACATTGTCAAAGGAATGTATAGAACTTTCTGCAGATTCTTTTTGACTTTTTTCGTCGAAGATAGGCAATTTTACCAAATTTGTGACGAACCTTTGCAGAAGTCGGTCGAAACCCCTTAAAAAACCCGCTCCACCTTGTAAGGGTTCACAAAATTGCAACTTTTGCACAATTTGCGCTGGAAAACCAAAATCAAAATCGTTATAATAGGATTAGAGCCTTTTAACGACATGGAATTAGATCGCATCCGATAAAAAACGAGGAATTTTAAGTGAAAACGCATACAAAACGGATCTGCGCCTTTCTTCTCAGCGTCTTCTTTTCGCTGCTGCAGATCTCCGTTGTTTCCGCAGAGGAAAGCACACCGGCCGAAGAGCCGATCTCCATCTCCGTCAGCATCCGGGAAAACGGGGACACTCATTATCTGGTTCAACCCCTGACCCTCACCTGCCCTGACGGGACAACGGCGGCCGGACTTTTACCCCTTTTGCAGAGATATGCCTATCTGACCAGCTACCAGCTGTCGGAAGGGACGCTTTTAGCCGTTACCATCGAGGAAAACGGCTCCCTCTCCCTCATCGGCGGCGACGGCAGCTGGATCTTGCGCATCAACGGCAGCGAAACAGAGGAGGACAACCTCCCCATCTTAGAAAACGGCGACCGGGTGGAGTGGATCTACCACCCCAATGACGCCGGGATCGAAACGGATGGGGATGTCCCTGCTCCCGACGTAGCCGACGCCACCATCGCCGCCCTCTGGAATGACGAGTGCGCTGCTGCCCTTTCCGGCGCCTGCAGCTGGCTCAAGGAAAACGGCACCGGGACCCTCCGCCTCCTAGCGCTGGGAGCTGCCGGCGTTTCCGTGGACTATCGGGACATCGACGGGCTTCTCCGCACCGTGTCCGCCTCCGGCTCCTACCCCGACGCCGCCTCCGTGGCGGCGGATATTCTGGCGGTGACCTTCTGCGGCATCCATGCGGAAAATGCTTCGGGTGCCGACCTTCTCGCCGTTTTGTCCAATTACCCCGACATCTCCCGGGGTGGCGTTTACAGTGCCTCTCTGGCTTTACTGGCTGCCGATTCCAACGGCTACAGCCTCCCCTCCGACGGTATCAATACGAGAGCCACCCTCCGCACGGCGATCTTAAGCGCTCAGAATGGCGACGGCGGCTTTTCCCTCAATGCCGGGGAAGAAAGCTCCGCTTTTCTCACTGCCTGCGCCATTACCGCCCTTTCCCGCTACAGCTCCTACGACGAAGTCCGTGACTCCATTCAGGAAGGACTTTCCTACCTTTCCTCTGTTCAGCGGTCGGACGGCGGCTTTGATTCCGACATCCGCTATTCCTCCGCAAGGACCACCGGAGCCGTAGTGGCTGCCCTCTGCGCCGTCGGTGTTTCGCCGGACAGCGCAGATTTCAGCATTGAACGTTTCCAGCTCGAATTTCTCATGCTCTATCATATCTATTATCTTATCAAGCTTGGCTTGAGTTTCGGCGGAAGTTTGATTTTTTGATTTCAGCATTGCAAGTCTTTCACTCAGGTTTTGCTCTTCCTTATACAGCTTTTCAAACTCGCTGTCCAGCTTGTCCTCATCACAGCCGCCTGTTGCTATGAGACTTATCAGATCATTTCTTGCCTTGTCGATCTCTTTAAGCCTTTTTTCGATCGCTGTGATCTCTTCCTGCCCATGAAATTCAAGCACATTGCCGATATTCGCTTTTAAGATCTTTTCAACGTCGTTCCCACAAGAGTAGTAGTTATTTATCGCTCGTATTATAGCTTTGTGGAGCTGTTCTTCCTTTATCGTTGGCGAATCGGGACAGTATCTTCTGCCGTGTTCCAGTCGGCTTATACACCGCCAAACAATTTGCTTTTTCCCTCTTGAAGTCCACGTTGTACGGCGGTAAGGCGTGCCGCATTTTCCGCAGATAAGCAGTTCTGTGAGTGCATATTTACTGCTGTATTTTCCTTGTTCGGTTTTGGTCTTATCACTTATCTTTCGTTTAGAACTTCGCCTTGCAAGTTCTTGCTGAACACGGTTATAGGTATCCCTGTCTATTATCGGGTCGTGATGATCTGTCACCAAATACATTGGACGTTCACCGTAATTTTTTACGACCTTATGCGTAATACAGTCAAGCGTATATGTCTTTTGCAGCAAAGCGTCTCCTACATATTTTTCATTTTTCAAAATACTGCGGATAAAAGATTCGTTCCAGATTTTATTACCCATTGAGGTAAGAAGCTTTTTGCTTTCAAGAACATTTTTTATACCTTTCATACTATAACCGTCAAGAAATAGTTTATATATCAGCTTTACTGTTTCCGCCTCATCAGGAACGATCTCTGGTTTGCCATCTGCTCCCTTTTTGTAGCCCAGAAGATGTTTGTACTGAAAATTTACTTTTCCCTCTCTGTATGCTTTTTCTTTTCCCCAGAGTATGTTCTTACTGATAGATTCACTTTCGGCCTGTGCAAAACTTCCATACAAAGCTATCATAAACTCGCTTGTCATTGTCAGCGTGTTTATGTTCTCTTTTTCGAAAATAACGCCGATACCCAAGTCTTTAAGCTGTCTGACATATTCAAGGCAATCCACGGTATTTCGTGCAAATCTTGATATTGATTTGGTGATCACAAGATCTATCTTTTTGTTCCTGCACATTCTTATCATGCGGTTAAACTCGGTTCTTTTCTTTGTCTGAGTTCCGCTGATGCCCTCATCGGCGAATATCCCCGCAAGCGTCCATTCCTTTTTTCTGTTGATAAGATCGGTGTAATATGCGATCTGGACCTGATAGCTGTTCTGCTGTTCTTCCTGAGCCGTAGATACTCGACAGTATGCGGCAACTCTTAACTGGTGGTATTTATCACGGTTTTCCGCTGTCTGCACTTTCGCAGGTATCACCGTTACATTCGGCGCTGTGGACATTTTTGTCATTCCTTTCAGTAATGTTTTTGATGTGTACTCCGTTGATGAATTCAACCTCTATGGTACAAAAATGGCTTATCCAGATTCGTGAAACACACGCTTTGAATAAGCCAATATCAAGTGTATTCAGTTGTTCGCAGCAAAGCCTTGATTTTAAAAGTTCTGTTTTTGGCTGACTGTCATCATAAGTGCAGCAGTCATATCTCAGCTGAGCAAGTCTGAAAAGCTCTTCTTTGATCTTCTTTTCATCTGTATGTACCATATCTGTCATTCGATTTATCTCATTTTGCTGAAATCTGACCTTTGCATTTGGAGAGTATGTGCTAACCATGCAGTCTGAATTAATGAGCGTCGGGTTAGCAATAACGGTGTTGAACACATTCAGCACGGCACTAAGTATCATTTGATCCGTAACCCGATGATCTAATCGGTAACATTCAGGACGTCTGCAATCCCACAGTTCGTCCTTTGTGCGTGTTAGCTTTTGACCACATTCTTTGCAGAAAGTTATTTGTTTCAGCAGTTTGACTTCCTCAGTCTGACCTATCGATGCAGTCGCTTTTCTGACACGTTTTTCGTTTGCAAGTTTGAACGTTTCTTTGTCAATTATCTGCGGATATTTCTCTGTGCCAAGATACCTGTCATTTTCGATTATTCTCTTGACCATATTCTTGTTCCAAGATGAATTTTCGCTGTATGGCACTTCCATCAAAGCCGCTATTTCTGACAAGCTTTTGCCTTTTAAATACTCATTAAATATTGTAACAACGGTATAGAGCTCGTTGGGCTCGGTTATTATCTCACCGTTTTTCATACAGTAACCGAATGGGATTATTCTGTTTTTAGGCATAAACTCACTCCTTTCAACCGACAATGATACCACAAAGCTTTGCAAAAATCCAGTATCAATACCAACATAAAATGCCCTGCAATTTGGTATACAAGACACCAAGATCATATTTCCTCCGCAAGTTCTAATCCACCGATCAAGTGAAATTCCAGCTCATTTTGATTCTTAACTACTATCTTATCGACAATACTCTCAAACGCTAATTCTTCAAATTCTACCATAAGTTTCTGCCGCTTTTCAAAATATCCTATGATCATATCAAGCTGTTCAAGAGTCTCATCTTCTTCATCGCTGACGTTCAGTTTCTTTATTTTGGTCTGTAACTTTGCTATTTTTGAGTTAAGCTCTGTGGTTTGTTCAAGATACTTTGCCTCATCAAGAAAGCCTTTTGTTTTCAACCTTGCGAGAACGTGAGTTTGTTCTTTCAGTTTAGCGATTTCCTTGTACTTTTCAATTATAGTCGTACCGCTTTTAGTATTTTTGTATTTTAGATCCTGCAAGGCTTGCTGTAGTGGTGTAAGTACAGGCTTAAAATTATACACGAGCTTGTTGTACAGACGTATAAAAGCGGAGTGGATTTTATCTTCGGAAATTTGTTTGGTAGGGCAGTCCACCGCTGCAAGATCGTGTTTTCTGCACGACCAATAATATTTTTTTCTGCAGGATTTTCTTATAAGTATTGAGCCGCAACTTCCGCAGAAGATATGTTTGTGTAAGACTGAATTGTGTGGTGTACCTCTAGGCTGCTTTTGATTTTTCTCTGATATAAGTCTTTGTACTTTATCAAAAGTCTCCTGTTGTATTATTGCAGGATGAGTGTTACGAACGTAGTATTGATCAGCATTTCCGTTATTCTTAAAACGCCTAACGGGAAGTGTGTTTGTCGAATATGTTTTCTGAAGAAGTGTGTTTCCTGTATATTTTTCATTTGTTAGAATATATGAAACGCCTATCATATGCCACCGTTCACTATTTTTACAGCAGGGGATATTACGTTCATTAAGATTTTTCATTATTGATATCATTCCAATGCCGCTTAGATAACTATCGTATATCTCTTTCACTACTTTTGCTTGCTCGGGACAAATAACAAGTTTGCCATTTACTTTTTTGTAGCCATAAGGAGGACACGATAATTCATATGTGCCATTAGCCATTCTTTTTCTGCAAGACCACCGTAAATTCTGCGATATAGAAGTCGATTCTTCCTGAGCCAGACCGCCCATAATGGTTATCATCATTTCATCAGTCAGTTTTGCGGTATCAATGTTTTCTTTCTCAAAGAATACTGTTATTCCAAGGCTTTTAAGCTCCCTTATATTTTTCAGACAGTCTTTGGTGTTTCGGGCAAATCGGCTGATAGACTTTGTATATATCCTGTCTATCTTACCTCTGCGGCAATCCTTTATCATTCGCTGAAATTCATCACGCTTGTCCTCACGAGTACCTGTTATTCCCTCATCTATCTAAAAGCCGTCTCTGATACAATTTTATTTTTACAGAAAAACGGGTTCAAATTTCTCGGACGGGTTCAAATTTTGTAACCTTTCCGTAGATAAGGCTCGGAATTTTCAATTTTATCATATTGCTATCAGAAACTGGCGTTATAATGGTTTCTGATATTTTTTCTTTTTTATCCGACACTTTGGCGTTCTCAATTGTATTAGTAGTGAAAGGAGGGCAAGGCAAGATGTCAAAATCTTTGTTGCGTACGGACAAAGAGATTGCGGAGATCTACAAACGCCACAGTAAAACTGTTTATCGCGTCTGCTTTGCTTACATGAAAAATCCTGCTGATACCGAGGATGCAGTTCAGGATACATTCTTCCAGCTAATCAAGAGCGGTCCCGCTTTTGAAAGCGAAGAACACGAAAAGGCATGGCTTATCAGAACTGCCACGAACATTTGCAAAAATGTCCTGCGGCATTGGTGGCGCAGACACGAGAACATCGAGGATTTCTACAATCTCCCCAGCTCAGAAAATATCGAAACAGATGATATTTTCCAAGTGGTTATGGAACTCCCCGAAAAGTATAAGACCGTGGTCTATCTGTATTATTATGAAGGATATACCAGCGTGGAAATCGCAGGCATCCTGAAAAAGCCGCAATCGACAATCCGTAATTATTTGCACGAGGCTCGTGCCATCCTCAAAGAAAGGTTAGGTGATGATTTCGATGAAGAACAATAAAATCATTACTTCTTGGGACAAAATCGAACCGAGCGATTCTGCAAATGATCGTATGCTTTCTGCGATTTTAGAGAAGAACCGTTCTGTTCATGACAGAAAGGATAAGGTGAACTATATGTCACAGAGAAAGAATTTCAAAAAGTTCCTGATTCCAGTTGCCGCTTGCCTGGTAGCCATAGTCGCAGTAACAGGAATTGTTGGCAGCAATATGGGATGGTTTGGTTCTAAAGGTTATACTGTTAATCTTGCAAACGGTGACTCCATTGTCTATCACATCGGAAGTACCAACGTGGCAAGTATTCATGTCGGCTATCCCGTTTCATCGCGTAAACTGACAGATGCAGAATTGGACGCCATACTTCCTGAAACCACTGAACGAAGATCAGCCATCGGAACTTTCCGAGAGGAAAACGGGGAGCTGCTCCGAGTCGAAGGAAAACTCGGTGATGCGACAATCATATTTGCCCAGGATAATTTTCCAATAAGCGATGTGGTTCTGGAAGGAAACGAAAGCAGCTCATCGGTAAACGGAATTCCTGTCACTACGGGATACTTTGTTACCAGTCCCAACAGCAGAGGTGAGCAATCCGCAATATTCTTCGCTTCGTTCTCTATTGGAAATACGAATGTCTATGTGGAGTGTTATGGAGACAAAAGCGATGCAGATGCGGTAAGTCAAGAAACGGCAGATTTGATTTTCAGCATCATAACAAAAGGTGAGCCCGATTTTTCAGCTATTACAAAGTAAGACAGAAAAGCTCCCCACATCGGTTCAAAGTGAGCCGTTGTGGGGAGTAATCTTTATACTCGGATTTCCAATCCGTTATGGAAGGTAACCCGGATGTCATCTTTGCCGTAGACCGTGATGAAGTCGCACATTGCGTACCAGGTGCCTTCCTCAAAGTAATCGACCTGCTCCGGCAGCGACCGCAGCACCTTCATGAAGTTCTCCATCATCTGTCTCTGAGCCTGCCGCTTGGTTATCGCCGACTGCGTTTCATCCAGTTTTGCCTTTGCTGCATCGAATTTTGAAACGTCATATTTATCGCTCATCCTTTCGGAGTCTTGGCGTATGGTTTCTTTGGCTGCCGAGATTTCATACCGGCCGTGTGATTAACGTACCTGCAGAGTTGATATTCTATTGTCAAGTTACTTGGAGCTTTTATTCTCCTTACACTTGTATACGGAACGATGTAAGGGCTTTGACAACCATTTATTTTTGAAAGTTTAAAAGTTTGTGAATCTTGTACAAAATCCTACGTTTCTTTTTGTTAATGTTTTGCTGAGTGGTATGTAGAAAGTAAGCGACCTCGTTTTCCGTTTTATTTTCAAAATATATTGCAAAGATCAATCTTCGTTCATCCTCAGAAAGTTAATTCAGACAGCTATACAGCTTTTCAAATTTAATATTCTGTATCACTCTTCTTTCAACATCGTCATTTTCTGTTCGGAACTCCTGAAAGTTTTCAAATTCTCCGTTAATATTTCCTTTCAACGCAGAGAACTGGATCTCGTGCTTATAGAACGATTTATTGTTGTCATCAATATTCCATTGGGTTCTATTGTAATATGTGCGGATCTTTTCGCTTACTTCAATTTCAACGTATCTTTTGGTTATAGTGTCATAAACACTTACTATGTTTTTGCTCATTTTTTATTCCTCCGTTTTGATTTTCTTGTTCTGAATCAAAACGAAGGCTTATGGATATTTGGCTATGTATTGCTGCCAGTATTTAAAAATGGGCATAAAAAAACTCCATTTCTGCTCTTAAAGCAAAAATGGAGTTAACAAAAATAAAAAAATAGAAACCGACACTAGCTTTAAAAGCTACTTGTCAGGCTTCTACTCCGATTTTAAACAAACGTGTGATGCTTGTACTAAGTAATTAATATTATTTAATGGTTTTAACGTTATTGTTTCTCGGCATTTCCAACACTTGATCATAACTGCAAAGTTTGTACCGAAATAACTATTCTCGCCTTTTCCTGTTATTACATCAAAAAGTCTGCCACCACATATTGGGCAGCGTATATGATGTATATTATCTATTGTCAATCTATCAATCCTCCGACGTTTAGCTGGTAAGCTAAACTGATGCTAAATAAATTTGCGGCATAAACCGCAAAATTATTTGTTCATTTTTGAAGTTGGTCTATGAAATCAAGCCAATCTTTTTCTGTTGCACTATTTTCCTGTGCTTTACGAATCGCTTTTGTTACAATATTATTGCTCTTTAGATATGTAATAATGTCCGGACTAATTGTATCATTTGAGGCTGCATAGAGATCATATATTTTATGTGTTTCCGCTTCGTCCAAGTGCAATTTATTAATCATTCGGTCAAGCACTTCAATAGTTGGATTGCTTCTTGCTCCGCTTTCAAGTTGACTGAGATATGCTGTAGATATCCCAATCTGTCTTGCGAGTTCTTGCTTGGTCATAGAGTGTTGTATTCGTTTCTCGGATATGAACTGACCGAATCTGAGTTTGTCAGTCATGTTTTGTGTTCTTTACTGAACTACGATTTTAAAAACAGAAACACCTGCAAAATCGTACAATTCAGTATATTGATCAAAATTTTTTACATTTGAAGCTCTCCAAGCATTTATAGTCATAAAAATTCTCCTTATTAAATTTCATATGATGCATGAGTCTTATTTAATTATACGTTTTACATTATCGATGTCAACAAAATTGGCATAAGGTGAAGATGTTTAGCACGAAATGCAAAGATCAGAAAACTAACATAATATGCTTGACCTTGTTGTTTTATTATGGTAAAATAAAAAAGAACCCTGATACAAATTCAGAGTTCTAAATTGAATTATTTTTTTGACTTTCCTATAACCTCAATGAAATACGCTAAATGCTCACGTTCTGCGTTGTCCATCTTTGCCATTATTTCTACAGCGTCGCCTATAGTCATTTTATTTGTTAGCTTTATTGCATAAGTGTCATTAAGATTTGTCCTGCTTGCACTTTTGCCGAGAATATAATCTGTAGTAACGTTATAAAAGTCGGCAAGTCGATACACAACTTCTGTAGGTGGGACAGTTAATCCTTTTTCATAGTGAGAAATCGTGCTAGGAGAAAGATGAAGATGTTTTGCTATATCTGTTTGTGTTAGAAAGTTTAGCTCTCGCAGATTGATCAATGTTTTAGCTATAATGCGTTTTTGCTTTTCGCCAAAAACATTTGAACTTTTTACTTGCTTTTTCATAATATATGCTCCGCCTCTCTTTCCGGTTCCAACACTTTTATTATAGTATAAATATAGTCCAAAGTCATAAATCTGTATTATTTATAAAAATCAGCGAATTTTGTCGTAAAATTATATCACAAATACAATTGTTGTGATTTATACTACATTTTAAGGAGGAAATACATATGCTCAGAGTGGCAATATGTGATGATAATAACGTATTTGTTAATAAAATGTCACAAGCTGTAAAATCTGAATTTACAAGGCAGAATAATGAAGATATTGAGTTAGAGACCTATGTTTCAAGCGAATTAATGTTCCAGCACCACTTAATAAAGCCATTTGATGTGATTTTTCTCGATATTGATATGCCGGAGCTCGACGGATTTCAATTAGCGGCTAAGATTTCAAGTTCAAACGACTGTTACATAATTTTTGTTACCAATCATCCTGAACTGGTTTATGATAGTCTTTATTTCCGACCACTGAATTTTATAACCAAAAGCAATGATTCTTTTTTCACAGAAAAACTACATAGTGTGGTTAATCAGCTCTTCAATGAAATGAAGCAAAACACAATTATTATTTTGGAAAATAAAGAAGTCGGAAGAGTTCCGCTGCAAATAAAGAGCATTTATTATATTGAGAGCAGTAAACATTATGTTATCTATCATTCAGAACATAACGAACCGATAAAGATCAGAGGTAATATTGGTGAATTGGAGATTCATTTTTCTCAATATGATTTTGCTCGGATACACAAGAGTTTTCTAGTTAATCTTCGTCACATTTTTAATATAGATAGAAATAAAGACGAGATAATTTTTAAGCAAGGCTTTAGATTAAATATGAGTAAAAACTACAAACAAACTGTTGATGAGAAATTAACACAGTATTTGAGGAAGACAAAATGAAGAACTTGCTATGGAAATGCTTTGAGCTTGTGATTAATTATTATCAGGGCTTTATTATGACATGGTTTGTGTATAGATTTCTAAATCCTAAATCTCTCAAACAGGCAAAAACATTTCTTTCGATTTTTAGTATCATATTTGGAACAACCATAACCCTGTTAAATCACATCACTTTATATGAGGGATTTACAAGTACTTTATATTTAGTTATATTGTTGGTATATGCCATTATTGCCTTTAACGACAGTATTATTAAAAAACTACTATCAACGATCATTCCCAATATTATTCTGCTGCTTATCACTTCTGTTGAACTTAATTTATTATCATCTCTAAATAGAATAAGCGTCAAGGACTTGATTACAAATGATAATAGCGTAAGATTCATGACTTTGATTGTAATCCAGATTTCTCTTTGGATCTCCTTGAAAATTATAATCAAGCTGTTCAAATTCTCTGACAGTTATACAATATCAGATTGGTCTCCGATTATCACAGTATTAATATCTTCCTTTATTCTAGTATCACTTCTCCATGTACTTTCACTCAATGCGGATGATACGCAAAGAATATACATCAATTTATCATACCTGGTTATCATTATGCTGAATTTCCTAATGTTTTACGTTATTTATTCACTCTTCTTCAAGAATGCTCAGATAAAGAATATGAAGGTACTATCCGTAAAAGAACAGTATATGGAACAGTATGTTAATAATGCGGAGACTCAATACGAGCTGATCAGAAAAATAAGGCACGATATAAAGGATCAACTTACCACCGTTTATGAATTGCTCACAAGTGGCAAAACCGAATATGCTTTGGAATTTATTGAACAATCCAACGGCATTGTTAAAGCTACAATGACATTTGTTCAAACCAATAATCCAGTTGCAAATGCAATAATCAACTCTAAATTGTCTACTGCATCAACTTTAGGAATAAAGGTGTCATGTATTACGGTAAATGACTTTGTAGGTATCAATGAGCTTGATCTATGTGACTTATTGAGCAATACTTTGGAAAATGCGATCACAGCCTGTGAAGCTATGCCGCCAGATTTAAACAAGTTTATCTATTTGGAAATCAGTAAAGAAAACAACATTTATACATTTATAGTGAAAAATTCTCTAGATAAGTCTGTTATTAGCGAAAATCCAAAATTAAAAACCACAAAGAAAGATATCATAAACCATGGACTTGGCACTTCTATTATTAGGGACATAGTAAATAAATACAGTGGAAGATATGATTACTATGAAATTGACAATGCTTTCTGCTGCTCTATAATCTTAGAAACTTAACTCATATGATAGCTCGGCTTATGCCGAGTTATTTTTTTGTGCCTGAAAACTGCACAATATGCCAAAACGCTTGACGAAAGATATTTTATATTGTAAAATTCAAAAAAAGCAAGGTGAAAATTATGAATTACTTGGTATCTCAGATTGTTAATTTTATTACGGAACAAGATGTAATCAGTGATGAATCAGATGTACAAGACTTTTATAGATATGGAATAGAAATAAGTATTTCATCGTTACTTAACATAGTTCTTGTTGTAATAGCAGGTATCCTTATTCATCATATAATCGAAAGTATTGTTTTTCTTACACTATTTATACTTATCAGATCATTCACCGGAGGCTATCATGCCGACACATACTTTAGGTGCAATCTATTGATGTGTACTACATTCATATTAACCGCTTTAGCCAATAGTATATTTTCTAATAAATTCTCCCTATTGATTATTATTGTTTTAATCTGTGTTACTGAACTGATAGTTTCTATCTTGGGTCCTATAGAGAATAAGAATAAACCAATTGATGATTCGAAAAGAATAAAGCTTAAAATAATAGGGATAGTTATAACTTTAATAATTAATTGTACCGGATTGTTTCTTTCGAGAAGTTATCTAGGTACAATGATTATATTAACAACTTTTTTAATTGCCTTGCTCATGATTGCAGCAAAGATTAAAGAGAGAGGAAGTGATTAATGTGAAAAGTTTAAAAAAACTACTAGCTGAAATGATTCAGAAGATTGCAAAACATACAGCAATTTTGGCTTGTGGAGCAGCTTCGGCATACGGTGGATATCAGACTAAAGAGCCAAAGAACATCTACAAGAGATAAGCATCAAAAAACACAATTCAAAAGATTGGCATATTCGACTATTACGATCTACACTAGTATAGTTTTGAGCTGAATTAATCATTTTGTGCAGGAAGAAGATTGATTCAAAGGTTTTCAAAGTACTGTAATACTTGTCATAGCAAGTATAGAAATTGTCTTTTACTTTGCTTAAAGATGGTTTTTTTAGAATACAGACTTTAGGTCGGGAGTATTGCGTTTGTCTTATGATGAAAGCAATAAAAAATTTCAAGGAGGTTTTCAATATGAAACTTAAGAAGAAAATTGCGGCTATGGGTGCTGCTGTTATGATAATGGCTTCTATGAGTGCTATAGGTGCTAGTGCGTATCAAGCATCATATGAGGATAGTTATCGAATTATACTTGCATATACGTCTTATACTCCAAGCGAGACAGATTCAGTGGGAACGGTAACGAATCTTTCAACTACAAAAACAAATTACTCTGTACAGTCAACCCTTTATTACAAGACTTCTGCAGCAAAAATCGGTTCTTATACTCCTTCTGGATGGAAAAAAGGTACGCTGTCCAAAGGTCAGCTTTTGAAAGCAACAACAACCCATAACCGTAATACTAGTTATAAGTATTCTGCCAGAACTCTAGTCATGAAAGATAATAGAGTTTTTAAGGATATTCAGTCTGATTACTAATATATAACCCTGAGGAGCTAAAGCTCCTGCGGCAAGCTTGCTTCGTCGCAGCCGATGAAAAGCTACGCTTACATCGGGCTTTGCTCCGAATTAAATATGCATTAAAGAAATTTTAATAAAAATCAATTGAACATTTTACAAAGGCAATGCATTATCTGAATAACATCAGATAATGCATTGCCTTAATGGGTTTGAAGGAGGAAAGAATGTACACGCTGAAAAATCTTAGAAATATGATGAAAAATCATACCGGTATGCTGGTTCTACTTGTGATTTCTATGTTTGTTTCATTCGGGGTTTTGTTTTTCGGTGTTGGATTGTACTATCAGTACAGCAAAAATATTGAGGACGGCGAAATTGACAGCTATGCTGTCGGTTTTTCCATAAATGACATTATTACAAAAAAAAATTTTTGTGAGTTTGTGAAGAATATGCCGAATAAGCTTATGGGTGATGTTTCATATATTACCTGTTTTTCGTCCACGCAGGTAAGCGGAATTGATGAGGAAATACCTGTCGCATTCTATCTTCAGTATTCTGAAGGAAAATTTGAATATTCCGATAAAGTATTTCAGCCAATGATTGATGACCTTGTAATTAAGGACGGCAGTTTTTTCACGCAGGAGCAATATTCAAACGGAGAAAAAAAGGCTGTTGTAATGGGCAGCGGAAATGTAAATCAGCCGACTCCAGCACCCGAATATACAAATTCGGTTACAGCATTCGGTCAGAGCTATGATGTTATCGGCACAATAAACCCTGCTAACAGCAGCTATTTTTTTTACAGTATCTATGTTCCGTTCAGCTCAGTCCCCGACGATACAATTATGAACGACGGGGTTTATCTTGCACTCAACAATAAAATCACTAAATCTGAATATGATGATTTTACCGCATATATCAGCGAATTTTTCAAAGATAAAATCACTCTTTATGAACCGGCATTCGACTTGGCATCAAACACTTCCTACTACATAACAGTTGTACTGATTTCGGTAATCATTGCCATTCTTTCGGCATTGAACATTTCCATTCTGTATAATTACATCATTATCAGCAGAACAAGACAACTGACCATTATGCGTATCTGCGGAGGGTTAACCTCAAATCTGAGCATATCAACCGCAAATGAGATTATTCTTATTATGCTTCCTGTAAGCATTATTTCAGCTTTGTGCTATGATAAATTTATTCTTACTGTACTTTCAGCTAAATTTCCGCTTATGAAAGCTGCATATAATCCATATGTTTACGCAGAAATAATTTTGATTTACTCTGCAATATCGTATCTTCTTAATCTGTTTTTGCTTCATCATAATCTCGGCAAAAAAATTAAGGAGGGATTGAAATGAGAATTAAGTTATACGGCAGGGTTATCGGTATCTTCCTGAAAAAGCACTCGTTTATCAATGTTTTAATAAGCCTCCAGCTGATTGCTGTTTTTGTTATCGGAATAATTATGACATCGATAATAGACGAAAAGGCTTCCTCATATGAGGCTGTCAAACCGCTGCTTAATGGCGAGGGATTGTATTGTGGTGGATATTTTTTGAAAGATAATGAAAATGGCGGACTTTTGGAAAACACAGATGAAATCAAAACTCAGCTGAAAGATGTTGATTTTATCTCGTCTGTAAACTTTGCGTCCCTGCAAACAGGCGTTGATACACAAACCAACGAGGTTAAGACCGCATATGCACTTGTATATGATGATTATTCTGCAAATCTTTTTCGCCCGACAATAGAAAAAGGTTCGTGGATAACTGATTCCAAGCAATCCGATGATATACCGCAGGCTGTAATTACCCGAAATTATCAAGGCTATAATGTTAATGATATTGCTGAATTTGAAACTGAAAATGGAACGTTGAAGGTCAGAATAATCGGTGTAATTGGTGATAATGAAAAATACCTTGGAGCAAACTCGGAATATGAATCAAATGAACCATCCTATCAGTTAATGCTTTCTACACATTTCAACTGTCTGAATGACCAGCTTAAAAACAAAGGCTTTACAAACGAGGAGATTGCTTTGAAACTCGAATCTCTTGGGTATTCAGCGGACAGCATTGTATATAATGAACCTGTATTGTTTTTTACAGATAAGGAGTGGAATAAAACCGATTTGGATTCAGTAATGTCAGACTCCCTTTTTATAAAGTACAACCGGAATATTTCCGATGATGAAAAGCTTTACAACAGAAAATATATCAACGAGAATCTTTCTGTATTATCATTTGCGATACAGTTTTCTCAGTTGAACAACAACAGTCAGACCATTGTTTATAGAGAGTTGTACACATTGATGCCAATAATGTGTGCAATATACCTGCTTGTACTGATTGCGTCAGTGAGCGTTAATGCGATTAACTGCAAAAATAATATAAGAAACGAAGCCATACTGTATTTGGGTGGTGCAAAAAGAAAACAGTTGCTTACAATCAATGTAATTTACAATGGGCTGATTTGCATTGTGTCTTTGATAATTTCAATAGCAGGATCGTTGATTTTCTACAAGGCAGGATTGTTCAGCAAAACAGTAATTACATTGGGCTGGAAACAGATCACCATTTGCCTGATTGTGTGTGCTGTATATATCTTGGTATCCTGTATCATTCCCTGCATTATCCTCACACCAAAGGCTTTGAAAAAAGCAATAATATTATCGGAGGAATAGTAATGGTAAAACTTAATAACATAGTAAAAATATATAATTCAAAGAAAGCCAACGAATTCAAGGCTCTCCACGGTGTTTCGGCAGAAATTCGGGACGGTGAGCTTATTGCGATTATCGGAAAATCGGGTGCAGGAAAATCAACGCTTCTGCATATTTTAGCCTGCATTGACAACTATCAGGAGGGCGAATACTACATTGATGATGTGCTTGTGAAAGACCTTTCCGAAAGTCAGTATGCAAAAATCAGAAACGAGAAAATCGGGATGGTTATGCAGGATTTTGCACTGGTTGAGGATTTCACGGCACTGGAAAACGTGATGATACCGCTGAATTTTTCCAAAAAGAAAGTCAGTGACAAGAAAGAAAAAGCCCTTGCGGCACTGAAATCGGTAGGCATTGAGGAGCTTGCCAAAAAGCTATGCAGCAAACTTTCGGGCGGACAGAAGCAGCGTGTGGCAATTGCCAGAGCGATAGTCAATGAACCGTCAATGATTTTGGCGGACGAACCGACGGGAGCACTGGACACAAAGACTTCCGCTGAGATTATGGAGCTTTTCAAGTCCCTGAACAAACAGGGCAGGACGGTTGTTATAGTTACCCACGACCCGAAGATTGCGGAGCAATGCGGCAGGGTTATTGAGATTAGTGACGGGAATATTGTTACAGCAAAATAAATTGTGGAGTGAAAACAATGAAAATTACCGATTATGTAGATCTGTTCTATCCGTCGGCGGAGGCTGAGGAGTATGCAAAAAAGCGGCAGAAAAAATATGAAAATTATCCGCAGGATTTTATGGTCAATCTTGAAACGGATAACATAGCAAAACTTATTGCACCTATGAATTTTGCTGTCGCAACATCTAAAATGAAAGAGTTTACAGATGACATTGAAACCCTTGATTACAGGCTGGATTGTCTTGAGGACTTTATGAATGTCCCCGAACTTAACGGCAGATTTCGACAGCTGATAAATGAACTCGCAGGAAACAGAATTGACTTTTCAGATGTTGATTGTGTCAACTCGTTTATGCAGATTAAGACCCATATGGACAGCCTTGAAGAATTTCTCGGCTGCATTGAAAACATCAACAGGTTCTTTGCAAAGTATAATCACGCAATTAAGTCGGTAGCGGTAAAAAGGCTTGCACAGTTTTTTGAAAAACTGCCAAAAAGCGAGAACATTTTCGAAATAGCATACAGCATTTCACAGCTGAAAGATACCTTTTCAAAAACCATACGGAGCGTAAAAATCGGTGTTAATTTTGATTCGGCTATGAATCCCGACAGTGCAGGACTGCTTGAAATCGGATATGACAAAATTTATCCCAAGGGAAATATTCTTGAAAAGCTTGTGTTCAAAAGTTTTGCAGGCAGAGAGCAGTTTATTGGCGAGGAGCATTTCAACTCGGCAACAAGGCACACTCCCATTGATATAGACACTGCCCTTTTCCGTGAACTGAGCAAATACACAAAGGAGTTCGCCCTGCGGATTGCCGCAGCACTTAAAAGCTATCGTTCCTCGGTTTTTTCAGACCTTTCGGAGCTGGAATCACAGCTTGACTTCTATGGCGGAGCGGCACAGTTTATATCAAGTGTTAGGGCAAGGGGAATGAAAATGTGCCGACCGAAATTTCTCCCCTCTGAGAAGCGTGTTACAAGGCTGAAAAACGTCTTTGACCTCAACTTCTACAGGCAGCTTGTTACGCAAAATCCGCAGGAAATTCTGACCGAAAAAATTGTTGCAAACGATATTGATATGTCAGATTACGCACGGTTTTATATGGTGACGGGAGCAAACAACGGCGGAAAAACCACTTTCGCAAGAGCGGTGGGAGTATGTCATTTAATGGCACAAATGGGATTGTACGTTCCTGCGGAAAGTGCAGAGATTTCCCCTGCCGATTACATATTCACCCATTTTCCAAAGGAAGAAGCTGTCGGAATAAATTCAAGCCGATTTACCACGGAAATCAAGGAGCTGAAAAAAATCTGCGAATATATGACCGACAGAAGTCTTGTTATTCTCAACGAATCCATTCAGTCAACCACGCCAGTTGAGTGCTTAAACATTGCAAAAATTCATCTTGAAATTATAGCGGCAGTGGGGGTAAGGGGATTTTATGTCACTCATCTAACAGAACTTTATAATGAAATTCAGCGGATAAACAACAAAAACTATCCCACAAAGGTGGGAAGTCTGGTATCCTGCACAGACAGTGAGGGCAAGCGTATGTACAAGATGAAAGCCGCAAAGCCGCCTATTGAAAGTCTTGCATACACGGTTTACGAAAAATTCGGAGCAAAGCTTGAAGACGTACTTGCAAAGTCGGGTGATAAGAATGGACAAGCGTGAAAACCTTTTGCAGTTTCTTGATTACGGTGGAAACGAGCTGTTTTCAAGCCTTATGGAAAGTGACAGCGACAGACCGCAGGCGTTGGACAGAATGTGCATTTTACTTCGCAAGGCTGTGATTTTCGGGAAACTGAAAGGCAGAGCTGCGGCATACCAATATATGATTTCAAAGGCAAACCAAATGGGATTTATAAAGTCAAAAAAAATACATGCCTACAGGCTGACAGCTGCCGAACGGGAGCGGATTACAGAAAAAGTCTGCAAGTCAACAGGTGCGAAATATTTTTTCAAAAAGTATGGAAAGAACGTGATAATTTATTCTGCACTGCTTGGGGCGGCTGTGATTTTGGTTGTGCTGATATATAATTATATGCACTCGGAAAAATATCTGAAAAGAATGTACCAGGCGGCTGAGGAAACTGTAATTATAGAGTCGGCATACAAAACCGATTACGGCATAAAGCTTACCATACACAACAATTCACTTGCGGACTATTACATCTGCGATTTGCCGACCTTGAAATATACTGACGAATATGATGACCGGGCAATCGGAACATATTATCATTGTAAAAATGCAAAACTATAAGATTGTGTTATATACAAGTTTGACAAAAAATGACCTGATTCTAAATTCTGTATAGCTGCGGAATGGCATATCAAAATTAAAGAGCAAATCTATTTGATGAGATCGTCGAAACCACCGTCGGTCTTATCTGCATATTTTCATAAAAGTATTCTGTGCAAGATACAGCATTTTGAACAGTCTCTCATCGGTTGGAAATAACGACTTTGTTTTGGTGACCTTTCGCAGCTTACTGTTAATTCCCTCAATCGCATTGGTAGTGTAAGTCAGCTTTCTCAGTTCCTGCAGAAACTTGAAGTAAGTGCTTAGATTCGCCCGATTTTCATACCATGACTTTGAAATCTTTGGATACTTCTTGTCCCATATTGATGCAAATTCGTCAATGGCATCATGCGCAGAAGGCACATCAACAGCGGGATAAACACATTTTAAATCAGCCATAAGTTCTTTCTGACACGCTCAGACCTAAATATTGCGGATATGCTCTTCAATGTCAGCAGTTGACACACCTTTTGCGTAACATTGAGATGATTTTATTCTCCATGTCCGAAGAAATTTTGGGCTGATTTTTCCAAATAAGCTGCAGCTCTGGACCTGCGAAAAAATCTCTGTAAATTCAACAACAGTGATAAAAAACGATATTGTGGAGCGGCTTGAAAAACAGCCGCTCATTTTTTTACAGTATACAATAAATACCGTAATTTGTCAAGGTTCTTCAACAGTCAGTCTGCTGGAATGGAGCGTAGCGGAATGGAAGCAGACTGACTGTGCCGGCTCAGCTTAGCCTGTCGAGATACATGATCTCCAGCTCGCCAAGAACTATGCCCCAGTTCCTCAGCGGCATAGTCCATTTTTTCGCTATTTCATGAGTTGCAAGATACAGAACCTTCAGGAGCGCTGTATCGCTCGGAAATACGCTTCTCTGTTTGTTCAGACGACGATAGCCGCTGTTAAGGCTTTCGATCGCATTGGTGGTGTAAATGACCTTTCTCACATCAGCGGAAAACTTGAAGATCGGTGAGATCACATCCCAGTTTTTGTACCAGCTCTTCATGGCGTTTGGATAATCTTTCTCCCACTTCTCCGTCACACGCTCAAGCTGTTCAAGCGCAGCGTCCTCAGACGGTGCGTGATAAATGGTTTTCAAATCGTTGGAAAATTCTTTCTTGTTTTTTTGCACCAACATATTTCAGCGTGTTTCTTACTTGATGAACGTTACAACGCTGTAATTCTGTCTGTGGAAATGCCGTATTTACGGCTTCTTTCATACCCGAAAGGCCATCGGCACATATCACGAGGACATCCTTTACGCCGCGATTTTTCAGCTCATTCAGGACTCCAAGCCAATATTTTGCACTTTCGTTTTCTCCGATATGTATGGATAAAACTTCCTTGTGACCTGTCAAACTTACTGCAAGGATTACATATGCTGCAAGTTTTTTATCTGTCCGTTTTCTCGTACAGAAAAATGTACAGCATCAATAAATACAATGAGATAAACCTCGCCCAGAGGACGTTTCTGCCAGTCCTCTATCTGCGGAAGAAGGCGGTCTGTGATATCGGATATCATACTCCTCGAGCAGCATTCCGATGATGTTCTTTTTTCCTTCGCTCATTGGTTCTCTTTTTCTTCTTCCCATAAAAAATCAGCCTCCTGTGTTATTTTTATTATATCACAGTTGACTGCGTTTTTACAGACTTTTTTTTCGGTGGGTCTCAGCTCTTTTATTATACACTACTTTGGAGATTTACACAACATATGGGAGAAAACCTATCTTTTCTTTGAATATAGCTTTTAAGATATTTCTTAGTTAGTCATATTTTGTTCTTCTCTGATGCCAATTCCTGACTTTCTCTTTTGTATCATTTTTCTGAGCTTTCTATCAGTTTGTATTTTTAAAGAACACTGCTTCTGCGAATAATTATCCTCAATACAGCGACTTAAATTCACAAACAATCCCATAACAGTATTTCTAAGCAGCATATTTTCAAAATCATCAATATTGTTAAGCATATTCTGAACGTACTCATTACCATCATTTGCGGACTTTGTGAGCCACTCCACAGCCTTTTCCTTATCCTTTTCAAGTT
>ERZ827363.717-NODE-717-length-35230-cov-10.800227_pt1 | contig 35230 bp, 35 predicted proteins | sample MGYA00519776_ERZ827363 | MGnify/ENA primary metagenome ERZ827363 (study PRJEB31778, sample SAMEA3449288) | human gut metagenome | biome: human gut; feature: human-associated habitat; material: faeces | place: United Kingdom | collected 2010/2012 ... | reverse complement strand
TATGTGAGTTCATCCCTTCCTTTTTGTGGAACTATCTTTTTATTTTGAGACAGCCCCTTTTTAATTAAATTTAATTAATATTTAACTTTATATTCTCCACGTCTTCTATAATCTGCGCCGCCAGTTATACCTTTAGCTTTATCTTTTATTATAGTTTGAATAGAACCATAGAAAATATTAGAATCATAATAACTTATTGAATATCCATCAGAAGTTATTTTATTAATTACACTATCAGAAAGTTCTCTTTCTGTTAGTATCTCTGTATTATTTCTAAACACTGTTCTTGGTGTTTCAATTGAATCTGATATATTCTTGCCAAATTTAAGATTATCTAGTAACACTTCAGAGATTGCCTGTGGTATAACATTTCCTCCAGGAGAAGCTATCCCCATAATAAAATCGTCACCTTTTTTTATTATTGTTGGCGCTATAAAAGTTCTAGATCTTTTCCCTGGTTCATATGCATTTATAGAATTAGAATTTTCATTAAAATGACCTACTGAATCATTTAAGAAAAATCCACCTACAGTAACTTGCGAACCAAAGAAATCTCCTAAGGTATTTGTACAAGAAACAACCATACCATCTTTATCCGTTACAACAAAAGCTGTCGTATCTTCACTTTCATCTTCTGTTATATCTTCAGTGTATTTTCTTTCATATAATCTTTGCACATATTTGTCTGTCACATATTTCTGAGAATTAACTTTTTCAAAATTTGGATCTGCAATATGTGCCATCCTATTTGTATATGCAATATTTACGATTTGAGACATTTTTTCTAAATAATCTACTTCATTATTTTCATATTTCTCAACGTTTGCATACTCTGCCATTTTTAATATTTGTATTAATGTAGTTCCACTAAAAGGAGCTGGCGCTGATATAACTTCATATCCATTAAATTCACCTTTTACAGGTTTCAAAACTTCTGTCTTATAAGTAGATAAATCTTGTGCTGTCAATATCGTTTGTAAAGTTAAAGCTTGTGAAAGAGTACCATTATAAAAAGCTTCTGCCCCATCTTTTTGAATAGTCTTTAGAGTTTGTGCCAATTCTGTTTGAACTATATTAGTCCCCTCACTTTTTGGCTCTCCGTTCTCATCATAAAAAGTAGTTAAACTATTCATATCTGAATATCCTTTGAATACATTTAATCTATTATATAGATTTGTATCCATTTCAAATCCATTTTCTGCATAATTTATTGCCGGTTGCAGTAACTCACTCATAGATTTAGTTCCATAAGTTTTATTTACATCTTCCATACCTTTAACAAACCCTGGCACACCAATGCCACTAACTTGTGTTTCAGAACTTATAGGCGCTGTTTCTCTATAATTAACAAAATCAAATTTATCATCTTTTGGTGAATAAATAAGCATAGCTCCTCCTCCACCAATACCTGATCCATAAGGTTCTACAACACCTAAAACGTACGATATAGCAACTGCAGCGTCTGCAGCATTTCCGCCATTTTCTAATACTTCCATTCCAACTTTAACAGCTAAAGGATTTGATGAACTTACTCCATAGCCTTCTAAACCATTTCTTTTTAATGCCTTATTTACACTTACAGTAAACATAGACTGGATGTCATCATAAAAAACTAAGCTTAAACCTAATATAACTGCCAAAAATACAGATATAATCGGTTTGAATATTGACTTTTTCAATCTCTTCTCTCCTTTTTGATATTAATTTTGACTAGCGATAAATTTTAAATTATCCCTTTTAAAATATAATATCCAAAAGCATATAAGTAAAGCATAAAATTAATGATAATGTTAATAATTTAGAAAGTGTAATTTCTTTTCTATTTTTTATATAAATTTGGATCTTCTCTTTTAAAGTTAAGTTTTCACTCATATTTCCATCTCCTTAAACTAATTGAGCTACATTTAAGATAACAAAAATTACGAAAGAAAGTCCTACAGTGCTTAAAGTTGTAAGTTTTATACCTTGTTTATAATAACAATTTGCTATTAAACCAGGAATTACAACTCCCACTCCATTAAGTATTCCTAATGACATTCCCATTGATACATTGAATACATCTAACAATATTTTTAATACCATACATACCATAAGCATAGCTAAGAATCTTCTTCTTCCATATAGTATTACAAATTTATTTAGTCCAAACTCTACTATAATGTATGTTAATAAACTTAATAAGAATATTGCTATTAAGCTTTTAGGGTCTTTCATTGTAAGCGCTAAATAACCAGGAACTACAAGTCCTCCTGGATTTATTCCGAATTTTTCTGCAAATAATAAACTTAGTGTTAAACCTAATATTATTGCAACATATAAATCTGTCGATATCATTCTAGCCTCCTAATATATTTAGATTATAGCTTTTTTATTTTCATTATAATCATCTTTTTGATCTTCTTGACTCATACTTAAAAGTTTTTCTATAAATGGTTCACCTGTACCATGTATATTTCCTACACCATAGATTACTCTATCTTTCATAAGAGGACCTATAGCATCTAAAATCTCATCAGGTGTTGCATTTTCTAAATCAATATAATTTTTTACATTTGGTAAAAGACCGTTTTTAAATGCCGTAGCTATAGGTTCTGTTATTTCACCTATCCCAACAAGTGTATGAGTTTTTATATTTGGGAATACATTTTTTACAAAGATTTCAGTTCTATCAACTCTATCTTGTCTACAGTTCATTATAACTACAGGGTCATCTGAGTTATAATCCATTTCAACTATTTTTTCCCATATATTTAAAGTCGACTGTGGGTCGTTTGCTGCAAATCCATTTACAAAGTGACAATTTAATGATTCATCACCTATTTTAGTGACTCTCATCGCTCCTGGATCTGGATGAGCGTTAAGCATACCTCTCATACAAGTCTCTTTATCTATTCCTAAAGCTTCACCAACAGCCAATGCTAAAGATGCATTATCTGGGAATATCATATAATCAAATTTGTCTAAATATTCTTTACTTATTTTTGAATTATCTGCTACTATTACCTTCGTATTTCTTTCCTTAGCAACTTCTTTGAAGTAATCTAAGTAAGGGCTTGGTATAGTAATTAAGTGACCATCATATGGTATTGTAGCTGCAAATGCTTGAGCTACTTCATTTAATGTAGGCCCTAGTACATCCATATGATCTTCTAGAACATTAACTATTAAAACTATATTTGCTTCTAACATTCTAAATTGGAATACCTTTTGGTAATCTGGATTTACTGCCATACATTCACATACTAGAGCTTCTGCTCCTAAATCTACCGATTTTTGTAATACTTCTAATTGTTCTCCTATATTAGCCCCTTGTGGTTTTCTAACTATAGGATCTTCTTCATCTTGGAACCAATAAATCATTCTAGCTTCTGTTCCAGTAGTTTTACCTACTGTTTTATATCCTGCTTCAGTTAATATACCAGTTATTAATCTTGTAACTGTTGACTTTCCTCTTATTCCGTTTATATTCACTCTTATTGGTATTTTCTTAACATTTCTTTTTTGAGCAAGTTGCTCTCTTATACCAAATGCAAGCAGAGTGACTATACACAATACTATAATAATAATGGCTCATCCCTCCCTATTAATCGTAGTCTTATTATTTAGTTGCAGTAATATAAATATAAAATAAAATTTTATTTTATATGCAAATACAAAATGTTCGATTTTATCATATATTGTCTGCAAGATTCAATTATATCAAAAATTATTACATACTAAAAGTATTTATTTTAATTTCCAAATAATAAGTTTTTATAATCGTGCATTAACCTTCTTAATTCTGTTAAATAATTATCTCATTTTATAATATTTTAGATTTATTTTCAAGAAATAAATTTATTAATTTTTATCTATTTAAAGAAACATTTATCACAATATGTGTATATATAAAATTTAATGTTTTAACTCTATTTTTTAGACAAAAAAGGTGATTAATTAAAAAATAATTAATCACCTTTTTCTCATATTTATTTAGTCATCTAGTTTTAAAACTGACATAAATGCTTTTTGTGGAACTTCTACATTACCAACTTGTCTCATACGTTTTTTACCTTCTTTTTGTTTTTCAAGAAGTTTTTTCTTACGAGATATATCTCCACCATAACATTTAGCAAGTACGTCTTTTCTAAGAGCACTTATAGTTTCTCTAGCAACTATTTTATTACCAACTGCAGCTTGTATTGGCACAGCAAATTGATGTCTTGGTATTTCTTCTTTAAGTTTTTCACACATAGCTTTACCCCTAGAGTATGCTTTTGACTCATGTACTATAAAGCTTAATGCATCAACTTGTTCTTTATTTATTAGTATATCTAATTTAACAAGATTAGAAGGAACATATCCTTTCATTTCGTAATCAAGAGAGCCGTACCCTCTAGTTCTTGATTTTAATGCGTCAAAGAAATCGTAAACAACTTCATTTAATGGTAAATCATAATGAAGCATTACTCTTTTCTCATCTATATATTCCATATGAAGCATAGTTCCACGTCTTTCTTGGCAAAGTTCCATAACTATACCAACAAAGTCTTTTGGAGCTATTATATCAGCTTTTACTATTGGTTCTTCTATCATTTTTATTTCTGAAACTTCTGGTAAGTTTGCAGGATTTTGAACCATAACCACTTCACCATCATTTTTAGTAACTCTATATATAACTGATGGAGCAGTTGTAACTAAGTTAAGATTAAATTCTCGTTCTAGTCTTTCTTGTATTATTTCTAAATGTAATAATCCTAAGAAACCACATCTGAAACCAAATCCTAAAGCTGCTGAAGTTTCCGATTCAAACTCAAGGGCAGCATCATTAACTTGCAATTTTTCTAAACAATCTCTTACGTTTTCGTATTTTTCACCTTCACCTGGATAAATACCACAATAAACCATAGGAGTCGCTTTTTTATATCCTTCTAATGGTTCTTCTGTTGGATTTGAGGCATCAGTAATTGTGTCCCCTACGTGACAACTTCTTATGTCTTTTATACTTGCTGCTATATAACCAACATCTCCAGCACATAGACTATCTAGTTCTGTAGCTCCTGGAGCCATAACTCCAACTTCAGTTACCTCGAATTTTTTCTTAGTATTCATCATTTCGATAGTCATACCTTTTTTAACTTCGCCTTCAAATACTCTTACATAAGCTACAACACCTTTATATGCATCATAGTATGAGTCAAATATTAAGGCTTTTAATGGTTTTTCTTTATCTCCTGTAGGAGCTGGAACATTAGCAACTATATCTTCTAAAACATCTACTATATTTAAACCACTTTTAGCAGATATTAATGGAGCTTCACTTGCATCAAGTCCTATAAGATCCTCAATTTCTTCCTTAACCTCATCTGGTCTTGCACTAGGAAGGTCTATTTTATTTATAACAGGTAAAATTTCTAAATCCTGATCTAGAGCTAAATACACATTAGCTAAAGTTTGAGCTTCAACACCTTGAGCTGCGTCCACTACAAGTAATGCACCCTCACAAGCTGCTAAACTTCTAGATACCTCATAATTAAAGTCAACATGACCTGGAGTATCTATAAGATTTAAATAATATTCATTTCCATCCTTAGCTTTATATATTAATCTAACATTTTGTAGTTTAATAGTAATTCCTCTTTCTCTTTCTAAGTCCATATTATCTAATAACTGACTTTTCATTTCTCTATCACTTACTAAACCTGTGTACTGTATTAATCTATCAGCTAAGGTAGACTTACCATGGTCTATATGTGCAATTATACTAAAATTTCTAGTTCTACTTTGTTTGTCCACCTTTATTCCTCCTTAAATAAGTTTTTATCATAAACTTTATTTTATAATATATATGCATTTCTGTAAATAAATACTGTATGACAAAAAAATAAGACTTATTTTTTAAGCCTTATTTTTATTATTTTGATTTATTTTTATAATTTGTATACTCTTATGTTATTAATAAACATAAAATAGATTTTTAAATACTTCATAAGATTATTTTTACTATCATTATCTAAGATTTTATTAATTCTATAATCAATCAAAAATATACTACTAACAGTAAGAAGTATCATTGTTAACATAAATATTTTTCTACATACTGATTTATATTTTTTTTTTAAAATTTTTTCATTTTTTATTTTTTCTAATCGACTCATTTATATACATACCATCTTTATTTTTTAATATCAGAATAATATTCATCTAAAATTTCTGCTAAGTACTTACAAGTTCCTTGAGATTCCTTTGTACTTGTAGCATTATTACCTATTTCTATTAGTAAGCCATTGTCAGCCATATACTGATTAAATCTACCATATGGTTTAACTACTACAGGACAAACCAATCCTGGATATTTCTTTTGGGCTAATGCAGTTATTTCTTCTGCTTGTCGCTTTAATTCTCCAACATTTTTATTTCTTTGACCTACTACTAAGAAAAATTTAGATACTGTTTCGCCATTAATTTTAGTAGTATATTTATCATGTAATTCTTTTTTATCTTGTGTAGTTTTTATACTTTGACCATCTCTATGTAAATCTATTGATATTTTCACAGAATCATATTTTGATAAAACAGATTGTACTGTTTTTCCACTCGTTGCATAAGCTTCATTATATGCTAAATCATTATATTTAGTACTATGAATCACGCCCCAACCTTTTTCACTCAACTCTGTAGTTAAAACACTTCCTACAGACATAACAGAGTTTTCTATATCTGTTGAATGATAGTTATTTTTAGACGAATCAGAGTAAGTTTCACTACTGTGAGTATGATAAATCAACATTTGTGGTTTATCATTTGTTATTCTTATATCATTTTTATATTGTGAATCAATTAAATTGCTAGCTTCTTTAGATTCTTCACTTTTTGTTTCTGGTACATTTTCCTCTCCAACATATACATTTATAAATTCATCCTTATTATTTTCCGACTTTTTATCTGAATCGTTATTATTTTTATTATTATCTTCATCGTCTATTACTTTAACTTCTGGATAAGATGATTTAACTAAATATTCTAATATATCTTCTTTATCTAAAGCATAGGAAAAAGTAGGTAAAATACAAACTATTAAAAATCCAAGTTTTATAGTTTTTATTTTATTTTTTATCATTTGAATTCCTCCTCTTTACGAAGTTCTCCCTGGATGAAGAGATTTATTCAATCCTTCACTAATAATTATGGCTAAATTTTCTATAGTTTCATCTATATCCTTAGGAGTAACGATTAAGTTTTTATCATAAGGATCTAGGGAATCTCTAATTAATTGATATTTTTCTTCCTCTTGTAGCTTGTGTAACATATTATAAAAAGCTTCACCTTCATTAGATTGTTCCATTAAATTTTTTATAGCTAAATCTAGAACATCACTAGTTAGCGTAGCTGCGTCTACAACAGTAGGCACTCCTATTGCTACAACATCTACTCCTAGGTATTCCTTATTTAACGATTTTCTTTTATTACCAACGCCTCCACCTGGTGAAATACCAGCTGTAGATATTTGTATGGTAGAGTTTACCCTATCCATCTTTCTTGATGCTAATGCATCTATAGCTACAACTCTATCAGGCTTAATAGTATCTACTATAGCTTTTACAGTTTCACTTGTTTCTAGACCTGTAATTCCCATAACTCCTGGACTTAAAGCTGATACTTCGGTAAAATCATCATCATAATCTTTATTATAATTTTTAAAAATATGACGTGTCACAAGAGTTTTTGATACTGCTCTTGGGCCTAGGGCATCTGATGTTATATTCCAATTTCCAAGTCCAATTACTAATGTTTTTTTATGTTCTTCCTTACCAAAAATATCTTTAAGTTCATCAGCTAAATAATTTATTATTTGATTTCTAGATTCATCGTCATCATATTTCATTAATTTACTTTCCAATGTTACATATCTACCAATTCCTTTATTCATTATTTGAGAACCTTGTTCATCTAATACATCAACTATAGTTACTATGCAATCATTAAGTTGTTTATTTACGGTTTTAACACCAGGTATTTCACTGCTATCATTACTTTCTTCAATTATCTCTCTAGCTTCTAAAGCTAAATCTGTTCTAATTTTTATCATAGTTTCCTCCAGTATATAATTAAATGATATTATTGATTATTGACATGTAATTGCATTTTAAACATTATTTATCATTTTTATTAATTTTATGAATAATCAAATAAGTCATTGTGAAATATTGCCATCTGTGATAAAGTATGTTTTACACAAAACACAATCATCAAATTATATTTAACTAATAAATATTAACTCTTGATTTTTATATTTATTTCTGTTAAAATCTAATATGTTGACGATGAGAATAATTATATTTACAAGGAGGTGTTTTTCGTGGCAAACATAAAATCAGCTAAAAAGAGAATAAAAGTTATCGATAAGAAAACTGCTTTAAACAAAGCTAGAAAATCTCAATTAAAAACTGCTATAAGAAGATTCGATGAAGCTGTTACTGCAGGTAACGTTGAAGAAGCTACAGCTAGATTCCAATATGCTCAAAAAAGAATATACCAAGTAGCATCTAAAGGAACTATACACAAAAACGCTGCAGCTAGAAAAGTTGCTAAATTAGCTCAAAAATTAAACGCAATGAACGCATAATAACAGTTTAATTTTTATAAATTTAACCCTTGATTTTATCAAGGGTTTTTTATCGTACAAAAAAGTCTTAGTTTTTTAACTAAGACTTTAACTAATATTTCTCTGGCAATACTTACTTACTAAAATCTCTACCGCCAAAGTATCTTTTATTAATCCATTTTTTATTTTAAAATCATTTTCTAATATAAAATTCAACATATCTATAATTGTATCATCAGAAAAGTTACGACTCTGTTTTAATGCTTTATTTACTACAAACTGTCTAATATTCAATCTTTTACATATATCATTTATAGGTACCCCTTCAATTTGTAATTGCTTTACTTGTAAAACAGTTTTAAATTGCCTACTTATCATAGCAAATATACCAAGGACTGATTCTCCTTCTTGAATCATATCATTTAGTATTTTTACAGCAGAAGAAGAATTTTTCTCTCCTATATAATCTATAAGTTTAAAAATATCATTTTCTATTTTCTTTTGAGATAATCTATCTATAATTTCATTAGTTACTTTATTTTCTTTGCCTACAAAGGAGCTTATTTTTATAATTTCATTTTCTAAATCAGAAAGAGTTTTTTCACTATTTTTTTCTCTATATCCTTGAGATTCTATAAAATACATAACTTGAGAATTTTCTATTATTGTTTCAAAGCTTTCAAATTTTCTCTTTGTCCATTTGAACAAATCCATATCAGAAATTTTATCACAATTATATACAATTCCCTTTTCTTGAATTTTTTTAACTATTTTCTTCCTTTTATCAACTTCTCCATATACAACAAATACTAATACCGTACTTTCAGATATATTATCTAAGTAATCAATAAAATATTTTTCATCACCTTCAGAGAAATTTTTTCTTTTTCCTTTTAACAATTCAAAATCTTTAACTATAGTAATTTTATTATCATCCATAAAAGGTAATGTTTCCACCGAACTTAATAATTGATCTAAAAATACTTCCTTACCATCTATAACATCTAAGTTGAAGTCTAGCATAGACTCATTTAGACTTTCTTTTAAATTTTTAATAGCATTATCAATTAAATAATATTCTCTACCATATAAAAGATATATATTTTCAAAGTTTTTACTTTTAATATTCCTTATAATATCCTTGTAATCCATTTTCTTGCTCCTTCATAATTTTTAACTCTCTATATATCATATACGAAAAAATTAAAATGTAATAAAAAGTTACATAAAATAATTTAGGATTGTCTATTTCAATATATGCTAATTTCGTCATTGCGAGTTTGTCTAATAAATAATATACCATAATAATAATGCTTTTGTTCAAATATGCTAAAATTTTTGCTAAGAAAATATTAAATCTAAATAAAATTACACTAATAATACTTAAGTTCATAATAATTCCAATTACTGGTACGATAATTATATTTCCAATGATAAACAATAAAGGAATTCCCTGAAATGTATAATATATAATTGGTAAAGTCAATATATTTGCACTTACACTTATAGATACTATACTTATTTTCAATTTCTTAATTATAATTTTATAAAAATATATTATGGATAAAGTAGCTAAAAAAGATAATTGAAAAGATATATTATAAATAACATAAGGATTATTTATAACTAAAAATATTCCTATCAAAGATAAACTACATATCCCATCTCTTTTTTCTTCTAAAAACACAGCCATATACATAATAAAAACAAATACTATAGACCTGCTTATAGAAGGTGAAAATCCAACTATAATACTATATACACCCATGATTATAGTTAAAATCACAAGTTTATAAAATTTGTTAATACCTTTTATTATTATAGCAATTATAGTGCATAAAACTCCTGTATGAAGGCCAGAAATTGCTATTACATGACTTGTTCCTGTTTTCGAGAACATTTCTTTTTCTTCTTCACTTAAATTTTCTTTTTGACCTAATAATAAAGAGTTAATAAAATCAGATTTATCTTTGTATAAATATCTAAAATTATTCCTAATATTCATTTTTATATTTCCTAAAAATATATAAAACCTATTTACTCCTACTACTGTATAACCTTTTGCATTTATTATTCCCTTATATCCCATACTTCTCACATATCTACCATAGTTAAAATCATCAAAATTTATTTTATCTAAAGTTTTTATATTTCCATTTATTTTAACTATTTTGCCTATTTTTATGTTTAATTTTCTACTATAATCATTTACTAAGTATTTATCAATTTTGTATTGGTCGTATTTATTTTTTTCTATCTTGTCTTTTACAATACCTTCAATAGTTATATTTTCTTTATCTTTAATATTATCCAAAGATTTATCTTTCGTATAAACAAACGATAAAAATAATAAAAATATAAATACTAATAATAGAGGCCTTCTCATATTCCCTCCTACTTTATTTTTTATTTTTATTATCATCATCTGTATAAATTTCAAACATATATAATTTACTTACAATAAAAAAACATATTCTCAATAAGAAAATATGTTTTTTATAATATATTAAACTTCTGCAGTTTCATTCAATGCTTCTTTTAAAACATCACCTAATCTTTTTATACCTTCTACTATTTTTTCTTCTTTAGAGCTAGAATAATTTAATCTAAAGTAATTTTCTTTATTTCCCTCCGGGAAGAAAAATCCTCCTGGCACATAAGCTACCTTATTTTCCACACATTTTTTCATAAGGTCTTGTGCATTTAATTTTTCAGGTAACTTAACCCAAGTAAATAATCCACCATGAGGATGAGTAAAACTAACACCTTCAGGAAATTCTTTTTCCATACAATCTAACATTAAATCTCTACGTTTTTTGTATGTAGATTTTATTTTTTCCACATGTTCATCCAAATCATAATCATCTATATATTTACTAAGTTCTCTTTGACCTATTGTAGATGTTTGTAAATCAGAATTTTCTTTACATGTTATAAATTTTTGAAGTATATCTTTAGATGCACAAGTCCATCCTAATCTATATCCTGGACAAAATATCTTTGAAAAAGTTCCTAAATAAATTACAAGACCTTTTGTATCAAAAGACTTTAATGCTGGTAAAAATTCTCCCTCATATCTTAATTCTCCATAAGGATTATCTTCTATTACAGGTATTTCATATTTATTTACCACTTCCATAAATTTTTTACGTCTATCAAGTGACCAAGTTACTCCTGTCGGATTTTGAAAATCTGGTATTACATATATAAATTTTACTCTATCATTTTCTTTTAATATTTTTTCTAATCCTTCTGTTATCATTCCTTCTTTATCTGTAGGAACTTCCATTATTCTTGGTTTATATCCTTTGAATGCATTTAATGCTCCTAGATAAGATGGACTTTCACATAAAACTATATCACCTTCATCTAAAAATACATTTCCTGCAAAATCTAAAGCTTGTTGTGACCCACTTGTAACTAATATATCCTCTGCTTTTACATTAGTTTTACCTTTTTCATTCATTCTTTTTGCTATATGATTTCTTAGAGGCAAGTACCCTTGAGAGCCTGAATATTGTAATGCCTCTTCTCCATTTTCATCTAATACCTTAACTGATACTTTTTTCATTTCTTCTACCGGAAATAATTCAGACGCTGGTAAACCACCTGCAAAAGATATTATGTCTGGTTCTTCTATAAGTTTTAATATTTCCCCTAATTCTGATTTTTTAAATAAATCCATTCTTTTAGCATATTTAACTGCCATTTACTTTCACCCCTCTTTGACAATTTTCTTAAATTTCTAAATATTTATAATCGTAGTTCTTTTAGTTAGCTTTTTCAACTACTTTTTATATTTTGTATGCAAAAAAGACAACTCTATAGTTGTCTTTTATATATACTCATTTACATAATTTTCTTTTTTAACAAAAATTAAATCTAAAAATTCTATAACTTTTTTATTTTCTTTTAAATCATTTAATAAATATGCTTCTTTTCCATTTATATAAGAAAAGGCTAGTTGAGTTATGGTATTTATATTAAATTCCACATCCGGTATATAATCACCACTTTCAACATTTAATTTATTGTTGTTAAGGTGTATCTTAAATATTTTATTATTTTCTTTTATAAAATCATCCTTTACAGAAATATTTATACTTAAATTTTCATTACTTTTTATATTTAAGCTTTCTAAATATTTTTTAAAGTTTATTACTCTTCCCATCATAAACGGCTTTAATTTAATATTAGCTGTTTTAGGATTAGATAATATAAATCTTATTTTGTCATCTATAGGAGATGATATTGTGACTTTTTTGCATTGGGTATTGTGATTATATAAAAATCTTAATATTCCCTTCAATGCGTTTAAGTTGTTATAATATAACTCTCTCACAAAAATATTTTCATTATTTATAAAGTAAATTATATAACCATCCTTAAGTTCATCCTCATGAATATAAATATGACCATCTTCACTTTCTACTTCTTTAAATAAATTTTCATAATAATTTTCATCTCTAATTATCGTTCCATTTAGATCTTTTAAGAAATTATTTTCTATATTTATCAAATCATTAATATTATCTAATTTAGCTTTTTTTAAACATCCTTTAGATTTAAATCCACTTAAATCTTCAATATCAATTTCATATTCTATTTGATCATAACAATGTTCATATCCATATTTTCGATATAATCTATAATCTATAGGCATTAAAATTGATACTAGTTGATTTTTTCTATATAGCTCATTTAAAGTAAAATCCATTATATGTTTCATATAGCCTTTTCCTCTAGCTTGAGGAAAAGTAGATACACCAACAACATAAGATGTATCATATATTTTGTCATTTAGTTTTAAATTATATTGACTTAATTGCAAAGAAGATACTATTTCTTCATCATCTTCAACTACAATAGTATTTTCATGTTTATATTTATCATTAAAATAATAATCAGTAAACTTAGGTCCATCATCAAAACAATAGTTCCAAATATCTATAATATTATTTTTATCACTTTCTTTTGCAAACCTAATATTCATAAATATTATACCTCTCTAACAGTATATTTTTCTACAAACTTCACTGGATGGTAAGAAAGTTTAGCTTTTCTAAGTCCTTCTATACCTAAATCTTCTTCTCTATTTACAAACTCTACATCGCTAAATTCATTAACTAAAAATTGTTGATTTATATAAGGATATAATCCTCTTATACTTGGATTGGCTTTTTCTATATGAATTAAAGCCATATTAGGATTTAAATATTCTCCCATTGTAAAAGCTTCTAATTTTCCATCTATAAATATACCAGCTATTTTAAGCTTATCCTTTATAACTGGGAAACTATTGAAAAGTTTTTTTATTCCTATTAACTCTTCTTCCATTTCTTCATCTACTTGTCCATTTTCTTCTTTATTGCTTGTCCACTCTTCCACTAATTTTAAACAAGCATCAAAATCATTTTCGTCTAATAATCTATATTCAAATCTACCTTCATATTCTTTTAAGAAGTAATTTATATGATTTCTTTTTTTAACATTTTTTCTACCTTTTAATTCTCTCATGCTATCCCCGTCATAAACATAATCGAATAAATCTCTTTCTTCTGTATAATCAAATTTATCTGGATAATTTTCTTTTAAGTAATCTACAACTTCTTTTGTTATACCTCTAAAGTAAATTTTCTTTTGCTCTTTTTCAAAATAATCTATTACAAATTTTATTACTCTTGGCATATCTTCTTTTTTAGCTAGTGGTAATATGGAAAATGTATTGCCTTCGTATTCTGCAACTATTACTGCAAAACCATCTCCTATATAATATCCCGTTTTATATAGATGTTGCCACATGTATAATGTATTAAAACAATACTCGCACGCCTCATAATCTACTAAATCAAAATATGGATTAAGAAGTTCTCTAGATTCCATATCTATATCTCTAAATATCATAATTTCCTCCTATTTCATTGCTTATAATTTTATGTTAATAGTACTCTTATTGTGTCTTTATATTAAGTATTTTCGTTCTAAATTTAAAATTAATATATATGATACCCTAACAAAATATATATAAACATTTTATTTGAAATCAAATAAGTATTTTTTTATTCATTGTATATAATAGCACTTTTGTTTAAATGAGACAAAATTTTTTTCTTATTTAGTTCATTTTTTTCTTATTTGTATATTAATCTATAAATTACTCAATAATTATGAATAAAATATGAACTTTATTTATAGGAGGATTAATTTTTGAAAAAAATAAAAATAATTATAGCAATTATTATACTTTCTTTAAGCCTTTGCTCTTGTGAAAAATACGATAAATTTTTATCTGTACATATAATAGATGTTGGTCAAGGTGATAGTATTTTAATTAAAACACCTAATAATAAAAATATATTAATAGATGGTGGTGATGAAGATAATAATAAAATAATCAACTCTTATTTAAAGTCAAAAAATATAAAAGAAATTAATATGATTATTGCCACTCATTTAGATAAAGACCATATTGGCACATTGGATTATATTGTTGAAAATTATACTGTAGATAAAATTTATACACCAAATCAAAAAGACGACTCTATACCCTACAATAATCTATTAACAGCTTGTAAAAATAAGAATTTAAAAATCAATCATCTTTCCAAAGATGACTCTATAAATTTAGATAAAGATATACATATAAGCGTCCTTAGTCCTTCTTATATTCAAAATAATGATAATAATGCTAATTCAATTGTTTTTAATTTATCTTATAAAGAAATGGATTTTCTTTTTACTGGCGATTGTGAAAAAGAAAATGAGTCAGAAATAATTAATTCTTACGATTTAAGTGATGTAGATTTTTTAAAGGTTGCTCACCATGGTAGCTATACTTCCTCTAGCGATACTTTTGTAAAAGAGGTTTCACCTAAAATAGCAGCTATTTCTTGTGGTTACAAAAATAATTATGGTCACCCTCACAAATCTACCCTTGATACATTGAAAAAGTACAATGTTAAAACTTTTAGAACTGATTTAAATGGAGATTTAGTTTTTTATAGTGACGGTTATAAAATTTTCACGACTAAAAAATATAAATAATTTAATATAACCATATATACTAAACTTTCTTACAATATAAAAGCTCTATACTACAATAGAGCTTTTTTGTCTTTATTTTAATAAGTCATTAACTACCACAGAAGCTATAGTAAGACCTCCTACAGAAGGTACAAAAGAAACACTTCCTGGAGTAACTTTTCTTCCATTCATTACTTTTTTCTTTAATTCTTGTGGTTGTTCTTCTGAATAAACTACTTTAAGTTTTTTTATTCTTCTATCTTTTAATTCTTTTCTCATAACTTTTGCCAGTGGACAAGTATGAGTTTTATGTATATCTGTAACTACTATTTTAGTTGGGTCTAATTTATTCCCCATTCCCATAGAAGATATTAATTTTAGACCTTTTTTATTACATTCTTCAACTAATAAAATCTTTGAAGTTACCATATCTATGGCATCTATTACATAATCGTAATCTTCTACTAATATTTCATCTGTAGTTTCTTTATTGTATTTTTTAGCTATTGCTTTTATATTTAAATCTGGATTTATATCTAATAATCTTTCTTTCATAACTTCAACTTTTAACTTACCTACTGTTGAATGAAGAGCTGGTAACTGTCTATTTATATTTGTTACATCTACATCATCAAAATCTACTATTGTTATATTGCCTATACCTGCACGAACTAAGGCTTCTGTAGCAAAACTTCCTACTCCACCTACTCCAAATACTATAACATTTGATTTTTCTAATTTATCTATGCCTTCATCTCCAACAATAAAACTTGTTCTCATTGTAAAATCTTTCATATTTTGTTCTCCTTGAATTTTAAATAAATATAATTATAAATTATCTTATACTTTTTTTAAATACTTTTTATAATTATTTTATTACAAATAAATATATTTAAACATGATAAAGTATAAATTATAAAAATAAAAGCCTTAAGAGTTTTTAGTCTTAAGGCCTTTATTTTATTCAACAATATATATATCTATAGTTCTTTTACCCCAATTATTACACTGAGATTCACTATTCATAAATATATCTATTTTATTACCTTTAATTCCTCCACCACAGTCTTCAGCTATAAAATACTGATCAAACTGAGGTATATATATTTTACTTCCATAAGGTATTACACTTGGATCAACTGCTATAGTTCCCCATTTAGGAACAGTTCCTCTAGATGTTATACCATCACCACTATAAGCTGTAGCTGATACTGTTATTTTTTTCCCTAGATTACTTTTAGCATTACTAGATTTTTTGCTAACAGTTTTAGTTTCTTTTTGTGATTTTTGTTTTTTTACCTCGGTTCCTTTTTTTATAATTTTATTCTTAGGTTCTTTTATTATTTTTTCTTCTATTAGTTTTTTACTTACTAATTTTCCCTCTTTATATTCAGCTTCATAAGTAAATTCTTTACTTCCTTTTTTACCTTTTTGAACTACTTCTTTTTCACCTTTTAATAAAGTACTATCTTTTTTCACAACAGTGTCATAAGGTATATCCTCTGTCTCTATAATAGTTTCTTTAGTAACTTGATTAACTTCTATTTTCATTCCATCTTCTAGAGAGGCATCTAAATCCTCACTAATTATATCATTTGAATTATAATCTATATTATTTTCATCTAAAACACCTTGAACATCTGATTGAAATGAATTTACTTCTATTTCTTGACCGTTCACTATTAAAACAACTTCTTTATTAAAGGCAATATAATTTGCTGTTACAATCCCCAAAGATAATAGTCCCGATAACATAATAGATTTTATTTTCCTATTTAGATAACTCAAACTATCTCCTCCTACGTTTTATTTAACTTTAAATTATTCGTCAAAAGTTATTTTGTTACTAAATTGTAAACTATATTTCTTATCTCGTCAACTTGACAAAAAACACAAAAAGTGCTTAAATAGCTATTTCAACTATTTAAGCACTTTTACTTAAACTTTAACAAGTAACAAATTTGTTACATTTTATTCCAATTTTATATAATTTGATTTATAATTTTATATGTTTGGTATTTGCCAATCAATAGGCGTCTTACCTAACTTAATTAATATATCATTTATTTTAGAAAAATGTTTACAACCAAAAAATCCTCTATAAGCAGATAATGGACTTGGATGTGCCGCTTCTAAAATATAATGTTTTTTGTTATTAATAAGAGATTTTTTCTTTCTTGCATTGCCCCCCCATAAAACAAATATAACAGGGTCTTCTCTCTCATTTAATTTTTTTATAATTTCATCTGTGAATATCTCCCAACCTTTATTTTGATGAGAGTTAGCCTCTCCAGCTCTAACCGTTAGTGCTGTATTTAATAATAAAACTCCTTGATCTGCCCAAGGAATTAAATATCCATTGTTAGGTATAAAGCACCCTAAATCATCTTTCAATTCTTTATACATATTTAATAAAGATGGAGGAGTTTTTACTCCTGGTTGTACAGAAAAAGCCAACCCATGGGCTTGATTTTCTCCATGATATGGATCTTGTCCCAAAATAAGCACCTTTGTATCTTTATATGAAGTATGCTTAAGAGCATCAAATATATTATACATATTTGGATATATTACTCTAGTGCTATATTCTTCTTTTAAAAATTCTCTTAAATTTATATAGTATTCCTTTTTAAATTCATCTTTTAATAATTCATCCCAGTCATTACCTAAGTTAACCATTTTTGCCTCCTATTTAGATATTATATCTTCTTCACCATAATTATTAGTATCATCCGTAATAATTTTAATATGTACCTTATTTGGCAGACAAACTATACTTTCACTAGGCTTTGTAATAAAACCTTCATGAATACAAACTTTATCTGGACAAGATGCTTCTGTGATTTGAGCACCATGATTATGAATTTTAACCACATTATACCCTTCTTCACTTTCTATTTTAATTTCATCTTCATCATCAATATCGTAAGTTTTATATAACTCATTATCAACATAGATTTCTATTTGTTTTCCACTTTTAGCATTTGTAAAATGATTAATACCAAAAGATACTACAACTATTAATAAAATAATAAATATTAATATAAAGTCTTTCTTTTTCAAGTCTCAACCTCCTAAAGATAAATATTATTTATAAATATTTATGTTATAATTTACATATTAAATTAAATATAACATAAATATCTGGAGGAATCATTATGAATAAGAAAAAACTATCATTAATAATAATCACCATAGTTATCATATGTTCATCTTTTTTTATAATAATGGCTAACAAAAAAGAAGATAAATATTCTAGTACATATTATAATTTAGGAACTATAAATGAAATAACTTTATATAACATAAATAAAAATGAAGGTGATAGAATTCTAAAAAATTGCGAATCAATTTTAACTGATATAGATAATAAAATGAGTTGTCAAATTTCTACTAGTGAAATTTCTAAAATAAATGAAAATGCTGGTATAGATTATGTTCAAGTATCTGATGATACTTATTATGTCATCAAGGAGTCTATAAATTTTTCTAAAATGTCAAATGATACTTTTGATATTACTATAGGTCCTATTATTGATTTATGGGCAATAGGAACAGATAATGCCAAAGTTCCTATAAAAGATGAAATAATCGACAAATTGTCATTAGTTAATTATAAAAATATACTTTTCAATGATGATAATAAATCCATAAAACTAGCAAAAAAAAATATGAAAATTGATTTAGGCGGTATTGCTAAAGGATATGCCGCTGACAAAATTTATAAGTACTTAAAAGAAGATGAAAATTTAGAAAATGCTTTAATTAATTTAGGTGGAAACATTTGCATCCTTGGAAATAAAGAAAAAAATCAACCTTTTTCTATAGGTATACAAGATCCTACCAAGCCCCGTGGTAATTCCATAGGAAATATTAAAGTTTCTGATAAATCAGTCGTTACTTCAGGAATTTATGAAAGATATTTAGAAAAAAATAATAAAATTTATCATCATATGCTTAATCCTCACACTGGTTATCCTTTTGAAAATAACCTGAGCAGTGTAACAATAATTTCTGATAAATCTATAATATGTGATGCTCTATCAACTACAACTTTTGGACTAGGAATTGAAAAAGGATTAAAATTAATAGAAAACTTGGACAATGTGGATGCTATTTTTGTTACAAAAGATAAAAAAATATATTTAAGTTCTAATTTAAAAGATAAACTCAATTTAACAGATAATAGCTTTACTATAATAAATCAGTAATAATTTCATTTAAAATAAAAAACTTTGCTTTATACTTTAGATATGTAGCAAAGTTTTTTATTTTAGTTTACACAAATTAATTCTTTCATCTTTTCAAATTTTTTATCACCAATTCCATTAACATTCTTTATATCTTCAATGGTTTTAAATTGACCATTTTCTTCTCTATGACTTATTATCTTATTAGCTGTAGCCTCTCCCACACCTGGAAGTTTATCTAGTTCTTCTAATGTTGCTGTATTTATATTTATCTTTGATGAATCTTTTGCAGTATTTTCATTTTTTATTTCAGCATTTTCTATATCCTTCGTATTATTTACATCCTTCAGATCTTCTTGTTTTGCCTCTCCTATTTTAGGAATTATATAATGCTCTTCATCTTTAACTCTTATGGCTAAATTTATATTATTTAAATCTGCTTTTTTCGTTGTTCCACCTAGTTTTTCAACTGCTACAGCAAGTCTATCCCCTTCTTTTAAAGTTACTACTCCTGATTTATTAACTTCACCACTAACATAAACTGTTATTTCTTTATTGCTAATATTTTCTTTTTCATCTTCTATCTTTTCTTTTTTATCATTATTTTTATTTTCATCACTTACTGTGGATTCTTCTGTCAAAACATAAATATCATCTTTAGAATTTAATTTATCCTTTACTAATAAAATAGTAGGACAAATTAATAATATTATTGCAAATACAAATATTTTCTTCTTGTTCACTATTTTTTATACCTCCTTAATTCTATTATTACCAAAAATATGATATACTAAAATACAAGATTAAAATTGGGAGGTTATATATGAAGAAGTTTTTATCTTTGGTTATAGTATTTCTTCTTTCTATAACAACTTTTTTAAGTCCAATTTCTTCTTTTGCTGATAGTAAAGATGTATCTATTTCTTCTCCAAATTCAGTAGTTTTAGACTATGAAACTGGTAAAGTTCTTTATGAAAAGGACGGAGATAAAAAAGTATATCCAGCTTCAACGACAAAGATATGGACTGCTTATTTAGTTGTAAAAAACGTTAAAAATCTAAATACGCCTATAGAAATTGATAAACATCTTTTTGTAGATGGTTCAAGTATGTATTTAGAAAAAGGGGAAATTTTTACTGTAAAACAATTACTACAAGGTTTGCTAATACATTCATCTAATGATGCTGCTGAAGTATTAGCTGAGTATGTATCTGGTAATAAAGCTGATTTTGCTAAATTAATGAATAAAGAAGCAAAATCAATCGGAGCTAATAATACTCATTTCAATAATCCTCATGGATTACCAGATAAAGACCACTATACTACAGCTTATGATATGGCTTTAATAGCTAGAGAAGCTATGAGCAATGAAATTATAAGGGAAATAGTAAGTACAAAATCAATAACATTTGAAAAAAGTGATACAGACAATTATAGGTGTTTTACAAATAGAGTATTTTTCAACACAAATAAATTTTTAACATCAACTGAAAAAATTAAATATAAAAACAAACTTATTGATATAAAGTATGATATAGTTGATGGTATTAAAACAGGATATACTGATGATGCCGGAAGATGCTTATTGTCAAGTGCTGTAAAAAATGATATGAGAGTTATATGTGCTGTTTTTAAAGACCATGGTACTGACGTATATGTAGACTCTAGAACTCTTATAGATTATGCCTTTGATACTTATTATACTAAAACAATAATCAATAAAGATGATTATACAAAAACAAAAAGAGTTTTATTTACTAAAGAAAAAGAATTACTTTATACACCAGCATTTAATTATAAAGTAGTCTTAGAAAAAGGTAACTCTGCATCTGAAAATTATACTGCAAAGTCAAAATTAGACTACAATTTACCAATAAAAAAAGGTGATAAAGTAGGTACACTAGAAATATACAACGGAAAAACTTTAGAAAAAACTATAGATTTAGTTGCTCAAAATGATTTAAATAGTTTCTTTGGATTTTTAACTAATAAAAATATAATTAAATATTCAATTAGACTTGTTTTAGCATTAGTTACTCTATTCATTTTATTTTTAGCATCTAAAATAAGAAAAAAGAAAAATATAAAAAAAAGAAAATCAATAAATTCTAATAAACGTAGAAGATAAAAATAAGATGGATCAAATCCATCTTATTTTTTATTTTAAATTTTTCTTAATCCCCTTATTTAAAATATTTTCATAATCTATAAAATCATAAATATCTTCATCAAAAACTTCAGAAAAACACTTAAGTTCTTCTAGTGATAAATCTTCTATTGCTTTTTCATTATCTTCACAGTAAATCACAATTTGACCCACAATCCCATGGGCATCTCTAAAGGCTACATTTTTATTTACTAAATAGTCTGCAACTTCTGTAGCATTTAAAAATCCACCTTTGACAGCTTTTTTCATATTATCTTCTCTGATTTTTAAAGTAGCTATCATTTGCTCCATTATTTGAAGACACATTGAAAGTGTATTAACACTATCAAAAAATCCTTCTTTATCTTCTTGCATATCTTTATTATAAGCTAAAGGTAACCCCTTCATAACTGTAAGTAATGAAATTAAATTTCCATAAACTCTACCAGTTTTTCCTCTTATCAATTCAGCTCCATCAGGATTTTTCTTCTGTGGCATAATAGAACTTCCCGTTGAGTATAAATCATCTAATTCAATAAATTTAAATTCTTGAGAACTCCAAAGTATTAATTCTTCACTAAGTCTACTTAAGTGCATCATAATTATTGAAAAATCACTCATAAGTTCTAATAAGTAATCCCTATCACTTACTCCATCCATAAAATTATCCATAGGCTTTTTAAAACCTAATTTTTCACAAGTAATATTTCTATCAATATTATGTGTAGTTCCTGCCAAAGCTCCACAACCTAAAGGACTTTCATCCAATATTTCTAAAGCATTATTTAATCTTTTACTATCTCTATCTAGCATATTATAATAAGCCATAAGATGATGTTTAAAAGTCACTACTTGTGCTCTTTGAAGATGAGTATAACCTGGCATTATAATAGGATTATTATAAGCTACTTCTTTTAAAGTACTTTTTAATTTCTCTACATAGTTAATTATTTCTCTACATTTATCCTTTGCAAATAATCTCATGTCAACAGCTACTTGATCATTTCTACTTCTTCCAGTATGTAGTTTTTTACCTACATCTCCTACTCTATCTATCAAATTAATTTCAATAAAACTATGTATATCTTCATAATTTCCTTCAAGAAGTAATTTTCCTTCTTCTATATCTTTTTCAATAGATTTTAATCCATTAATTATAATTTCCCCTTCTTCTCTTGTAAGCAAATTCACTTGAACTTGCATATAAACATGTGCTAAGCTTCCCTCTATATCTTTTTTATATAAAAGTGAATCAAAACCAAAAGATTTATTAAACTCCTCCATTAGTTTATTTTCTTCACTTCTAAATCGTCCTCCCCAAAGTTTCATTTTATTTCCCCTTTCTATTACATTGTCATACAATTTTTAGCATTTATTATATGATATCACAAGCCATTTCTATACAGTAATAACTTTTTATATTATTATTTATTTTAATATACATTACAAAAAAAGATAAAAATATAGTATAAATTAAATAATTTACACTATATTTTTTATCTTAATTTTCACTATCTTTATCTACAGCAACTTCCTCATCTAATAAATGTAACTTTCTTGCCACAAATTTTGTTGTACTACCTTGTAATATCAATGTTATTAATATTGTCAGAAATACGATAGATGATATTATTTCACTTCCTGGAACTTTCATAGATGTAATAATCCCACAAAGAGCCGCAGGAATTACTCCTGTTTCTCTTACCCACATCATAAATAATATTTGATTTTTATTCCATTTTGCCTTTCTATCAACCAAAGTACATGCTAATACACAGATAGGTCTTACTATAAATATAAATCCTAACACACATATTAAAGACGGACCTAAATACTTAAATAATACATCAAGTTGCACTTGACTACCTAAAATTATAAATATACACATTCTACAAATAGTACCTACAGTTTCTGCCACATGACAATCTGCATCATAGTGTTTTTGGCTAAGCCATAACTTAAAATTTTGTTTGTTGCCTGTAACTAATCCAACTATAAAGCATGACATATAACCACTTCCACCTAAATAAGTTGAAAGCTCATAAGCTATAATTACAGATAAAATTGATATTATAGGTGTATAATCTTTAAAAATACCTTTTGGGCTATCATTGACTAGAAATAATAAAACTAATCCTGTAATTAAACCTACCATTATTCCTACTATAATCATAATACAAAGACTGTAAATATTTTGTTGTATAGAAAATTTTCCTCCCATAATTATGGACAATACCGCAACAGTCATTATAGCTCCTGTAGCATCATTTAGTGCAGATTCACTAATAACAGTCTGTTTAACTTTTTTATCTATTTTAACTTGATTAAATATTGGTACGATTGTAGCGGGGTCTGTTGATGCGATTATTGATCCTGCCAACAAACAAGTCATAAAACTAATTTGAAAATTAAGTCCAATTAATTTTGCCATAAGAAAAGAAGTTATAACGACCCCTAAAGTAGATAATAAAAATACAGATATCTTAACATTTTTTAGAACCTTTAAGCTGACCTCTTTTCCACCCATATATAAAATAAATGCTGATCCAAAGGTTAATATTAATTGATTTTCTAATTGAAATTGAGATATATCAATTATTTGAAGTACTGATGGCCCTAAAAAAATACCAACAATTAAAAATAACACTACATCAGGAATGTTTATTAATTCACTTCCTTTGCTACAAATAATCCCCGTTATAGCTATTGTTGCAAATAAAATTAATAACTTATTACATGCTATTGCATGAATGGATGTTTCCATAACTCCATCTCCTTTTGATTATGCTAATTTTAAATTACTATCATATTAATAATTATAAACAAAAATGACCATCTGCGATGGTCATTTTTGTTAAATTTAGGTTATATTTTTATATTATTTTACAACTGCTATTACTTCTATTTCAACTTTAACGTCTTTTGGTAATCTAGCAACTTCAACACATGCTCTAGCTGGTTTATTTTCACCAAAGAATTCAGCATAAACTTCATTTATTTGAGCAAATTCATTCATATCTTTTATAAATACTGTAGTTTTTACTACATCTGAGAAATCAGCTCCAGCTTCTTTTAATATAGCTTGTACATTTGTTAATGATTGTCTAGTTTGAGCTTGAACATCTCCTTCTACTATTTCCATAGTTTCTGGTACAAAAGGAACTTGTCCTGATACGAATAACATGTTTCCAGCTTTTATAGCTTGAGAATATGGTCCTATTGCAGCAGGTGCATTGTCTGTATGTATTACTTGATGTTTCATATTTATTACCTCCTAAAAATATAATGCTTAAAAACATTTTCCTATACTATTATACTATCCATAAAAAGAATTGTATATATAATTTTTTCAATTATTTTTAATAATAAACAAAAGTAGAGCTAAAAATTATATTTTAACCCTACTTTTTAACAATAAATTTATCTTATAATTATTTTACAACTATATTAACTAATTTCTTAGGAACAGCAATAACTTTTACTACATTTTTGCCTTCTATTGCCGCCTTAACTTTTTCATCTTCCATAGCTACTTTTTCCATATCTTCTCTAGATATATTAGCATCCATAGAAACTTTAGCTCTTAATTTACCATTAACTTGAACTATTACTTCTACTTCATCTTGAACTAGAGCTGATTCATCATAAGCTGGCCAACTTATATTAAATACGCTACCTTCTTTACCTATCATAGTCCATAATTCTTCACCAATATGAGGTGTAAATGGAGCAAGTATTGTTACTATAGTCTCAATACCTTCTCTGATTATTCCATCATTTCTAGTATCTAATTCTTTGTATTTGTACATTTCATTTATTAATTCCATTAATGATGCTATAGCAGTATTAAATCCGAATTTTTCACTTAAATCAGCAGTAACTTTTTTAAGTGTTGAATGTATAACAAGTCTCATTGCTTTATCTTCTTTAGTTACAGCTTTAACTTCTGCATTTGATTTAGCAACTTCAGCTAATTCATCAACTAATCTGTAAACTCTGTTTAAGAATCTGAAGCATCCTTCAACACCTTGTTCAGACCAGTCTAAATCTCTTTCTGGAGGAGCTGCGAATAATACGAATAATCTAGCAGTATCTGCACCATATTTGTTGATTATTTCTATAGGTGATACAGTATTACCTTTAGATTTACTCATTTTACTTCCATCCATTAAAACCATACCTTGAGTAAGCAAGTTTTTGAATGGCTCATCAAAATCTAACATTCCCATTGATTTGAATGCTTTAACAAAGAATCTAGAGTAAAGTAAGTGCATTATAGCATGCTCTACCCCACCTATATATTGATCTACTGGCATCCATTTATTTACCATTTCTTTGCTGAATGGTTCTTCAGTATTTTTAGGATCTATATATCTTAAGAAGTACCAAGATGAATCTACGAATGTATCCATAGTATCAACTTCTCTTCTAGCTTCTTTTCCACAACATGGACAAGCAGTAGTAGCAAATTCTTTAGAAGTTGTAAGTGGAGATTCACCTTTTCCTGTAAATTCAACATCTGTAGGAAGTAATACTGGTAAATCCTTTTTATCTACTGGTACTATTCCACAATCATCGCAGTATACAACTGGTATTGGGCATCCCCAGTATCTTTGTCTAGATAATAACCAGTCTCTAAGTCTGTAGTTAACAGTTTTCTTACCTCTATTTTCTTTAGCAAGTTTTTCAACTACACCTTCGAATGCATCTTTAGCATCCATCCCATTGAATTCTTCTGAGTTTATCATTTTGTTATCTTCATCTATAACAGGTATTATATCTAAGTTAAATTTCTCAGCGAAATCTCTATCTCTATCATCATGTGCTGGAACAGCCATTATAGCTCCAGTACCGTAGTCAGCTAATACATAGTTTGCTATCCAAACTGGTATTTTCTTTCCGTTTACTGGATTTATAACATATTTACCTATGAACATACCTTCTTTTTCTACATCAGAAGCAGTTCTTTCTATTTCAGTTTTAGTATGCATTTTTTGTATGAAAGCATTAACGTCAGCTTCATATTCAGTTCCTTTAACTAACTCTTGAACTAATTCGCTTTCTGGAGCTAATACCATAAAAGTAACTCCATATGTAGTATCTGGTCTAGTAGTATAAACTGTCATAGATTTGTCAGTTCCATCTATGTCAAATATTAATTCAGCACCATTAGATTTACCTATCCAGTTTCTTTGCATTGTTTTAACTTTTTCTGGCCATCCATCTAAAGTATCTAAGTCATTTAATAACTCTTCTGCAAATGCAGTAGTTTTAAAGTACCATTGCTCTAGATCTTTCTTAACAACTACAGCATCACATCTTTCACATTGACCTTGTACAACTTGCTCATTAGCAAGAACAGTCTCACAAGATGGACACCAGTTAACGAAAGATTTTTTCTTATAAGCAAGACCTGCTTCTAAGAATTTTAAGAATATCTCTTGTGTAAATTTATAATATTCTGGAGTAGAAGTTGCTACTTCTCTTTCCCAATCATAGCTAAGTCCTAATAATTTTAATTGACCTTTCATATCTTCTATGTTGGCCATAGTCCATTTATGTGGATGAACTCCATGTTTTATAGCTGCATTTTCAGCTGGTAAACCAAATGAATCCCATCCCATTGGATGAAGTACATTGTACCCTTCCATTTTTTTGAATCTTGCAACTACATCACCTATAGAGTAGTTTCTAACATGTCCCATATGTATATTTCCTGATGGATAAGGGAACATCTCTAAAGTATAGTAATTTGGCTTTGATGAATCTGCTGTATCAGTTTTATATTGACCATTTTCAGTCCATATTTTTTGCCATTTGTCTTCAATTTTCTTGAAATCGTAAACGCTCATGTTTTACCTCCTGAATTTTTATTGTAATAATTTCCATAAATATTATTTTATCCAATTTAAAAAATTTTAAATTTCTAAATTAAAATTAAATATATATGTTCAAATTTATTTAATATAAAAAAATCCTCGTCCTAAACTTACGTTTAGGGACGAGGATATATATCGCGGTACCACCCTAATTAGTCTACACTAGTAAACTCTCTTAGATAGTCTTTATGCCAACTACGGCCAAATAATTTTATGTTAGCAAGTTCAAAAATAGTCTATACTGATTCACACCCATCATCAGCTCTCTGAAATAAACAAAATTTCCTAATACTCTAACTTATTTGATTATTTTTTCATTTTCCTATAATATTAACATCTTTATGCTAAAGTGTCAATATCAACATATGGAGCGTCTTTCCATAGTTTTTCTAAATTGTAGAATCCTCTATTTTCTTCATCAAATACATGAACCATAACATCACCATAATCAAGTAATATCCAGTTTTGTGTTTGATATCCTTCTTTTGATCTTGGCTCTATTCCATACTCTGTTAAAGCATCTTGTACATTATCTGCTATAGCTTTAACTTGTCTAGTAGAACCAGCTGTTGCTATAACAAAATAATCACATAAAGAAGATACCTTCCCTATGTTTATTATTGATATATCTTGACCTAATTTATCATCAATTGCATCGTAAACAATTTTTGTCATTTGTTCAACTGTCATGTTTGTCATATTCCGTCTCCTTTCAATTTTAAACCTATCTAATTATTATATCATAAAAAAACATATTATTACTATAATATATATAAAATAAAAAATTCGTTACACTTTATCATAATATTTTACTTAAAATATTATTTCTAGCTTTTACTGTTCTTGGATGAATTAGTTGATTATTATCTATTACAAATTTTATAGTATTATTAAAAGACAAAATTAAAGCTTCTTCTAATTTTCCACTATAAGTTAATTCTCTAAGCTCTTCGACTTTTGGGAAATATCTTCCTTCTTCTATTAAATCAGCCATATAAATAATTTTTTCTAAAAGTGTCATATTTTCTCTACCAGTAGTATGATATTTTACTGCATTTAAAATTTCCTCATCTTCTATTTCAAAAACTTCTTTTGCTACATAAGATCCTATAACACTATGAGATAGAGCTAAGTTATTTTCTTCTAAAGGATCTAGCTCTATATTAAATTTTTTTATACAGTCTTCTATTTGTTCATCATTAAAATATTTAGCACAGTCATGAACAAGTCCAGCAATTTTTGCTTTTTCTTTGTCACAATTATATATTTCACTTAATTTTACTGCACACTTTGAAACATTTAGAGAGTGTTTTAATCTTCTCTCTGGTAACATTTCTTTTAATTTTATTTCCATTTCATTATAGTTCATTTATTCAACTCCAAAATTATACAATCTTTTTTCTTTAATATATGTTTCCACATTTTCTGGTATCAAATATCTAACAGATTTTCCTTGATTCAATTGATCTCTTATATATGTGGATGATATATCAAGGGAAGGAACATATACATTAAAAATTTTTGCATTATATTTTTTTTCTAATTTTTCTATATAGTCTTGAGCTCTTAGCAAACTTATCCCCGGTCTTGTTGCTGCTATAAATGTGGCAAGCTTAAAGTTTTCAGCCACATCCTTCCAAGCCTCTATATCACATATGGCATCTGCTCCTGTTATAAAAAATAATTCACATGTTGGATAAATATTTTTTAATTCCCTCAAAGTATCCACAGTATAAGTCTTTCCAACTTTCTCAATTTCCATATCAGAAACTACAAAATTTTCATTATTTACAGTGGCAAGCACTACCATATCATAACGATCATTTTTATCAGTTATATTCCAAAACTTATGAGGAGGATTTCCAGAAGGTATAAAAATCACTTTATCTAAATTATATTTTCCCCTAATAAATTCAACTGTAGCCAAGTGAGCATAATGTATTGGGTCAAATGTGCCTCCCAATATTCCTATTCTCAAGTTATGAGCATTTTCTCTAAACTCTTTTAATTTTTCATTATTTTTTAATATAGAATCTAATACTATATCATCAATCCTCATTATTATTCTCCTTTTTAGCTCCCTTTTTTAATGTAAAATTTAATTTTTTAATATAAAAATCCTTTTTTAGTATATAATCATAAATATATATTTTATTCACTAATATAGCTATAATTATACTTTATTTCTAAAATTTAATTACTATATTAATATATATAATAAATTCACTCATATAACAAGTAAATTTTAACATTTATTTAACTTTTTAATCAATGATTTTCTAACAAAAGGAGAGTTAGCATGGCTGTAATAACAAAAATTGAAGCACAAAAAAGAAAGGAAGATAGAGTAAATATTTATGTAGATGAAAAATTCTTTATGGCTATTTATAAAGAACTTGTATTTACTTTTAATCTAAAAAAAGGTGATAATATAGATGAAGAATATTTAAATAAAATTTTAAAAGATGAAATGTTTCTAAAAGGCAAAAACAAGGCTTTAAATATATTATCAAAAGCAAGTCAATCAGAAAAAAAGATAAGAGAAAAATTAAATGAAGATTTTGAAGAAGATACAATAGACGATGTAATAGACTTTTTAAAAAAATATAATTTTATAAATGATGGTGAATTAGCATCAAAAATTGTAAATACAAATGTTAATCTTAATAAATACGGGAAAAATAAAATAAAACAAAACCTTTATAATAAAGGTATAGAAAAGTCTGCTATTGATGAAGCTATATCAGAAATAGACTACGATGCAGAATTTGAAAATGCTTTATATTTAGCTCAAAAAAGATACGATAGAGTAAAAAATGAAGACCCTAAAAAAGCTTATGCTAAAATAGCCAACCATCTAGCTTACAAAGGCTTTAATTATGATATAATAAAAAGTGTATTAAATAAAATATTCAAAAATAATTATAACGACTGTTAATATAAGTATAAATAATATACTTTGGGAGGTACTATGAAAACTGTTATAGCCATACTTTGCGTCTTATTATCAATTTATAATATTAGACAATTATACAAAGAAGATAGGTAAAAAGGGATTATTTTATAATCTCTTTTTTAGATATAAAAATTTTTTAATAATAAGTTATTTTGTTAAAACTATTATAAAATAAGATAAATTAAGGAGACATTTATGATAGATTTAGTTTTACTTGGATGTGGTGGAAATGTTCCTATACCTAATAGAAATCTTTCCTCTTTATTTATTAATTACAAAGGTAAAAAAATATTAATAGACTGTGGTGAAGGTACCCAAGTTTCCATGAGAATGAAAAATTGTGGGTTTAAAGATGTGGATTTAATTTTGATAACTCATCTTCATGGCGATCATATAATAGGCCTTATAGGACTTTTATCAACTATGGGTAATAGCGGAAAAGTTGATGATTTAACAATTGTAGGTCCTAGAGGAATTATTGAAGCCATAAAGGCTATTAAAGTCCTTGTGGAATATTTACCTTATAACTTAAATATAATTGAAAATCCACTAGAAACTTTTTCTTTAGAAAATCATCCAGTATTTAAGGATTTACAAATTTCAACATTGGAATTAGACCACTCTACAGAGTGCCTAGGATATAGCTTATATTTCAAAAGAACACCTAAATTTAATATAGAAAAAGCTAAAGCAAATAATGTTCCTCAAAACTTATGGAGTAAACTTCAAAAGATAGATTCTATTTTTTATGATAAAAAAAAGTATACCTCAGATATGGTTTTGGGTGACGATAGAAAAGGTGTAAAACTAAGCTTTATCACAGATACTAGATTTTTACTTACTATTCCTGATTTCATTCGTCATAGCGACTTATTTGTATGCGAAGGTATGTATGGTGATGATATGGATATTTCTAAAGCTGTAAAAAATAAACATATGACTTTTAATGAAGCTGCTAGTTTAGCTTCCCTTGGAGAAGTTAAACAATTACTTTTAACTCATTTTAGTCCTTCTTTAGAAAATCCTCATGATTATTTAAAAAATGCAACAAGAATTTTCCCAAATACTATTATTGGTGAAGATAGGCTTTCTTTATCATTAAATTACGAAAACTAAAAAGAAAGGCTTACGCCTTTCTTTACTATTGTTCATCTGATTTTATTTGTATCCATGCTTTATCATACATTTTCTTAACATCCATTGGTAAGTCAGTATAAATTTCACATCTACTCATTATTTCTTCTGTCATATATGCATTAGGATTGTTTCTAACACTTGCAGGTTGTTCTTTTCTAGCTTCTTTATTTGGAGTTGTATATCCTATTTCATCAGCAATTCTTAATGCACTTTCTTTATCACTTACAAAGTTTATAAACTTTTCTGCTCCATCAACATTTGTAGCATTGGCAGCAATACATAAACTATCAATCCAGAAGTTTGCTCCTTCTTTTGGTACAATATATTTTAAGTTTGGATATTCATCTTGAAGATTTAGTCCTTCTCCTGACCAAATCATATTTATATCTGTCTCACCTGCAGGAATCATTGTCGTTCCGTTATCAACTCCATACAATGGATTTACAAGTTTTCTTTGTTCTAATAACAATTCTTTAGCTTCATCAATTTCCTTTTGACTAGTAGAGTTTAAAGAGTATCCTAATTTCTTTAAAGCTGCTCCTATAGTATCTCTATATGTATCAAACATGAATATTTTATCTTTATATTTTTTATCCCATAAAATATCCCAACTGTCCACATCTTCTTTTACAACGTCTGTATTATATATGATTCCAACCGTTCCAAACATATAAGGAACTGAATATTTATTATCTGGATCCATTTCAAGGTTTAAATACTGCTCATCCATTTGAGATATATTAGGTATGTTTTCTTTATTTATTTTTTGAATAAGTTTTTGATCAATCATTCTTGGCATTAGGGCATCTGAAACTAATATTACATCATATTTACCTGCGCCACTTTTAACTTTTGAATACATGGCTTCCATATCATCAAAAGTCTCCATGTTAACTTTTATATTATATTTTTTTTCAAATTCTTTAATAGTCTCATCATCTATATTTTCTCCATAATTATAAAAGCTAATTTCATTAGATTCATGTTTACTACAACCTACGATGAAAGAAGACATTATAACTAAACAAATTACTAAACTTAATAATTTACATATTTTTTTCATATTACACTCCTTTTTTATTTTATTATCAATTTAATTATATATATTTTATGTATATAAGTAATATATACAAATAAAAATTTTAATATTTATTTGTAATTTTACTTTACACACAAAAAGCGAACTAATAATAGTCCGCTCTTAATTTTATAATAATTTCAACAATTATCTTCTTTGAGATCTTTTAGTTGGTCTTCCCTTTTTAGTCACGCCTACTTCAGCAACTTTTTTAACTGAAGCTTTTTGACCTGGGAATAATATTTTAGGTTCATCTACATTTTTTCTATATAAAGTAAATTTAAAACCTATAGCTTGAACAAATTCTGCTCTAAGCGCTTTACATATAGCATTAGCAGTTTCTTTAGCATCAAGTCCTGCAGTTTCAAGTATAGTTACTTTAACTAATTCTCTTGAATCAAGCATTGCATCTAATTGCTCTAAGAACCCTTCAGTAACACCATCTTTACCTATTTGAGTTATAGGTTTTAGCGTATTAGCTAAAGATCTTAAATAAGCTCTCTGTCTTCCGTTTAACATTATCTCACCTCTTTTATACTTTCATTTTAGTCATAGAATTCAAATTCTATTTCGTATATTTTAACTGTGTCTCCATCTTCAATTCCCATTTCTCTAAGCTTATCAAATACACCTTGACTTTCCATAGCTTTTTGGAAGAATTGAATAGATTCCATATCTTCAAAGTTAACAGAGTACATAATTCTTCTAAGTGCTTTACCAGTTACAACATATACTCCATCTTCTATTTCAACTTGTAATCCTTCTTCTTCTATAGCATCTAATTCTGGTACATATAGTTCTTCTTCTGATACAAGTTCTATTTCTTCTGCATCTTTTAATACTTGAGATACATATGCTATTACATCATCTATACCTTCTCTAGTAGCTGCAGACATTTTGAATACTTTATATCCTCTGTCTTCTAAAGTAGTTTTAAACTCTTCATAAACAGATTCATCTTCTAGTATATCTATTTTATTAGCTACAACAACTTGTGGTCTTGTAGATAATTTTTCATTGTATAATTTAAGCTCATCATTTATAGCATCGAAATCTTCTAAAGCATTTCTACCTTCTAATCCAGATATATCAACTATATGTATTAATACTTTAGTTCTTTCAACGTGTCTTAAGAAGTCATGGCCAAGGCCTACACCTTCTGCTGCACCTTCTATAAGTCCTGGTATATCAGCTAAAACGAAACTATCTCCATATTTAGTTTTTACCACACCAAGGTTTGGTGTAAGTGTTGTAAAGTGATAATTTGCTATTTTAGGTTTAGCTGCCGTAACAACTGATAAGAATGTAGATTTACCTACGTTAGGGAATCCTAATAATCCTACATCAGCTATCATTTTAAGCTCTAATATAACCCATCTTTCTTCACCATCAGTTCCTGATTTAGCAAAGTTAGGAGCTTGTCTTACTGCATTGGCAAAATGTTGATTTCCTTTTCCGCCTCTACCGCCTCTTGCAACTACAGCTCTTTCTCCAACTTCTTTAAGATCAGCTATTATTTTTCCAGTAGCTTCATCTCTTATTATAGTTCCAGCTGGTACTTTTAAAACTAAATCTTCTCCGTTTTTTCCAGCTTGTCTTTTTTTACTTCCATCTCCACCTGGAGTGGCAACGTATTTTCTTTGGTATTTAAAGTCCATTAGTGTTCTTAAGTCGTTATCAACTTCAAATATAACACTAGCTCCTTTACCACCGTCTCCACCGTCTGGTCCACCTGCAGGAACGTATTTTTCTCTTCTGAATGATACTGCCCCATTACCACCATTTCCAGCTTTGACAAATATTTTAGCCTTATCTATAAACAAAAGTCACACCTCCTATACAAAATCTGCTTTTTGTGTATTTTCTTGTAGTTAAAAAGAAAAGGAGTGTAAATACACTCCTCTCCCTTTATTATTCAGCAACTTGTACTGGATATATACTTACTTTTTTTCTTTTTTTGTCTTTTCTTTCGAATTTAACAGTACCGTCTATTAATGCGAATAAAGTGTCATCTCCACCTTTACCTACATTAGTTCCTGGATGTATTTTAGTTCCTCTTTGTCTTACTATTATACTACCAGCAGTAACTACTTGTCCGTCATATCTTTTAACACCTAATCTTTTAGCGATTGAATCTCTACCATTTTTAGAAGACCCTACCCCTTTTTTAGATGCTAATAATTGTAAGTTCATGTTTAACATTTGGAGTCACCCCCTACTTTTTTAAGATTTTTATA
>ERZ827363.715-NODE-715-length-35292-cov-3.883248_pt1 | contig 35292 bp, 18 predicted proteins | sample MGYA00519776_ERZ827363 | MGnify/ENA primary metagenome ERZ827363 (study PRJEB31778, sample SAMEA3449288) | human gut metagenome | biome: human gut; feature: human-associated habitat; material: faeces | place: United Kingdom | collected 2010/2012 ... | reverse complement strand
ATATCGGCATTTACCAACTTATGAAAAGATAATCAGAAATTTAGTAAGTTTTTTAAATCTAAAATATGTCACTGAAAAATATAGGAATTCTTATATGCCTGTATACAGGATTGCGTGTTGGTGAAATATGTGCCCTTCATTGGAATGATATTTCATTAAAAGAAAAAACATTATACATTCACCAGACATTGCAACGCCTCCAAAACGAAAATATAAACGGCAAAAAAACATCTCTTATTTTGTCAACTCCCAAAAGCAGCTGTTCTATTCGAACGATTCCCCTTCCTGACGATATCGCAGTCGTTTTAGATAATTTTCCGTGTAAGAAAGAAGGATATCTGCTGACAGGGACAGATTCTTTTGTAGAACCTCGCACCATGCAGAATCATTTTAAGCATATCTTAAAAGAAGCTAATATTGAAGAAACAAATTTCCATACGTTACGTCATACTTTTGCAACCCGGTGCGTGGAAGCAGGTTTTGACATCAAAAGCCTAAGTGAAATACTTGGTCATTCCAATGTAAATATTACAATGAATCGTTACGTTCATCCAACGCTGGAATTAAAACGCCAGAATATGCAGCGACTATCCTGCTCATTCGCTTCTGCTTTCGTAGAGTAAGGTACTCTGCGAAAAGAGGAAGATGCCAGAGTGAGCTGTTTATCTGTTATCATAAGATTATATCTCCTTTCAGGTAGATGGTTGATAGTTTTAGACAACTCTATTTTACCATAGATCTTAAGGAGATATTTTTTTTGACAACAAAAATGATGTATTTATGCAACTTTTTGTTTCATGGACACACAAAAATAAAAAGGAAAGAGGAAAAGAACATGAAAAAGAAAGGGATTTTATGGGTACTTCTCAGTGTTCTGCTTATTGTTAGTTTAAGTGGATGTAAAGGCGGAGGAATTGTTGGAAAGAGTGCAGAATGTAAGAATCTGATCAACAAATTTGAAAAAAGCTGCAATGAAGTTGATATTCAGGCGATTTTAGACTGTATCGATCCGAAAATCAGTGATCCGATCAAGGCGATCGTAGCGATCGGAGGAATGGTCACAGATAATGTAGATGAATATCTGGGAGATATCCTGGAACAGTTTGGTTCAAGTATCAGTGAGATCACCGGCGGATCAGGTGGTTCGGCGAAAGATATTGTTGCAAGTATGAAGCTTACACCGAAAAAATATATGCTCGATAAAAAAGACGGAAGCGTTAAATGTAAGGCGGAATTTGAAGTGAATGGCATGAAAACAACAAAAATGCTGAAAATTTCGGTAGTGAAAAAGAATGATGAATGGTATATATCAGGAATTTCTGTTATTGCAGAATAAAACAGGTTGTCAACCAAAGACAGAATGTTGAAATAAAAAAACAGAAACAGAAACAGGGAGGAAGCTTCAATGAGAACGAAGACAAAAAAAACAAAGCAGATTACACAGATTGTAGTCAGTATGTTACTGGTACTTACCATGGTATTCATGCCAATGAAAATGATTCTGGCAGCGGATGCACAGTCAAGCAGTACACCGACACAGTTTGTTTTAGTACTGGATTGTTCCGGAAGTATGGAAGAATCTGATGTAAACGGTTTGAGCCCGAAAGCGGCAAAGATGTTTGTAGATATGATGCCGGTAGAAAATGCTCAGATTGCAGTTGTGGCATTTGGTGCGGACTGGGGAGAAGATTCTTATGTTTATCCGGGTGATACTACAAGCAACACTTATACAAAGGTTATCCTTGGTATGACAGATGTTGGTACCGAAAAAGCAAAAAAGAAAGTAAAAGAAGCAATCGATGAAACTGCAAAAGTAAGAGATAAAAACGGATATACTACGATTGGTTATGCTCTTCAGGCAGCAAAAGATGTACTGAAGGAAAATAAGGCAGCAAAGGCAAATGGCTGCGTGGTTCTGATGAGTGACGGTCGACAGTATTATCTGAAAAACGGTCAGCGAGGAAGCGAAGCACAGGAAACCAAGCTGGAAAATGGTGCGGAAATTTATAAATCAGAAAGTCTGGAAGCAGCACTGAAAGATTTTAAAGAGAAAAAGTGGCCGGTGTATACACTGGAAATGTCTGCTGATATCAAAGACTATTATGATGAAGCAGGATTGCATACGCCAAAGGAATGGAAAGGAAACGGTGGCTTTAAGATCCCTACTGGTCGATTCTATATGCAGCATATTGCAGATGAAACAGGCGGAGAAAAGTTTACTGCTTTTACACAGCTGGAAGTACAGAATAACTTTGCAGGAATCTTTAATAAGTTTTATGAAGGAACAGAGGCCGGAGGAATTCTGGTCAACAGTGAGATTAAATCAGGAAAAGCAAATATGGATTTTGACGTTGCCGAGATGATTGCAGAAACGAACATCACGATAACCGGAAATGATATGAGCAAAGTGAATTCCATCGAGCTGACAGATCCAAGCGGTTCAACCAAGAAATATACAGAAACAAATAAGACAGATTCACGTGTGGTGACCTTTGAAAAAGGAAGCTATATTATGGTGAAACTTCTTGCACCGATGGAAGGCAAATGGAAAGTAAAAGTAAATGGAACCGATGGCGTCAAGTTAACAATGATGACCGTTCCGATCCGAGAGCTGGGACTTTCTCTTTCGACCAGCACTGATACGAGCAAAGAACTTGGAAAAGGAACAGAAGTTACGCTGTCTGCACGCTTCAGTTATAACAAAGGTCAGAAATCCTATTTCAGTAAGGAGTTTTACGGAAAGAACCTAGCAAAACTGTATGTCGTAAAAGGGGATGAAGAATCAGCACAGACCTTTGATATGACAGTTGATGAAGAAAATCAGTGTTACACCGGAAAAGTAGTCCTGAATCAGACCGGAATGGTCAAAGTAAAAGCAGTCGTAGAAAGCGGACATTTCCGCAATGACAGAAAAGAAACCGGTTATATTACATTTAATGTCAAAAACCGTCCGGTTACAAAAGTAAAAGATCTGGAAGATCTGAATATGGGATTTGGTGAAGAACAGACCATTGATCTGAACACTTATTTTAACGATCCGGATCAGGATAAATTTATCTGCAATTTTGAAGTGGATCAGACAGCAGGAATAGAAGTAACGCTGGATGAACAGAATGTTATGCACATTAAAACCGGCACAAAAGCAGGTGATGTACAGGTCAAAGTAGGCGTAAATGATGGAAGTATGGATCAGGATGTGACTTCCTCCTTTACAATCCATATGGTAAATCAGCCTTTGCGAGAAAAAGGTTCCAAAAAGATTTCCAAAACGATCACTTACAATGCGAATAAAGTTCCTGGATTTTTAAAGAAAAAACTGGGACCGGACGGAAGTTCAAATGCAGAAATTAAATTGGATGATTATTTTGAAGATCCGGACGGAGCAGCTCCAATTTACGAAATAGAAAAACTTCCGGAAAGTTCTAAGATTCAGATAAAAGAATCTGCACCAGGGGTATTGAGCATCACTGCAACTGGAGAAGGAAAAGAAACTTTCCATGTTTCAGCGACAGATGCAAATGATGGAAGCATTCGCTTTGAAAAAGAAATAAGTGTTAAATCCATCAGTGCAGGAAGTTGGGTATGGAAACAGATCAGAGTTCCGATAATTGCTTCAGTGATTATTCTGGTGATCGTAATTATATTTTTGATTCTGATGTTTGCCGGAAGAAAAATCTATGGAGTATGGGAAATCACAGTCGGAGGAAGACTGGAAGGACCATATCCACTTGGCAAAATGGCACATGGAAAGAAAGCAAAATGCAGCCTGAGCGGAGCGATTGAAGATTTTGGATTCAGTTCTATTAACGATGGAGGAATAACGTTAAAGGCAGGAAACAATTTCAACAAATCCGTGACAATAACAGGACTCGAAAAAGCGGCAACGGTTACATACGCCGGAAGAGAATACGATACTGCAGCAGGAAAGACTTTAAAGAAAGCAAAAATTTCAAAAGGTCAGTACATTGATATTTATGTAGATGGCGTAAACATAACACTTACCAGGATGAATTAAACAGATTGTGTGGGAGGCGAGAAGATGTTGTGGGAACCAGAAGACAGAGCTGAACAGTGTAGGATTCTTCAAATCGGCACGATTGATACAGGGAATAGGATGTTGTTTGGAGCAGGAAACAAAAGAGAAATACAGAGAGATCATCTGACACTGGTGATCGGCAGTGGTGGTATGGGAGCAGCTGCTATCCGTGCAGCGGTTCGAAAAGCCAGACAGAATCTGGTATCTGATTTTGATAATTATACGAAATTTATCATGGTGGATTCTGATCAGCGTTGGATGGACAGGATGGAAAAAGAGCAGATAAAGACTTTGAATATTTTTACTCCTCCTGGAGCTGCTGAAAGATTACGACTTGAAAATCGAACTGATTTTTTTAAAAGATTTGTGCCCCATGATTATGATGTTATAAAATTGTCCGGTCGCTCTAGTCCGGCTTGTGATCGTATGACCGGAAAAATTGAATTTTATGACGAAGCGATGGGCGGAACTACAAACGATGTTAAGTTCCGAAATATTATTGGAGAGATTTTCAATACGGACTGGAGTAACAGAAGCAATCTGCCGGTTGATATTATGATCGTGGCAGGACTGTCAGGCGGTACAGGAAGTGGAACGTTTGAAGAGCTTGCGGCACATGCGAGAGAAGCCTGTATATATTCAGGAGCGATATATGTACGTGTGTATGGCTATCTTTTCCTTCCGGACACGATGGAAAAATTTGAGGAAGGTGATCCAGATAGACTAAACACTCTTTATGCGAACGGATATGCTGCATTAAAAGAGCTGGAAAGCTATATGTCTATACCGGCTTCACCGGGAAGAACAGAGAAATTTTATTCCGGGGACGGCATGACAACGATGAAGTGTAACAGTGACACTCCACTGTTTGACTGTCCGGTTCTGATTTCGGGAACTTATGAAGAGAGCATCAGAATGATGGCAGATCTGATTGTTAATCTCAGCACGTCTGGAACGGCAAGCTTGGACTCCTTTTATAGGAGCATACCGTGGACAAGAAGTTTGTATTTGAACGGTAATAATTTAACAACAGGTGGAGTTTTGAAAAACAATGTATTTCCGGAAGATTCCAGAAGGTATTGTGGTATTGGATATGCTTATGCAGCGATTCCAAAAGAAATTGTAACAGCGAATATTGTAGGAAATGTGTGTCAGAAATTTTATCAGACAGATGAAACAGGAAGACATTTCTGTACAGAAAAAAAACGCATGAACAGAGCTGAGATGGAAACACAGATACGCCGATTGTTTGGATTTGGGACGGATGATGAATTAAATGAGAGGAGTCTCTGGAATCTGAAATTGAGATATGCATTGGAGAGATGTAGCCGTTTGTCGGATAATCCTGTAGGTATTACACGTAGAGATGTAGAAACGGGAAATACATATACGTATGAAAGAGGATTTAGGGCTGAGGAGTGTACGCTTAAAGGAATATCGGAGTTCGCAGAGTATTTCACAGATCAGGTAAGATTCTTTAAAGAGAATGCAAGACAGATTATTAAAGATTACGGTCCGAAAGCAATAGAACTGTTATATAAAGGGACTGGTCCTTACAATCAGGATGGGATGTCAGAAGCTTATCCGGAGCTTTCGATTGAAAATATGTTGAATACAGCAAAGACAGAAATGCAGAGGGTAATCACTACAACGGTAGCAAAACCGGTCTTAACTAGAAGATTCTTGGAATCTATCAGAGGATGGGGACTTATACAGTGGCGAGGTGATTTTCAACATGCAATTCAACAGGAAGTAAAACAGAAAATTGCATGCAATCTTCTTGAACCAGATGGAATATGGGAGAGAAAGGTAATAAAACCCATAGAAGATTTTATTAATCAGTGCAGATGCTTTTCAAGCAGACTGGAGACATTAACAAAATTTTATAAAAGTGTTGGAAGTTCTCTTGATGGAGACTATCAGCGATTTTTGAATGAGTCGCAGAGAGAAAATAGTGTAAATCTTTGCAATAACGCACATGCATATGGCTGGCTTCAGGAAAATATCCGAAAAAAGATTGATGGAATCAATCTGGAAGAAGTGAAACAAAATATTGCAGATAGCTTTGTAAGAAAAACGGAAGACTGGGCAAGCAATGAAGAAGGAAAAACAAGAGAAGTATTTGATGAAGTTATGGCAAGAAGCTGTGAACTTGGAATTGGTGGGGCGGCAAATCAGCTGACAGCAACCTCGTATTTCGAGCATGTTCTGGAACAGGAACCACAGGAAAATGTTGTGAATAAAGCACGTGAACTGGTACAGGGGATCGTAAGACAGCTGATTGAAAAGAGCAAGCCGGCACTTAAGACCGTGACAGGATCCTGGAGTGTAATTGATGGATTTCTTTTCCTTCCAGCGGAACTGGAATACAGTAAATTTGCAACACCGATTCAACAGGCTTTTAGAGATGAGTTTGCACGAATTGTAGGGATCACATACTCGTGTATTCTTGCAGATGTGTCTGATATTATATGTTATCAAGTCAGTGAAGCAAACGCATTGTGTGATCTGAAAGATATTGGAAAATGGGAAGATTCTTATAATAGTAATAGGTCTTACTATAAGATTTCTAGACATTTATGCAATGGGGAATATATAACAAAATTTACTGAACGTACTAAGAGTGAAATTGAAGAGGAAAAAGCACGAAAAGAAAAGAAGCCTGTACCAGAATTAAGGTTGACAGCACAAGAAGAGATTTTGTTCGGGACAGGCTTAAGCTGGGAACATTATCCTCCGGTTGCACTTCGAAATTTAGAAAGTAATGAAAAAGAAAAAGAGTTTCTCCATACGATGTTCGATCCGATTGTTGATTATGCAATGAAAGAAAAGCTGATTGAGCGAAAAGAAGATTCCACTCAAAGTTCAGATATTTATGAATATATAGTGCATCTGATTCCGGATGACTGGAATAATCTTGATGTTGAAGGTTATGAAAATATCGGACTGGATGGAAGATTTGAAAGAGGAGAAAATTTATTCAGTTATCTGAGACAGCAGAATTCGGCTTCTATAAAACCAGATCAGAAACCGATTACATTGTCTGATAGTGGTATGTTTGAAAAGCCATTTGATTTTTCGGATGCACGTCTAAGGGGTATGAACAGTGATCAGATTGAAGCACAAAGCATCATCTATATGAAACGTATTTTGAGAAAGAATACAGAACTGTTTTTGGAACTCCGCGAAACGTTATGCAGATATTATGAGATTGAAAAGGCATTAGAATTGCGTGAGAAAGAGTATAAGTATAAATTCCAGGTGGATAAGTTTATTCAGTGTTATCGGTATGGTATCGTATTTTATTCGAAAGAGGATAAAGTGTGGCGTTATCTGACCGATGCAAAAGGAAATACGAAAATATTATGCAGATCTGATATAACTGCAAATAAAAATTATACTTCACTTGAAAAAAGGCTCGTTAAGATGGGATGGGAGATTTTTCCGGTTTTTCGAAAATTTACAGAATTGAATTTTGATGAGCTGGAAAAAGTGCTAAGGCAAAAACAAATCAATAATCTGCAGGAAGAGAATGACGTACTTCTGAAAGAAAAAGATAAAGAACTTCAAAAATTGGCTGAAAATCTGAAAGCATATTTTATTGGTTGGCCAGGTGAAGAGCAGACAACAGAAGAAGCGATTTGTTTTACCCTGAATTTAGCAAAAGGTGAGGAAGAATTTTATGTACGGACAATTCAGGCGATGTATAAAATCTTGAAAAAGTATATGGAGCTGGTGTAACAATAAGGAAATATTGTCACAAAAATATATGACTTTTATTTATAAAAGGTGAACAGGAGGAGAAGAAATGCCAACAGATACAAATGCAACAGAATTACGGGACATACTTCAGGTCGGACAGATTGATGTAGGGAATGAGACTTTGTTTTCAAAACGAGATAAATTAAGGGTAAGTACAGATCATCTTACCCTTGTTATCAGCAGTGGTGGCAGTGGTGCAGCTGCAATTCGCGAGGCAGTCAGAACAGCAAAACAGAAATTGGTTTCGGATTATTCAACCTACATGAAATTCATCATGATTGACTCGGATAGTAGAGAAGTAAATACAACAACAAATCAAGTAGGACAAGCTGGGATAGAAGTTTTAAATATTTCTACAAGGGGAGCTTCAGACAGACTGAGAGAGAATAATCGAACAGACTTTTTTAAGAAATTTGTACATCCGGATTATGATGTTGCAAAATTAGGACCAAATGGTTCAGCAAGAGACCGTGTGACTGGAAAAATTAAGTTTTATGATAATGCAGAGGGTGGAAGTACAAATGATGTCAAATTTCGCAATATCATACAGACAATTTTTAATACAGACTGGAGTGATAAAACGGATCTGCGAGTTGATATTATGATTTTAGCAGGTTTATCGGGCGGAAATGGAAGTGGAACGTTTGAGGAGCTTGCAGTGCATGCAAGAGAGGCGTGTAGAAGAGCAGGTGCGACTGAAGTGCGTGTATTCGGATATCTTTTTCTGCCAGATACTGTAGAAGCTTTTGAAAAAGAAAATTTAGAGGCACTCAAGTCTATTTACATAAATGGATATTCTGCATTAAAAGAACTCGAAAGTTATATGTCCATACCAGCATCACCGGGAAGAAGTGAAGAATTTTACTCGAGAGATGGTGCGATAACTATTGAATGTAATGATGCAAATCGTCTGTTTGATTACCCAATTCTGATATCAGGAACTTATGAAGAAAGTAAATCTATGATGGCAGAGTCTATTATTAATCTTGCCATTGAAAGTAATGGCCCTTTTGATCAAAATTCTTTTTACAGCAATGGTCCAGTATACCGTACAACATACTTGGCTGGAGATAATCTGACAGTAGGAGGGGTATTGAGAAACGATGTGTTTCCGGAAGATTCCAGAAGGTACTGTGGAATCGGTTATGCATATGCAGCAATTCCAGACCAGATTGTGACAGCAAATGTGGTAAGCAATGTTTGCCAGAAGCTTTATCAATCACCGGAAGAAATACAGGCAGATGGAGTGGCACTCCACTTCTGTACAGAAGAAAACCGTATGAGCAGATTTGAAATGGAAACACAGATTAGAAAATTGTTTGGATTTAAAGACTCCGATGAATTAAATGAGAGGAGTCTCTGGAATTTGAAATTGAAAGGTGCACTGGAGCAATACAGCCACTTGCCAGATAATCATGTGGATATTACTCAGAGAGATGTAGAAACGGGAAATACGAACGCATATGAAAGTGGATTTAGGGCCACAGAGTGTGTGAACAACGGAACACAGGAACTTACAGGATATCTTGCGGATCTGGTAACATTCTTTAAAGATAAAGCAAAAGAGGTTATTAGAGATTATGGCCCAAAGGCAATGGAGCTGTTATTTAGAGGAGATGGTCCTTATAATCAAGATGGGATACCAGAATCTTATCCGGAGATTTCTATTGAAAATATGCTGAATACAGCAAAGGCAGAACTGCAGAAGGTAATCACTACGACTGTAGCCAGACCGGAATTAACCAGAAGATTTCTGGAAGGTATTAGAAGAGCTGGTCTGACACAGTGGAGGGGCGATTTTCAACAAGCCATTCAGTATGAAGTGAAGCGTGGAATTGCACAGTATATTCTTGCACCAAATGGTGCATGGGAGCGAAATCTGACAAGTCCAATAAACAGTTTTGTTAATAATTGCAAACGTTTTGCAGAAAGTCTGGAAGTTTTATCAAATTTCTACAAGAGTGTTGGAAGTTCTCTTGATGCACAAAGTTATGAGCAGTTCAGGGATGCATCACAGCAAGGAAACTGTGTAAATCTTTGCAATAATGAAAATGTATATGAATGGATTCAGAAAAATATTCGAAGAAAAATTAACGGAATTAATCTGGATGAAGTAAAACAGAATATGGTAAACAGCTTTGTGCAAAATACTGGAGATTGGGTAAGCGATGCAGAAGGAAAGACCAGAAAGATGTTTGATGAAGTCATGGCAAAAAGCTGTGAACTTGGAAGCGGAGCTGGCGGAGCAGCAGCGATTACGCTGACAGCAACATCTTATTTTGATTATGTTCTGGAGCAGGAACCACAGGAAAATGTTGCAAACAAGGCACGTGAGCTGGTACAGGGCATCGTAAGACAGCTGATTGAAAAGAGCAGGCCAGCACTTAAAACGCTTCCAGGATCTTGGAACAAGGTGAATAGTTTCATTCTTCTTCCTAAAGCATTGGATGGAAGTAGTTTTGCAAATCCAATTAAACAGGCATTCAGAGATGAACTTGCAAGGATTGGAGGCAATAATTCCAATGGGCCAGCAGTTTCATCAGCAGTATCTGACATTGTATGTTATCAGACAAGTGTAGCAAATGCTTTGTGTGATTTGGTGGATATTGGTAAATGGGAAAATTATTATAATAGTGCAAAAAAGATATTAACCATCTCCAGACATCTGTGCAATGGAGAAGATAACTATATTACGAAGTATACAGAACGTACAAAGAGTACGATTGAGGAGGATAAAGCACAAAAAGAAGGAAGACCTGTACCTACTTTGTTATTAACAGCAGAACAAGAGCTGCTGTTTGGAACAGGTTTAAGCTGGGAGCACTATCCACCAGTTGCTTTGCGTAACATAGGAAGAAATGACAAAGAAAAAGAGTTTCTTCGTACAATGTTCAATCCAATTGTTGAATATGCGATGAAGGAAAAGTTGATTGAGCGAAAAATAAGTCAGGCTGCAAATCGTGATATTTATGAATATGTAGTTCATCTGATTCCAAGTGACTGGAAGAATCTGAATGTTGAAGACTATGAAGAGATTGGACTGGACGGAAGATTTGAAAGAGGAGAAAAATTATTCAATTATCTGAAACAGCAGAATCCAGTTTCAACGAAAGTAGATCAGAAATCAATTACCTTGTTTGATAGTGGTATGTTCGCACAACCGTTCGATTTCTCAACTGCACGGCAAAGTGGTATGAACAGTGATCAGATTGAAGCACAAAGCATTATCTATATGAAACGTATTTTGAGAAAGAATACAGAGCTGTTTTTGGAACTTCGCGAAACGTTATGCAGATATTATGAGATTGTAACAACATTAGAAGCTCGTGAAGAGGATCAGAAGTACAGATATCAGGTAGAGAAGTTTATTCGTTATTATCAGTATGGTGTTGTAGTTTATTCAGAAAAAGATGCGGTATGGCGTTACATGATTAACAATGAAGGGAGCATGAGAACCTTGTGCAGATTTGATACGATGGCGGAAACGAATTATACGCCAATAGAGAGAAGACTTGCACAGATGAACTGGGAAATTTTGATGGCGTTTAAAAAGTTTACAGATTTAAATTTTGATGAACTGGAACGCATTGCGAGAGAAAAGCAAACGAGTGGTGATCGTAATGAGATGAATACACTTTTGGAGAAAAATGGACAAAAACTTAGAAATTTGGTCAGAAAGCTGAAAATAGATTTTATTGATCCGGCAGGAGAGGATCGCATACCAGAAGAAGCAATCAGATTCTGTTTGAGAATAAGAAATGGAAATGCTGATGAAGAATTTTATGTTAAGACGTTGGTGAATATGTATGAGAGTCTGGAGAAGTTTATAGTACTAGAACCAGTACCGGTACTAGAGGCGTGGGATTGTTCGTGCGGTCATCATAATTTGCCAGGTGTCAATTTTTGTGCAAAATGTGGCAAACCAAAAGGACAACAGGAGCCAGAACCAGAGGGATGGGATTGTTCATGCGGACATCATAATCCAGAGAGTGCTAATTTTTGTGCAAGCTGTGGGGAAGCAAAACCACGAGAAGTAGAAGAGTGGATTTGTTCGCAGGGACATCATAATCCAAAGAGTGCTAATTTTTGTGCAAGCTGTGGGGAAACAAAACCACGAGAAGTAGAAGAAGGTTGGATTTGTTTACAGGGACATCACAATCCGGAGAGTGTTAATTTTTGCCCGGTGTGTGGGGAAAAAAGAAATTAAAAATAATAATGCTTGTGGCACCCCTTTTGGGGTGCCTACAGCTGTCATAGGGAACGAGTAAATTTAAACAGATATAAGGTTATGATTGGAGGAAAATTATGCCAGTATTTTCAGATGAAACGTATGACGCACTTCTGGTTGTAATGGATGATCGCAGTCAGGATAGGACGGAATATTTTCATAAAAAACTTCAGGAAACTTTTGATAGAAGAAAATATATTTATTATCAAAACAGCGATTCCAGTGCGGAAGAGTTGTGGGGTGATATTGAACAGAAACTGGATAGGGAAGAAATTATATTGCCGGTCAGTCAGCGTGTAGTATTCTGCAACTATATTGATTTTGCCGATGTGAATGAAGAATGGCTTCAATGTTTTCGAAATCGTATGAGAGTTTTTCAAGAACAAGGAATGGTACATGATATGTCACAGCATTATCATTTGAATCTTTTTCGGTATCAGACAAGAAAAACGTTGAGCGAAGAAAAAAAGAAAGAGGTTTTTGAAGTTCTGTCACAACTTTGGAATATGGAATATCAGTATATGAGTCATTCAGAATTTCTGATATACGCAGGAGGATTAAAACCGAATCTTATGGAGCAGGAACAGGAAAAGGGAATACTTCGATTTCTGGAATTACTCAGTATACGTGATTGGAATAACGTGCTTAATGTAGAACAATTTAACAGATCTTTGTTTGTGCTTGGAGAAACGGAGTATTATGAACGGCATGCTCGAAAATGTGAAGAGGAACTGAAAAAATTAGATTTATGGCTTAGGCATGCAAAAGATGAAAATCTCAGTGATTTTGCGAGCAGTTTAAACAGTACCGTCTCAGAACAGGCTAAAAAATTGCAGGAAAGATTGAAAGTTTTTCAGAAAGAATCCGGACTGTATCCGATGAGTATACGAGACTATACTGAAAGAAGAGGATTCGGATTCTTCAGAAAAAACTATGTTCGTCCGGAGGGAGTGCCACGACGCTTACAGGATGAAAAGAAAAGAGAAATTATAAGCTTTTGTAATCAGATTAGAAACAGCGAAGAAAAGGAAGAATGGAAAAAGAATCTTACTTTGCAGCTGCATTATCCGGATTTGTTGAAACTTTCTCAGGAATGGAGAGAGGGAAGGCTGCAGATTATGGTAAAAAATTCTGTAAACAATTATATATCAGAGATGCAGCTGGCAGCAGAAGAATGTGAAGTATTTCAGAAAGCAGTCTATAGCTGGATTGAAGAGTTTGCACAGGAAAATCTGATAACAGAAAAAATGAGAGAAATGAGAGAGGATAGAGAGGGAAAAGAACTGCAGCTTAAGGATGAATTTAACAGGGCAAGTATTTTTTCAGATCTTCGGACTTGCTTTTCTCAGATAAAAGAAAAAACAAGATTTCAGGTTCCGGCTGTGATACAGGCACAGGAGGTAGAACAGATTGCAATGATCAACAGTGAAATCGGACGGGATTGGCAGACAAAAGGATATGATATAACTGAAGTACGTGATGAGCAGATAGCAGTTATGAATAATCTGTATCCATATGAAATTGTATACATGAAATTTGGAAAGTATATTGACTTGACTAATGGTGAACAAACGGAACAGCAGTTAAGAATGGTATTTCGCTAAAGGAGAAAAAGATGCTGAAAGACAGGGTTACAGTGAATGAAAATGGATTTTCATTATATAAAGATAAAGATAATCCAAACAGACAGGCATACTATACAACATTCAAGCTTGCAGATGATGAAATTAATAAAACGCAGGAAATGATGGTAACATATTGGGATCCTATGCATAATGGTTTACATAACGTACAGGCAAATACTTATGTATGCATCTGGGAAGTGGAAGAGAATGATGTTGTAGAAGAGTGCCAGATTTATATCAGAAATGAAAATAGAGCAAAACCCCAAATCTCTTGGAGTATTGCAAAAGATCCATCATATGGTGACTATGCCTATATGATCAGGATTTGTTGGCCGGGTAATCAGTCGGAAAAAATCAACAGTCAGCACATCTGGCTGGAGAATCAGAAAAATGGCAGAAGATATAGTTTTCTGACGGATTATATAGAACCACGGACAAAAAACGGAGAAGATTGTTATATTATAGAAATCCTTCCGGGCAGAGCAAGTGTGAGTGTGAGTGATCTGGTAATTCGAGGTGACGACACTCTTTTGCAAAAGTATGAGATCGTGGGGTAAAGGCAGGAAAAACTTATGATATATGATTATTATTGTACTAATTGTGGAAATAAATTATATGGAACAGATATCGTATTCGACCTGGCACAGATATTAGATCTTGGTTCAGAAAGATTTATTAAATTTTCCCCGGTAGATTTGAGGGAAGTGGCAGAGAGAAATAATCAGCCGCTTGTGAATGGTCAAAAAATACGGTTGAAGATCACATTGTTTGATTTGCTTGGGTATATTGGGCAGGATTTAGATACCCTTAATCAGGAAGAAATGCAGGGACTTTCTTATGATGACTTTTCTGATACTAGCAAAGGAAAGATGAAGAGTTTGCTGCAGGGCAACAGTATGCAGAATGAAGATGTTCAGGATGATAATATACAGAACTGGATTGATGCAATTACTGCAAAAGTGAAATTACAGGAAAAAACAGATTCGGAAATGCCAGATAAAGAATGGATAAAGGATACATCACATTATGAGTTATATTTTTGGGTGGAACCGGTTTGTTTTGAGGGGTCAGAAGAAATTTACACCATAAAATACTCGATGGAAGAGAATCCGGCAAATTTATTACCATTTTCTTATCAGAAAAAGATAATTCGCGGATACTGTCCAAAATGCAACGAGCCGATAGCGGATGGAAGTGGAAAATATGAGCATTTGCTGGTTGGTTTTCTCGGCGCGGCCAGTGCCGGAAAGACATCACTTTTTGTCAGCATGATTAATGATGTTTGCCACTATAGCGAGCAGCTGGGAATTGAGTTGCCGGAAATTTTGTGCGATGGAAAATATGATAAGATCATGTCTGCTATTAAATTAAATAAATATGGTTGGGCAGTGGGAAAGACAGATGCAAAAGCAGTGGTGGAGGCTTACAATGCAACCTTACTTGTAACACGCAGAATGGGAAACAGAACCATTCTGCTCTCGTTTGTCGATATTGCAGGAGAACTTTGTTACGATCAGAATATACAGGATATTAGTTTGGAAACATTGCAGAGTTTTCCGTTGATTACTTCATGTCACCTGTATATGCTTTGTACTTGTGTGTCGCAAATGGGCTATGGAAATGCGGAAGAGAATGAAAAAGAAAATGCGGCTGCGATTGACAACAGAGCACTTATCCAGATTGCAAAAGGAATTTACAGACAAAGAAATAATCAGGATTCGATACCGCCAATGTGTATTGTTATTACAAAAGTAGATATGGCTTCTGCTGATGCTAATATGCAGAATCGTGGAGGAAACCCATTTGATTTAGCAAATATGCCGGAAATGAATGGGCGCGATTTTGCACAGCCAGGCGTGAATTTGAAAAATCAGATAACATATTTGCGAAATATTTATAATGCTACGAATGACAGGGACATTCTTGAATCTCTGGACTGGTGTAAAAGAACTTATGATAACAGCAAGAAGATGACTTATATGGCTATTCTTGCCTGCTCTGCACTTGGAATGCCGGGGAAAAAATTCGAAGAAAAAAAATATAATCTTGAAAGAGAAGGAGATATTTTTCAACCTATACAGCTCAAGGAAATATGGAGTTGGATTTTGTGCAATTTAGGTATGATGCCAGTATGTGGAAATTATTATCTTTCATATATTCCATCTTTTGGCGAAGGATTTCACATGGCAGATGAGAGAAATCAGAGGTATCAGGTAAGAAGAGTTTTCGAAGAAAAGGAAGAAGAAAGCCGAACAAAGGCAATCTATCAGTTGTACTTGAATCCATCGCAGACAGATAATGAGTTATATTGGTACCATATGGAAGAACCGACACCAATGGATAGATTACTTGGAAGACATGAAAGAAGAAGAATGGATATTTTAAAAAGAATAGGAGAATCACAGGTATAGGCAGGGGGAAAAAACGTGAAAGATCAGTATTGGTATAGTCTTCATGTAAGACCGGATCAGGGAAAAACACAGGTTACGGAAGAAGATGAAAGAGTAAGAGGATTTTTAACAGGACTTCATTTTAAAGCACCGGGACAATTTCTTACATCGGTAACTAGATGGTATAGTGGCATGACGAGCAATTATTCAGCTCTGTTTGTAAATGTTCCTGTAAGAAGAGAGTTTGTGAACCTTCCGGCAACACAAAAAGTCCGTATGAGTTTGTATGGAGTTTCCGGAAAACAAAATGTCGCGAGAATAACACGTTATGTAAATTATTATGTAAGCGAAGAAAAAACTTTGATTGGAAGAGATTTCTTTTCTTATATTTTTGACAGTTTTTATTTATCAGATGAAGAAGCGACAGATACGTCTGAAAACATAAGGGCATTGCTGGATAAAAAAGTTTCAGTTGACAAAAAGAAAAATGCTCGTATTGAGATAAAAGAAAAAGACCGTGATTTGGTATGTCATATTGTAGAGCGGCTTTGGTCCAGCCAGATAGAAGATGCAGGAACACGTTTAGTGTTATGTATCAAGGAAGAGGAGATTCAGTCAAGATCAGAAGAGTTATTAAAGCAGATCTATCTGTTGCTCCCACAAAAATTGCGTATGAATATGGGATTCTGCACGAATTCGAATCCAAAAGATATAGCATATCTTAGTGGTGAATGTGAACTTCCGGTACATATTTTTACTATGAAGGTTGAAGACATAGAAAAAACAAAACAAGAATTTGCGGCGACAGAATTTAAATATCCGGTGGTTCTTTTTGATGTGGAGAATCCGGAAAAGGAGATGTGCGATCCACAGCGTCTGAAGCTGATTGAGGAGTTGAGTTATAAATTGTCACCTACTTCTGATGCAAAGCTTGCCTATGCAGAAAAACGGGTTTTGCAGGAAGAGCGTGGTGCACAGGTTTCCTTTAAAAATTTGCAGAAAATATTTGAAAGACTGAACAGCAAGGGATTCTGCTGGTGGGAGAGAGATGATCTGGAAAGCATTGAAGATATTTTCCGTTCATATCAGGATCAGCAGGAAATGATGGATAATGAAGTTCTCAAAAAAGAGGCAATAGATACTTTTTATCAGAAGTTATTGCCTTGGAAAGAATACGCCAGACAGCTTGCAGATGTTGTATTGAATGAGCAGTACGAAAACCGTGAGGAGATTCTTCCGTTTTTTGCTACAGAGCTGCAGTATGCAAAGATTCTGGATTCACTGGAATATGTCAGGAAAAATGTGGCAGATGAAGCAGCTGCACATGAACAGATGATGCTCGAAGAAACAGACCGGAAATACCAGGAAAGTCAGAAGCTTCATACACAGGAAATAGAAAAACTGAGAGAAAGTCATGCAGAAATTCTGGAAAAGAAGGATCAGAGTATCGGTCAGCTGGAGCAGGATCTGAGAGAACAGGAAAGGAAATTCCAGGAAGAGAAAACGGCATATGAACAAAAACTGCAGGATGAGAAAAAGAAAAGAGAGGCTGTTTTAAATGAACAGAACAGTGGAACAAATTCCAGAAAGCTGAGACAAAAAGAAGATGAAATTGCAGAGAAAAACCAGAAAATAAGTCAGCTGCAGAAACAGCTTGAGGAAAAAGCGTCCGGCAAAGGATCGGACGGCGAATTGAGTCGTCTGAAGAATGAAAAACAAAACGCTGAATATGAGGCGGAAAAGCAGAGCAAGAATGCAGAAAAGTATCAACAACAGAAAAATATTTTTATGGGAGTCAGCATAGGAGTTGGCGTTCTGGCAGCCGGTGCTTTGATTGCGGCAATTGTTTTTGGAATGAAATCCGGTAAAGTCGGGAGACTTGAGAGCGAAAAAGTGCAGATAGAAAGCCAGAATGAACAGCTGGAAAGTGAAAAAGTACAGTTGGAGAGTCTGATGAATGAAAAGGAGTCTGAACTGGAACGTCGAAAAGCAATGGAAACAGAGATGGAAACGGAGAGCGAATCTGAAACTCAAACCGAAACAGAATACCAGACCGGAGACGAAACGGAAAATCCGGAAGGAGTGCAGACAGAAGAAGGAAGCCTTAGCCAGGACGGACAGGAGACGTCAGAAACAACAGGAAATTCATCGGAAGATAACGGGGATCCGAATTATGGAGTAGATCTTACGGGTCAATCGCCGCAACCGAACTAGTAAGAAACAGAAAGAATATGCTTGCATTCTTTGAATGATGAATGCAAGCATAAAATTTAATGTGGCATGAAAGCAAAGGAAGGGATTTACATATGAGGCAAATGTGGTTATTGCTTCCTCAGAAAAGTATGCTGGAAGCATTTAAAAAGAGAATAGAAAGCCTGGGAGATCAGCAATGGAAGTGCTTTTTTGGCCGACCGGACAGGGCAATGAATCTTGAAAATCAGGAAATAGAAGTTTATCTGATCGGAAATTTTCATGAAGATATAAAAACGGAAAGCTTTCTGGAAAGAGCGAAGAATACATCAGAATTTATAAAAGCATATGGCGGAAAACTCACAGGGATTTATGGATATTTATTTTTCCCGGAAGAGGATGAAAAAAAGCAGGAAGTATGTAATCAGCTCTGCAAAATTGAAGCTGGTATGAAAAATGCACATGCTGCATTGAATCATGTGGTTCTGGTTTCGGAAAAGTACAAAGATGCTCCGGAGCGGTTGCTGGAAATGCTGCTTGATATTACGCAAAATCAGGAAATTAAAAACAGTCAGGATTTTTTGTTTGGTAAATGGAGGCTTTTAAAACAGGAGTCCAGAACAGAGAGAGCATCTTATTGTTACAATGGTTTTGGCTACCATAAGATGATAGCGGAATACCGGGATCGAGACAGAATCGTAAAAAAAGCCATTCAGAATCTGCTTTCGGAAAAAAGATGGATGAATACAGAAGAGAGCAGTACAACAGACGAAGTCCTTGAAGAAGGAAGAGTAACAATTCTGGAAAAGCAAAAGGAGATTTCTGTTTTTGAAATCATAAAAGAATATACTGTTTTGCCGGAAAGCAGTGTGGATATTACAAGAGCAGAAATCAATGCAAGGAAAATCAAAAATTTTGAACAGTCTTTTATAAAAGCAGAAAAAGTGGAACAGGGGCTGCTGGAATTAGAGAGTAGTTTTCGGGGGTATTTTCAGTGGATAAGAGAAAAAACACAGAAATATCTTCTGGACTATGGTCCTGTTGTTGCCAAACGCTTTCTGTATGGAGACAGGAATACTTCTGGTTTGCTGGAACGGATTAAAACAGAACTGAAAAAGCAAATAGAAGAAAATATTCCAGAAAGAAAAAGAAGACCGGTTCGTCAGATTGTGGGGCTGATGACAGAAGCGGAAGAACAAAAGAAAATCGCATTGTGGAAAGAAGATTTTCGCAGAGCACTGGAATCAGAGATTGCGGTTGAGATTGTAAAACAGTTTCTGGAACAGGGAGATGACGGAACGGTTTTTTCGGAAATTCAGAAGTATGCAAAGCGAGTATCTGAGCTTGCAGAATATCTGGAAAATGCTCAGAAACAGAAAGAAAATTGGGATAATGGACAGTATGAAGTGATAGAAGGTGTTCAGAATGCTGAAATCGAACGATGGGCAGATAATCGGATAGCAGTATGGCTGCGGAGAGATCAAATCTGTGAGAAAATAAGACAAAAGATTGTGAATATTATTCTGAGCGGTCCGGTAGATGTTGAAAAAACAGCAGAGGCGGAAATCGAAGGAAATGTTACGGAAAAAGCAGGAATAACAGTAGAACACTGCATTGAAGAAACGAACCAAGAGTGCGGTGTGGAAATTGTAAAGAAATTACTGGAACAGAGCAGGCCAATGTTAAATATGGATACACGAGATAAAAATCGTTGTGCATATATTTTCCTGCCGGAAGAATTGGCAAAAAAAGAAAAATGGGAAGAAATAATGGAGACTTGCAAACCATGGTTTCCTCAGATTCATATTCAGGTAGAAAAAACAAAAAACACAGAAAAAATAAGCTGTATTCAGACAAGTTTGGCAAATTCTGTATACGACTGGAAAAAGATGCAGCCAGAGTTGAAAAATATAACTTTAGAGAGGTCTGCTGTTTCGAAAACAGCAGAGCAGACAAAACAGAATGTGCAAACCAGGGCAAATGAGCAGAGTGCAAAAAATATCCAGACAAATAGAAAGGCGGCAGAATCTTCTGATCAGAATGTATCACAATCTTTTAGAAGGGCATCAGAAAATGCGGAGAAAACGGCATCGGAACCAGTACGGCTGAATCCAAGATTCTGTAAATTCTGCGGTGCTCAGTTAAAAAAGGGAACGGAAAAATTCTGTCCGCTTTGCGGAAAAAGTTTGTATAGAAAATGATGGAGGAGAAATGATATGGCTGCTAATTTGAGAAAGACAAACAAATGTTATCGCTGTGGAGCTGAAATTGAACCGGGCTCCAGATATTGTATGGAATGTGGTGCTCCATTAAAGAAACCGCATGGAAATGGTATGATTGCCGGTGTTGCAGCTGCTTTGGTGATTGTAGCAGTGTTTGGTGGAAATGCATTCAAAAAAAATGCAAAAGAAGCAGATACAGACGCGGATGTCCAGACAGAAAGTCTGGTTTCCGATGTGGATTTTGAAGACCAGATGACAGAAACACAGGAAACAGAAGAAACAACTCAGAAGATTGATGCGGATATTAGTGCAGTTGACAGTGAAACATGTACACTTCAGGGAACGCTTTATTATACAAGTAAAATGGAAGATCCGGTGCTGGTCTTAAAAGATACAAAGTCGGTCTATTTAAACAGTACATCCGGCGAAAGAATCCTTTATAATGCAGTTTCCAGTATTTCAATCTCTTCTTATCCGGTGAAGGAGAAGATGATGCAGCGATATAATAATGTCGAAGTAGCACTGGAAGGCAGTTTATGGGCAGAAGATGACACAATTTATATGGATGTAGAAAATATTTACGGAGAAGCAAGGGAAGAAGAAACGGAAAAGGAAACACAGAAAAAAACGGAAAAAGCAACGGAAAAGAAAACCGATAAAAAAGAAAGCAGTTCAGAAGATCTGACGAAAAATGATTATATAATTCCTGACAGTGATAAGAAATATCTGACAGATGCAGATGTGGAAAATCTGACATTACGTGAGATCAATTATGCAAAAAATGAATTGTATGCAAGACATGGAAGAAAATTTGATTCAAATGAACTGCGAACTTATTTTGAAAGTAAGTCATGGTACAGAGGAACGGTAGATCCGGAAGATTTTTCGGTAAGCTGTTTTAATCAGTATGAAAATGCGAATGCAGCTTTTCTGAATCAGAAAGAAAACGAGCGTGGGGTTTATCAGTTAGATAAATAAGAGGAGAAAACTTATGAAAGATAAAAAGCGAATGGTATGGATCATCAGCGTTGTATGTATCATTCTGGCTGTTGCTTTTTGTGCCGTCAGTATTGTGAAAATGAACCGTCTCCAGAAACAGGCAAGAGATCTGGAAACCGAAGTTGCCAGATTAATGTCAGAACAGAATGAAAAACAGACAGAGACACTGACTGAAACGGAAGAAATAAAAGAAGTAAAAAAAACAAAGAAGAAAAAGTCTAAGAAAGCGAAAAAAGAAACAAATACAGAAACCGAAACAGAGGCAACCGAAACGGGGACAGATACGGAAAGTGATGTGCAGACGGAAAAAAGTACAGAAGCACAGAATGGACATGTGGTTGCCATTGATCCGGGACATCAGGGAAGCTGGGTGAATATGAGCGAACAGGAGCCAAGTGGTCCTGGTTCTTCGGAGATGAAAGCAAAAGCAACGACAGGAACGCAGGGAAGATATACAGGGGTTCCGGAGTATCAGCTTAATCTTGACATCTCACTGGCATTGCAGAAAGAGCTGGAAAATCGTGGGTACAGAGTTGTAATGGCAAGAACGGACAACGACACGGCGATCAGCAATTCAGAAAGAGCTCTGAAGGCATATGAAGAAGGGGGAGAAATTTATGTGAGAATTCATGCAAATGGAAACGATGATAGCAGTGTGAATGGAGCACTTGGAATGACACCATCTTATGACAATCCATATGTGGCAAATCTGGCAGAGGAAAGTTATCGACTGACAGAGTGTATTTTGAATACGTATTGTAATGAAACAGGATTTAATAATCTTGGAATTCAATATCACGATGATATGACCGGCATTAACTGGAGCAAAATCCCGGTTATGATTCTTGAAATGGGATTTATGACAAATGAACATGACGATACTGCAATGCAGGATGCAGATATGCAGGCAAAAATGGTTTCAGGAATTGCAGATGGTATTGATTTGTATTTTGGAGATAGTCAATGAGTAAAGAAAAAGTAAAGCAATATGTTTTTTTAACGATCTTGATGAGTGTGATCAATTTTTGCGTTGCGGGTGTATTGATTGGAACAACCGTTATTAATCTGAAAGGGGCAGAAGCAGCAGAAGAAAATATTCAGCAGTTAAATCAGCAAATAGCTGTCATCGATCAGGAAACGGAAAAGCAAACAGAAAAACAAACGGAAATTCTGGTGAAAGAAACATCAAAAGAGCTTACCGTTCCATCAGAAGAAAGTAAAACGGAAGAAGAGACGGGAGGTGAAACAGACTCAGAAAGTAATCGTGAACAAGAAAGTGATTCGGAAACAGCAGCGGAGATGTGGAATCTGGATCTGGATTTCCTGGTAAGTGATGCAGAAGCGAACGGTGAAAAATGGGCAGTCAGTGTTCAAAATTTGAGCGATGGTTCCGTTTGTGAAAAAAATGGGAAAGTTTCCATGCAGTCAGCCAGTGTGATCAAAGTGTTTATTATGGCAACGGTATATGATCGAATTTGCTATCCGCAGAATAAACAGACAGCGATTTATGTTTCAGAGCAGTATGATGGGGAATTACGAGATCTTTTAAGCAATATGATAACGGTCAGTGATAATGATGCAGCAAATCGTCTGGTTGAATTGCTGGGAAACGGTGATTTTAATGTCGGGAAAGAGGTTGTCAATGCATTTTGCAGTGCGAACGGATACAATAATACGCATCTCGGAAGGCGATTTATGGATACGAATCCGGCAGATGACAATTATACCAGCTCTTCGGATTGTAGAAAAATTTTGAGTGATATCTATAATGGTGTATGTGTAAACAGCGAAGCTTCTGAAAAGATGCTGCAATTTTTAAGTGCTCAAACCAGAAAAGGGAAAATCCCATCTGGTATTCCATCTGGAATTCAAAGTGCCAATAAAACAGGAGAGATGCCGGAAGGATATGGATTTGGCTGTATCGAAAATGATATTGCCATTGTTTTTGGTGAACAGCAGGATTACGTGATCTGTATTTTGTCAAATGATCTTGGCGGAAGGAATGAAAGTGCCATTGAGCGGATTAGAAATATTTCATCATATGTGTATGAAGTTTTGAAATAGTATCGGCAGTGTTTATATACGTGAAGATGAAATGTATGAAAGATACGAGAGGAGAGAAGAAGGAGTGAAATGCAGAAAATGTGGAAGTGAACTGGATTCGGATTCTGTTTTTTGTCCGGAATGTGGGACGAGAGTTGAAAGACCGGTGGAAAACAATTCCGGTGATATTGTGAGGGATAATGTAAACAGTGGTACAACGGCTGATATTCCAAAACAGACAAAAAGAGGAAATACTTTACTCAAAATTGTGATAGCCATATTGATCGTAATTATATTAAAGAGTGTTGTGTTTAAAGAAAATAAGCAGACGGCAGGAGAGGATAAGGATTTTCAGTCCAAAATGGCAGAGACTGTGAAAGAAACGAAAAACACAGAAAGTCTCACAGAAAATATTGCAAAAGAAACAGCTAAAAATATTGTGAAGGAGACAGAAAGAAAAGCAGAAAGTGAAATAGAAATCGAAACAGAAATCGAAACAGAAAGCGAATATGATGCAGAATTCTATAAAGATGCACTGGATTCGATCAATGATTCGGTATGGCTGCAAGGTACTGTGGCAGAGGACGGAGAAACGTTAATGTTAGAGAAGAGTGTCAATATCTGTGCAGAAGATGAAAAAAATGAGAAAAAGCGTAAAGATAATATTAAAAGTGTAAAGATATTTTCAGACGAGCCGGAGATCGGTGAGGCAAAAGCAGACCCGGAAACAATGAAAGGAGCAAAAGTCAGAATTAATGGAACGGTATTCTTTATGGGCGATTCTGTTGTAATGTATGCGAATGATGCTGTAGTACTGGAAGAAGCTGTTTCGGAAGAGCAAAAGATCCATACTTACATTTTGGTTCAGAAAGATTGTACCTGGGATGAAGCATTTGAAGAATGTAAAAGAATGGGTGGTTATCTGGCAAGAATTAATACAGAAGAAGAATGGAATCAGATTAAGAAGCAAATCAAAGAAGAAGGAAAAGAAAAAATCCAGTTTTTCCTTGGTGCAAGAAGAAATAGCGGTGAAAAAGAATACTATTGGGTAGATGAGGACAATGAATTTACAGGGGATCGACTGGATAATAATGATGAGCAGTGGTGTAAAGATGTATGGCTGAAAGGTGAGCCAAGCTATTATGATTCCAGTGTCAAAAAAGATGAAGATCGTCTGAATATTTTCTACTATTCGCAGGAAGATAAATGGGTATTCAATGATGTACCAAATGATATTTTGGATGCAGTTCCACAGTTTAAAGAGAGAATCGGTTATATTTGCGAAATAGAAGAATGAGTTTTGAGGAAATAAGATGAAAAAAAAGATAATGTACGCATTGATGTTTGTGCTGATCTGCATATGTGCTATTGTGATTGGAAAAATAAAGTTTTCGGGAACAGAAAGACAACAGCCATCTTCTTTTGCTTCAGAGACAGACAATATAAAAGACAGCGAATCAAATTCTGTGGAAGAAGAAACAGAAAGAAGTACACAAAAGACAGCAGAAGAGCCGGAAATAATTTCAGAAAGGGAAACAACATCAGAATCGCCGCAAACGGAGACAGCAGAATCACAGCAAACAGATTTGGTAAATCAGATAGACTATGCACTGGAAAAAATGACAGTAGAGCAAAAAGTGGCACAATTATTTATTATTACTCCTGATGCACTGACAGGTATTACCGGTGTATCAGCAGCGGGTGATGCCACTTATGCTGCATTACAGCAGTATCCGGTAGGAGGTCTGGTTTATTTTGAAAATAATCTGCAGTCATATGAGCAAATTTCAGAAATGCTCCATAATGTACAGCAGTACAGTATGGAAATCTCAGGATTGCCATTGTTTCTGGCTGTAGATGAAGAAGGAGGAACGGTAGCACGGATCAGTGGGCAGGGATATGGTATAGAACCGATTGAAGATATGGCAGCAGTGGGAGCATCAGGAGATTACGAAAGAGCTCAGGAAATTGGTACTTACATAGGAAGTTATCTTAGTGATCTGGGCTTTAATGTTGACTTTGCACCATGTGCAGATGTGTTGACAAATCCGGCAAATACCGTAGTTGCACGCAGGTCTTTTGGCAGCGATGCAGCTCTTGTGGCTGAAATGACGGATTTGCAAAGAAAAGCAATGGAGCAGGAAGGAATTGTAGGAGTATTAAAACATTTTCCAGGACATGGTGCGACAAGTGAGGATTCTCATCAGGGATTTGCCTATATTCAGAAGACAGAGAAAGAACTGATGAATAACGAATGGATTCCTTTTAAAAAAGGAATTGAAGAAGGGGCGAAGATGATCATGGTCGGTCATATTGTTTGTTCTGAAATAACCGGAACAGAAGATCCTTCTTCGTTGTCTTATTATATGGTAACAGAAATTCTGAGACAGAAAATGGGATTTCAGGGACTTGTTGTTACGGATGCTTTGAATATGGGAGCGATTGCTAATTATTATACGTCTGCCCAGGCAGCTGTCAAAGCAGTTCAGGCAGGTGTGGATCTGCTTTTGATGCCGTCTGATTTTTCAGGTGCTTATCAGGGGGTTCTGAATGCAGTTTATAACGGAGAAATTTCAGAGGAACGTTTAAATGAATCCTTGTATCGGATTCTTCAGGTAAAAAATGAAATGAGAGTGCACGGAAAATATTAAATAAAATGTGAATCTACTTCAATTGCATATCTGAGGGTTGCAGGAAATGAATAGAAACTGCGATGAAGCAGAGTAAAGTGGGATGTGTCCAGAAAGAAAAACGGACGTGTTTTGAGTACCTTATTCCAGAAAGCAAAGTTACACAATCATAATACAATAGATGCCTTGAACCAAAGGGAGATAAATGGTAGTATATCTACAAAGTATTTTCCTGGTGTTTGGGGCATTTTTATTTGTTTTATCTTAGTCGAAGAAGACTCCCACTTCTATAAAGTGGCGAGCAACAAATTTGTCTTAGTGAGAGTTCAATCTCCGACTAAGATAAACGCTCCGCGAGGATGCACAGCGATTCTGTTAGGTAAATGTCAGCAAAGCTGACCAGAATCGCGTGCCAAGTCTCACGTGCGTTCGACTTGAACTTGAATGAGCAGGAAAATCAACAAACAAGACTGGGGGACTACAAGTTGATAAAGATGGATCGTCAGAAGTTTATCCGGCCGGATCGTCAGATGGTTCGGATATCCAGGAAGAAGCTGATCATACCGGAGCGTGAGGCAGCCACACAGCGGATGCTGGCTGGATTGCAGAGGGAAACAAAAACGGCAGATATAGCAAAGACAGAAAAAACAGCAAATGAAAATATAGCAGAAGCTGTAAACGCAGCAAACAAAAATATAGAAAATGCAGTAAATACAGCAGCCACAGAACATCTGCAAACGAAGCAGCCTGAAATAGCAGAGGCAGCGAATAAACCAGAAAACAGCATTGTTTTAGCATGTGAGATCGATGAGGTGATCAACTATGCACTGGTTCACAATGGTGCTTCTGTCGTGCGTGATATTTGCATCAAAAACACATCCGAAACGGAACGGAATGCTCTGCTTTTAAAAATCGCTTCGGACGGTGAGCTGATGGAGGATTTTGTGTGCGGGATCGAGGCACTGCAGACAGGTGAGGAGCTGCATTTTCGAAATCTGGATCTGACATTCCATGTCGGATATCTGGCATCGATCACGGAGAAGTTTTCCGGTCAGCTGACGGTTACGGTTCTGGATGGGGAAACTGTGCTGGCATCGGAAAAGATCAATATCACGGTGATGGCGTTTGATGAGTTCCCGGGATTTCAGTATACGCCGGAGCTTCTGACATCTTTTGCAATGCCGAATCATCCGGCGGTGGTCAGTCTGATCCAGCTGGCATCGAAATATCTGGAGAAATGGACGGGCGATCCTTCTTTGGACGGTTATCAGTCCGGTGATCAGGAGCGTGTCAAAAACATGGCGGCAGCAGCTTATGCGGCGATCCAGCAGAAAAATATTACATATGCATCGACAGCGAGCTTTGAGGCATGCGGGCAGAGAGTCCGCCTGGCGGATGCGGTGCTGGAGCAGCATTTTGGAAACTGCATGGATCTGACGCTGCTCTATACGGCATGTCTGGAAGCGATGGATTTAAATCCGTTCATGGTGGTTGTGGAAGGTCATATTTTTGCCGGTGTCTGGCTGGTGGACGGAGCGTTTGCAGATATTCTGGTGGATGATCCGTCACAGCTTGAGAAACGTATGGCAAAAGGCATTCAGGAGCTTACGGTCGTGGAATGTACGGCGATGTGTTCCGGGCAGAATGTAAGTTTTGACGAAGCAGCAGCCATGGCAAAACGGCGTGTTTCCAATTATGGGAAGTTTTATTTTGCAATCGATGTGAAGCGTGCCAGAAGCAGGGGAATCCGTCCACTTCCAATCCGGGTTCAGACGGCAAACGGGTTTGAGGTTCTGCACGAGGACCGAAAAGAAAAAGAGGTCACAGGTGGATCAGACAGCAAAATCGAGATCTTTGATTTTTCGGACTGTACGGAAAAGGCACAGGTCACAAAACTGACGCAGTGGGAGCGAAAACTTCTGGATCTGAGCCTTCGGAATATGCTGATCAATATGCGTGTCACAAAGAGTGTTGTGCCGGTTTTGTCCGCGGATATCGGAAGTCTTGAGGATGCACTGTTTGACGGGGAAGCGTTTCAGGTGATGCCGCGGCCGGCTGATGTAGGTGTGAATCCGGCAGCAGAAAGTCAGATCGAACTTCTCAACAAACTGGGAGAATTATCAGAATTTATTTCTTTTGAAAGCAAACACAAAAGACTGCATTCCATTTACAGCGAGAAAGATTTAAGCACTTCTCTGACGAAAATGTACCGTTCTGCAAAAGCATCTCTGGAAGAAAATGGAGCGAGCACGTTATATCTGGCACTTGGTATGCTTCGTTGGTTTGAACAGAAAAAGAACGCACAGGCAAGATACGCACCGATCGTTCTGGTACCGATCGACATTGTGCGAAAGTCTGCGGGCAGAGGCTATGCGATGCAGATGCGGGATGAGGATTCACAGATCAACATTACGCTTCTGGAGTTTCTGAAGCAGAATTATGAGATTACGATTCCTGGCATGAATCCGCCGCCGCAGGATGAGCATGGAATGGATATGCCGAAGATTTTTGCAATGATCCGAAAAGCGGTGATGAGCATGGAAATGTGGGATGTGCTGGAAGTTGCCGTGATCGGAAACTTTTCTTTTTCGCAGTTTGTGATGTGGAATGATATTCATAACAACCGTGATTTCCTGGAGGGAAACAAGATCGTCCACAGTCTGATCGAAGGAGCCGTGGACTGGGACTGCACGATTCCGGAAGAAGTGGATCAGGAGGAGGCTTATTTACCGGTAACGGCGGATGCTTCTCAGCTGCATGCCATCAATATGGCTGCCGCAGGGGTGAGTTTTGTACTGCACGGACCGCCGGGAACCGGTAAATCGCAGACCATTACAGCATTGATTGCAAATGCACTGACAAAAGGAAAGACAGTTCTTTTTGTGGCAGAAAAAAGAGCTGCACTGGAAGTGGTACAGAAACGTCTGGCGGCACTTGGAATCGATGATTTCTGCCTGAAATTACATTCGAACAAAGCTACGAAAAAGGCAGTTTTAAATCAGCTGCGGCGTGGTCTTGAGATTGACATGGAAGGCACAAAAACAGATTATGAGCAGAGAATTGCGGACATCCATGTGATGCGTACCGAACTGGATGCTTACGCAAAAGCACTACATAAAAAAAGAAATTTCGGAAAGAGTCTGCGTCAGCTGATCGATCTTTACGAAAGTATTCCGGAAACAAAAGAACAGGTAAAATTTCCGGTATCGGATATCAAAAATATAACAGAAGGTGATCTGAGCAGTCAGAAAAACCATCTGGAACGTCTGATCTCAGCCGGAAGATCCATCGGTCATCCGTATCAGCATCCGCTTGCGGCAGTGAAAAGGGCACAGTACAGTCAGCATCTGAAAACGGAACTGGAGCCGGCGATGCAAAACTATCTGTCTGTACTTGATAACATCCAGGCTCAGATGGCGGATTTTGCTGCCTCTGCCGGAATTAAAAACCCGGTCACAAAGGCAGAATGGAATCAGGTATCCGAATTGATCCGGTGTATGGAAAGTACGGAAAAAATGCCTGCCTTTTTGAGGACAACAGATTCTGTTGAACGTGAATTTTCCGTTCCGGAAGAATATCTGGAAAAACAGGAGAAATTTGAACAGAAAAAGGCAGAAATGCTTTCAAAATGGAACGAAAATTTCTTAAGTCAGGACATGAGTTCTTATCATGCGAAGTACGAAGAAGCAAACAAAAAGGTATTTTTCTTAAAAGGAAAAGCACAGGCGGCACTTGTGGCAGAAATGCAGCTGTTTGCCGCATTTCCGGTGGAGGTCGAGCAGATTCCGCTGTATCTGACGGAGATCACTGCTTATCAGCAGGAAGAGCAGAAAATGGAAGCGGCAGAAGCAGAACTGTCTTATGACTGGAAACAGATCTTGAAAGAACATCTGACAAATGAAGAATTGCAGTCTTATAAAGTACAGATCCAAAATCAGAGAAAGAATATGGTACGTTTTGCCGGAGTACTTCAGGAAATCGAGGCGAGGGGCATTTTAAGTACACTTGTCCGGAAGGGAAAAGCACTCTTTTCTATCTGGAATAGCATGGATGCTGCAGAGCGAAAGGTCGCAGAGCTGCTGGAACTGAAATTTTGCGATGAGAAAGCAGACTGGATTGAGAACAGAAAGGCACTTTGTGGCTGTATTCTGGAAAATGCAGCCGCATTAAAAGACTGGATTGTTTATCAGCAGAATGTAGATTTGTGCCGGAAAAACGGGCTTGCTCCGATCTGTGATGCCTATGAAAAAGGCCTTCCGCATGAAGTGGTATTGAATGTATATCTGCGTTCCATTTACCGGGCGATCATTCTTGGCGTGATCGAATCCGAACCGGTGCTGAACGGATTTACCGGAACCGGTTTTCAGGTTCAGATCGGGCAGTTTAAAAAGCTGGATCAGGAATGTATGCAGCTGACGAAAGAAGAAATGTTTTACCGGCTGTCATCGCAGCTTCCGTCTGTCAGTGATTCGGTGGAAGTCAGCAGAGAACTGAATTATTTAAGAAGGGCGATCAGCAGCAACGGCAGAGGTATTTCCATTCGTCTACTGTTTGAACAGATCCCGCATATTTTGCAGAGACTCTGTCCGTGTATGCTGATGAGTCCGATTTCGGCGGCTCAGTATTTAAAGGCAGAAAATGATCTGTTTGATATTGTGGTATTTGACGAAGCATCGCAGCTTCCGACCTGTAAAGCAGTCGGTACCCTTGCAAGAGGCAAAAATGCAGTGATTGTAGGGGATCCGAATCAGATGCCTCCGACCAGCTTTTTTGCGGGAAATTCGGTGGATGAGGACAATCTGGATATCGAAGATCTGGACAGTATTCTCGATGACTGTCTGGCACTTGGCATGCCGTCCGCACATCTGCACTGGCATTACCGAAGCCGCCATGAGAGCCTGATCGCTTTTTGTAACCGGGAATTTTATGAAAATTCTATGCTTACGTTCCCATCGGTAAATGACCGGCAAAGACGCGTCAGCATGGTAAAAGTGGAAGGCTTTTTTGATCGCGGCAAGAGCCGTGTGAACGAAGGAGAAGCACAGGCGATCGTTGCGGAGATCAAGAAAAGATATGCCGATCCAGAGCAGAAAAAGCAGACGATCGGTGTGGTTACTTTTAATGTTAATCAGCAGACTCTGATTGAGGATCTGCTCCAGGAAGAATATCAGAAAGATTTAAATTTTGATAAATGGGCAAATATGGGAGAAGAGCCGCTGTTTGTCAAAAATTTGGAAAATGTCCAGGGAGATGAGCGGGATGTGATCCTGTTTTCCGTGGCATTCGGACCGGATGCGGAAGGAAAACTGTCCATGAATTTCGGACCGCTGAACCGGGATGGCGGATGGAAACGTCTGAATGTTGCGGTGTCCCGTGCCCGGTGTGAAATGGTGGTGTTTTCTGTTATGACAGCCGATCAGATCAATTTGAGACGAACAAAAGCAAAAGGCGTAGAATCTCTGAAATATTTCATGGAATTTGCTCAGAATGGAAAATTGCGGGGAGACTACAGACAGAATGAAGCAGTCAAAAATCAGGGGATTAAAGCAAAAATCTGCCGGGCACTTGCAAATGCTGGATACGAGTATCAGTTAAATGTCGGCCATTCAAAATTCAAAGTGGATATCGCAGTGATCAATCCGGATCATCCGGAAGAATATCTGCTCGGAATTATGACGGACGGAGATTCTTACTGTCAGTCGGCAAATACGAAAGACCGTGAGGTGGCACAGTTTGAAGTGCTGAAAGGACTTGGATGGAAACTGTATCGCATCTGGACGATGGACTGGTGGGATGATCCGCAAAAGGAGATTACAAAACTTCTCGAAGTGCTTGAACGCACAGGTTGCGAAGCGGATTGTGAATGTCCGCTTTACATGAGAAAGAAGGAAGAACAGTAACAGAAAGGAAGCAAAATGGGAAAAGAAAAGGAAAACAGAAATGGAAAAACAAAAGGAAATGCAATCGCTTTAATGCCGATCGGCGTATTTCTTGTGCTGTATCTGGGGCTTGGTATTTTATTTGAGTATGTGATGAAAATCCCGATGGGATTTTATAATGTACCGATCGTGGTTGCTTTTCTGGCAGCGATCCTGGTTGCCTGTCTGCAGAACCGGGCGGTAAATTTTGAACAGAAACTGGAGATCATGTCTGGCGGCGTGGGTGATAAAAACATCATCACGATGCTGCTGATCTTTCTGGCGGCGGGTTCGTTTGTCGGAGTTGTGGGAAGGGGAAGTGCAGAGAGTGTGGCGTATTGTATGCTCTCCCTGATTCCGGCGAGATATGCAGTGGCGGTATTGTTTGTGGTGGCCTGTTTTGTCTCCGTGGCGATGGGAACATCGGTCGGAACGATCACACTTCTGGTGCCGATCGCATCGGCTGTTTCCGGTGCTTCCGGATTTGACTTGGCATTCTGTGTGGCATCCGTTATGGGCGGAGCAATGTTCGGTGATAATCTTTCTTTTATTTCTGATACGACGATCGCAGCCTGCAACGGGCAGGGCTGTGAGATGAAAGACAAATTCCGGGAGAATTTCTGGATTGCATTTCCGGCAGCAGTCGCAACGCTGATTTTAATCCTGATTCTGTCCTTTCAGACAGAAGTGCAGGGGCAGGTCAGCCAGTCTTATCATCTGGTGCAGGTGATCCCATATGTGCTGGTGCTGATCGGAGGCATTATCGGCATTAATGTCTTTGTGGTGCTTCTGATCGGGATTGTTTCCGGGGCGTTTATCATGCTGGCCGGAGGGCATATCGCACCGGTCGATCTTCTTGCAAACATGGGGAATGGCGTTTCCGGAATGTTTGAAACCTGCATGGTTGCAATCCTGGTGGCGGCAATGTGTGCCCTGATCCGTGAATATGGCGGATTTGATGCTCTGCTTGGCTGGATCCACCGGATTTTCCGTGGTAAACGCGGCGGTCAGCTCGGCATGGGACTGCTGGTCGGTGCGATGGACATTGCCACGGCAAACAATACAGTGGCGATCGTCATGGCAAATCCGATCGCAAAAGAAATGGCACAGGAGTACGGCATCACGCCGAGAAAAGCAGCGTCGATCCTGGATACGTTTTCCTGTATTTTCCAGGGCATCATCCCATACGGTGCCCAGATGCTGGTGGCGATTTCTGCCGTAAATGAACTTGGCGGAGAACTTTCGGCATTCCAGATCATGCCAAGACTCTTCTATCCGATGCTGCTGCTTGTCAGTTCCGTGATTGCAATTCTGTGGAACAGAAAAGAAAAATAAAAATTATCTTGTGATGTAAATTGTCTTATGGTACGATACCTGTAGTTAAATGAAAGTATGCTGAAGATATAAATTTTGAACGTCCGCTTTACATGGACGAAATAAATCGGATAAAAGAGGACAGCAAACATTATGAGAATAAATGAGACTTTGAAAAAGCCGATGTTGGAGGCGAAATACCTGAATGTAGACAATACAGACAGATATCGCCCGATCATCCGGCTTTTTTATTTAAATTATGAAAAGCTGAAATACTGGATCTATCAGGAAGAAGTTTATGAGGAATTAAAAGAGATCCGTATTTTCAGGAGTATACACCGGAACAGTGTCAGCAGGATCTTACGGCACTGACTGCCTGGGGGAATCTGATCACCACGCAGGATACCAGGAGAGTGACCACGATTGAAGAATTTAAAAATAAAAAATTTCGCTATCAGCTGTCAAAAGCGACAGTAGAAATCGAGCGAATGGTGATCCGGGTAGAAAATCTGTTTATCGAAAGTTCTTCCCTGGAGCCGACACTTCTGGAGCGGATCCGCATGAATCTGGAAAAAATCCCGCAAATGCAGAACGAAGAACCGGAAAAAATCTACAGCTGGTGGAATGATCTGGGCAGCGATTTCATCCGTCTCAATCAGAATTATCAGGATTATATGCGTGAGCTGAACAGTGTAAAAGCGGAGCAGATGATGAAAACGCAGGAATTTCTGATCTTCAAGGACCGGCTGATCGAATATCTGCGAAGCTTCGTAAAAAGCCTGCAGATCAATGCGTCGGCGATCGAGCAGTACCTGAAGAATACAGAAGAACATCAGATAACTGCTATACTGGAGAAAGAAGCAGAATATGAAGTCTCGATTCCTCAGATTGATGTAGAGCTGACAAAAGAAATGATCCTTGATAAAGTCACCGGACGCTGGCAGAGCCTGAAAGAGTGGTTCATAGCGACGGAGGATCAGCAGTCGGAAGTGGTGCGTGTGTTTGATACGACAAACGAAATCATAAGAAAAATCACAAGATATGCAGCAAGGATCAGCGAACTGAGCAACAGCGGTTCCAATCGAAGAGAAGAATACCATAAACTGGCAGTGATGTTCTCAAAATGCGAGGATATCTATGAGGCACACAGGCTGGCGGCTTCTGTTTTCGGGATCGAAAAACCGCTGCATTTAAAGGGGCTTTCCGGGCGAAAGACGGAGAGCATCAACAGCGGTGTTTTTGAAGAAGATCCGCATGTGGTAACAGTGCTTCCGCGTGTACGGACCTACAAGGAAAAGGCAAAACGAAGCGGCATTGCAGACCGCAGCAAAGAAAAAGAGGCAGTGCGTCTGGAGACGATCCGCAGGCTGGAGGAAGAACAGAAACTGCTTCGCAGCTATATTAAAGATGGAAAAATTTCGTTTGCAGAACTGCCGAAGATTGAGCCGCATGTAAGAGATGTTTTTCTGCTGTGGCTGTCAAAAGCACTGGAGAATAAGCATTTTCGCGGGAAAACAGAGAGCGGCGAAATTTATTATATCGAAAATGCAGATACGAAAGAAACCTGTATGCTGCATGCAAAAGACGGGATTTTACAGATGCCGGCGTACACAATCCGGTTTGAGGAGAAAAAATGAATGCGTTAGAAATATTACTGGGGAGAAGATGGATTTTAAAAAGCAGAGACAGGGAATTGTATTATCGGATGAAAGATGAAGCACCGGCCATTAAGAAATTTCTGACGGAGAAGCTGGGGTATCAGATGATCGTTAATCCATATCTGATAAAAATAGAGAAAATGCCGGCAAAGCCGGAGAACTGGATGGGGATTCTGGAATTTAACGACAAGATAGAGTATGTATTTTTCTGTATGATCCTGATGTTCCTGGAAGAAAAAGAAGCGATGGAACAGTTTGTATTATCAGAACTGACGGA
>ERZ827363.712-NODE-712-length-35323-cov-4.342577_pt1 | contig 35323 bp, 29 predicted proteins | sample MGYA00519776_ERZ827363 | MGnify/ENA primary metagenome ERZ827363 (study PRJEB31778, sample SAMEA3449288) | human gut metagenome | biome: human gut; feature: human-associated habitat; material: faeces | place: United Kingdom | collected 2010/2012 ... | reverse complement strand
GCGACAAGGGGGCAATGAAAACAGACGAAGTCTGCGGTCGCCCCCTTGACCCCTTCGCATTGCACACCCATGTTTCTTGAATGGTATTGCAGCTACTGTATAGTTAGTGTGCCTTTTTGCTCTTTATAAGAAACATTCAAGAACGCAAAAATATTGAAGCAGCGGTAAAAGCCCAGAAACATGGAAGTGTCCGCGCCGAAGGTTTCCAAAGGGCGATCGGAAAGCCCTTTGGTCGCGCCCACAGACGCGAAGCCCTGCATAAACACGCGGACACGGCATGAAAGCGTGCTCAACGCAATCGCGTGAAGGGTGTCGAGAGGGTCGAAGACCCTTCGCGGGTGCAGGGCAGCGCCCTGCTGGGGTCAAGGGGCAAAGCCCCTTGGGTCTCCCTTACAGCTCCTCCCCGTTCTCAATTGCCGTAATCATGTCGATGCGGCGCTGGTGACGGCCGCCCTCGAACTCGGCGGTCAGCCAGTGGGTTGCAATCATCTTCGCCAAATCGACGCCGACGACGCGTGCGCCCATCGTCAGGATGTTGCTGTTGTTGTGGCGCTTGCTCAGCTCGGCGCTGTATACATCCGAACAGGTGCAGACGCGCGTGCCCTTCACCTTGCTCGCCGCAATGCCGATGCCGATGCCCGTGCCGCAAATCAGGATGCCGCGGTCGCATTCGCCAGACGCAACCGCTTTCGCCGCGCGGTAGCCATATACGGGGTAATCGCAGGAAACCGCCGTGTCCGTGCCGAAATCCTTCCATTCCAGCCCCATCGAGTCCAGCAGCTTCATCATTTCCTTTTTGAGTTCAATGCCGGTGTGGTCGCAAGCCAAAGCAATCATGAGAAAATCCTCCTTTATCCTCCGAAACCGCCCATGCAGACGATTTGCTCTTCTTTATGATAATACGCGAAAAAATGCGAAACCCCTGCCGATGGAAAAAGAAAAGGGTAGAATCCGCGCGGAAAGCATGGTATACTAACATGGTGCAAGAATCGCACGAATCTCCCAAGGAGGGAAATAAAATGGCAGATAATTGCAAGCTGTGCCGCATTGCGCTGGAGAATGTCTCCGTGGTGCGCGGCGGACAGACGCTTTTGCAGGATGTGTCAATGCACATCCACTGCGGTCAGCTGACGGTGCTGATCGGCCAGAACGGCGCGGGCAAAACGACCGTCTTTACCCTGCTGACCAAGGTGTATCAGCCGACGATGGGCACGATCATGCTCAACGGCCGCGACACGGCGGGCATGAATACCGCACAGGCCAACAAGCTGGGCATTGCCCGCACATTCCAGAACATCCGGCTGTTTGACAACATGTCCGTGGAGGACAACGTGCGCATCGGCCTGCACAATCAGGTGCGCTACGGCATGCTTTCCGGCATTTTCCGCATGCCGGGGTATTGGCGCGGCGAGCGCGAAATGCACGAGCGCGCGCTCGACCTGCTGAGCATTTTCGATATGCAGGATCTGGCCAATCATCAGGCGGGCAGCCTGCCCTACGGCGCGCAGCGCCGTTTGGAGATCCTCCGCGCGCTGGCGACGAATCCCTGTCTGCTGCTGCTCGACGAGCCGGCGGCGGGCATGAACCCCAGCGAGACGGCGGAGCTGATGGAGAACATCCGCTCCATCCGCGATACCTTCAAGATCGCGGTGCTGCTCATCGAGCACGATATGAACCTCGTCATGAATATCTGCGAGGGCATCGCCGTGCTGAACTTCGGGCGCATCATCGCCAAGGGCTCGCCCGACGATATCCAGAACAACCCCGAGGTCATCGAAGCATACCTCGGCAAGAAGAAGGAGGCGTAACGATGGCGCAGATCTTAAAAGTTGATGATATCCATGTGTACTACGGCAGCATCCACGCCGTCAAGGGCGTTTCCTTTGAGGTCAACGAGGGCGAGGTCGTCACGCTCATCGGCGCGAACGGCGCGGGCAAATCCACCATTCTGAACACGATCTCCGGCCTGCTGCACCCCAAGATGGGCAGCGTCCTCTTTGAGGGCCATGACCTCAAGGGCGTTGCGCCGCACAAGATCGTCGAGCACGGTCTGGCGCAGGTCCCCGAGGGACGTCACATCTTCCAGCAGATGACCGTGGAGGAGAATCTGCAGATGGGTGCGTACACGCAGCCCAATTCCACCATCGAGCCGGGCATCGCGGACGTTTACGAGCGCTTCCCGCGCCTGAAGGAGCGCCGCCGTCAGATCGCCGGCACGCTCTCCGGCGGCGAGCAGCAGATGCTCGCGATGGGCCGCGCGCTCATGAGCAAGCCCAAGCTCCTCATGCTCGACGAGCCGTCCATGGGCCTCGCGCCCATTCTGGTCGAGCAGATCTTCGACATCATCCGCGAGCTGCACGCCGCGGGCACGACCATCCTGCTTGTGGAGCAGAACGCGCAGGCGGCGCTCTCCGTCGCCGACCGCGCCTATGTGCTCGAGACCGGCAAGATCTCGCTCACCGGCACCGGTGCGGAGCTGATGGCCAGCGACGCGGTGCGCAAGGCATACCTCGGCGGCTGAGTCCTTCAAAACCGAATCTCTTGACGCGGCGACGCGGTCCTGCTATCATAGGCATAAGATAGGGGGGCCGCGTTATGCAGTTTTATGAATTTGGCGACGCGCTTCGTCCGCTGGGCGAAAAAGCGCCGGAGAAATGGGAAAATGTACTGGCTCTGCTCGAGCCGTCGGAGCTTTCCGCGGTCACGCTGCCCGATACGCTCACGCCGCCGCTCACGTCGGACAGCGTGTACGGCTCGCAGTTGTGCGCGCTCCTGACCGACCAAAACGGCATCACCGGCCATATCCGCATCCCGGCACGGGGCAGTCAGGCTGCCCGCCGCTTCACGTTTTCGTGGTCGCAGGGAAATGTGCTCATCGTCGATCACGACCGTGTGGTCGCGAACTGCCTCGACGCCATCCGCGCCATGCGTCCGCATAATGCCGACGGGGCGGACAATTTTCTCGCCGACCTGCTGCTCACGCTGGTGCGGGACGATCTTGCGGCGCTCGAGCAGCTTGAGGAGCGCATCACGAATCTGGAGCAGGAGGTCCTGGCCGACAACACGGACCGCTTCATTCACCGCATGAGCGCCATCCGCAAGGAGGTCAGCCGCGCGGACCGCTTCTACGCTCAGCTCGCCGATTTCGGCGCGTCGTTGCTGGAGGAGGCAGACGACCTCTTTGACAAGCGCTCTACCCGACGCATGAATTATTTTCTGCGCCGCGTGGAGGCGCTGAAAAATGAGACGGAGCGCCTGCGCGAATACGCCATGCAGGTGAGCGGCGAGTACCAGTCGCAGGTGGACATCGCGCAGAACCGCGTCATGCAGCTTTTGACCATCGTGACGACGATCTTCCTGCCGCTCTCGCTCATCGTCGGCTGGTACGGCATGAACTTCGATATGCCGGAGCTGAGCTGGGAGTACGGCTATCCTGTGGTCATCGTGCTGGCGGTGGTCATCGTCGCCGTGCTGATCCGTTACTTCAAGCGCAAGAAATGGTTTTAAGTTTTAAGGAAATAAGAAGGAAGTCCGCCACGGCGGACTTCCTTCTTTGCCATAAGAGGAGCTTACAGGCTCTTCTCGTAGCTCTCGATCATCTTCTTGACCATCTGGCCGCCGACGGAACCGGCCTCGCGGGAGGTCAGGTCGCCGTTGTAGCCCTGCTTGAGGTTAACGCCAACCTCGTTGGCCGCTTCCATCTTGAAACGCTCCATAGCGTCTTTCGCCTGGGGAACCATCACTTTGTTACTGGACATGAGATTGCACTCCTTACATCTTATTGATTCAAGTTTCGGCGTTTGCTTTAGTATTTTGCGCCGCCTGCCCGTCTTTATGTCTGGAAAAATTTTTCCTTTCCCGTCTCGGAGACCCCGCCCAGCAGCATCAGCGCCGCCCCGCAGGCTAAGATCGGATAGTCCCCCACCCCCTTAGGGATATTCACCGGCAGATCCATGGGCTCTACCCTTATCCCCGCCGGACCCGTCACCTCCCGCATCAGCGAGATCACCGCCCTCCCCTCTTCCCGGCTGGAAAAGGTCACCGTGTCCTTTCCGGACAGCCCGCAGGTCACCGCCCTCGCCCCCAGCCGGGAAAGCTCCCGCAGTTGCCCTTCCTCCTCGGAGCTGACGATCACCGCCGCCCCCTCCGGAAGAAAAAGCCCCTCCGGCAGCGGTCGCCCGGCGCAGGCTAAGTAGAGCCCTCTTTTCCCCTCCGCCGCCCGCAGCCCCGGATAGAACAGAAAAAGCAACTCCCGCCCGCTCCCCCGCATCAAAACCCGCTCCCCCGTGCAGCAGGTCACGCAAAACCTCCGGGAAAGGTTTTTAAAAAGAAAGTCCGCCATCGGATCGTCCCGGTTTCCACCCAAAAGGATCAGCTGATTCATAACGCTTCGCCCTTTCGATTTTTTTGCATTGTTAGTTTGCCCATCTTTTCTTAAAAATCAAAATTGCAGCCGTTCTTCGCCAAACCCTGTATTTTCTCCGGAATTTCTCTGTTTTTTCCATGAAAGCGCAAGAAAATCCGTGCTTTTTAAGAAAAACGCTCAAAAAACTTCACCCTTTTCATAGGATACGCAGAAAGAATCCCAGAATCCGCAAAGCAATCCAAGCAGAATCTGTTAAAATGAAGCTAGCGGATCCTGCCCTTTTCTCCCTCGGGATCCATCCATATGGAAAGGAACGTGAAACCATGAATCTGCGATTTCGGAAACTGACCGCAGCCATCGTCTCGCTGCTGGTCGCAATTTCCTCGGTGTCACCGGTTTTTGCGGCGGAAGCCGACGAGATTCCCGATGCCGAAAGCACCTCTTACTCGGCGGCTGCACCACAGTCCAATGAGAAAGAGATTTCCCCCTTCTCCACCGGAACCACCTACTACGTCGCCGCAAACGGAAGCGACGACAACTCCGGCACCATTGACGCTCCCCTGAAGACCTCCACCGCCGCCGCTGCCAAGCTTCAACCCGGCGACACCCTGATCTTCCGGGAGGGCACCTACAACGGCGTGATGGTGTTCCAGGGCCGCGGCTCCTCCAATGAGGAACCCATCACCATCAAAGCCTGCGAAGGTGAAAACGCCACCCTTACCTCTGACAACGGCCAGTACGTCATCTTCATCGGCCACAGCCAGAATATCGTGATCGAGGGTCTCACCTTCTCCGGTAAAAACGGAGAAAAGCGGGGCAACGGCATCGACATCGTAAACTTCGATGCCAGCATGCAGCAGACCCGGGACATCACCGTCCGCAGCTGCACCTTTATCGACTGTGAGCCCGCCTTCATCGTCCGGGACGTCATCGAAAACAATGAGACCGACATGAAGTTCGCAAACATGATCTTCGAGAACAACCTGATCGGCTCCAGCGACCCCGACAGCAAGATCGGCAAAGGCATCTCCCTGCAGGAAATGCGCATCGCCGACGGCTCCGTGGGCGTCATCCGCAACAACGTGATCCTGAACGCCAAGTGGAGCCTTTACATGTGGGGTCGCAGCGAAAACGTTCTGGTCTACAACAACACCTTCCTCGACACCTATGATAAGAACGAGGGCGGTCACTACGACATCTACCCCATTCAGGGCGCATACAATAAGGCGATCTACCAACCCGGCATCTCTTATAACTGTGTCTTCAAGAACAACATCTTTACCAAGCCCATCCGTACCCAGCTGGAAAATGGTGCGACCCTCCTCGATGAGGACAAAGGCAACGTCTTTGACTGCAACCTCTACGACGCTTCCTCCCTCACCGACTACGTCACCTACAACTACGGCGGCGAAGGCCCCAAGCTGACCTTCGAGGAGCTGCAGGCGTTCAAGAGCCTTAATTTTGAAGCCCACGGCAAATACGCCCCCGTTTCCTTCGTCGACCGCAAGACCGACGCCCACTTAAGCGGTGCCACCAACCCCGCCATCAGCGGAGCTGCCGATTCCATCACGGATTCCGTCAACGCTCCCGCCAAGGACGCCGAAGGCAAGGCTCGCACCGGCGAGTTCGGCGCATACGCCTACGCCGCAAGCCTTGTTTTCGTCGGTGTAAACGAAGGTGCCGGCACCGGCACCGCCGATGATCCCTACCCCTCCATCTCTGCCGCTATCACAGCCGGTGCCAAAGAGATCCAGGTAAAAGCGGGCACTTATGAAGAGGGCTTCCTCTCCATTCCTGCCGGCGTTTCCTTAAAGCCTTACCGGAACGACGAAGTGACCGTAACGGGAACCGTTTCCGCAAACGGTACGGAGGAAGCGCCCACTCTGATTTCTGGAATCACCTTCACCGATCGAACGCTGGCTCTGAACACAGTCGCCTTCTCGAACTGCACCTTTGAGGGTCCGCTGGAGCTGATGGGGAAAGACCCCTCTGTCGCTTCTTCCGCCATAAAAGGCGGAATCACGGCTCAGAACACCGGCTGCACCGTGGAAAACTGCCTGATCCTCTCCGCCGCCACCGGCCTGACAGCAAAAGACGGCAGCAAGGTTTTCCTCGTAAACAACACCTTCTACAGCAACGGCAAAGACCTTTCCGTTGAAGTCGGCTGCACCGTCAACGCTTACAACAACATCTTCGCTTCGGAAAGCACCGTATCCGGCACCCTGAACGCAGACTACAACTGCTACTCCGATTCTCTGCCTTCGGATTATCTGAATACCATCACCGAAGCCCACTCCATCCAGGCAGATCCCCAGTTCATCAACGTCCGTGCAGGCGACTTCCGCCTTTACCGTCAAAGCCCCTGCGCAGCCGCCGGTGACAGCTCCAAAGCCCCCGCTTCCGACCTGTCCGGCGCTACCCGCAGCACTCCTCCCGCCATCGGCGCATATGAACCCTCTGACGTGAAGAACGTCTACTACGTCTCCCCCGATGGCGACGACACCGCCGCCGGCACCGAAAGCGCCCCCTTCCAGACCCTTTCTGCAGCCGTTTCGGCTGTCCGTCCCGGCGAAGAAGTGGTGATCTTGGACGGCGCCTACACCGAAGACGTCACGATCATAAACAAATCCGTCTACAGGACTGACGGATGCGTGATCCGCGCCGTCGGCAAGAACGCCGTTTTAAACGGCACCCTCAGCATCGGCAGCTGCGAGGATCTCACCATCTCCGGCCTGACTGTAACGGGCACTTTGAACGTGCAGGATTCTTCCGACGTAAACTTCAACGGCCTGATCCTGAAAAACGGTGCCGATTTTGAGAACAGCACGGTGATTGCTTCCGACCTGACCGTTACCGGAAAAGGTGCCACGGTGGCGGCAGGCTCCTTAGACCTCACCCGCACGAAGATCTCCGGCGTGGACATCGCCATCCATTCCACCCGGCAGTCCACTCTGACCCTCACCGCTTCCCAGATCGTTGACTGCACCACCGGCGTCATGTCTGAGGGCGATTCTCCCCTCCATGTGGTCAACAACACCTTCTATAACGTCGAGGGTTACAGCGTCGACGTATCCCAGCAGAACAGCCGGGACATCGACCTTGACCTCTACAACAACATCTACGCCCGTGCCTCCCGTACCAACAAGCCCTTCATCCGGGTGAACAAAGCCTACGGCTTCAACACGGAAAACAACATCTATGACGCCGATTCCGACCAGGTCATCGGCACCATCCTCACCTCCGACGCCGAAGGCGCTCCTATGGAAGACCGGGATCTTTCCGCCATGCAGAACGGCGAAGACGACACGGCAAGCGTCACGGCCGACCCCATGCTCCGTGATCCGGAAAACGGCGACTTCTCTCCCAAGAAGGGCAGCCCCGCCGCCCGCAAAGGCCGTGCGGATGCAAACGCACCTGCCTATGACTTCAACGGCACGCGCTTTGCTTCCACCCCCGACATTGGTTCCGTCTACTCCCCCTTCACTCTGCGGACCTTTAACGTAGTGCCCTACGGCCTGGGCTGGGGCAACTATGGGGACAGCTCCAATCCTATCCTGCCGGACGGCAGCTGGGATCATCCCTTTACCTCGCTGAAGGACGCCCTGAAGGTCGTTGGCTCCAGCGATACCATTCTCATCCACAAGGGCGTCTACGATTGGGGCCGTATGGACTTAAACGATCTCCATGGCGCTCCCGACGCACCCATCACCATCGAAAACTGCACCAACGAGGGCTGCTGGTACTGCACCTCCTACGACAACCGCTCCTTCTACGGCTGCCCGGCGGACGCTCCCGCTCTGGATCTGCCTGTCCTCACCGGCAGCCAGAAGTACTCCTATGCGGATCCGTCCATCAATGCTCCCGCCGAGCTTTCCATGAAGCTCACCAACTGCTCTTACATCACCATCCGTGGCCTTGAGATCGCCGGCTTCACCGGCGCAGGCATCTGGGTCTACGGCGGCAATCACATCGTCATCGAGGATAACCGCATCTGGAACATCGACTCCAAGGCGGAAACCAACTCCGGCGTTGAGGGTCTGCTCTTAAACGACCTTTCCGACAGCGAGATCCGCAACAACCGCATCTGGAACATCGGCTACACCCGGAAATCCCATGCGGACCACGGCATTTATGTCGGCGGCGTCAAGAACTGCACCTTCTCCGAAAACGTCATCGTAAACTCCCCCGGCGGCGGCATGCAGTTCTACGCAGGCGACGGCTACAGCACCCACGGCGAAGACTGCACCATCGAAAATAACGTCTTCTACCGTGCCCGCATGGGCCTGATCCTCTGCGGCATCAAGGGCTTCAACATCGTGAACAACACCTTCGTTGACAGCACCGAAGACGACCTCTATCTGGACTGGACGGTTCAGAACAACCGCTTCGCCAACAACCTCTTCTACAACAGCCTGACCTCTGAGACCACCGGTCTGGACAAGAACCCCTGCATCATCGCACGCCACAACGGCGCCGGCGAGAACAAGGTCATCGGCAATACCTTCGTAAACAACCTCTACGACTACTGCGGCCACACTCCCTACGCTCAGGAAGGCTGGGGCAATCTCCAGACCTTTGAGAGCTTCCTTGCGGAGCAGGCATCCACCAACGTCTTTGACAACTTCTTCTCCGGAAAGGCCGGCTTCCTGAAAGCCGCTGCCGATGTGAACCTTTCCGACTATGAGCTGGCCGCTCAGATCGACGAAGAGCTCTTCCGCACCACCCTCCAGAGCGCAGGCGTCGACAAGGGAACCTCCGAAAGCGCCCCCACCGCCGACCGGGACGGCAACGTCCGCGCCGGAAGCCCCGACATCGGCGCTTATGAGGCGCAGGATGTCCGTGCCCTGGTTCTCGACAACGATCAGCTGGAAGAGAATAACGAGATCGGTGCTGTGATCGGCTCCTTCTCCATCTTAGGGCAGGATGCCGCCGACGGCGACACCTATACCCTGGTAGACGGTGAAGGCAGCGACGACATCGCTTCCTTCTCCATCGAAGGCAATGCCCTGAAGGCAAACGTTTCCTTCGACTACGAAACGAAGACGAACTACACCATCCGCGTGAAGGCTGACTGCGGCGGCTACACCGAAGAAAAAGTCTTCACCATCCACGTTGTCAATGTGGAAGAGCCCGCTGCGGCTGACCACTGGATCACCCTCATCGACGAGCCCATCACTCCCGACGGGAAACTGGACGAAGCCGCATGGGCAGACGGAAGCTTCACCGAGCTGCTGGTAGATCAGGACAACGCCACCGAGCTGAAAGCCTCCATCGGCCTCTTAGCCGACAAGACCGCCCTCTACCTCGCCGCCAAGGTCACCGACAGCGAGCTGTCCAACGATCTTGTCCCCGGCGTCGACTTCGCCGCCGATATGGTGGAGCTCTATCTGGATGGCCTGAATCTGGAAAGCAGCGCCTACGACGCTTCCACCGTCCAGTTCCAATTCCGCTGGAACGACGAGAAGCTGTGGATCTACGGCAATTCCAAGACCTTCGACAACACGAAGTTCGCCATGGTCGCCACTGACGACGGCTACGTTCTGGAGGTCGTCATCCCCTGGGCGGATCTGGGTATCGAATTTAATCCCGACCACACCATCGGCCTCACCGCCGACGTTCAGGACTACGACTCCTCCACCAAGGAATATAAGAGCGTTGCCATGATCGAAGGCGCAGGCTTCTGGAACAACTCCTCCGCTTGGGAAAGCTACGGCTTCAAGGAGAAATCTTCTCCCGAAGAGTCCGTCATCACTCCTTCCAAGCCCGCCGCTTCCGGCTGGCAGAAAGCAAGCGGCGGCAGCTGGAGCTACTACCGCTCCGGCAAGCGTGTCACCGGCTGGCTCTTAGACAACGGCTACTGGTACCATCTGGACAAAGACGGCATCATGGATACCGGCTGGCTCACCGATAACGGCAGCACTTACTACCTCCGTTCCTGGGGCGGCATGATCGTCGGCTGGTTCAAATTAAACGACACCTGGTACTTCGCCGACCGCTCCGGTGCGGTAAAGGATCGGTCCAATCCCTTCGGCGACACCGTCTTCTCCTACGGTCCCGCCGATCATAGCGGCACCTGGCTGAAAGACGTCAAGGGACAGTGGGCGTTTGAGGAAAACGGCACGCTGGCCATCGGCTGGCGCTGCGTCGACAACGTCTGGTACTTCTTCGGCACCGACCACGTCATGCGCACCAACTGGCAGCGGATCAACGACCTTTGGTACTTCTTCCCCGCCAGCGGCAAAATGACCACCGGCTGGAAAGAGATCGACGGCAAATGGTACTTCTTCCGCTCCTTCGGCGGGATGCTGACAAACGCCACCACCCCCGACGGCTACAAAGTCGATAAGGACGGCGCCTGGATCGAATAACCCCAAATCATCAACCCCTCCGTATGGAAAAGCCATACGGAGGGGTTCTTTTTCCTCATTTTGGTCCTGTTCCCAACATCCATTTTCTCTTCATTCCACCTCTCTTGCGCAAAAAAGACCCCGACAGCCACAGCCGCCGGGGTCTTTTTAAAAAATGTAAAACACAAGCATCAGAATCAGCGCAATCGCCAGATAGACAAGTCCCGCCCACAGGGATCCCCATGCAGGCGTCCGATCTTCCCGCTTCCGCTTTTTGTAGTCATAAAAGCTTTCTTTATACTTCTCGTCCCTCTTTTTGTAACGGTACTTGAAGGAACGGGACACGCCGTAGTTCAGCATATCAAAGGTTCCCTCGTTTCGGGACCAAACAAGCCCCGCAAAGCCAAGAAGCATCACTGCCGCCAGCGTAAAAGCGTCGCAGAAGATCCGCACCGTCTCTTTTCCGCTGTTCCAGTTCAGCAGGATCACCGCCAAGGCAAACCCCGCCCCAACCAGCAGTGCGATCAGAAAGTTCTTGCCCTGCTTATTCATGCCAGCTCCTTCTGATAAGCTTCAAATTCCTCATCGTTGCAGCTGACGAAGTGCCCAGGACGAATCTCCCGGAGGGTGGGCTGCTGCTTGGAATAATCGTGGGCCTCCAGCGGATTATAGGTGATCCGGACCCGGCTCTTTTCCGCATGGGGGTCAGGCAGCGGGATCGCCGATAGCAGCGACCGGGTATACGGATGCAGCGGATGGGCAAACAGCTCGTCTGCGTCTGCCAATTCCACCATCTTGCCGAAGTACATGACCCCGATCCGGTCGGAGAAATACTTGACGACCGAAAGGTCGTGGGCGATGAACAGAATGGTCAGCCCCAGCTTCTCCCGCAGGTCGTTCAAAAGGTTGATGACCTGCGCTTGAATGGACACGTCCAAAGCGGAGATCGGCTCGTCGGCGATGAGCAGATCCGGCCGCATGATAACGGAACGGGCGATACCGATCCGCTGGCGCTGGCCGCCGGAGAACTCATGGGGATACCGTCCGGCGTGTTCCCGAACCAAGCCCACCATCTCAAGGATCTCATAGACCTTTTCATCGATGTAGGCTTTGTCCTTGATGCCGTTGATGACCATGCCTTCGGAGATGATCTCCTTAACGGTCATACGGGGGTTCAGCGAAGCGATGGGATCCTGGAAGATCATCTGGATCTTGGTAATCAGCTTCGTTTTCTTTGCCACCCGCAGGGCGTTTTTATATTCCTTCTGCAGCCCGGCGTACTCGGGCTTTCCCTGCGCCGCCTCCAGCAGGGGAGCATACTTTTCCTTGACTTCCTTCACAAGCTGAGCCGCATATTCGGCATCGCAGTGCTTGTGGTCGTACATGGCCTTTTTCAGCTCCGCCTTCTGGGCGGCGATGTCTTCCTGCAGCTTCTGGATCTGGGCTGCGGCGTCGACCGGAGCTTCCTTCCGGGTCCGTTTGATCTCGCCTTTTAAGCGGGCAATCTCGTCCTGATAGGATTTGGGGCCGGCGCAGATCCGCTGATCTTTAAAGTAAATGCTTCCGGAGGTGATGTTGTAGATCTTGATGATGGAGCGGCCGGTGGTGGTCTTTCCGCAGCCGGACTCGCCTACCAGACCGAAGACCTCGCCCTTCTTGATGTCGAAGCTCACGTCATCGACTGCCTTGTTGGAGCCGAAATACTGGCACAGGTGCTTTACCTGCAGCAGGGTCTCTCTCTCGTTATTCGCCATCACGGGCACCTCCGTTCTTTTCTTTCATGCGCTGGATCCGATCCACGATGATCTTGGGCATTTCCACCTTCGGAGCATCGGGATGCAGGAGCCACGTTGCCGCCTTGTGGGTCGGTGAAACCTCGAACATGGGAGGCTGCTTCTCAAAATCGATCTTCATGGCGTACTTGTTCCGGGCCGCAAAAGCATCGCCTTCCGGCGGATAGATCATGTTCGGCGGTGTACCGGGGATGGCGTCCAGCTTCTCCTTGGTATCCAGGTCAGGCATGGAGCTTAAAAGTGCCCAGGTATAGGGGTGTCTGGGATCGTAGAAGATGTCGTCAGCAGTGCCATACTCCACGATCTTGCCGGCATACATAACAGCGATGTCATCCGCCATATTCGCCACAACGCCAAGGTCGTGGGTGATAAAGATGACCGACAGGTGCCGCTCCTCTTTCAGCTTGTTGATAAGCTCCAGGATCTGTGCCTGAATGGTCACGTCCAGAGCCGTAGTAGGCTCGTCGCAGATGAGAATATCCGGGTCGGCAGACAGGGCGATGGCAATAACGATGCGCTGCCGCATACCGCCGGAGAACTCGAAGGGATACTGATTGTAACGGATGCGGGGCTCGTGAATGCCCACTTCCTCCATGAGCTTGATGGCCCGTTCCCTGGCCATGCCCTTGGTAACGATGCTGACAGCGTCCGATGCCCTCTCCTTGAAGAAGTCGATCATGGCTACCGCTTCCGTCTCATAGTCCGGCGCAGGCGCCGCCAGCTGCTGCCGATAACGCTCCAGCAGCTGGGTGATCACCATGGCGATGTTTTCCCGCAGCTCCTGCTCGTCGTAAACCAGCTTCGGCACGACCTTCCAGTCCACCCGCTTGCCCTTTGCAATGAGCTTTTCCCGCTTGGCGCTCTGCCGGGCGAAGCGTTTCTCTTCCTTGGGATTGGTCTTACAGGCGGAGTAGTACCGACGGATAGCGCCCTCCAGACTGCTTTCAAAGGTATAGGCTACGCTGTCCTTGTTGATCTCTAAAAGGTCGATGGCATCCTTCACCTTTGCGGACAGCTCCTTGCACTTGGAAAGAGCCTCCGACCGGGTGAACTCGCCGGTATAGAATTTCTCCGCTTCCTCCAGCACGGAGATCAGCGCCTTCTTCTTTTCCAGAGACTGCTCGTTGGAGTAAGCAAGCGCCTTCTTGGACAACTCGATGAACTCCAGCATGAAGTCCTCGTTTAAGAACTTCAGGGTCATCTCGTCCCGTTCCCCTGCCGGCATTTTTGCTAAGTCGGCGCCGGGGTGCTTGATGACGTAATACCCGATCCGGAAGAAGTTGGGCTTCGGGCAGGCTACAATGCTCCGGAGCAGCTCTTCGGTCTCCTCCAGCGCCTTTTTCGTGGTCTCGGCGATCAGATCGTCGCCCTGAGGCTTATCGCCCCGGGTCTCTTTTAAGTGCTCGCTGACCGTAGCCAGCCGCTCCTCAAAGCCGTAGACCAGATATTCGTTTTTCACCTTCTGCAGCCGCCCGGCAAATTCCGAAACGTTGGCATGGACGTCCAGCTTCTGGTGCTTGCTGATCTTAAAGAGGAAGTCCTCAATGGAAGCGACCAGCTCCTGTGCCACACCCGCATCCTGATTGTAGGCGTTTTCCAGCTTGTTGGACTCGATGCAGAACCGGTCAAAGAGCCCGGTCATCTCATCGATCTTCGCCGTCCGGCTTCCGTTGGTGGCAGCATTCATGACGGCATTCAGCCGCTTTAACTGGGTGTTGAAATCCAGGCGCCCCTGCCGGCGGTTGGCCTTATTCTTCAAGAGCATGGCCTCGGTGATCTGCTGGCCGATCTTGACGATGGGGTTTAAGGAGGAAAGGGGATCCTGGAAGATCATGGCGATTTTGTCACCCCGGATCTTGTACATCTCGTCCTCGGAGATCCGCAGAAGATCTTTGCCGTCGAAAAGGATCTCACCGCCCTCGACGATGGAGTTTCCCGCTAAGATCCCGAGAATGGCCTTGGAGGTAACGGACTTGCCGGAACCGGATTCGCCTACGATGGCAAGGGTTTTGCCCTTTTCCAGGTTGAAGGAAATGTCCCGCACAGCTTTGACGGCGCCGCCATTGGTGCGGAAGGAAATTTTCAGCTTTTTGACTTCAAGAATGTTTTCCATGGGCTTACTCCTCCACACCGCGCAGGGACGGGTTGAACGCATCCCGCAGACCGTTTCCGAACAGGTTGAAGCTGATCATCAGGAGAGAGATGATCACGGCCGGCACGACCATCAGATGGGGATAGTTGGTCCAGATGGAAGCGGCGTCCGAAAGCAGGGTGCCCAAAGAAGTGGTATCGGCGGAGCCCAGCTTCACGATGCCAAGGTAGCTCAGCATACTCTCGGAGAAGACCACCGAAGGAATGACCAGCGCACAGGAGGTGATGATGGTTCCCAGCGTGTTGGGGAAGATGTGCTTCCAGATGATCCGGGAGTCCTTTGCACCCAGCGTCCGGGCAGCCATAACGTACTCCTGATTCTTGAAGCGGTAGAACTGGGTGCGAACCCGGTAAGCCGTTCCCAGCCAGCCGGTCAGCACGAACGCAAAGAGCAGGCAGGGCACAGCGCCCACCTTCGCCGACAGATGGATCTGGAACAGCGTCGCCACGACGATAAAGGGAACGCCGTTCAAGATGTCGGAGATGCGCTCCAAAATGATATCCAGTGTGCCTCCGTAATAACCTTCCACAGCACCGTACAGAGCGCCGATGATGAAGTTGATCACAGAAACGCAGACAGCCACCAGAAGGCTCAGTTTGATGCCGCCCGCCAGCCGCTGGGCCATGTCGTAGCCCTGGCTGTCGGTGCCAAGGATATAGTTGGGCTCAAATCCGTTCAGATAACGGTAGTAGTTGTAGTAAAGCACCCGCACCCGGTACTGGGCGTTGTCGAATCCGCCGCCTCCGGTGTGCTGAAAGTAGATGGGGTTGCCATCTGCATCCCGCTTGTAGTTGTCCTCTAAGACCATGCCCTCTTTGTAGGTGATCTTTTTGGTCTGGCCGTTGGCAAGAACCTTCACCGGGTCGCCCTTGCTGGTCGCTTTGTACCAGTTGTTGGCATCGGAGGAGTCCGGGTTATATTCGTTGTCCTCCACCAGCGGATAGAAGACCTGCAGGCCGGTCTCGTTCTGCCACTCCAGAATGGCCTCGTACTCGGAAGCCTTTAAGCTCCGGTAAATAAAGCCCACTTCCAGATACACGTCCACGTTGCTCTTTGAGAAGAGCTTCTTTTCCTTCTTGGCGGCGTCCAGCGTGACGGTCTCCTCGCCGATACTCATAACGGGCTGGTAGTAGCTCTCCATGCCCTCTTCCAGCGTGACCTTGCCGGTGCCCTCGGTGTCTTCGGCAGCCATGCCGATGGCGGCGACCTTAATCATGCCCCGTTCGGTCAGATCCCGCTTCATCCCGCCGTCGGCGATGCCGATGGAACGGGTCAGCATATTGCGGGGGCCCTTTTTGGAATAGTAGGTGTCCATAAAGGTAGGCGACATATTGGAAAACAGCGGCACCGCAAAAGCGAACAGCACGATGCAGACGATAATGATCGCTGCGACCACCGACGCCTTGTTTTTGCAGAACCGGTTCCACGCATCCCGGAAATAGCCGATGGGCTTATCCTCGAACTTCACGTCGCTGATATGGTCGCCGGTATTGACAAATTCAAATTTTTCCTTGGGAATCTGCAGATTCGGATCCATATTATTTCTCCCCCATTCTGATTCTGGGATCAATGAAGCCGTAGCTGATATCGGTCACGATACCGCCCAGCAGACCCACGAACGTATAAAAAATGGTGTCGACCATGAACACGTCATAGTCAAACAGGCTGATGGACTGGAGATAAAGCCGTCCGACGCCGGGGATGGAGAAGATCTGTTCGATGATCATGGAGCCGCCCAGAATGCCGATGAAGCTGCCGATGATCATGGGCAAGATCGGCACCATGGCATTCTTCAGAGCGTGGCGTATGGTGGCTTGGCTCCGGGTCAGCCCCTTCGTCCGGGCCAGCAGCATATAATCAGAAGTCAGCGTCTCGGTCAGCTCCGCCCGGGTGAACCGGCAGAGGCTCGCGATTTCGCCGAAAGCCAGAGAGAACATGGGCAGGATCATGCTGACGAACATCTTCCACGTCAGCCACGACCCGCCGGCGTCCGCCAGGGAATACACAGTCTGGGGAAACCAGCCCAGCTTGAAGTAGAAGAAATACTGGAGCAGAAAGGCGTAAATGTAGGAAGGAATGGAGACAAACAGGATGACCATGGTGCTGATGACGTGATCCTGCCATTTGTTTTTCTTGATAGCAGCATAAATACCGGTCAGGATGCCCAGCGGGACCGCCAGGAACAGAGAATACAGGTTCACCAGAATCGTAGGAAGCAGCCGGCTGGTCAGCACTTCCCAGGCAGGCCGCCGGGGAGAGATGTACCAGGAGATACCAAAATCCCACTTGGTAAAGATATTCTTCAGATAGATCCCGTACTGGGTCAGCAAAGGCTTGTTGTAGCCCAGTGCGTCCCAACGGGCTTCGATCAGCTGCCGGAGGGTTTTCTCCGTAGGCAATTCACGGGGAAGGATCCGGATCAGCATGAAACAGATGGTCATGATCACGAACATCGTGAAGATCATCAGCAGGATACGCTTTAAAACGTATTTCGTCATGCCGCCACCATTTTTGGCCATTCTGCCATCACTCCTATTATTTCAATTTGCCGGGGTTTTCAAACGATACGATGCTTCATAATACGAAGCGACGCCCTCATTGTTCTGGGAAAATGCGCAGGAATACGCAAATCCTGGAGCAACGAGGGCGTCGCTCCTGAACACGGCAGCCGGGAATCTCCAATATTCAGTCTCAGCAGCCGCTGGATGCAACGTGTGACGAAGGCCGCCTCATAGAAGCCCTAAAAATGCCACTTTGCAGGGAGGAAACGGGTTCCCCCCTGCACAGCGGTATCACTATAGAACTTTTTAAGTGCTCTGAGGCTTATTCGTAGCTCAGGGTGCCGTTCTGAGAGGCAACATAGTCGGTCCACTCGTCATCGGTGTAGTTGAACTTCATCAGGCGCAGACCACCAAAATCATACATGATATTGTAGTTCTCGGTGTAGTAGTCGCACTTGTAAGCCAGCATAGAGCAAGTGGTCATGGAGCAAAGCGGGATCCGGTAGTACTTAGCCAGATACAGCTCTTCCATCTGAGCGGTGATCTCCAGCTTGGTCTGGTTGTCGGCGGAAGCAAACCGGCCGGTGCCGACCATGGACTGGGACCAGGCCTGCCAGGTCATGGTGACGTCCTCACCATTGACCTTCAGGGTCAGGGTCTCGGTCTTGGGATCCCAGCAGCCAGCCTCGTTGATGGAGTACTGATCGGGATCGCAGTAAACCTGGAAGTTACGGAAGGGATAGAAAGCAGCGCCGCCCCATGCGCCGTAGCCCACAGCGTACTCGCCGTTTGCAACGTCGTCATAACGGTTGTTGATGTTGCCGATGGCATCGAGGGTGATGGTGCCGAAGCCGGAGCCTTCGATAGCGGCGTTCAGGAACTCGTTCATCAGCTTCAGCTGGTTGTTGGCAGCGGAGTCGATGGCGCCCTTTGCCCAGCCGATGCGGATCTTGATGGGCTCGCCGGCGACGTAATCGCCAGAAGCGACCAGTTCATCGCAAGCCTCTTTCATCAGCTCCTGAGCCTGAGTCAGGTTGTAGCCGTTGATAGAGTCGTAAGCGTCCTTCAGGGTGGCGTAAGGCGTGCCGGAGCCGTACTTAACACCGTAGAGGTTGCAGATGGCCTGCATGGCCTCGTCCGATCCACGGTAAGAGGAGTTGGGATCCTCATAGATGTTGTAGAAGTACAAGTCGTTCATCAGAGAGTAGGTGGGAACGTAGCCGGCGGTGGCAGCGACGTATTTGTCACGGTCAACAGCCAGAGACCAGGCTTCCCGGAACTTCTCGTTGGAAAGAACCACAGAATTCTCGTTGCCCTTGGAAGCGTCCATGGTCTTCAGAGCATCCTTGCCGGTGTTGAAGAAGAAGGACATGGTGTAGGTCTCGGGAACCTTGTACAGACGGTCGGAGGTGGAGAAGGTCAGCAGGTCGTCAGCGGTAGGCGTCCACTCAGACAGCTCACCCTTCAGGAAAGCCTGCTTGGCGGTGGCGTCTTCCATCACGTCGATGACGATTTTGGTGGCCTGGTACTGCTGGGCAGGAGCGCCGTCCACGTCAAAGTTAGTGTAGGAGATCAGAGAGCCATTGTCCTGCTTTTCATAGCCGAACCAGTTCTCGTTCTGCACGAAAACGATCTGCTTCTCGTCCTGCAGGGACTCGATTTTGTAGGGGCCGTAGGACATGGTGTTCTCTTTGGTGGTGCAGTAGTCGGTGGTGATCAGATCACCAGTGGCTTCCTTACCAGCCTCGTACAGATCCTCATAAACCAGCCAGTTGCTGGTGCAGGAGGTCAGGAAGTAATCCTTCTTAAGGTAAGCCTGGCAGACATAGCGGATGGTGTAATCATCGACCTTGTAGCAGCCGACGGTCGCATCATAGTCCATGTTCTCGCTGTAGTTCTCGTTGGCTTTCTCGTAAGCCACGTTGGAAGCATAGTCGGGAGTCGCAAGCTCAGCTTTGTAGCTCTCCCACAGCCCCTTGCCGGAGAAAGCATCGTTCTGCGCTTCGCCGTAAACGGTCTCATCGGTGATGGAGACATACTGAGGAGCCTCATTGCCGTCGGCATCGGTGTAGCCCTCTGCGCCGTAGAAGCCCCAGACATCAATGTACAGATCCACGCCCGCAGCCACGGCGTCGTCGAGGCTTGCAAAATCGCTGCTGTAAGGGGTCATGATGCTCTTGGTCTTGGAGTAGTAGTAAGTGTTGCCGCCGGCTACTGCAGACTCGCCGTCATAATAAAGGTTGGCACGGTAGTTCTGCATATCAGGGTTTAAGAGCTGCTTCATGGAGTAGATGTAGGTGTCGGCATTGATGGGGGTGCCGTCCTCCCACTTCATATCGGGATTCAGCTTCAGCTCGTAAACATAGCCCTCGGTGACATCGGAGGCGGACTGGCCTTCGGGCAGAGAGGCTTTATACTTGGTCAGGTCGTCCTGATGGTCAGCGGTGACGTCCTCAACGGAAGTCGCAGCCTCATAGATCCACTGGTACACACCGTTCTCGGAGTCAAGAATGGACATGGTGGCGAGAGGGGTGGACAGGTAAGACTGAATGAGGTCGTCAGCGTTGGTCTCCCAGGTGTGAGGGTTCCAGTTGTTGCCCAGAGCCGAACTGTAAGCATTATAAGTATAGCTTGCAGGGGTCGCATCGGTACTCTGAGACGCGTTGCTGCTGGAGGGAGTGGACGCATCGCCGCTGTTCGCAGGTCCTTTTCCGCAGCCCGCAAAAGCAGAAACGCCCATCAGCACTGCCAGAAGCAGAGCAAATGTCTTTTTCATGTTGTTACCTCCTTAACATTTCCTATGAAAACGGACGGCGGTCCGAAACATAGTTGAAAACGAAAACCTTCAGGATCATTCGGCATTGGATACGGGAACGAATCCGCAATTTCCAAAACTTGCAAAATCTCTCGCTGAATGCCTAAAAATTTTTCTGTTATATTATAACATATCCGACACAATAGATTCAAGAGTTTTTTACCAATTTTTAAATAATTTGCTATTTCGCCAAAAGGCGTCGGATGTGCTTCCATGCTCTTGCATATTTTAATGGGCCAAAAAGAACAAATTTTATTTTTTGTTTTCGGTTGAAGGACGCTTTTTCTGCGGAAGAAAAATCCTTCTGCCTGTTTTCTGAGAACATCCGGGTCAGATTTGTCCGTTCCGACTCGTTTTTTTCAACGGAACAGATGAAAAAAATATGCAGAAATCATACAAAAAATACAAGATTTTCCGAATTTTCAACCACATGTCGAATCTGGCAAAAATTCTTATTTTCTGCCCGTAGCGCACACTTTTTTAAAAAATCCAATGTGTTTTTCTTAGTATAAACGGTTTTCTGCGGAATTTTAACCGGAAAATTCCGCAGAATTTTTCATTTTTCTGCAGGGAAAATATTCATCCCGGATCTGCACGCACTTTAGTTTTCCTTTGCTGCTCTAATGCAAAAAAGTGCCAGGCTTTTCCTTCTCCTCTTCCCCCAAAAATGCATAAAACCCGACGGTGATTTGCAAGATCGCCGCCGGGTTCTTCCTTTTTCGATTTAATCAGCCTGCGTCTCCGAAAAGCTGTGTCGTTTTTCCGTCGTTGCTCTGATAAAAGACCTGATAGCCGTATACGTTTTTGCTGTTCACTTCATCCGGCCGGGAAACGGCAATGCACCCGGCTTGAAGTTTTACCTCCACACCGTCGGGATACTTGATCGTATCGGTTACATTTTCTGCCCACTCAGAGTCGATATCAGGAAGATACTCGCCCGTTGTCAGATAGTCGATCTGCAGATACGCAAAATACGCCCGTGCGTTGGCAAGATCCGCCGCTACCCTCGCCTTGTGCAGGCTGGCCGCCATCGTGGGAATGGCGATTGCGATCAGGACGGCAATGATTGCCACCACGATCAGCATCTCCATTAAAGTAAATCCTTTTTTGAATTTACGAATTTCTTTCATATAAATGCCTCCCGGAAAAAAATTTCAGTTTTATCGATTTCAGAAAAAATCCGGAAGTCCAAAGACTTCCGGATTCTGTCTTTGGTGGTCAAAATTACTGTCAGTGTCAGAACAAGAATTTTTTCAAAAAAGTGAAACTAAGTTTTGGTCAAGGCAGTTAAAGTAAAGACCTTTCAATTACAGGATTTGTTCACACATAAACACAACATAAAATTCGAGAAAACGGGTATAAAGTACATCCTATAATTTTTCCAAGCTATCAGCTAATGTTTCTACTCCTGCAATTACGCCAGGGTATTTTTTTAAGATATCCTGTTTATCTTCTGGCTGTTGATAGAGTACTATCTTCGAATATTCCGGTAGCTGTGCTAAGTAGAACGTTTGGCTTTGAGAGTGTAAATAGTTCTTTGAAATAACTGACTCGAGTATTCTTGTTTCAGAATGAGGAGAAAAATAGTCATTGTCATCGCAATATAAAATTTGAATGATATCGCAAAATTTGATGAGCTTATTAACTTTTAGATCACTGAATATTGGCCTTTTATCCATGTATGTGGGCGATTCATCAAGATCAAACAAAATAAAGACAATCGTCCCGCTTTGAATAGCAGCATTTCGCATCTGATACAAAAAAGTATTAAGTGATGCCATATCGTTAATTCTTAATCCATCAAAATCGTCAAGCACAACAATATCAGCATTACCATTCATTACAGCAGACAGAAAGTGGGAAGATATTGATGGTATACTAGAAGTATATGGTTCAAAAATAAGTTGAGCTCGTTCGAACAAATTAACTGCAGCGGCTAATCGCTTCCACTCTTTCGGTGTAAATGTCAATGTTTTACTATTGTTTATCTTGGCAAAACTTTCAGCGGTAAGTATTGAACTGATTATCGCAGTACAGGATTCTTTGAGATTAAAATAAATAGTCCTGCTATCAGCTTTGATATTATGGCGTACTACATTCTGAACAAGCATATCAATGCCTATTCCAGTATGGCCCGCAATAAGAATAACACTGCCCTCTGTTAACTCGCAAAAGTTATCTATTGGCTCATATCCAAAGGTAACAGATGCATGTTTTTCGCTTTGAGGAAACCAACTATCACCATATGACTCTACTATATGGGGCTGACTGTCACTGATATTCATTTCAGGCGGATGTTCAAGTTCCCTTGCTGAAGCTGTTTCTGCCATATATTTCCATGCACAAAGTGTTTCCTTTGGGTAGCGAAGGGAATCTGCATCAATCAGCCTTGAACATGATTGGCAAAGCCAAATGCCATTTTGCAATGACCTGCGCTCTTCAGAGGTCATTTGAGGATCATATCTCTCTCCTCCAGGTGCAGCTGCACAAATATGTGCAGCAACACCTATACTGGTGGATTTGTTGGGATCTGTATTAGAACCGGAGGTTGACCTCCGACAGGAGGGATTGCTAGGTTGCGTCTACACGAGCCAAGTGATATAATGGCACTATCACAGTAAAGAGGGTGTCATCATGGAGAAATCACAGCATCGGCATGATATCAGCGACAAAGCGTGGGCAATTTTAGAGCCAATGCTGCCGGGACAGCGAGGGCAATGGGGCGGCATCGCGGAGGACAACCGCAGATTTATCAACGGAGTGTTCTGGATTCTTCGCACCGGAGCGCCATGGCGTGATCTGCCGCCGGACTACGGGAAATGGGGATCCGTTCATCAGCGGTTTCGCCGATGGCGGGATAAAGGCATATGGGAGAAGATTCTCGAAGCGTTGATAGACGACCCGGATTTTGAATGGCTTATGATCGATGCGAGCCATTGCAAGGTTCATCCTCACGCCGCCGGAGCAAAGGGCGGCAATCAGGATATGAGCCGTACAAAAGGGGGCTCAACACCAAGATTCACCTTGCCGTGGATTCGTCTGGTATGCCGGTCAGAGCGATTATCACAGAAGGCACCCGAGCTGATTGCAAGGAGGCTATACACCTTATCGAAGGAATAGACGCCCAAAATCTTCTGGCCGATCGTGGTTATGACACATCGGAAATCGTTGCTTTCGCGCTCTCGGCCGGAATAAACGTTGTTATCCCGCCCAAGAAGAACCGTAAGGAACAGCGCGAATATGATCGATATCTCTACAAAATCAGGCATCTTGTAGAGAACGCTTTTCTGTGGTTAAAACGCTGGAGAGGGATCGCTACACGCTATGCGAAAAACACGTCATCGTTCCTTTCTGCTGTTCATATCAGGTGTATCGCTATTTGGCTGGCTGTTTTGGCTTGATCTCATGTAGACACTATCTACAACGAAAGCCAGTTCTCTTTGCTAAAAGCTGTTTGGTGGATTCAGAAAAATCATCTCGGTTGGAGGACAAAATATTACCTCGTTTCTTTTCTGCTTCTATTCATTCTGATATGCTATTAGTATATATTCATTATAACACTGAAGCACTGGAAATACAATCACTCTGTTATACTGATAATATATAAAAAGCTGCCTGCCAGTTCCATTCAGAACGGACAGGCAGCCTTTCTCATGTGTATCTTATTCTCATTCCAACATCCACACTCATTTCGGAATCTCCTCCACCTTAGAAAACCCACCCACAAACCTCACTTCAATCCGACTTTCGGAAATCACTGTCACCTGCTCCACTACCCGCCGTATAAAGTCCTCGTCAAATTCCGACAGGGAAGGGGATGCTACTTCCATAGACCGGCTTTTTTCTTGCCGGACAGATGCTTCGAGTTTTTCCAGCTTCTCCGCCAGTTCTACCTTTTCCCTGGTCATTGCCTTGAAGCGTTCCTCAAAACGCTCCATCTTCTCGCTCTGCGCCGCGAACACCAGCAGACTGCTCATCTCCTGCTCGATGCGCTGGATTCTCTGCCGGATTACCTCCGGGTCCTCCTTCTGCTTCCCGATGAACAGCACCTTTGTCCGCGCGGCCTGCACCGCCTGCTCCAGTTCCTCCCGGCTGTGGTACACAGACCGGATACAGTTCAGGATGGCTTCGTGCAGAATCGGCTCTTTCAAGCTGGGCGAGTGCCTGCAATATTTCTTCCCGAATTCCAGCCGGTTGACGCACCGCCAGACGTTTTCTTTGTTCCCGTCCCGCTTGATCCACTGGGTCCGCCGGTACATCGCCCCGCACTCCCCGCAGACCAGCCGCTCAGATAAGGCAAATTTGCTGGTATATTTCCCCTGCTCGGATTTCGTCCTCCGGCAGGAAACCTTCCGCTTGCTGTTCCTTCTGGCGATTTCCAGCTGGACCTCCTGGAAGATGTCCCAGGGTATAATCGCCGGATGATTGTCCGTGATGTAATACTGTGCAAGCTCGCCCCGGTTCTTTTTCACCTTCTTCTGCAAAAAGTCGGAAGTGTAGGTCTTTTGCAGCAGGACGTCCCCGGCATATTTCTCGTTCCGCAGGATGTTCTGGATGGTGCTGGGGGACCAGGCCGTCCGCCCAGTGGGAGAGAGGATGCCGTCGCTTTCCAAAGCGGCCGCGATCTGGCGCGGCGTGTCCCCGCCCAGGAAGCTGTAGAAGATGCGGGTGACGACAGCCGCCCCCTCCGGCTCGATTTCCGATTCTCCACCGGCGCCCTTGCGGTAGCCCAGGAAGTGGCTGTAGTGGAAGGCGAACTTCCCTTCCTTGTACTGCCGCCTCTTTCCCATCGTGACATTCTGGCTGATGGATTCGCTCTCCGCCTGAGCGAAGGCGCTGAACCAGGTGAGGTAGATTTCGCTGCTGACGTCGCTGGTGTTCAGTCCCTCCTTTTCAAACTCTATCGCCACATTCAGGCTTTTGAGCAGCCGGATGTAGGTGATGGAATCGAGGGTGTTGCGGGAGAAGCGGCTCAGGGATTTGGTGAGAATGAGGTCGATTTTGTGCCGCTTGCATTCCTCGATCATTCTCATGAATTCGGGGCGGATGGTGTCTTTGGTCCCGCTGATGCCCCGGTCGGCAAAGATACCGGCGCACTCCCATTCGGGATTGCTTTGGATGAGGTTGGTATAGTACTCCACCTGATTCTCAAAGCTGCTTTCCTGCTCCTCCTGCTCGGTGCTGACCCGGCAGTAGGCGGCCACCCGGAGCCGTTTGCCACGAATCTGGTTTTGCAGAAAGGGGTTTGCGGGGATTTCGCGGATTTGTTTGCGATGTTCCTGCATGGCTCTCATTCCTCTATGATAAGATTGCACCGTTTCTCAGCGTCAGGGAGATTTCCCCGCAGCCGATCCGGACGTTTTTGACAATTTTTGCAAACAGGGCGGCATCCAGTGTTTCTCCCGGCTGCCGTCCGGCAAGAGATTCTGCAATCCGCCGGTTTTCCCATCCGGCTGCGGAGCACACCCGGTATTTTTCCTGAGCGCATTGCTGGATCAGACGCAGCAGTTCACCGGCGTCGGCTTTGGGGTCCCCCAGTTTCCGGTTGATTTCACGGGAGAACCGCATGGCGTCAACAGAAAGTGCATCTTCCTTTGCGGCAAATTCTGCAAGGGCTGGCTCGGCAATCAGCCGGTTTAAGATGGCGGTAATCTGCCGGAGCAGCTGGCTGTCCTCCAGCCATCCGCTTTCCCACCCGCAGTCCGGACAGCTCCAGGTTATTTCTCCGCGCCTGCTGGCAGTGCGGCACAGTGTCCGCCCGCACCGGGGGCAGGCCATTTTCTCCCGCACCGCTTTGGGAAGGACGGCTTCCTTTTTTATGCCGGCCGCGCGCCGAATCCGCACCGCCTGGTAAAGCTCCTGTCCCACAATGGGCGGGTACTCGTCCGTCCCTGTGTACCGGCTGTCATCCAAAATCCGGCACACCATGTTCTTGTTCCAGACTGCGGCTCCTTCCCGATAGGGAACCCCTTGCAGCATGGCGCTGGCCGCCAGCTCCGGCGTGGTTTTCCCCTGCCGGTACTGTTCAAAAATCTCCCGCACCAGCTCCGCCTCCTGTGGGTTGACAACGACCTGCCCGTCCCGCATTTGATACCCGAAGGGGAACACCCGCTTCTTACTCATTTTGCCCCTGCCTTTCTTCCAGCTTCAGCCCGTTTTTCAGGTGAAAAACCAGCGCCAAATCTGAAACCGCAACCTTTTGGACAACCCTTTGGAAAATCTCTGGATCGAATTCCCCGGATGGAGCAGAGAGCAGTGAGATCAGCTGCTTGGTTTGTTTCATCATCTCCATGTAGTCGTTCCCCTCCCGGCATCGCTGCAAATCCTTCCGCAGCCTGTCCATTTTCTGTCCCAACTCATTGGTCTGTGCGATGAAAAAAGCAGAGTCGATGCACTCCTTTGCCCGCAGGCTGTGGAGTGCATGATTCTGCTCGGATAATACGGCAATCTGCCGGTTGAGTTCCATCACGTCGGAATGGATCAGAAATTCTCGTTCCTTTAACTCTTGCAGCTGCTTGAGGTATTCCCCCAGAATGGCGTCCCGGTTCTGGGACAGCTTATGGAGGAGAAGGCAGAAGCTGTCCTGCACGAAGATTTCTGTCATTCCCTTCTGCCCGCACTGCTCCGGATGATGCAGATGCCGGGAGCAGACCCATCGGATGCCGCCGGTTGTCACACGCCGGTACAGGACGGAACCGCATTCGGAGCAGGACAGCTTTTGCGTAAAGGGATACTCCATCTGTTCTCCATATTCCTTTTGCTTCTTTTGAAACAGCTGCTGAGCCTTTTGAAATATTCCAGACGGGATGATTGCCGGATGAGTATTTTCCGCATAATACTGTGGCTCTGCCCCGTCGTTCAGGTATCGGGTGAATGGAATGTTGTTGTCCCGATAGGTTTTCTGAAATAATTCATCCCCTGCATACCGTTCATTGGTCAGAATATTGAGGCACAGGGGGGATAATAGGCCGTGATCTCATCTCCGAGCACAACATTCATACAATATAAGCGTTCCCAGTCTACTAGATTTTCCAATGGACCATAACCTTCAATTTCTCCAGTGCCGGTGATAAAAAGATCATTCTTTTCGCTATCCCACGTCCAAGAAATGTCCTTACCATATCGGCCAGCGGCAGTCTGAATGTTCTCTAGGCCGTAGTTGAAATAGAGATAATTTAGGCCATCCATATACACATGCTGAATTTGGCTTGCATAAGGAGCCCAATATTCACCTGCCTCAAATTCCGGCCAAGTTGGACGGAATGGACATTGCCCTTCTCCTGTCAGAGTTAAAGTTTCCGTATCGGAGTCAAAGGACCAAGTAAAGCCTTCGCAAAGTTCCCCGCCGGTTTTTTCCGCAAACACTGTCATGCCCGCATACAAACAGACGACCAGACTCATTGCTGCGACCAGGAACATCATTTTCCCAATTTTTTTCATCTCAAACGCCTCTTTTCCGTTTTCAAAAGTTTTTTCTCGGTCAAGGCTCACAAATCGCCTTCCCGGACGCATTGTCGGCGATGACGGTGCGGTTCTCTGGCTCTACGACGGCAAGCTCACCACTCTGACCGATCAGCAGGTGCTGTAAGCCTCTTTTAATCCGGGCTTCTATGGGGCGAATCGCTTTCCCCCCTAGAAAATCCATCCGCATCCGATGGATTTGTCTATTTCCCTTTCAGCACCCGAATCAGAATCACCGCCAGCACCGCGACCGCGGCGGCCAGGGCGATGACAATCGGGAGGAGCCAGCTGAAATCGCCGCTGCTGCTCTCGACATCGGGCGCTTCGACGCGGCTGACCTCCTCGCTGGATTCCTCAGAGGATTCTGCGGAGGATTCGGACGGCTCCGCGCTTTCCGGGATAGAAGATTCGGACGAAATCTCCGCCTCGCTGCTCTCCGCAGGAAGAGAGGACGCAGGCTTCGATGGCTCCGGCGTCGAACTGGCAGGCTTCGACTGTTCGGTTGGTTTGGAAGGTTCTGTCGGTTTTGAGGTGCCGCCGGTTGGCTTGTCGGTCGGTTTGGCGTCGTCGGGGCTGCTCGACGGGTTGGCCGGGTCGCCGGTGGGTTTGCTGGTCACAGATTCGCCGGTACCCGGCTTCTGCGGCGGGGAGACGTGGTCGGGATAATATTCGTAAAGGGAGTCGACGGGGTCGAAGATGGGGCGTTCAGTATAGGTTGTTTTCCCACCGACTGCATTTGCCGCCACGGTGTTTGATTTGGAATATGTGAACAGAACAGAGTTATCTTTTCCGCCCGCGCCGGTCTGTTGCATGGATGTTACGGTATCCGGAAGAATCACGCGCGTAGGCGGAGTTCCGATAAACATAAAGGCGTCCTGCTCGATCGTTGTAACGCCCCACGGCAGAACGATCAGATCCATTTCTTCAGAAAAAAAGGCGTACTCTGAAATAATTTTAACATCTGGGTGCAGCTTGGGAACCGCCTGACCGCTCGGACAGCTAAGCAATCTGCTGAAATCCTTGCTGTACAAACAGCCCTCATAGGTGGAAGCATAGGGGTTTTGCGGACTGAGAACATAGGACTTCAGGGCTGTAGCACCCGAATTCTCAATCTGAAGATCCTTTCCAACCTCAAAAACATCTGTATAAATACCTTTTTTGGATAGCCGTCCTGTCAAGCCGTCTCCAATGGTAATGCGGGCAAACTTCTGAAAAGTATTGCTGGGAAATAATGTGAAGTTCAGCCATGGGGAACAGGAGATTTCTCCAGCTCCGGTGATTTCAAGTGTGCGATCGACACAGTTAATCTCCCAGAAAATCTTCTGGTTGATATGACCACTGGCCGTTTCAACCTTACCCATACCATAGCCGATGGTGTCGGACACCCCGTCAAAAAAGACATGGCGAATCTGGTCCTCATACGCGCCCCAAGTGTCTTTTTCCAAAAATTCCGGGTATTTTAAGTGATTTAATTCCGAAGAATATGTGCCGGAAAACGTCAAGATGCCTGTTTCTGTGTCCAATTCCCAAAAAAATCCCTCTGCCGGTTCCCCGCTGACCTTTTCCGCTGACACGGAAAAGGCTCCGCACAGGCAAACCGCCAGACTCATCACCACGGTCAACAGCATCATCTTCCAAATTCTTCTCATTTCAAACGCCTCTTTTCTAAATTCTCAAAAAATTTCAAAACTTTTTTGGAGCGAGGTTTACAAATCACTATTTTCTTTGTCTTTATAGAACAAAAGCATTCCTCAACAGAACAACAGCCCAACTGAAATTCCGCTGCTTCGCTGTTGAGAAGGTTTTCCAATAACAGAAAGGAGGGGATTCCCGTGGAGAATTCCCGCGGCTGACGACCGCTTCCAACATTCAAAATCACAAAATTACGACTGAAAAAAACATTGGAGGTAAAAATTATGGCAGCTTACAACAAATCCGGCGTAGTGAGATACTACGTCACCACCGACACCCACGGCTATCCCTGGGGTTTCCGCAACGGGGTGGATGGCACCACCGTTCACTTTGACCTCGGCGACAACACCGCCGGTTGGGTTGCAGGGGATTTTGATATCCCCGAAACCATGTCCGTCGAAGCAAACATTGCGCTGCGCGGCAACCACGATACCGCCACGATGGGCTGGAACAAGAATTCGCGCGATGAGAATGGGGCGTATCGCCTGAAACTGCAGATCTATGAAGACTCTGCAAAGGAAATTATCGTCTTCGGCCTGGACAGCGGCAACGATGACCTGAACCTCATGGAAATTCCCGACCGGCAGATCAATGAAATGGCGCAACGGATGTCCACCCTCGGCGAAAACTGGGACGTCATTGTCCTGACACATCAGCCGCTATTTCCCGGGGTGATTCCTGAGAAGGGTTGGAACCTCAACCCTTGTTGGAGCAAAAACGAAAGCTCTCTTAATAATACTGTGCGTAACCTTTTCACCCTTCTGCAGGCGTTCAGACGGCATCAGTCGTATACGGCACCCAACGGCACGACCTATAACTTCTCCTTCAGCAACGGCCATGTCATCGGCTGCTTTGCCGGTCACATCCACAACCATGTGAAGTGTGTCTACAAAGGCATCCCCATGGAGGCTTTCCCGACCAATGGCTCGGACGAATGGACGGTTGACCCCAACAGACAGGGTGGTTACTCCAACATGGGCCTGTATATCCCCGCCCTGTCCTATATCAATGTCAACTTTGACTACAACACTGTCAACGGCACACGCTTTGATATTGTGGGACAGAGCGATGAGAACGAAATCGAAGAAATAATCAAACCCAGCACCTATTACCACGATGAGGATGAGTGCTACTACATTGATAAGGCCGCTGGATATTTCAAAATGCAGCCGAACACCACCGCCCACCCCAAGTTCTACAACGGCACCTACATCGGCTACACCTACAGCCCTCTCGATGGTACCGTTTTTGGCCGGAATGGTCATACCGACCGCTTTTGGCCTTTTGGTACGACTGTCACGCTCCGCATCGGCAGCAGCAACGTCTCCGCCCGCGTCCTCTGGTTTGACACCAACGGCCGCCTCCGTTATTACAGCAACAAGACGGACTTCAACGATACGGACAAGAGCTACTCCAAAAAGAGTCAGTACACGGAGATCACGAATTACAAATCCACCCGCGTCACCTTCACGGCCAACAACATTCAGTGGGTCTTCCAGAACGGCCTGCTGGTTTCCGCTACCCCCTTCTTCCGCAGCGGCAGGCTGAACGGCAAACATAAGTGGAACATTCGCTTTAACAGCAGCGGCGTTCCGGAAGGTATCTATCTTGAGGATGTGAAGAAGACTTACGGGGCGGGTGATAACTACATCAACGTCTCTGAAATCAAGATCTACGATGGCACTACCCTCAAGACCATCTCCACCATGCCACAGATTGGTATCATCGAAACCTTCAATCCCAATAGCAAAATCGATTTTGCCCGCGCCGATTACAGCGGTTCCAACCAGATCTCCGATCCGGACAAGCTGCTCGTTCGCGTTGTCGGCGACGACGGTGCGGTTCTCTGGCTCTACGACGGCAAGCTCACCACCCTGACCGACCAGCAGGTGCTGTAACAACATTTCATTCATTTCAAACGCCCGGGAGGGAGCCTCCCTCCCGGCAAAAGGAGGTTTCCATTATGGCAGTTTTAAACGGTAAAGTATATTATATCTCCGGCTACGCCGGCGGCAGCTTCTATCTCAACCGCTGGGGATCCGGCGCGGTGAGCAATCACCAGAACGTCACCCTCTACAGCAAAACCCCCGACCCGGACCAGCAGTGGTTCACCCAGCCGGTGACAGGCGGCTATCAGCTGCTCTCCATGCTCAACAAGGCCTACGGCCTGAACATCTATCCGCCCAATAACAACAACTGCGACCTGTACCCGGTTCAGGGCAACGAGTACGACGCCCTCCTCACCCTGCAGGCTGTCGACGCGAGCCGCAACATCTACCGCATCAAGCTCGCGAACTACAACTACTACCTCACAGCCGCCAGCAACGCAAGCGGCGCAAACGTCTACTGGGCGGCCAGCAGCAGCTCCGCCTCTCAGCAGTGGAAGTTTGAGGAGGTGTCTTCGGGCGGGGGAAGCGGCGATTACGGGTATCCTACCGATACAAGCCATCGGACATTGAGCCGGGGCTTCAGCGGCGCTTCGCACAGAGGTATTGACATCATAGGTGACACCGGGACCGCCATCTACGCCTTTGCAGACGGGATCGTTGCTTTTAGGCAAAACTATAACGGCAATATTTATCCAAATGGAGATTCTAACTCTATGGAGTCAATGGGAAATCTGCTCTGTATCAACCACTACAACCCGAATACCAGCATTGCATCCGGCCCGTATGTGCAGACAGTGTATATGCACATGAACTCAATTGCGGTTTCTCAGGGAGCTACAGTCACAAAAGGGCAGGTAATTGGATATATGGGCAATACGGGGTACTCCAGCAACACACATTTGCATTTTAATCTCGGCGTCGGCTCCAGAACCTCCATGAAACCGGGTTACAGCGGCTATACAGGAATGGGCAATATCGGCGTCATTGACCCCAGGCTCTATCTGCCTGATTATCACTCCTAGTGCCCGTCTGACCTTATACCCCGACATCTGTTGTATAAGAAAGTCGGATCATGATGCCGGACAGGACCTCCGGAGCGTCTTTTTTGAGCGGATTAGGGCAAAATTTCTCCGCTTTGTCTCCACTCCAAAAAATACATTCAATTGCATACGCCTTCTCACCAGCGCCGTCTGCCAACAGAGTCGCTCCATACGTATTCGCATTTGTGGGCAGATACGGCTCCGAATATTCTTCAATAGGAAGGTAACCTCCTTGTTCGTTTAAAAAAATATCAGTGAGGGCAAGCGGCAATTGTTCATAATTCTCTACGCCGGGAAGTTTCATCGCGTTGATCCCATCCAGTATCTTCGCATAGGTTTGAAGCTTATAGTTAAGCGCCCAGTAATCCAGTGTGGATAGAAGGATTCCCTCACCCTCCGGATCATCCTGATAGGTGGCCGAGAGGACACCCTCTGTACCCAAAAAACTCCAACCCTCGCTGTAAACCTGTTTCATAATCGCGCCTTCAGGCGCTTCAGGGATTGTGGAATTCGGGAGAGAGGACAAAAGCTCCTCCAACGAGAGCTGCCTGGTAAAATTTGCGAGCGCAGCAGCGAGATCCCATTCTTTTGGATTTTCTGCGGCGTACCGCCAGGGCGTTTCCGGCGCGGTTTCTCCGGATGATTCTACTGAAACCTGTGACCCCACACTTTCTTCTTGCGAAGCTGCAGAGCTTTCCTGCCTGCTGGCCGGCTCCCCGATCCCGCTGCACCCCGCAAGTCCGCCCAGTATCGCCGCGCAGAGCAAAACGGAAAGCATTCGTTTCATTCCACATTCCTCCTGTTGTCCCTGCGGCGGCTGGCACGGAGCCGTTTCCGCCGACTGAATTTGCTTGGAAAGGATTTCCAGCGCCGGGGTATCGTTCCTCCTGCGGGAACGATACCCCACTTTCGTTCTGCTCCGGTTGCGGCTGTTCTGCTTTTTCGCCGCCATGAGAGCCATCTCCGATTTTCCGCACATCGGGACGGATACAAACGCCAAATATGTTTTGATATCATCGCGCAATTTTTACCTTCCCTATATAAAAGACGCATAAAAGCAAAATTGCAACATGGAACATAAAAATATTGTGAAAATATTGAATATAGCACTCTTTTGGATTCTTATTCTATTTTATCACATCTTTTTGAATACTTCAATCCTTTTCTTCAGGCGGTTTTGCCTATCTTCTATCTGGTCGAGAGTTTTCGTTGCTGTTAGTCCATATTTCTCCTGCGCAGAGAATCTTTCAAAGCTGAGGTCAGATCCGTAATGATTCGCAGTTCCTTTGGTGAGCAGTCTTTGGAAAGGTTCAGCAGCTGATTTTCAAAGGAGTGCCGCTCATATTCCAGACTGTCGCACAATAAATCGTTTGTCGTACATTCCAAAATATTCGCAATCTTTACCAGCGTGCTCAGCCCAATCCGTGATGTTGCTCGTTCAATGTGTGAAATATTAGATGGTTCTATCCCGGCCTGTTCCGCCAAAGAACTCTGTGTCAAGCCTTTCCTCTGTCGTCGCTGACGAATTTGTTCCCCTATTGCCCTATAATCCAATTCCATATTTTCGGCACCCCACAATATATTCTCACTTTATACATGTTATTGTAGCCCCTTTTTGGGATTTTATAAATAACGTATAAATCATATTATGAGTTATATTCTTGTTATGCCATGTTTTTCTTTTTACTCAGTATGTTAATCTCACATATTTTGCATTTTCTGACATTTTAAGGTTTACAAAAAATCCTCTTAACAGTCCTTAAAAAATAAAGAGGATTTTTATGAAAAAACTGGTGAAATTAATTGAAAAAGCAAAACTGGAAAAAGTGGATATGGAAATATTGATCGAACGTTTTTTGCCGTTGATCCGTCGTCTCGCACACAAACTGCCTTACGAATATCAGGATGCGGAACAGGATATGAAGCTTGTGTTTCTGGAGCTAATCCATAAGATCAGTTTGAGAGATATGCGCAACCAGGAGGATAAATACCTGTTGAAGTACATTGAGACAACGATGAACAACCACTGTTTTGATCTTTGTCATAAATATTATCGGGATAAAGGCCGTGAACAGCCGTTGGAGGAGACAGCGGTTATACTTCCGGATGGTGTTCCATTTGAAGATTTGACCGAACTGGAACAGTTTTTCAAAGCTCTCACAAAACTTCAAAAACAGATTCTGATTGCCGAGTACGTTTATGGGTATTCAGAAACAGAGCTTTCTGAGAAACTACATATTACCAGACAGGCTGTCAACAGAACAAAAAATCGGGCGCTCCATGAGCTTAGGATATCTTACAGAAAAGGAGGAATGTAATCGTGGAAAATTTCTTTTTAGATGTGGCAGCATCTAACGGCGTTTGGGCTGCATTAAGTCTTGCCCTCATTTTCTTTATTCTGCGTGCGCAAGAAAAGCGGGATGCCAAACAAGATGAGCGAGAACAAAATTATCAAAAAATTATTGAGGAGCTTACCCAGAAGCTGAATATCATTTCCGACATGAAAGATGATATTGAAAAAATTCGAGATGTTGTCACATCACATAGTAATGATGCAGGTGCTTCATAAAGAGCCAGGACAATTTTTCTCTCGCCATCTGCTGAAACAGATCCCGGCTGTGACCCGGCGCTTATTCTATGGGGAAGTATTCTCAGGTAAAGGTTTCTTTTGAAAAAACGTCATAGCATCTACCTTATCCCTGCCTTCCCTCACCTCAAAATGCAAATGACTCCCGGTAGAATTGCCCGTGCTCCCCACCAACGCGATGATCTCCCCCCTGCCGCACCTCCTGCCCGGCCCTGACCAGCACCTCGGCGCAGTGGGCGTAGAGAGTCTCATAAGTTTCATCGTGCCGGATTCTCACATAGTACCCATAGCTTCCGCCCCAGGGATCGGTGCGGTTGGCGGCAGTGACAACCCCATCCGCTGCCGTCAGAATGGCCGTTCCCTCCGGCGCGGCGATGTCCACCCCGTCGTGGAAGGAGAGTTCGCCTGTGAAGGGATCCCCCCGTTCCCCGAAGGGGGAGGTGATGGAAAAATCCCCCGGCAGCGGCCAGTCGAAGATCCCGGTCCCTTCCCAGCTGGTCCTCGGCTGCTGCCCGCCCAGCAGGAGAAGCAGCAGCATCCCGGCGCAGCAGGCCACCGTGACCGCCAGCACCGCAATCCACCCGCCCGCAGCGATGGCGGCCGCAGCGCTTTTTATCGCCCCAGCCGCAACTTGTATTGCTGCGGCTGCTGTTTTTACCGCTGCCTTTGCCCCGGCGGCA